>Ga0209474_10000743_pt1 | contig 34197 bp, 22 predicted proteins | sample GraSoiAngelo_145_FD_185902 | JGI IMG/M metagenome (GOLD analysis project Ga0209474, IMG submission 185902) | Grasslands soil microbial communities from the Angelo Coastal Reserve, California, USA - 14_1009_05_20cm (SPAdes) (version 2) | ecosystem: Environmental > Terrestrial > Soil > Grasslands...
CGAACAACAGAGATCACATCATTAAGTCGCCGCCGTTGATGTCGAAGGAGGCACCGGTGATGTAGCCAGCAGCCTCGGAGGCGGCGAAGCAAATCAAATCGGCGACTTCGAGCGCGGTGCCGAGGCGCGCCACGGGATAGCTAGCGGCGAGACGTTCGAGCAACTCGTCCGAGGCATGTTCGCGCGTCAGCTCGGTATCGATCATGCCGGGGCAGACGGCGTTCACGGTGATGCCGAACTTGCCGAGCTCCTTCGCGGCCGCGCGCGTGAAGCCGAGCAGTCCGGCCTTCGATGCCGTGTAGTGCGCACCGCCGAGCGTGCTCACCATCCGGCCGGCCGAGGACGAGATATTAATGATGCGGCCGTAGTGCTGGGCGCGCATTGCCGGAAGAACACTTTTCGTCATCAAGAACGGCGCGGTGAGGTTGACCTCGAGAACTCTTCGCCATTCGTCGGCGGTGAGATCGGGCAAGCGTGTCGAGAGCGGAAGCGCGGCGTTGTTGACGAGGATGTCGATCCGGCCGAAGCGTTCGAGCGTGCGGCGCGCGATCTCGTCGGGGACGCCGTCCGCCGCAACATCGCCCGGCACGGCGAAGGCGCGCTCGCCGATTTCCTTCGCCAGCGTCTCGGCGCGTTCGCGGTGGCGCACGTTCACCGCGACCGAGGCGCCGCGTTCGTGCAGGCGCGCTGCGGCAGCCCGTCCGAGGCCGCGCCACGCACCGGTGACGATGGCGACGCGCCCCGCAAAATCAGCGTCTTCCATGCGGAGAATTTTGTACCCGAGTTCCGCGCACGTTCAATGCAAAGAACTGCTCGGAATCGCAGTCGTGTCCGTTTCGCCGAACGAAGCGACGAGTGCCGCGGCGGCCAGGTTTCCGGTGGTGTTGAGCACAGTCGCGAACGTGTCGGGAATGGCGTCGACCGCAATGAGGATGCCGATGCCTTCGGCGGGGAGTCCGATCGCGAGGAAGAGTGGCGTGAGCATGATGAACGCGCCGCGCGGGATTCCGGGCGCCGCAAAAGCGAGGAACACCGCAGCAAAGGCGATCACGGCGAGACTGCCAACATGTAGCGGGATTCCATAAAACCATCCCACAAAGGCGGCTCCGACGCTCCACGACACAGGCGAGGCGATTTTAAAGGTAGATACCGCGAGGGGGAGGACGAATCCCGTGACCGGTTTCGGCAGACCAAGTCGCACTTCTGCGCTCTCTACCAGCACGGGCAGCGCTGCGATGGACGAGCTGGAGCTGAAGGCGATGAGCTGCGCCGGAAGCGCGGCGCGTGCAAAGCGGCGGATCGGAATTCGCGTTACCAGCGAGACGACTACATAGAGCAGTACCGTGATCGCAATGGACTCGATTGAATACGCGAGGATATAGAAGCCGATCGCACCGGCAAGCACTGCGCCGGCGTGGACCGCGAGGGGCAGCACGAGAGCGAAAACGCCGATCGGCGCCGTCAAAATCACCCAGCGCACCAGCACCAGCATTGCGTCGCCGAGCGCGCGGAAAAACTGGGTGAGCATCTCACGCGAAAGCGCCGGGCTGCGTGCAACTGCGAGCGCGAACAGCAGGATGAACAGAATCAACGGCAGCATCGCGCCCGTCGCCGCTGCCGCGATCGGGTTAGATGGCAACAGCGAGGTAAGCCAGCCCGAAAATGTCTGGGCTTGTCCCCCGGCCGTGATTTCGCTTGCCGCCTCCGTGGCGCCAGTCGGCAGTTGATGCACGTCAGCATGCTGCGGAAGCAAACGGGAGAAGGTGGGCGCGAGCGGAATCACCACGATCGCAGTGCCGGCGAGAAGGAGGAAAAAGACCAGAAGTGTTCGCCCACCGATGCGCCCGATCGATTTCACGTCGGCCACCGAACTCACCGCGACTACGAGAAGCGAGGCAATTAGCGGAATCACCGTCATGCGAATCGCATTGACCCAAAGGGTGCCGACCGGCGCGATGAAATCGGCAGCGTGAATGAGCGGTGCGATCCCCGACGCAGCGACAGCGATGCCGCCGACGACAGCCGCGCCAAGAGCAATCAGGACACGTCCGCTTTCGCTCAAGGTCTCCTTGCACGCATAGCGCAGGTCGCCAACATGGGTCTAACGAGAAAGAGATAAGCCGCCCAGCACTTTGAAAATTCCGACCATCCGCACTGCAAGCAAACCAACTGCTGAGTTCTTCATGTCTTACTCCTCCTGTGCCGACGATGCTGCGTCTGTTCCTGATAAACGTCAATCATTTGTCCACGTGATGAGCCATCAATCGGCAGCGACGAGCTGTACAATATTTGTAGTGCGTCGCATGAAATCGCGCGTGTGTTTGTGCACAGCGCGCATTGGATCCAACACCTTTTCGGCTTGTCAGACGTAAACGCTGGTTCTATCACTGCGTTCGTCATGCGGTCTTCTGTGGCGAGCCGTTCCCCCGAAGGTAAGCGGATTAGACCGAATAATTCCGCCTTAAAATACCGAAATAATTCGGCCGAATTCTCGTTAGGCCAAAGTGTAACCAAACTGAGATTGCAAATATGATGTTGATCGATGCCTTCGCGCGCTACAGCAAAGTGCTCCACCGGTTGACCGTCGATTTTGTCCGTGCTGTCCCGGACGACAAATGGGACTTCACGCCCGAGCCGGCCGGGAAGCTTGGTCGCGTGCCGGCACCGCATCGGATTGGCGACGGCTTCGCTCCATTTTGTAAGCAACTGCGGCACGTCGTCTGCGTGCGCGGTGTCTACAATGCCGCGCTGGCGACGAGAAAAGTGGACTGGACGCGAAAGCAGAATTACTACGTCGGCCCGTTGACTCGTGAGGCGCTCCTGCCAGCGCTTGAGGAAAAGCATCGACAATTGCTTGCCACGCTGGAGACCGTCGATGTTGACGCGGCGATCGACTGGGACGGAACTCCTTTCACGTTTGCACTGTTTACATGGGAGTTCGTGCAACATGAGGCCATCCATCACGGTCAGTGGAGCATCTACGCGTCCCTCGCCGGCTTTGACACGCCGTTTAGCTGGCGAGCTTCATGGGGTTTGTGAAGCAGCCCGAGTTTGTGAAATGAGGAATTACCATCATCTCGGAATTCCGACCACGGAAAAGAGAGAGGGCGAAGTGCATCTGAAGCATTTGAAAATTTATGTGAGCGGCTACAAAGAGAGTCTCTACCACATCGAGTGGATGAGGTTCGAACCGGATGCGCCGTATCCGGAGCTCGTCAAGACCGTGCCTCATGTGGCGTTTGAGGTGGACGATCTCGAGCAGGAACTCAAGGGCAAGAAGGTGATCATCGAACCAAATAACCCCAGCCCAGGCGTGACCGTCGCGTTCATCGAAGATCGTGGGGCGCCGGTGGAGTTTTTACAAATCGACAAGACTCGGGCGGAGGAGGCCTGACCAATCTTGCGCTCGCCGCGGTGGGCGCCGCTACAACTTGCCTTGCACTAACCTGCGCTTGTTAGACGCGCTTCGGCCCGCCGAGAAGGTTTAGCTGCACCATGGCGATCTCGCCATGCTCGGTGAGTTCGAGATTGGCGATTTCAAACATGGGCGCGCCTTCGCCGGGACTCGGGCTGGCGCCGGGCAACTGAACAATGACCTGCTTGGAGTTGGAATTCAGGATGACCGATGCAATCTCGAGTGATGGCGAAAACTCGAGCGAGCTGATCTGGAACGGAATCGTGACAGACACAGAAGCACGTCCCTGCGGTGATGGGGTGAGTTGGACTGGCGCAGTCTCAGAATTAGGGACTATTTGCAATCCTGCTACTGCGATTGACGGCATGCCGGTCAGGGTAGGTCGCTGTTGCTGCGATGGAACCACGCGAACGCTGCCTATCGCGCCGGCGACGGGCTGAATCTTTATGATCTCGAAGGCGACCTGCAAATTCAACGGAGACTGAGCGCGTTGAGGCGAAGGCAAACGCATCGTGACAAGCTTCGATATGGGACGCACTTTCAAAACACCCATCTTAAAGCTCGGCGTCAACTGCATGGCGGCGATCTCGAAGGAGAAAGTAAGCTGCACGGATGTTTGCATCGTCGTGGCAGCGGGTGGCGGTTGTGGCCTGGCCACGGGTGGGGCCGGGGCTTTGTTTACTGGAGCGGTTGGAGTGTGTGTTGTTTCTGGCATGGTTACAGGTGTGGTTATTTGCGGAAATACAGGCTCAGTGTGAAAAGCACTTGGAAAATCATACGCGGGCTCGGCAGTCGTTTCGACTGTAGGAAATTCACTCGCAATCGAGGGAATGGGTTGCTCTTGTGCGATCGGTTCAACTGCAAACTCTGCCAACGGTTCTACGGCGGGCCACGCGAAGTCTGCGCTCGCAAACGCCGCTTCACGCGGCTGCTCTTCCGCGGGCAACACGGATTGTTGCGACTCTCCGAAAAACGCGCCCGGCTCCTCCGGGTAGAATGCGACTCCCTCTCCATCTCCCTCGATCGGCTGTTGCGGAACGATCGCAGAAACTTCTGCAAACTCACTGGTTGCTGAAACCGTAGCCATTTCAGCAGCTTCCGGGATAACTGGTTGCGGGACCTCCGGTGCTTGTTCGACGACTGGTCCCACGGCTGATTCGAAGTCGGGCTCGGCAACCGGCGGCAATTCGCGCTCGGGCGCGTGGCGTGCCGGGGTTCGTGAAGCCTTTGCTCTGCGTTCCTTCAATCGATCCACAACGCCGCTGAATTTGCGTGAAGGCACTGCAGCGTTTCGCAGCGGAGCTTGCCATGGTTTTAATTCCACCGAAACCTGACGTGGCCCCCCAGCAAAGCCGTTGTCCCGGACACTACTCGACTGCGCTGGTGCGACTCTGGGCTTCAAGACGGCAGCGCCGCCGGCGGTGGTCCCGGCGGGAGGCTCGAGCCGCATGTGACGCGGAACGTTAAAAGCATGCCGGCGCACAATGGGCACGATCACCCAAGCCAGTATGATTATGGCCGCCAAGAGTAAGCCAGCAACAATAGGCAACCTTCGGCTTGCCATGCTTGCAACGGCGGATGACGAGACCCTTGCGGGCGCTGGTGCGACAGTGGATTTCTCAGGCGGACTTGTTTGGGCAGCGACCGGCTGATTGTTCTGTTCGTTAGAAGCAGACGAAACTTGCGGCGTCTCCTCGGCTCCGACAGCTTGCGCAGCAGCTGTTGTTGTCGATTCGCCGCCAACCGGGGACGACTCCGAGACCGGTTGTTGTGGCAGGGCGCTAGTTTCCGTAGGCGATTCGCTCGGGGCCGAGGCAGCCGCGACAGCGTTCGGGCTTGCCTCAGCGCTGGCAATTTCCGTTCCGGCATTTGGCTCGTTCGCTGCCGGGCCTAAGGAAAGTGTTTCTCCGCTCGATTCTTCACCTTGCTTGTTTGCAGCAGCCACCTTGTTCGGAATAGCACTCGGTTCAACCGCCGGACCACCCTCCGCCTGGGGCGCAACGACGCTTGCTGTGTCGAACGCCAGCGCAGGCGCGGCTGAACCTTCCGGCCTTTGCATCCAACCGACATCATAAAAAGCGTCGGCAAAAACAGTGTTAAGCGCCGGTGAATAAATCTTGTTAGCCGAACTGGTCCAATCCGCAGCCTTTTCGGGATTGTTATGCTTATACTCCCACGCTGCCTGGGCGTAATAGAGCGCCGGCGTATCTCCGGTGAATTGAAACTCCTCCATCATCGCATGCGCGCGGCTCTCTTTCCCCTCGAGCAAAACCGTCATGTAAATCTTGAATTTGATAAGCTCCGCCGCCTGATTTTTATCGCCGCCCGGGATTCGATTATAAAGCGCTTCAAAACGCTCCTGCGCCTTTGCGTAGTCCTTTTTCTTAAAGGGTACTTGCGCCAGGTTATATTGCGCTTCGCGGAGTTTCGGGTCGAGCCGGGCTGCCTTCTTAAATGCAGCTTCGGCTTGGTCAAATTGCTGCTGCGCCATCAGAATTTCGCCACGTAAATTCAGAATAGCCGGCTTATTCGGGTCTGTCTTGTCGGCTTCATCGACTAGTTTAAGGGCTGTCGCGAAATCACCTTGCCGAAGCGCCTGTTGCGATTGCTCGAACTTTGAACGCGCAGCAGCCTTGGTCTTTTCCGAGCGCTCGGCGGTTGTCATAAGCGGCAATGAGGGTCGCCCTTCGCCAGCCGGCTTTTCCAGCCACCCGGCTTCATAAAGTGATTCTGCGAAAAGCTTGTTCAGCTGCGGCGAATAATTCTTCTCGGCTGCGCTGATCCAATCTTTAGCTTCGCTTTGATTCTTCGCCTGGAGCGCGACGGCCGCCTTCACATAGTCAACAGCCGGCGTATCGGGCGACAGTTCCAGCTTGGCCAGCATCGAATCCACCATGTTCCCGTTGCCCTCCTGCAGGTACGTCAGAAGAATCTTGTATTGAATCAGCTGCGAAGCTTCCTTGGCCAGATCGGATCCACCAGTGGCGAGCAGTTGCTCAAAGCGTTTCCTCGCCTCAGCCCAATCCTTTTTCAGAAACGGAATCTCCGCCAGGTTGAAACGCGCATTCCAAAACTTTGGATCGATGCGAGCTGCGTCCTGCAATGCAGTTTCCGCTTCATCGTATTTGCCTTGTCGCATCAGGATGACACCGCGGAGATTTTTTGATGCGGCAAGATCAGGCTGGCGCGCATCGATGGCATCGAGTTGCTTCAGCGCCTCTGAAAACTTCTTTGCGTCAAACGCGCGGTACGCGGCCGTGTACATTTCTTCCAGTTCCGCTTTGGTCGGCGCAACATTGTCTGCTGCAAACGCGATTGCTGCGAGTGAAGCAAGCACCAGCGCGGCCACCGCCGCCATCCCCCAGAGTCTCATGCGGTAGCGATTGAAGCCCTGTTCGGGCCGTCTGACAAGTGGAAAGTTGCTTTTGCGCATCGATTTTTCAGCGGCCTTCGGAAAAAGCGTCGACCGTTGTGATGGTCTCCCGCTGGCTCAGTCATTCAGATTGGCCACAATCCGTAAACCTTCCAAAGTGAGGTGGGGACGAATCACGCCGATCTCTGGCAAGCGTCCGGCGATCAGGCGCGCGTAGCCGCCTGTCGCTACAACGTAAACCTTTTTGCGCGGAAACTGCTCTGCTTTAATTCGTGCAAGGATTTCCCGAACCAAACCACGATACCCGAACACGGCGCCGGACAGCATTGCTTCGATCGTCGATTTACCCACCGCGTGTCGGGGCTCTTTCAACGACAGCCTAGGCAACAGAGCTGTTCGTTGAAAAAGAAAGTTAGTCATCGCTTCGAGTCCCGGCGCAATCACGCCGCCGACGTAGCTGCGGCGCTTAGAAACGATATCGAAAGTTACCGCGGTCCCGAAATCCACAACGATTGCGGGAAATCCATAAAGCTCCACAACCGCGGCAGCATTCGCCAGACGATCTGCGCCGATCGATCGCGGCTTGGGATAATCGATTTCCACACCCAGCTTCAGATTCCAATCCAGCCAGATCACTTTGGCCTTTTTTCTTGCAGCCCTCGAGATCGCAGAGTTTTTTGCCGGCACCACCGACGAGACGACCAGCGTCCGCACATTTCGTTGCGCGAGAAATCCCGAGACCACATCACTGAAGAGCTCACTGGTAACAATTCGGGAAGGAGCCGAGATCCGTCTCTTCGAAGCAAACGCAAACTTGGTGTACGAATTACTGATATCGATCAGCAAATAATCGAAGCTCCGCGCCACGCTAAGATGCAGACATGGAACTGTTACCCACGTCAAGCTTCGTTGGCGTCGCGAGTATCGGTCCGATGGGCCGCGTTCGTCGCATATGCGCTTGCGACGCTCTTGCCAGCGCGTAGCCTCGATTTGTGAGAAGATTGGTGCATCGTCCGCGCCGCTTGCGGCGTTCCCCTGCTCTGCGAAATCTCGTCCGCGAGACACAGTTGGATGCACACGATTTTATTCTGCCGCTGTTTATCAGCGAGAAAGTCGATAAGCGCTGGCCGATCGCAAGCATGCCTGGGGTTTTCCAGTTGTCTGTAAAAGAGATTGCAGATGAGGCGCGCGCCGCTGAGGACCTCGGACTGCAAGCTGTCCTGCTCTTCGGCATTCCGGAACAAAAAGACGAACAGGCCACGGGCGCTTACGCAGAAAATGGAGTTATTCAAAAAGCGTTGCGGGCGATCAAATCAAAATGCCCGGAGTTGATCGCCATCACTGATGTCTGCCTGTGCGAATACATGAGCCATGGTCATTGCGGTGTCACTCGGATTGACGGAGATCATTTCCACGTCCTCAATGACGAAAGCGTGGAACTGTTGGTGAAGACGTCGCTTTCTCACGCAGCAGCAGGCGCAGACATGGTTGCACCGAGCGACATGATGGATGGGCGTATCGGCGCGATTCGCGAGGCGCTCGATGCGGCAGGCTTCGATCAAACCGGAATTATGAGTTATGCGGCCAAATTTGCGTCAGTGTTTTACGGGCCATTCCGCGACGCAGCCGAAAGCCCGCCGCAGTTTGGCGACCGCAAATCATACCAAATGGATCCTGCTAACGCTGAAGAAGCGCTGCGCGAAGCAGCGCTGGATATCGATGAAGGAGCAGACATCGTGATGGTTAAACCTGCGTTGCCCTACCTCGATATCTTGTGGCGCGTCCACGAACGCTTTGGAAAACCCACGGCCGTTTACAGTGTCAGCGGCGAGTACGCGATGGTCAAAGGCGCTGTCGAGAAAGGGCTCCTGGATGAGCGGGCCGCTGTACTCGAAATCATGACCGCCCTCAAACGCGCAGGCGCAGATATTATCGTCACTTATTGGGCACGCGAACTTGCGAAATGGCTGCGGGAATAACAAGCGCCAATGGCGAAACCGCGCTGCATGTCCGCCTGAAGCGTCTCGCGTTTTTATGGGCGCAGGCCCAGGGATTTTCTGCGTGCGCAATGGAAGTGAGTTTGCCAAAATGCCGGTATCGGGCCGACGTCGCTGCGTATCGACCGCATCCAAGTCAGATCGGATCGACGGCGATCTTCGAGTGCAAGCAGGTGCTTTGCGATCTGCGACGAGACAATTGCCGCACCGATGCTGAGCGCCAGCGGCTCAAAGCAATCTGTAAACGTCGCCTAATTCTCGAAGCCCGCTTGCGCGAACATTATCCGAGTTTGCGGAGTGCTGAGTCGCTCTTCCCGGAATTTGACTCGCAAAATTTCGCCGAGATCGGTCACCGCGGTTACTCACGCCTGTTGCGTGAGCTGCGCGCGCTGCAAAATCGCCTCTACGATTGCGCAAAGTTTGACAAATTAACTCGCTACCGCTGTGCGAATTTGTTTTTCCTTGTTCTGCCTGAGGAGTTATTTCGTGATCCGGAAATCCCGGCGGGTTGGGGCGCGCTCGTGGAATCGAACGGCGCACTCATACTCGTGCGCAAACCAATCTGGCACGAAACTACGGAAGAAAATCGCATGCGCCTTTTGCACCGAATCGCCGTGGTGGGAACGCGATCTCTAAATCAAAAACTGCATAATCCCGGCGGGCTTCTGCAACGACCTTAAGCTGGCACGAGCAAATTGTGACCGGTCATCTCTTTTGGTTGCGGGAGCGCAAGCAAAAAGAGGAGGGTAGGCGCGACATCGGCCAGGATTCCGTCTTGGCAACGGAACTCTGCGGCATCTTTGGCGACGTAAATGAAGTGGACGAGATAGGTGGTGTGCGCGGTATTCGGTGAACCGTCAGGGTTCCGCATCTGCTCACAATTTCCGTGATCCGCGGTGACCAAGGCCTTGCCGTCAAGTTCGAGAAGCTTCGAAATGATTCGCTCGGTGCATTTGTCCACTGTTTCCACGGCTTTGATACCCGCTTCGACCACACCGGTGTGGCCAACCATGTCCGGGTTGGCAAAATTGAGGATAATCAAATCATAGTCCGGCATCCGCGCGAGCAGTTCTTCGGTGACTTCGAACCCGCTCATCTCCGGTTTCATGTCGTAGGTAGCGACCTTTGGCGAGGGAATTAGTTTGCGGTCTTCGCGCGGGAACGGTTTTTCGATCCCGCCGTTAAAAAAATAGGTGACGTGCGCGTATTTCTCCGTCTCGGCGATGCGCAGTTGGGATTTGCCTGCCGCGCCCATCACTTCGCCCAGGATGTTGGGAAGCTCTTGCTGCGGAAAAACAAACGGCGAAGAAAAACGGACGTCATATTGAGTAAAGCTCACGAAATGAACTTGCGGCCACACTTCGCGGTCGAAGCCGTCGAAATCTTTCAGCAAAAAAGCTTGCGACAATTGCCTCGCCCGATCGGCGCGGAAGTTGAAAAACAAAACTGAGTCGTCATCGCGCACGCGTTGCTCGTTGGCATGGGAGAAAATCAACGGCGGCATGAATTCGTCGGTCTTCCCAAGAGAGTATTGTCGATCTACTGCAGCGGAGGGCGATGAATTGCAGATTTCACCACAACCAAGAACGATTGCGTCCCAAGCTTTTTTCGTGCGATCCCACCGCCGGTCGCGATCCATCGCGAAATACCGGCCAACGACCGTGATGATCTGGGCGCCGCTCTTCTCAAGTTCGTTTTCGCACGTTTTTAAAAAGCCGGCGCCGCCAGTGGGAGAAGTGTCTCGCCCGTCCGTGAAAGCGTGGACGAAAATTTCTGCAACGCCTGCTTCACCCGCGGCATTCGCAAGCGCGACCATATGCGAATAGTGGCTGTGCACACCGCCGTCGGAAACCAGCCCTAGCAAATGAAGCCGGTGACGACGCGCGCCTGCGAACGTTTCTTGTAAAATTGAGCTACGGGATAGTTCTCCTTGTTGGATTGCCTTGTTAATTCGCGTTAGGTCTTGATAGACAATTCTACCCGCTCCCAAGTTAAGGTGTCCAACTTCCGAGTTGCCCATTTGTCCCTTCGGCAGACCGACGTCGACGCCACTGGCGCTTAATCTGGAGCACGGATAATCCCGGTAGAGCTTGTCGTGAAAGGGAGTGGATGCGAGCAGCGTGGCGTCTCCATTCTCATCACGTTTTTCCCGGCCACCCGGATTGATCCCCCAGCCGTCGCGAATGATGAGCATTACCGGACCCCCCATAACTCGCGCACTTTGCTGGTGAATGAGAAGATCGACAAGCGGTTTCATGTCGTTGCGGGATTGACACGCTAAGGACGCGCGCCTAGATCGGCCTCGTGAAATGGCGCAACCAGTTGCTCGCGCTTTTTTGTCTCCTCGCCTTTGCCGGCCTGGGGGTTCTTTATTTTCAACACTGGGTCTTTCGGAAGCCGTTCGGAATAATCTTGTTTGTCGCCGAAGGATTTGCGCCGGATCGACTGGCCGCGACGCGCGCTTACGCGGGGGGAGCAGGCACACGCCTGAGTCTGGATTCGATGCCCAGTATGGCTTTGCTGACGAATTACTCGACGGATTTCGCGGCTCCAGATCAGGCGGCTGCGGCGACTGCAATTGCGACAGGCACGAGGGTGCCTAACGGCGCAATCGCAATCAACGTCGATAAGAAACCTCTACAGAGCATTATTGAGTTAGCTCGCGAATATGGACGCGCCACTGGCTTGGTAACGGACACAAAATTGACTGATCCGACAAGCGCCGCTTTTTATGCGCATCCGGTCGACCCAAACGATATCGAGAAAATTGCAGCTGAGTTCGTCGATGGCGGAAAGATCGATATCGCGATGGGAGGCGGTGCGTCGCAATTTCTCCCAGCTACAAAGGGCGGCGAGAGAGAGGACAACCGCGATCTCTTGCTCGAGCTCCGCGGCAACGGTTTTGATATCGTTCGTACACGAGCCGAGCTAGAGTCGATTCCCGCGTGGCGGCGCCCGAAGCTTTTTGGCGTTTTTAACAACGCGGAGCTGGCGTTCACAGATCAGGTCGAAGAGCGTGGCCAGCAACCGAATCTTTCGGACATGGTGCGGCAAGCGATCCAACTGCTGCAATATAACACCGGCGGATATCTGCTCGTGGTTGATGCCGGTCTGATGCGCAAAGCGGCCCAAGAAAACAACGGAGAAAGGACGCTCGCGCAGACGGTTGAATTAGATCGCGCAGTCGCCCTTGCCCGACGCTACGCTGGAGAAAAATCGACGATTATTGTGTGCGGCGACGTCGCGATTGGTGGCATGAACTTGAATGGTTTCCCGTTTCGACAAGATAGCGGCATCGCGCTTCTCGGGCGTAATTCGACGGGCCAGCCATGGATCACGTGGGCCACGGGTCCACACGGCATGAGTTCTTACGGGGCAGCGAACATTCCGAATAACAAGTCCGCCACACCGGATCCATCCTCTGTCGGACAGAATGAACAACCGGCAGAAAATCTGGAACCGGCCGCACTATACACAAAATCGGCGCTGCCGACCGTGGACGATGTCGTTGTGTTCGGCAGCGGCCCCGGGACAGATGTGCTGCAAGGAGTAGTCGATAGCACAGTAGTTTTTAAGGTACTTCGCGCTGAGCTCTAAGCCTCAGATTTCATCGCGTTCACAATCCTGCTTTACGCTGGACGGCACTCTTCCGCGCGCCCGGCAAAGCAAATAACTGCATATTGATTTTCTTGCCGAATTAAGACACACTTGGCGCTCAGACCAATGCAGCTCCTCAGCGCATTCTCACGTCCGCAGACCGTTCCCGCTGTTCCACTCACAGCGCCAAGAAAAACTCTGTGGATTCTCAACAGCTGGCGCGACCTGATTCTTTACGTCGGGACGCCGCTTTTTCTCCTGCCGATGTTTCTGTTAGCGCAGGCGCGCTGGAGCGCACAAGACATTTACCTTTTTGTCGGTGCATTTGGCGCAGTGGGCCATCATCTCCCGGGAATGATCCGCGCGTACGGCGATCGCGCATTGTTCAGACGATTTCGGTGGCGCTTTATTTTCGCGCCGATTTTTTTGCTGTCGATTTGTGTCGCTTTTTACTGGTGGGACCTCAAGGGCATAATTCTAATCGTTTTCTTCTGGGGTGTCTGGCACGGGATGATGCAGACCTACGGTTTCTGTCGAATCTATGACGCCAAGACGGGGTCCTTCGCTGCACTAACGCGTCGGCTCGACTTCGCGACCTGTGCCACCTGGTTCGCGGCGGCAGTGCTCCTTTCACCGCAACGCATGGCCGACACCTTGGAAATGTATTACTCCAGCGGCGGACCTTTCATTCCGCCGTGGCTACTGCACAATGCACAACAAGTCGTCTTGGCCATTGCTATCACCGTCACCGTTTTGTTCATGTTCAATTTTTCCCGGATGTGGGCGGAAGGGAAACGCCCCAATCCGATAAAGCTCGCGCTTTTAGCAACGACCATTGCTTTTTGGTGGTACTGCAACAACGGCGTCGCCAACGTTCTTGCAGGCATCGCCCTATTCGAGGTCTATCACGACGTGCAGTACCTCTCGATCGTCTGGATTTACAATCGCAGTCGCGTGGAAAAGGACAGTTCCATCGGCGGTTTTATGCGCTTCGTTTTTCGAAGAAGCGGTTCGCTGGTCGGATTATATGTCGGGCTGTGCTTCGCATACGGTTCTCTGGGCTATTTCAATGCCCATCTGGAGATCGAAACGGTCAAACGCGTGCTCACAGGCGTCGTGGCGGCGTCAAGTCTCCTGCATTTTTATTACGACGGGTTTATCTGGAAGGTTCGCGACCGATCCACGCGAGAGAACCTCGGACTCGCCGCTGGCAATGTTGCCGCCCCCTCACGCGAACTCCTGCCCGGTTGGGCGTTGCACGGGCTAAAATGGGTTGGCGTTTTTGTGGTCCCACTCGGCGCACTCTTGATTGGCCAGTCGCGGAACAAAACGCCTGAAGTGGAGCAAACAGCTCGGATCGCTGCGGATTTGCCCGGTAGCGCGCGCGCTCATTGGAAGTACGCTGTTAAGTTGCAAAAGGCCGATCGCCTCGACGAGGCATTAGAACAGTACCGGATCACGTTACGTCTCAATCCCAAGGAGAAGGAACCGCATTTTGGTCTTGGCCAGGTTCTCGCGGCGCAATCGCGTTTAACCGAAGCCCGCATTGAACTGGAGGAGGGTTTGCGCAGTCAGCCGCGCGACGGCGAATATCATTCCGAATATGCAGTCGTTCTGGAACGACTTGGCGAGAAAGACAAGTCCAGCGCTGAGCACGCTGCCGCCATTCGGTTGGCGCCGAAGTCCGGCCGGAATCATTACGAGTTCGCGATGTTCCTTTTCCGAGATGGCAAGCTCGATCAGGCCATTCCAGAATTTGAGGCGGCGTTAAAATACAACCCGAACAACCCTGAAGGGCATTATCATCTCGGCAGAGCGCTCTATCAGAAAGGCGATTTTGAAGGCACGAAACGACATTATGAGGAAACTGCGCGTCTCGATCCCAAGGCACCAGTGCACAGCGGTCTTGGCGCAGTCTATTTCCGCCTTGGACAAACTTCAGAGGCGATTGCTCAGTTCAAGGAAGCGCTGCGTTTAAACCCTGATGATGCAGAGGCAGCGGAAAACCTTCGCTTCGCCCTCAGCGCGCAGGGCGATTCGAGGTCCCGCTGAAACTCGATATAGCACCCGAAACAGCGGAGCGGCGCAACCGAATCGAAACTGGGTTTGCGGCTACACGGCGATCACAAAAAATACCGAACTCTCCGAATTCCTCAGGAAACGATAGTTTGTGTTTAGCGCTAAAAGCGCAGCGTTAAATGCGACCCTAGAGCAACTTACGAGAATCGCGTGGAAGCCAGTAAGACAAGCGCGCAAACATGAATCCTGACGAACGCAGCACATGAGGCGGCCAGCCATTGGCTAAATCGCGCTTTCAGCGCTTACTTTCGCGCCAATCAAATCCCTTGTGCGATACCCAGGCGACCTCAGCGCTGCACACTTACAGATGATGGGGCTGGAGTCCTCCCCGACAATTCTCCGCGCTTGGAATCGCGGCTAGCGGCCTCTGAAGCTAACTGAAGGCTCGTTGCCCAGGGCCTGCCGCACCGTTCCGCCGCGGGTCTGGTTGATCTGACGCCGATCATATTCGGACAGCGGACTTTGGGTTAGCGTCCCGACCGGGCTAATCTTCACCTTCTGTGGGATCCGGGACCCTGTTACCCAAACGTACGCGTATCGCTCGCCCCTATTTTGCGTCACTTGCACCTGGTTATTTTGTGACCCCGCGAACACACTGGTCGCCACGGTCGACGCCAGTAACAACACCACCGCCGACTTCATCACGTCTGATATTTTCATAATTTGAAGACCTCTCGTTTTGAACTTTCATTTTATTTAACCCTAAACACAAGGGCGAGTTTCAAAGAAGACCATTCCGTGCACGAATTAACGCGACGGGGGATTTACAGGGCGTGGCTACAATCGGCAACTGCGGAACTCATTTATCGCCTGCCGCGCCAGAGATCACGGCGGCGACCTTTGGCGGGTAATCCGGGAACCATCTTCCATTTCGAACTAAATTTGACGAATTCTATTGTGCGCTGAAGCTTCTGGCGCTCGTCTCGTTTTCATGAAACGCTGTCTGCCTTTTATCATTGTTGGTGCGGCCGCATTCACCGCGATCGGCAACGGCACGCTGCTCAGCCAGACAATGCAGCCGCATCGCCTGACGATTTCCGCAGATGCAGCGGTGTCATCTAGATCTCCGAGTGAATCCGTTCACGTTCGTGGGAATCCAAACGCTCCGGTTACGTTAGAAGAATTCGGCGACTTCGAGTGCCCATCCTGTAAGAATCTCGCCACGTTTCTCGATGACTTGATAAAAGAGTATCATCCACGCGTTCGGTTGAGCTTTCGCAATTTTCCACTCGCGATGCATCAACACGCACGCGACGCCGCTCTGGCCGCCGAAGCGGCTGGTCTGCAAGGCCGCTACTGGAAGATGCACGACACACTGTACCGGGAACAGCCCGTTTGGAGTAGCTCTAATGATGCGCGGACGCTGTTTATTTCCTACGCGGAAACTCTCGGACTCGATCTCCAGCAGTTTAAAAGAGACATGGAAAGCGAAAAGGTCAGAGCGCGCATTGAGTCCGATCAAGCGCGCGCCAACTCGCTGGGAGTTCAAACCGCTCCATCGCTCTTCGTCGATAAACGCGAAATGGGTGCGAACGACCGGAACCCCGAGGGAGTGCGCAGGCTGGTCGATGCAGCGGTGAAAGCAAAGAGCTCCACATCGGAGAAGAAATGACCGTATCGCGATTTCGCATGACTCTTTATATGATTACAAACCTGTCTGGCTCCATGGGGCTCGACATGTAGGCGCCTAGGAAACTATTCGGGGACATGCGTTGTAGCCGAGGGCGGTTATGCCGGGAATCTGGGATATGGCCGCTCGCGTATCGACGATTTTGTCCGCGACAACCAAATCTTTTCCCAAGTGCTTTGCCTCAATTCTCGGGTCGCAAGTTATGGCTCCGCTAGATTCACCACAAGCTAAGTCATCCATACGCCGCCAGGTTTTGGGCGTTTGTTTTTTCCTGGTCGTCATTACCTGGCTGGTGTTTGGCCAAACCGTCCGTTACGACTTCGTCAACTACGATGATAACGAGTACGTTTATGCAAACCCGGCGATCACAAGCGGATTGACGCCGCAGGGCATAACCTATGCATTTAGTGGCAGGCACGGCCGAAATTGGCATCCGCTGACAACTCTATCGCACATGCTGGACTGCCAGCTGTGGGGCGTCCGCGCTGGCGGTCATCACTTAACGAATCTTGTCCTCCACACCATCGCCGTCGTCTTGTTATTTTTGGTATTAAAACAAATGACCGGCGCGATCTGGCAGAGCACATTCGTCGCCACACTTTTCGCGATCCACCCGCTTCGAGTCGAATCAGTTGCCTGGATTTCCGAGCGCAAAGATGTGTTGAGCGCCATTTTCTTCGTGCTCACGCTTGGCGCTTACTTCCACTATGCAAGGTCTCCATCTCTCGGCCGCTATGTGACGATGTCGATCATGTTCGCGCTCGGTCTCCTGTCCAAGTCGATGCTAGTGACGGTCCCTTTCATCCTATTGTTGCTCGATTATTGGCCTCTCGAGCGTTGTGGCGGGCGGTCATCAATCAAGCGATTGTTTCTTGAAAAGATTCCGCTGTTAGCTCTCTCGGCTGCTGGAGGGTTTGTCACGCTTTGGGTGCAGCAATCGAGCGTGGCACGCACCGAGCAATTGCCTCTGATTTGGCGAATCGGTAATGGGCTTGTCTCGTGCGTGATTTACGTGAAGCAAATGATTTGGCCTGTGGGGCTGGCAGTTTTTTATCCTCACCCCGGAGATCAACTGCCGGTTTGGGAAGTTGGTCTGGCTATTGTGCTGCTCGGATTGGTGAGCGCAGGAGTGATCGCACTGCGGCATAAACAGCCCTACCTCGTCACAGGTTGGTTTTGGTACCTCACGATGCTGGTGCCGGTAATTGGATTGATTCAGGTAGGGTCACAGGCACACGCCGATCGATACACATATTTGCCCCAGATCGGTCTTTATTTGTTGCTAGCGTGGGCAATTACGGATGCCTTAACTTCGCCGCTTCAGCGCAGTATTCTGGCCGCGACGGCTTCCGTCGCCATTATTGCATTGGCCTGGTGCGCTCACATCCAGGCTTCCTACTGGCGCAATGGTGAGTCTATTTGGGGGCACGCCCTCGCCGTAACCTCATGGAATTTTATGGCGCATGATGGGCTTGGAGAATGCCTGGCTAACCGCGGCCATTTGGACGAAGCAATCGATCAATTTCAGATGGCGTTGAACATAGCTCCCGGTTATCGCGAAATAGAGACCAACCTCATGCTTGCTCTGACCAAGAAGGGACGCACGGACGAAGCGATCACCCATTTACAAGCGCTTCTCAAAGAAGATCCCAATGACGCCCAGCTACATTACAACTTGGGAAACGCGCTGCGGAAAAAAGGTGATTCGCGGGGTGCTATCGCAGCGTACGAAAAAGCATTATCGATTCAGGGACGCTATCCCGCTGCACACTATAACCTGGGAATTGCGCTCGATCAGGATGGCCAGATAGAGGAAGCCATCGCTCACTACCAGGAAGCCGTAAAAGAGCAGCCCAACTACCCAGAGGTCTATTACTCACTGGGGAACGACTTGCTGCGCAAAGACCGCGTCGAGGACGCCATTGCGGCCTACGAACAATCGCTGAAAAGCCGCTCAAGGTATCCGGAAGTAGAGAACAACATCGGTCTCGCGTTGGTGCAAAAGGGCCGCCCGAGCGAAGCCATTGCGCATTGGCAAAACGCACTGGCCATCCAACCGGATTCGGTTGATCCTTTGACCAATCTTGCCTGGGTACTGGCAACGTTTCCCGAGAGCTGGATCCGGAACAAGAAGCAGGCGTTGGTGTTAGCTGAACGTGCGAATCAATTATCCGGCGACAACAGCCCCATGATCTTACGGACGTTAGCCGCAGCGTACGCGGAGAATGGTCGATTTACCGAAGCGAGAGGAACCGCCGAAAGAGGACTCCAACTGGCTAACGCACAGGAGAATCCCGAGCTCGCCAGTATTCTTGAACGTGATCTCACTCGTTATCGAATTAACACGCCGCTTCGCACCGCCACCAAGCCGGGGCCAGGACCCTGAACAAAAGGAGACGAAAAACACGAAGTGTTTGCGGAAAAGAGATTTTCTTCTCTTCGCTCCCTCCTGTTTGATTCGCGCCCTGGCAAGACAAAAAACGAAAGAGAAAATTGAGCGACGCGCCCTACCAGCGCTTTCTTGCCGCGCCTTTGTTCCCTTCGCTGCCTTTTGTTAAATGGGATGCGGGGCCTGCGTACAGCAAAAGAGGCAGCCCCGAATCGGGACTGCCTCTTTGTGAAACTGCGCTCTGCGATGCTTAGAACTTCTTGATCGCCCTCAGGTACCAGAACCGCCCGATGTTATCATAGAGACCGCCGGGGTAGCCAATGGAGTTACTAAACTCAATTCCTTGCGCGTATGGGGGCGATTGATCGAAGATGTCCTGCACACCCACTGTGAGCGTGGTGTTGTTGAGGATATTCTTCCAGCAAGGCATCACATAAGGAACGGGCGGCGTTTCCTTCTCCTTGCCTGCCACTTCCTTGCCGCCCTTGGAATACCCAGCCACCGGCGCCGCTTCCACCGGAGGCGTGAAGATCAGGGTGTAGGAGAGCTGCGCATCTATATAGTTAGTAGGATGCACATAGTGTTCCTTAGTGAAACCATCCAACCTGAAGGCGAACTCCTGTTCATGATATCCATCCAGGAAATGCCAAGTCCAGTTCATGTCCCAGTTGTGCCAGGTCCAGTCGATGGTCGTGTCCCCTCTCCATTTCAGCCAGGCTTGGGGATTGGTTGCGTCTCCGAAAAAGCTGCCAATATACCACTCGGAACTGGAGCTGCCGGCTACTTGGTACGGCCTTTGCTGGGGGTAGTTGACCACGAACTCGTTCAGATAAGTCCACCGGCTTAAGAGCGAGAATGTGCCGTAGCCCGTTTCGATCTGATATTGAAGACCGAGGTCAATACCGTTCGCCCGGACACGTCCGCCGTTAATATAAGGGGTTGAGACCCCGGCGATGTTGCCTTGTTGGTCAAACAGCACCTTCGGTGGCTGATTAAGCGCCGGCTTGTTAGGCGCTATGATAGCCAGGCTCAACGGATAACCGGCCGCGTTGTACTGATCAAGGATTGAGGTAGGAGCGAAGAACATCGCAACCCCAGTGCGCTCGACATCCCATAAATCCGCCGTCAACGTCAAAGTGCCCCACTTGGACGGAATCCACTTGGGCGTATAAACGAGGCCTGCAGTCCAGGTACGATCATGTTCCGGGTGGAGTTGTTTGTTCGGAAGCTGCTCGACGGTTTCTTCCGGATTGGTTACGTCCACGGCTGGGTTGCCAGGGCTCCCGCAAGGACCAAACACCGCCACGGGAGCACATGTAGTACCCCCGATTGGCGCCAGAAGGAATCTTTTAGGTCCGTACAACTGCACCATCGACGGCTCAAGGAAGCCTTCGCCCCAGGTGCTGCGAATAGTCAGGCTCTCGTCAAAGGGCTGCCACCGAAGCCCGACCTTGGGCACCGCTGCGTTGGTGTCGTTGTTCAGCCACTCGTCGTAGCGGACACCGGCCGAAAATTCCAGCGAATAAAACCCGGGTATGTTCCATTTCGGGCTGAAAACCGGAATGAGCGTTTCCGCATAAATCCCCCACGATTTGCGCCCGGCCGCAATGTTCGGTATATCGTTCTCGAGGCGGGTCTGGTCATCCACTGCGATGTTGTAGCTTTCACGGTTAAACGAGCCGCCAAAAGCCAGGCCCACGCCGCCTGCCGGCAAATCAAACAGGTCGGTGGTGTAAATGTTCATGTCCAGCGTTGCAAGCTTGGACACGCCGGTGGTTTTGGCCCTCTGCTCCGCAAACTGAAGCAGCGGAAGATTGCTCGGGATCACCACGTGCTGTCCATCCCCAAACGGATTGTACGGAATCGTCTGCCCGATATACTCACTCGATGCGGGATTAAACAGCGGGTCGTTCCCGTTCAAAATCCGGTTGACCCGCCCACCATCACTAACTATGGACAGCGAATATTGCGTGATCTGGCTGTACATGAACGCTCCATCGTAGCCCCAGGTTCCGTTAAACAGCTTGTCGCCTTTTACACCGACCGTGAAACGCTCGGCGACGTTTTCGTTGTCGAATTTGCGGTTGCCAAAATCGAATAAGCGCGCCCGAGTGCCGCCTGTGATGATCTGCTCAAACGGGTTGAACGGGTTAAAGGCACCGAGAGGCTCCCCAACTTGCGCAGGGGTGAAGCCGCCAAAGGGCGGTACCTCCACACCGTTTACAATCGGGAAGGGATGATTGGGCGGGATAAAGCGCGTCGGGGAACCAGGCGTGATGAAATTGCCCGTAGCGTCTGGCGCAAGTTCGTCGTGCGTTTTGGCTTCCACATAATAGAAATCGCCGAAAAGCCGCAACTGATCGTCGCAGATTTTGTGCTCGAAAGCCGTATACCCGCCCCAGCGCTCCTGTCGCGGATACGAGCTGGAATACAGGTTGAAGTTAAAACCAGGAAGCAAACCGGTCGACGACCTGACGCGGTTCCTGAAATAAATATAATCGCTTGCTGGACTGAATCCGTTGGAATTATCTGGCGCCGTGCCGAAGATTGTCGTTCTCGTTAGCAGCCCAGGAGGTAGGTTCGGCGCTGGCTCGGGGTTGCCATTCACATCAAACGGATGCAAGACGGCCGCAGTTTGCAACTGAAGGTTCCACGGCACCGCGTTCGAGCTCAGGAACGGCGGGTTAAGCGAGTTCTGCCGGTCATGGTTGAACATGTCGTGATGCTTGTAATAGAAGATGTCGCCAGTGATACTGGTTGTGTCGTTGCCCACTCCAAAGAGAATGTCGCCTCTGTACTCGGCGTCGTCTGATCCGTTTCCGGTTGCGTTCCCAGTAGCCGAGTCGCCATACTGGATCGTCACCTGTGCGCCGCGATAATCTTTATACATATTAAGGTTCACCACGCCCGCAACCGCGTCCGCGCCGTAAGTGGTGGAAGCGCCATCTTTCAGAATGTCGATGCTCTGGACCGCGGTGATCGGAAGCGAAGTTAGATCAACGAAAGCATACCCGGAGTTGGCCGATCCGGGGAACGGTGCAACGCGGCGACGATCGACTAGCACCAATGTGGCGCCAGGATCCAAGCCGTGCAGCGCGATCGCGGCAGTACCGGTTGGACCAGACTGGCCTGTTCCGTTATTATTAACCGGAATATTGGAGCCATTCATTACCACCTGCCGCTGGAGCAGCTGTTCTGTGGTGGTGCCCGAGCCTGATTTGTTAATCAGGTCGCGGTTGATACTGAACACCGGGTTCGGACCGACCTCTTCCGCGGTCGGAATCAACGACCCGGTCACGATCACCCGCTCAACTTCTGCGGCGGGCGCAGCACCGCCCGCTGGTGGCGGGGGTGGGGGCGCCTGAGCAAATCCGTTCGTTGCTACAATGAATGGAAATCCGGCGCCCGCCACGAGTGCGATGCGCACGAATCCGAGTTTATTTAGCACGTTTTTTATCATTAGTTTCTCCATTGGTTTGGTTAGGTCTAAGGTGGCGTTTATTAAACTTTTCAAAGCCTGACAAGCTTTTTCTTCAATTTTTTTTGAACGCTTAAACAGGCCTTTTTGTCCGCCAGCCTCTCGTTTAAATCAAGGGCGAGGAGGGTGGCAAGCTTTTTTTTAGATTTTTTTGGAATTTTTTTTAGCAGGTGAGCGCACCCGAACCGAGCCGATTTTTCGGATGATCAAGCGCATGTCATCCTGAGCGAAGCGAGGAACCTCACAAAAACACGCTTTCGAAAAGCGTCGGAAGCGGTCCGCGTGATGGCTTGGGCAAATGCGAGATCCTTCGTCCCGAAAGCGTTCGGGACTCAGGATGACAATCGCAACGCGATTGTCATTTTTTCTTGAAGACTTCTACGGCCTCCCACGCCTCGTCGGGCGGAGCTTGCTCATATTCGAGCGCGCGATCGAGATACATCTTGGCCAGCAGATCATCCGGATAGAATTCGAGAAAACGCGAGAACAGAATTTTTGCCTGGATAAAATCGCGTGTGCGGAATTTGTCGAGCCCCTCTTCGTAAGACTCGAGCCACTTCAGGAGTTGCGCATCGACCTCTTCATTTCGAGCCCCGATAAGCGTGAAGACGTCTACCGGTTTGCTTTTTCCTTTCACCTGCACCCGGGCAACGGAGCGCAGATGAAATTCGTCCCGCACTAATTCGGCAGCGCTTGCGCCAACCAAAATATCCACGCCATAAATCCGGGTGAGACCTTCGAGGCGCGAAGCGAGATTGACCGCGTCGCCAATCACCGTTGGGTCCATTCGCTCCTGCGAGCCAATATTGCCGACGATTACTTCGCCTTGATTGATGCCGATCCCCATGCCCAGTCCCATGCGGCCTTGGTCACGCCATTTTTGATTGAGCTTTCTGAGTTCTCGCCGCATCTCCAGCGCCGCGCGTACACAATTTTTGGCGTCCTGTGCAATACCAAGACTGCGCACATTTCCCCATACCGCCATGATCGCGTCACCAATGAATTTATCGAGTGTACCGCCATTACCGAAAACGACGGAAGTCATCTCCGTGAGATGCTCATTGAGCTGCGCGACTAATGCTTCGGGATCGGCTTTCTCCGACAAGGTGGTGAACCCGATCAAATCCGAGAATAGGATCGTCACAGGCACGCGCGCACCGCGAAGGGTGCTGTAGTAGCTGTCCGGATTGTCCAGGACTTCCTTGACCAGATTCTTCGAGACGTAGCGTTCCAGTGTGCGCCGGGTGCGCACTTTCTCCAGCCGCTCGAGGGCGTATTCGAAAGCAAGCGAAAATGATCCGCTTAATAACAGAGCGGTTAGCACCGGAACGGCAAGCAGCAGCAGCCCGGTCTTATCGTAAAACAATCGGACCATTCCCAGATATGTGGCCATGATTGCAATCAGCCCTCCAACGCGGAGCAACGGCCTGCGCAGAAACGAGACGAGCGACCACGCAATCAGCCCCGCCGCCGCCACGAGCGCCAGCTCAACTTTCTCCGGCGTCGGATACAGAAATTCATGACCCATCGCGGCAGCCATTGCCTGTAAATGAACCACCGGGCCCAGTGTGCTGGGGCTCATCGGTGTATCGACTACATCGTGCATTACCTGGGCAGCAGGCCCCACCATCACGATTTTGTCCTTAAAAAACGCGCCATCGGCGTAGTTCGCATGCCAGAGTTTCGGATCGAAAACCTCGTAGAGTGGGCGCGCTTCGAACGCGTCCGGCTCCGTGAAACGGATCATGTGACCACGAAAATCGCGCGGCACATCATTTCCGCGGCCGATTTTGCCCAGAGTGCGAGCGGCAAGAGACTCATACACTTCTTCGCTCGGGTGCGGCGGCAACCCCGCGAGCTGGCGGTCCGTGACCTGATAAATCGCAGCGCGGGTTTTTCCGTCAATCGTATCGGGCCAGAAATTCACGTAGCCGACTCGGTCATCCAGCAGTTGCGGGGGCCGAATGAGCGCATCGTTTGGCGTAACCTCCTGCGCGCCATGTTCCATATCGAAATTCGCGCCGAGGACGACTTTGTCGTGGTAACGATCGAGCGCGGCGTGAAATTGCGGATCGCCATCGTTCGGCGGATTAAAAAGCAAATCAAAGACGACCAGGCGCGCGCCGGCCCCAAAGAGCCGATCAAGCAAAACCGCCCAGACTTCGCGGGACCACGGGAATGGCTGCGCGGTCATCAGTTGGAACGCTCGATTCCCGGCGATCTCTTCAGGCGTCAGCGGTGGCAATTGCAATGTGCTTTGATCGACTCCCAGAAAAACGAAATCTCGAGGCGCGGCCGTTTTTCGCCCTTCCTGTCGAAGCAAATCCTCGAAGCCTTGTTCGACGCGCCACGGCGTCGAGAGAAACGGCGTCATTGGAAACAAATGCCCGAGAAGAACCACGCTGGTCCAAAAGACACAAATCACCCCCAAGACCAACAGCCGACGACGACCTAGCCAGTGCATGTGCGGCGAATGTAGCACTAAAACGTTAAAACGTTAAAAAGTTGAAGCATAAAATGGCATTGTCATTCTGAGCGAAGCGGAGCCAAGCAAGTAACCAAGCCCCAAATCACCACATCCAATCACCACATCCAATTCCAAACAAGTGCGAATCATTAAGCCCCAAGGTTCGACGCGGGACTTGAATACTGAAGATCTGAACTTCTCTGGATGTTAAAGTTATTGCTTGAAGGTTTTGAAAAGCGTTTGTCATTTTCGAATCGCTGAATAATTTCCAGCTCGCCAAAATCATCTTTCCACCTGTTCCGCGTCTGCGGAATGAATCAGTGAGCGAGGTCGGAAAGATTGATAAATGGAACAACAGCTCGCTGAACGAGAAGCCTCGAAGCAATTCGAGGCAGAATTACCATGCCAAGAGCCACTAACGCCCCGGCAAGCCGGGCGCGCCGCAAACGAATCTTAAAAAAAGCCAAAGGCTACCGCGGACGCCGTTCAAAACTTTTCCGCTACGCGAAAGACGCGATCATGAAAGCCCAGTATTGGGCTTATCGCGACCGCAAAACGCGCAAACGCACGTTTCGTTATCTCTGGATTCAACGGCTCAATGCCGCTGCCCGTGCGAATGGAATGACCTACAGCCGTTTTGCGGAAGGACTCAAAGCTGCTGGCATTGGCCTGGACCGAAAGATTCTCGCCGATCTGGCTGTCACAGACGAAGCCACATTCAAATCAATTGTCGATCAGGCGAAGCACGCGCTGGCAGAGAAATCGAAATCGAAAAGAGCGGCATAGCTTCTTCTGCAGCGGTGGTCTGTGACTGCCCAGAGCTGGTGGGATCCGTATCGGAATCGGCGGTCACAGAGCTCCGCGACAGCGACAACTTTAAATTGAACGTTCAACGTTCAACGTTCAACGTTCAATGTTTCAATGACACACCCGCTCGAACAACTGCGCGATGACGCGCTGCGCGAGATCGATTGCGCAAGCGATGAACAGACGCTCGAGACGGCGCGCATAAAGTTTCTCGGGAAAAGCGGCAGCATCTCCAGATGGGGCGAAGAGATGAGAACGCTCGGCAAGGATCAAAAGCCGATAGTTGGAAAATTGCTCAATGAAGTTCGCAACGCCGTCACTGCGGCGCTCGAATCGCGCGCCGCAAGTTTTCGTTCCCGAATGGAATCCGAGGCGCTCGGCAAGATCGACATTTCTCTGCCGGGAACAACCCATGAGATCGGTGCGCTGCATCCACTTACGCAGATGTGGCAACGCTCAATCGAAATTTTCCGGCGAATGGGTTTCGCACTCGCAGATGGGCCGGACATTGAAGACGAATGGCACTGCTTCGATGCGCTCAACACGCCGCCGGAACATCCCGCGCGTAACGAGCAGGACACATTTTATTTGCCCGACGGTCGTCTGCTGCGAACCCACACCTCCACCGTGCAAATCCGGACGATGCAAGCCGCGCCGCCGCCGATTCGTGTGATTGCTCCCGGTGCAGCGTATCGGCGCGATGAGCTTGACGCCACTCACAGCCCGCAGTTCCACCAGATCGAAGGGCTTTACGTGGACGACAATGTCAGCGTCGCCGACTTGAAAGGCGCGCTGGAATTTTTCATGCGCGAACTTTTCGGCGCTGAAACAGAAGTTCAATTTCGTCCGCACTATTTTCCGTTCACAGAGCCGAGCTTGGAAATTTATGTGAAATCCAAAGCGCTCAAAGGCGGTGAGCAATGGGTCGAAGTCGCCGGTTCTGGCATTGTGCATCCGGGTGTTTTTGAAGCAGTCAACAAGACGCGGGGCGATAATGCCTACGACCCCGAAAAGTGGACTGGTTATGCGTTCGGTCTGGGCATGGATCGCCTAGCGATGATCTTGTTCGATATCCCTGACATTCGCCTTTTCGCGCAAAACGATTTGCGCTTTCTCCGCCAGTTCGCATGAAATTTTCCGTTAACTGGCTGCGCGAGTTTGTCGATCTTCCAAAAAATCTGGAAGAGATCGCCGAGTTACTGACGCGCGCGGGTGTCGAGACTGAGAACATCGAAACGCGCAGCGCGAACGTCGAGAAGGTGATCGTTTCGCAAATCACCGCTTCTTCGCGCCATCCGAACGCCGACCGCCTGACAGTTTGCGAAGTCGATGATGGCAGTGGAACGAAACGCCAAATCGTTTGCGGGGCGACCAATTACAAAGTCGGCGACAAAGTTCCGCTTGCGTTGCCCGGAGCAAAGTTGCCGAACGGAACTGAAATTCGAAAAAGTAAACTGCGTGGCGTTGAAAGCGAAGGAATGCTTTGCAGTCCAATCGAGCTCGGCCTGGGCGAAGATGCTTCGGGCCTGTTGATTTTGTCGCCAGATGCAAAAGTTTGCGCGCCTATCAGTGATCTTTTTCCAGCGGACACGATTCTCGATGTCGAGATCACGCCGAACCGCGGCGACTTGCTGAGCCATTTCGGTTTGGCACGCGAAATCGCGGCGTTAACGGGCAAGAAACTCAAATCAACACCACGCGACGCGAAGATTCCCGTCAGAAAAACCGGCGTGACGATTATCTCAACGCGCGAGTGTCCATTTTTCTCCGCGCGCAAGATCGACAATGTGAGAGTCGGGCCGAGCCCGCAATGGCTCCGCGAGAAGATCGAGAGCGTTGGGATTCGCTCGATTAACAACATCGTCGACATTTCAAACTTCGTGATGCTGGAGCTAGGGCAGCCAAGCCACGCTTTCGACGCCGATAGCTTGAAGGGCGGCGTCAACGTGCGACTCGCGCGCGATGGCGAAAAATTTCTCGCGCTCGACGGCAAAACTTACTCGTTAAAACCCGACAATTGCGTCGTCGCCGATCAAGAGCGCGCGGTTGGGATCGGCGGCGTGATGGGTGGCGAAGAAACGGGCGTCACCGATTCGACGAAAAATATTTTGCTCGAGGCCGCATACTTTCTGCCGGCGAGCGTTCGCAAAACCGCGCGCGAATTAAATCTGCCGAGCGACGCGAGCTATCGTTTCGAGCGCGGTGTTGATCCGGAAATGGTTTTGCGGGCCTCGCAACGCGCGACAGAATTGATTCAGGAGATCGCCGGCGGAACTCCGGCCAAGGAAATTCAAACTGCGGGCAAACTTCCGGCGAATCCGCCAGACGTTTCGCTGACTTACGAAAAATGCGATCGCGTTGTTGGCGTCGCGATCAAGCCGAAAACGGTCGACGAGATTCTGACTGGCTTCGGTTTGATGAAGACCAGCGCGGCGAAAATCACGAAATGGAAAATCCCGAGCTATCGCCGCGATTTGCAGCGCGATATCGATCTTATCGAAGAGGTCGTGCGCGCGCACGGCGCCGACAAAATTCCGGGAACGGATCGAAGCCGCTTTACGCCAGCGAGCATTGCCGACCGTGCGCATGATTTGGAATCCGCGTGGCGGCAGCGGTTGGCAGCAGCCGGCCTCGATGAAGTCCGGACTTCAAAATTGCTGCCGCGTGAACGATTCGCGTTCAGCGAAAGCGCAATTGAATTGCGAAACCCGCTCAGCGAAGATCATGTCGCGCTGCGCCCAAGCATTCTCGTAGGATTGCTAGGGGTGCTCGATCGCAACATTCGCGCCGGCACAGAACGCGTCGCCATTTTTGAAATCGGACGCACCTTTATCCCGCCAACCGGCAAAGAAGAACGGCACCTGGGAATTTTGCTCTGGGGAAATGTTGCAAGCGGGCCGAATTGGCGATCCCCACAAAACCGCAGACTTGATCTATTCGATCTAAAAAGCGCGCTGGAATGTGTCGTTCCGAATCTGTCAGTTCGCCCGGGGAAATTTCCTGACCTCGCGCTGCCGGTCGACGTTTTCTCCGGCGATCGAATGATTGGATTTGGCGGACAACTTTCGGTCCCGAAATCTACTACGCCTGGTCCGGTGTTCGTTGTCGAGGTGCACGCCGACCTTCTTTTAATTGCCGAGGAAATGGCGAACAAGTTTCGTGAGATTGAAAAATTTCCCGCTATCACGCGCGATATTGCGATGATTGTGCCCGAAGAAGTTCCACACGAAAAAATCTTGCGTACCGTTCAAGAGCCACGCGAGCCGCTTTTGGAAAGCGTGGAGCTTTTCGACTTATTCACAGAACAAATCGGCGCGGGACGAAAGTCGCTCGCATATCGATTGACATATCGAGACCGAAGTCGCACACTGACCAATGAGGAAGTCACCGCTGCGCACGCGAAAATTCGCGAGCGATTACGGCGCGACCTCCGCGCGGAATTGCGCGAGTAGTTCTTTGAAATTGAGAGCCGCTCGTTGAGGGTTGGGCAGGAAACCAGTGCTTTCCGTTCAACTCTCAACCAGCGGCTTTCGCGTCCCGAACTCCGAATGCTTTCGCGAGCAGGCGTTTTCGGGATGTAAACATTTGCCCTGCGATGTTCGCGATTGAGGTGACGTCCCCGAACCGATAGTTGACGAAATACGGAGGCTTGGTTGGTGCGGAAAATGGCAGGCCTTGATTGGAAGTCAGATTCCGCAGCAACGGTCATCCACCCTTTCCTAAAAGGGAACGGGAGAATCACCTGAACGGCACCGGCGGGGTAAAATTTCCAAGAACCCGGATCGAGATTTCGATCCGGGTTTTTTCTGTTGCTATGTGGGAGGCGCAGTTCGGTACAACCTGCATGAGAACGCGCTGAGCAGGGACCTGAAGCAATGCCGTGCGGGAACTCGGCTATAATGTGTTTGAGCAAAGAGCAAGCGCCGCAATAAAGGAGACGAACAAGTGAGAGCGTATTTTTGGACTGCCCTGATTCTGTGCTGCATTTTCGCATTGATTCGCGTGGTGAGAATGATCGGCACCTCACGACCGGCAGCGGCTGCGCGCCTAGGGAGTTTTCTGTATTGGGGGGCACTGGCAATCATTTTCGCGTTGGCAGCTTGGCTGCGTTTCCGCCTAACACTGGATCCGATTGCCGATCCAGACACATGGGGCTATCTCTCCCCCGCACTGCGGAAGCTAACTGGCGCTGAATTTGGTCATACACATGGCCGCAACTTTACTTATCCGGGATCTTTGTTTCTGCTGCTGAAAGTATGTCCGGACTTTCGGGCGATCACTGTTGTTCAACATCTGCTCGGCTTGGTCGCCGGGGCCATGTTACTGCTCACATGGCGGCGAACCCGCGTTTTCTTGCCGTTCCCGCGGGTCGCTCATGACGTCCATGCTTGGCTCGGACTCATGGCGGCGGCGATGTACCTTTTGGCCGCCGAGCCGATTCGGATTGAGATGCAAATTCGGCCCGAGGGCGTGTGCGCGTTCTTGTTCAGCATAAATATTTATCTTGTCGTTCAGTTCATTGCCTGCCGCTTCATCGAATACCGGCGGTTTCCAGCGATGGCTTTTGGAGCCGGGGCTGTGTTAAGCTCGATTCTACTAGCTTCCGCGAGAGCCAGCTTCTGGTTTGTCGCAATCGTCGCGCTCCTGCCCGTAGGGATATTTTTTATTCGTCCCGGCTGGTGGCGCGAAAAACTTGCGATTGGCGGAAGCACGGTAGCGAGTGCGGCTTTGTTATTGCTTCCTGAACAGCTACTCAGTCGCCATGACGAGGTGAGCCACACCTTTTTACCAACCACATTATTCGTGGTGCATGCCGATCTCATTCGTGACCAAATCGCCAGGGATCTGAAACAGAACGTTGAACTCCCGTATTCTCGAGCGTGGCTTGAGCACGTTGAGACGCTTCTGAGCACGGCTATTGCGGAATCTCATGCCGCCAACGCGAACACCCGCCGTTATGCTGTCCTCGGATTTGATCCGGACGATTTGAGATACAAGCCGAGTTCAGTCAGTGAGCAGTTGCGGCGTGATTTCAGAAACGATTTGCCCGCGCTGTGCGCGTTTTACCGCTTTTGTTACTGGCGAATCTGGCAGCAACAGCCGATGCTTATGCTAAAGAAAATCGTCCGGCAAATGGCTGTTTTTTACGCACCCAAATGCCCTGCCTACAGGTTAGCGAAATCGTTGCCACTGAGTAATGCATACCAACAAGGGGTTGCTTCCCTGCAACGGCTAGATTATCCAAAGGTCTGGGCCGCCTATCTTCCCGCCAGCGATTTTATGCAGCGCACGCGAAGCTTGGCACGCGATGCCCCAGTCCTTGAGCAATCCAGTTACATCAGGGGACCGCTCACCGTTCTGGCACAAACTTATCGACCATTGCTCTTAGTGGCGCTCATCCTCGGTGGCGTCGTGCTTTTTTCGCAAACCCACAGACGGTCGTTAGGCTGGCTGGCTGGCTTGGTGCTCTTTCTCTACTCGTACAACTTTGCAGCTTGCTTAGAAGTGGCAGTGGTTCAGTCTCTTGAAGTCGGCCGTTTCGTGATCATCCAGGCAATCTTCACCATCCTGGTACAATTCCTTTCTATTTGGTTTATCGTCGAGTTTGTTCTTAATCAGCGAGCGATCCGCGCGCCTGATAAATGAGACTGGAGTGCGATATGACCTCGCCGCAAGCCGGGCGTTTGAAATTCGCGTATTAGGATCGAAAGTCCGGGGTGAGATGCGCACACTTCTAGCCCTCGAAGATGGTCGATTTTTCGAGGGTGAATCATTTGGTGTAACCGGCACGCGCGTCGGTGAAATTTGTTTCAACACCGCCATGACCGGTTATCAGGAGGTGCTAACCGATCCTTCGTATCGCGGCCAGATCGTGGCGATGACCTATCCGTTGATCGGAAATTACGGCATCAATTCGCTTGACCAGGAAAGCCGCTCACCGCATGTGCGCGGATTTGTCATTGAAGAATTGACCGATGTCCCGAGTAACTGGCGTTCCGAAATGTCACTCGACGAATATTTGCGAAAATGGAACATCCCCGGCGCTAGAGGAATCGACACGCGCGCGCTCACGCGGCATTTGCGCACCCGCGGCGCGATGAAAGCCTGTCTGACAACGGAAGAGATTTCGCCCGAGGAAGCGACGCAACAAGCAATCAAGGGTGAGGGGGTGATCGGAATGGATTACGTGCGCGAGGTTTCAACAAAGAAAGTTTATCGCTGGGACCCGGAGGACAAGCTCAGCGCGCCATGGTCAATCCGCCAGCCGCAGAACAAAGACAGCAAATCGGAGCTTCCGCCGATCCGATTTCGAATTGCGGCGTATGACTATGGAATCAAGGAAAACATTCTGCGCCTGCTGCGCCAGAAAGGTTTCCAAGTGACCGTTGTGCCGGCGACAACAACCGCAGACGAAGTGCTCGCTCTTGACCCAGATGGGATTTTTCTCTCCAACGGCCCGGGCGATCCCGCTGCGCTCCCTTATACTCACAAAACCGTGCGTGATTTGATGGGTAGAAGACCGATCTTCGGGATTTGTCTCGGCCATCAGATTCTTGGCTTCGCGTTCGGCGGATCGACGTTTAAGCTGAAGTTCGGCCATCGCGGTGCCAATCAACCGGTAAAGGATTTGCGGACAGGTAAAGTGGCTATCACTGCGCAGAATCACGGATTCGCCGTAGATGCAGACTCGCTTCCCTCTGATGTGGAGCTAACGCACATCAATTTGAATGACGGCACCGTAGAGGGAATGCGGCACAAGAAATTGCCGATCTTCAGCGTGCAATACCATCCGGAAGCGGCGCCCGGCCCACACGATGCGACTTATTTCTTCGATCAATTTGCGGAGCTAATCGAGAAAGGCGCGTGAGGCAAACAATAGTGTCTGCCAGTCTTGGACGTTCATCACTCGCAGACAGGATTGCCTGCTTCACAACATTGACCTACGCGCCAAGCAGCCGAGATTTGTTTTATGTTTAATTCAACAAGCAATAAAACCACAGTGTTGAAAGTTGCGGTGACAGCAACGTTCATTGCAGCGCTGGCCGTTTCGCCACTGGCGATCGCACAGGAACACGAGCACGACGCAGACGCTGCTGCCTCGAAAGAGGTCACGGGCGAAGTGGTCGATATGATGTGCTATGTCGACCATAACGCCGTGGGTGAGAAACACGGGCAATCCTGCGGCGCCAAATGCATCAGAAGCGGCGGTCCCGTCGGTATCATCAGCGAGGGCAAAGCGTATCTGGTCGTGGGCGAACACAAGCCGATTAATAATCAGCTTGCCGATTTGTGCGGCAAAAATGTCACTCTGAAAGGCAAACTGGCAGAGCGCGGCGGCATCGCAATGATCGAGAACGCCGAGATGGTTAAAAAATAATTGTAGCCGCGTCTCTGTGAGACGCGTGGCGCGTGCGTGCCAGAAACACAGCGGTGCGCTTCGTGCAGCGAAGCGGCTACAGGGTGGCGTCGCGTCCTACTTGTAGTACGGCCGCAGGGAGGGGCGTAGCTTGCCGACGCGCAGCGCCCTTTCGGTTTCCAAGTCCCAAACGCCTGCATTGGTGAGTTTGCGAATCTCGCCCGCCTCGAGCGCTGCGATGGGTGAGCCATCGCGAAACAAGATGCGGTTTACGGTGAGCGCGGCAATTCGCGGTCCAGGCGTCAGTATGCCCTGCAAATTCAGTGGATCCGCAGCGCTCAGCGTGATCAGTTGGCCCTTTGGCGCCGCCTTGCGAATAGAACGCAACAAGCCAATAGCTTCGGGCAGAGCGAATTGTTCGCCGCTGATGCCACCCACGAAATAGCCGCCGCGAATCTCGCCGCGTGCCTCCCACCTGCGATAAATTCGCCCCAGCTCATACCACGTAATCGGGAAACTTTCGCGCTCGAGCAAACGGCGAAATACAACGCCGTAGCGACGCAGCAACACACCTGCAAATTTTGCGGCCGCTGTGTCGCGCTCAGAACTTTCCGCGCCATTTCCCGATGGCTGCAACGCGATCTGAGTTCTTAATAACGACCAGCGCCCCGCAAACTCAATGCTGGCCAGATTTGTTTTGCGGCGCCGTTTTCCGATGTTTCGGCCAAACGTGGGCCGTTTGTCTGATGGGAGCAGAAGCGCTCGCAATCCATCGAAACTATCGGAAGTAACCACACCAAGCGCGGCAAGCTGCGACAACGCTTCCTCAACCTGAGAAGGCAGCACCGACTTGTCGGTGCGTCGCACCAACTCTGTGAAGAAGAGTGCCCCACCGCTTTGTAGTGCATCGATCACGGCTTGATTGGCAACTGAAAACTCCATCGCGGAATTTGCCCGCGACAACAGCAGCCAGTCTTGGATATTCTCGCGCTGGTAAAGCGCAATTGGACTGCTCCGCAACGGAGCGATTGTGCGCGCATTTGGATTTTGTGGCACGCTCAAACGTCCCCAGCCAACGCGGCCGGAAGAACAAAGACGATCGAGCCATTCCGGATCATAGTCGGCAGCGCGCGCCGCGAGCACCGCCGATTCCCAGGCCGCCAGCGGCAACTCGCACCCGTCGAGTTGTTCCAAAACAGATTGCAGACCGTCCGGTCCTTCAACGCGATGATCGACATCAACACGCTGCCATACGAAGAGAAACCGATAGAAATCTTGAACCGGGACAGGCTGAATCTCAGCACGCAACCGGTCGATTGTGAGCCGATGAATTCGCGCGAGCAATCGACGGTCGCACCATTCCTGTTCTGTTGTGCCGGGTTGAAATTTTCCGCGCAGAACGAAGCCTTCGCTTTCGAGTCCGAGCAATCCGGCTTCAATTTCCGAAGACGAAAGACTCAGAATATCTTGCAACCGAGCGGCGGTGACAGGACCGGAAACTTCCATTCTTCCGCGCAACCCTTCACGGATCGCGTTCGACCGCTCCCAATTTTGCTTCTGGGCAGATTCAGGTGCGCTCAGTTGAGGATCGAGATCGGCGCCCGGATA
>Ga0209474_10000744_pt1 | contig 34170 bp, 30 predicted proteins | sample GraSoiAngelo_145_FD_185902 | JGI IMG/M metagenome (GOLD analysis project Ga0209474, IMG submission 185902) | Grasslands soil microbial communities from the Angelo Coastal Reserve, California, USA - 14_1009_05_20cm (SPAdes) (version 2) | ecosystem: Environmental > Terrestrial > Soil > Grasslands...
CCGTTCCCGGGAACCACGGTTCGTCCCAACCCAAATTTCCTGAATATTAACCAATTCGAGTCCTCAGCATCCTCCCGGGCGTATAGCGCTTCCCTGTCCTACCGCGGGCAATGGCGCAAATTGCAGATTATGGGCAAATACACCCTGGCTCGCGCGCTTGACAGCGCGAGTACCTTTACTTCATTGCCTGCAAACAACTATGACGCGAACGCCGACTGGGCGCGTACGGATTATGACCGCCGCCAACAGCTGAATGTCGTCGGGGTCTATGCCCTACCCAAGGGTTTCATCTCGTCTTTTGTCTTCAACGCCTGGTCAGGGCTTCCGTACAACATCACCACAGGAACAGACGATAATCACGATACAGTTGCGAATGACCGGCTCCCCGGGGTATGGCGCAATTCCGGAAGAGGTCCAGGCTATCTGAATCTCGATCTGCGGTTGTCGCGTAAATATCGTTTGGCCAGACGGGACAAAGCTCCAACTGTCGAGTGGGCCGTGGATGCTTTTAATGCCCTGAACCACGTCAATTACCAGAACTTTATCGGGACGATGACATCTCCATTTTTTGACCCACTTCAATTTTTGGGCAGCGCAAACGCAGCCAAACCGCCACGCCAGCTTCAAATCTCCGTGCGGGCTAGCTTCTAAGGAAACGCCGTCAATTCAAAGACCAAACAACCCAGCCAAGTACTACCTAACAGCCCTTGCGCTTGCATTTTCACAACTAATGGCCCTATGCCGGATACTCCTTGGTCTGAAGCCATTTCTTCCCGGGCATTCAAAAATCCTGCGTTGTTATGATTTTGTCGCGAATGGCGTAGTGAATCAGTTCCGTCAGGGAATGGAGCCGCATCTTCATCATGATTCGTCCGCGGTGCGTTTCCACCGTCCTCAATGTGATTCCCAATTCCGCCGCAATTTCCTTGTTCGATTTTCCTTCAGCCAACCGCCGGATAATTTCCACTTCGCGCGGCGTGGGCCGCGCGTGGCCATTTTCCGGCTGCCTGGATTCTCCCCCCTTCAGAAAGCCTTCCAGTACCATCGCCGACACCTTGGGTGTTAACGAGATTTTCCCGTTTGCCAAATCCCTGACCGCCTGAACGAGATGCGCGGCCATGTCTGATTTCAAGACGTACCCTCGTGCCCCCATCTCCAATACCCGCCGCACCATCTGGTCAGACTCGTGTATGGTGAGGATGAGTACTTGTGTTTCACGCGCTGCGTCACGGATCCGTCGCGTCACTTCCAGCCCATCCATATCCGGCATCGTAATATCAACGATAGCTATATCGGGTTTCAGTTTTTTCACAATCTCAATGGCCTTTCGGCCACCCACCGCTTCCCCCACGACTTTCCAATCCGGTTGTTCCAGCAATAGGTCGCGAATTCCTCGCCGAACTAACTCATGGTCATCAGCTACCACAATCCGAAGCGTATCTTTATTTTTCCTCATGTGCCGCCACCATCGCGCATACCGTCGTGCCGTTCGGGCTCGATTCAATCTCCAGTTGCCCCCGCACTTGCTTCATCCGTTCACGCATGCTTTGAATGCCCACGCCTCCTACAAAGCACCCTCCTTTGAGGTGTCTCTGACCGTTTCCCGGTATACCGCGCCCCTGGTCGCTTATCTGCAACACGACTGCTTGCGGCGTGCGGTCCAATACGATCGTTGCGCCTAAGCTTCCCGAATGCCGCTGAGTATTGACCAGGCTCTCCTGCATGACCCGGAACAGCGCCATTTCTTCCTCCTGGGCCAATCTTCCGAAATGCGGCGATATTTCCAGCTTCACTTCGATTCCCGTCCGTTCGGCAAATCCGCTCGCGTAGTGTCGAATGGCATCCTCCAACCCCGCTTCGTCAAGCATAGGCGGATGCAAGAGGTAGGACAGGGTCCGGATTTCTCGTATACAGACATCCGCCAATTCCTGGCATTGCGAAATGGATTTTCGCAGCCCACGGCTTGCGGATGGAATTGAAGTATGTAGGTGACTCAACGTGCTGGAAAGCGCCACCAAATTCTGGCCGGTCTCGTCATGCAAACCCCGTGCAATTCTTCGTCGTTCATCATCTTGCAGTTGCAGTAATCGCCCGGAGATCTCTTGGAGTTCAACTTCCGCCTTTTTGCGCTCCGTGATGTCCTCTGTCAGAGCCACAAACCCCGAAGCCCTGCCGTTGCCCTCCGACAATGCAGACACGCTGTTCTGAACCCACACAACTTCCCCTGTTTTTCTAATGTAACGTTTCTGGTACACAATGCTGCTGATTTCCCCTGCGAGTAGACGGCGCACATAGGCACGGTTTGTGGAAAGATCCTCCGGATAGGTGATGGAGTGAAAATTCGTCTTCAGGAGTTCTTCTTGGGTGTAACCGGTAATCCGGCAATAGGCTTCATTTACCTTAAGGAAGCGACCATCCAAATCAGTCATCGAGAAGCCCACAGCGGCTTGATCAAAAACAGCACGAAGCAACTCCTCGTTCCGGCGCAGTGCCTCCTCTTGGAGCCAGACTAGCAAAGGGTCCCACAAATAACAGAAACCATGAGGAGGCAGACTTTCGGAGCAGAAAAGAGCTTGGAACGCATTCATGGCATTCCCCTCGTTCCTCAGCAGCCAGTTGTCCGAATGACTTCTAATCGAGCTATCTCACAGGGTAGATAAAACCGGATGAAGATAACTCGTGGCTTACTGTAGCTAGTACTACGTACTTTAGTACTTAATACCTCTTAATGTCAAGTATCTGGAAAGTTGCCTTGGGCTTTTCTCCAGCGAAGGCGCCAAGACCTGTAAGGGTTCTTACGTAAGTGGACTATGGCATTGCCCCCATCAGACGAACCGTCAATGATGCGCCGCACCGTGGGGTCACTGCGGTCTCGGCGCTTCAATTTGTTGGGAAGTGCCTGTCTCTGATGCTCCCTCGGGCAGCCTTGGCTGGCTGAATTCTCTCGTCTCTCAAGCGTTCTTCAAGGGAATACGTTGGTCTTCCGGAGAATTCTGGCCATCCCGGGCGGATTCGTTGTCCCACAGTTCTACGCGTTCACCAGGCACGTGAGCGCGCCGCAGAACCCCGATCCGCAGATTCAAGAAAGCAGCACAAAAAAGGAGAACGTTCATGCTCAACCCGGCCCATGAAGTTCACGAGACTCAGGATGTGCACGAATTGCTGCTGTCTACTGTCAAGCAAGTGCGGGCGTTGCACGCGACGCTAAGCGCCTTGATGACGGATGTCGCAGCCATACGACGAACTTTCCTGCACGATCGCGCTGATATGGTCCTCTACAAAGACAACCTGCGCATGGCCATTGAAACCGCAAGGCCGATTGTGGATGAGGCCATGCACTCCTACGATGAGATGATTCGGCAGATTCAGGAATCCGAAGGCTGGCGAAACTGACTCTTCCGGCAGCCTATAAACACAAGAAGAACCGGGTAGCGTTAGAGAGTAGATTATTGTTTATTGAATCTTTTCGCGCCTCTTGGACTTGCTCATCTTTGCCACGGTGAATAGGAGGAGATTTCTGTCCTCTTCGTTCATGCGGGAGAGGCATTGCTGGAGCTTCCTTAAATACCGCGCGTCTTTGCCAGACGCTCCCCACAGTTTCTGTCCCGCTCTTCCGTCGCTCACTTGAGGTTTGGGCGGTTCTTCCCCTTCATACAACAGTTCATACATCGGAACTTCCAGCGCGCGCGCAAGTTTCTCCAGCGTTTCCACTGCCGGCACGGTGTGTCCGTTTTCCACGCGAGAAATGTAGCAGCGCAAGAGACCAGAACGCTTCTCAATGTCCCCTTGCGATAATTCCTTCTGCTCCCGCACCGTGCGCAGCCGTTCCCCTAAAATCATCTCTACCCTCAATTCTGGCCATCAACCGCCATGTCCAGTATTTCCCCCCGTTGGTCTCTAAACTCTAACGCAACTGAGGGGTAACCGTCGAGGGAATTGTTGTTTGCAGCATTTACTGCCGGCAAGGGAGAACCAGAGTATTGGAAACGCGTGTTGGAATCAGTTCGAGCCCGCTCTCATGGCCGGGAGCCTCCATAGCCGGATCCCCTCTCGTGCCCCTTGGACTACGACCGCGCCATCCGGGCTGATAGCCAGGTTTCCCGGCCACGCATCAGGCGAAGCAAGCACTGCAATTGCTTTCTTCTGCTCCAGATCAAAAAGCTGTGTCCCGCCCCCACCCATGGTGAAGGCAACGATTTTCCCGTCCGCCGAAATGTCCGCCCCGGGACCGCCACCGGCGATAAACGTGAATGCAAATTCCTTTTTCCAGGTTCCTGTATCCCAGACGGCGAAAGTAAAAGGAGAAATCATCGCGGCAGGTTGTCCCTGCACCCTCATGGGATTGCTTTCCTGTCCCACACTAACCAGCCAGCGCCCGTCGCGGCTCCACGACAGTTTTGTGACGGCCAGCCGGTGCGCAGGGATGCTTTGCAGTCTCTGACCGCTCGCGGCGTCCCAGATCTCCACGTTGCCAGCGGGCATTCCACCAGGTTGCGCGAGCCACTTGCCATCGGGACTGACTGCCATCGCTTGCGATGAAGCCCAGAGAACTCTCGTTTCTCCTTCGGAAACAAATTGCCAGGACCACGCATTGCCAATTTTCCTGGGAGCGGATCTTGCGTCACTGAAGTCGAACCAGAATGCTGGGAATCCATTTTCCTGCGTAAAAGTCGCGGCTTCTTTCCATGTTTCCGTGTTCCAGATTCTCAGTGTCTTGCCGGGAAACCTCTCACTGGGATTAGCGGCAAGCCATTTACCGTCTGCGCTGAAGACGGCGCGATTTACGGCCGCATCCGTTAACTTGGTGATTTCCGTCCCGTTCGAAACGTCCCAGATCCGCAACTCGCCTGAAGTCGCAGCAAGCAGTTTACCGTTCGGGCTGAACGTCACGCTCTGTACCGGGCTTTGTCCGTAGAGAGTCACTTTCTCCTTTAAGCTGGCCAGATCCCACACTTTGATCGTTCCAAAAGAATACGACCCCGCAGCCAGCAGGTTCCCGTCCGCGCTGTACGCTGCCGTTCCCAGTCCGTAACCGCCCCCAGGCAATGACTTGGTGATCTCACCCGAAGTAGTGGAGACAAAGTCGATCGCTTCGGAATCGCCGTGCGTGATTGCCACCTCCTGGCCATCTGGCCGGAAAATGACGCGGCTAGCATTCGTCGGCGTCAGGTCGTGGACGCGTTTACCGTCGTCCAAATTCCACAATACAGGATGGTAAATCCCGGTGCTTTCGAAGCTCGACATCCACCGTCCATCGGGACTGATTGCCGAAACGACAACCGGATACGTCTTCTGCGCTTCGCCGGGAGCCAGATCAAAAACCTGCACTGAGCCCGAGGGGTCGTCGTCATCGTCTGCACCCACCGTCCCCGCCGCAATCAACCGCCCATCTTTGGTTGGCACGATCGCGGACACGAAGTCCCATTTTGTTGGAATCGAACGCAGGCTCTTCCCGGTTTCTGCGTCGTAAAAGCCTATCGCCGTCTCTGTCGCATTTGTCCCACGCTTCTCAATGGGAACGAGCAACGATTTCCCGTCGGCGCTGTACGTGATCGATCCTCCATAGTAATGAACGCGCGGGGGACGGATAGTGAAGAGCACTTTTCGCGTCTGCAGATTCCACACCTTCACCGCGCCGCACACTTCCACCGATACCAGGCGCGTTCCATCCGGGTTGAAAGCCAGTGCGCTGATGGCTTGTTTGTTTAAGGATTGTGACGGAGCACCGACGGGAGAAAGGGGGACGGGGAGTCCACCCAGGTGAAACTCCTCACGGCCCGAAGAGAGATTCCACACGATGATTGATTTGTCGTAACCGCCAGAAGCCAGCCACTTCCCGTCGGGACTAAATGCCAGTGCTTGTACCGATTGAGTATGTCCCACGCGCAGGAGTATGTCGGGCTTTCGCGCATCGGGAGGCAGCGGTTCCTGTGGCGGAAGCTTCCCTGTTTGGATTGGCGCGGGTGCGAGCACGACCTGCGCCTGAGCCGGATGATTCGCCGGACTAGCTCCTTGCGTGTTTCCTCGAAGAATTGGCCCACCGAACAGGTTAGCCGACGCAAGAAAGTAAATAGAGATTAGCGCAGGGGATGGGATTCTCAGTTTGTTTGTCATGGCCGTATTCCTGGTTGCCAGAGGCGAGTCGAGCTTTTCGGAGCCCTGCACATAGAATAGAAGAAGGTTGTCGCAAGAGGCGCCTGGAAAGCGCGCCCTGTAACGAAAGTTGTACGCGCCGAATGCGCGCAAGTAATGGAACGGGGAAAAACCGCGGTGATTATGGCCGCATGGTATCCTTCGGCCTGTTCAAGGAGGCCCAGTGGCCCGGATTTTCTTTTGCCTTGCCCTAGTTCTTCTCGCCTTAGGTGTGCCAAGTCAGTCGCAGGCGCAATCGTCTGAAGGTTCTAGGGAAAAGCAAATCGACACGCTTTTTTCCGGCGTGACCTCCCCGGACTCGCCTGGCTTCGCCGCGCTGGTACGCCAGAATGGCAAAACCATCTTCGAACATAGCTACGGTGTGCGCGATCTCCGCACAAAATCTAAAATCGATGCGCACACGAATTTCCGCCTGGCTTCCTTTACCAAGCAATTCACCGCCATGGCCATCATGCTCCTGGTGCGCGACGGCAAACTGCGCTACGACGAAAAGCTTTCCGAAATCTTTCCTGATTTTCCGGACTATGGAAAAGCGATCACGGTCCGGAACCTTCTCAATCACACCTCCGGCCTGCCCGATTACGAAGACTTGATGGAAGCGGCAGAAAAGGGGAGTGGGCCTTTATGGTCGCCGGAAAAACAGATTCACGACGCGGAAGTTTTGGAACTGCTGAAGAAAGATAAAAAAGGAAAATTCGCGCCAGGCGCAAGCTGGTCCTACAGCAATTCTGGCTATGTTATTTTGGGCCTTGTCGTCGCCAAAGCATCGGGAAAAACTTGCGGAGAATTTCTGCGCGAGCGGGTTTTCACTCCTCTTAAAATGAATCACACCATCGTCCACGAAAAAGGGAGAAATGAAGTGTCAAACCGCGCGTTCGGCCACTCCAAGGAAAATGGCGCGCTCAAAGAAACCGATCAGAGTTCGACTTCGGCAACGCTGGGCGACGGCGGCATCTATTCCAATCTCGAAGATTTGGCCAAATGGGACGATGCCCTGCGGAACCATACCCTGCTCAATGAAAAAGAAATGCGGCCCGCGCTAACCCCGGTGAAACGTAACGACGGGGCGGAACCACACTGGCCCACGCAACCCAACGATGACAACCTTCACCCCGGCAAGCCCGTTTCCTATGGATTCGGATGGTTCCTCGATCCTTACAATGGCCACCGCCGCATGTGGCATACGGGAAGCACGATGGGTTTTCGCACGGTGATCGAGCGCTTCCTGGGCGACAATCTCACCATCATCATTCTCGCCAACCGCACCGACGTCGATCCCGAAAAGCTGTCGCTGCAAGTAGCGGACATGCTGTTGTCCGCCAATCATTGAAAATACGGTCAACTGGCAGTTTCTTCTTAGTTCACGACAATCCTGAAAGTTTGCCGAGGCCCTTCATCTTGCTGCGGGCCATCATGCCGCCGTATTGCTTCATCATGGTACGCATTTGAAGGTACTGCTTGAGGACGGTGTTGACTTCCTGCACGGTGGTGCCGCTGCCTCTGGCAATGCGCTTGCGGCGCTTCCCGTCGATGACGTTGTGATCGCGGCGCTCTTGGTTGGTCATCGAGTTGATAATCGCTTCCACTTGCTGAAGCTTTTTTTCGTCCACGCTGGCGTCTTTGGGTAGATTTGCGAGCGGGCCCATCTTCGGCAGCATGTCCATGATTTGCTCCAGCGGGCCCATTTTGCGAACCTGCCGGAGCTGATCGCGAAAATCTTCCAGCGTGAATTCGGACTTGCGGAGCTTACGCTCCAACTCTTCCGCCGCTTTGCGATCAACCGCCTGTTCGGCGCGCTCAATCAGCGACAGGATGTCGCCCATGCCGAGGACGCGCGAAACAATTCGCTCCGGATAGAATCCTTCCAGCGCATCATATTTTTCGCCGAGCCCGACGAACTTTACGGGTGCGCCGGAAACTTTGGCAATGCTCAGCGCCGCGCCGCCGCGCGCGTCGCCGTCGAGCTTGGTAAGAATCACTCCTGTAAGGCCTAGCCGCTTGTGAAACTCGCCAGCGGAACGCACCGCGTCCTGGCCGATCATGGCGTCCGCGATAAACAGAATTTCGCTGGGCTGCAATTCTTTCTTCAGCATGCCCAGCTCGTTCATCAACTCATCGTCAATATGCAAGCGGCCCGCTGTATCGACGAGGATCACGTCGCTCGCGGAGAGCTTCGCTTCCTTGATGGCGCCCTTGACGATTTCGATCGGCTTGTCCGTGCCGGCGCCGGGCCAAATCGCTGTGCCAATCGCCTTGGCCACTTGGGTCAACTGTTCGCGCGCGGCAGGACGGTACACGTCGGTAGAAACAAGGATGGGGCGGTGGCCATGTAGCGAAAGCCATTTCGCCAGCTTTCCCGTGGTGGTCGTCTTGCCGGAACCTTGCAGGCCCACGATCATCCACACCGAAGGCGGCCGCGATGCGAAGATCGGCTTGGCGTGCTTGCCAAGCAGCGTGGTCAGCTCGTCGCGTACCACTTTGAGGACTTGCTGGTCGGGCGCAAGTTGCAGCATCACTTCGCTGCCGATGGCCTGCTTGCGGATGTTAGCGAGCAACTCGTCGGCCACACCCACGTTGACGTCGCCTTCGAGCAACGCCTCACGGATTTCCGCCAGCGCGGCGTCCAAGTGCTCTTCGGTGAGCTTGCCTTGTCCGCGCAGATTCTTGAAGGCTCGTTGCAGCTTCTCGGTTAGGTTCTCAAACATGATTCATCCGAATATCGTGATCTCTGCTCTGCTGAATCCTTGTCGGTCCAGTTGATCAGTCTAGTTGAAAGGATAGCATCCAGGACGAAGCGGCGAATGCCGTTCATCGTATCTGGTTAACCATAGCCCGGTTAACCATAACTACCCACCCCCCTGGGTTTTTGCGTAACTGCGCATTCTAAAGAGGTTATCTCTAACGAGTTCGGCCGTGTCAATGGGTTTTGGTTTGTTTTTTTCATGTTGTGAGCACACTTCTCCGTGAGCGCCGTAGGGGGTTTTTCCGGCGAGTGGTCTTGTCAGGGTTTGGCTCGTGTTCACCGTTCGCTTGGGCCTTACTTCTTTTCTCATCGTTTGGGTGTTGCCCACCAAACATCTCTTCGGTCACTGTGGACCAGGATGAGTTCTGCGAACTCCCGGCCACACCGGGAGGCGGATAGCCTAATCACAGGCGCGGTCACGGTGTTGCTGGACCAAACTCCTTAGCAGGCGCGGTTTGCCCGTCAACGATGATGGCCGCGCCTTCGCCCGGTCCGTAGTGGCGGCAAGCAGGTCTTCCACGGTCAGGAACGACGCAAGTGATTGTTTGCCGTTGGTCATACTGGGCTCATGCGGGGCTCATCCGGGCAACCTAGCTTTTTAACGTTTGAGCATCGTATCACACTTATAGTGGTCTAACACTCATAGTGTGTAGATTGGAAGAGGGCAAATGAAAATGATGGCGCGATGCCAACTGACCCTCGAATCACCTTCGGATTGCGCGTAAGAAGATTGCGAACGGAACGCGGCCTGTCTCAAGAGAAGCTGGCCGAGCTGTCTGGACTGCATCGAAATTATGTGGGAGGGGTAGAACGCGGCGAGCGGAACGTGGCGCTCGTGAACATTGTGCGGCTAGCGCATGCCTTGGGGATCACCACCGCAAAACTCATGTCGACCATGCCGTGACAGTTCGAATAGGACTGCGCTCGGCGGTTAGCAACCGCTTAGCGACGGCCGACGAATCGATGCGTAAAGGAATCTTGGGGGGCCAAATCCCTTGAGATGAAATGACTCTCTTGGCTTCCGAGCCGCGTTTTCTGGTCAAAAGGTGAGCTTCAAGCCGAGTTGGGCGGCGAAGGGAATGCCCACCGTAGTGCCCAACCCAAAGAAATCTCCCAAGGCTCCTGCGGGAGCGCGCAATTGGCTTAGGCTCTTGATGGGCTGCGTCTGGGTACAGCCGGAATCGAGGCAGAAGGCGGTCGCATTGGCAGGATTATTTACCGGCACGGGCAGGGCGGATATGTCCGGAACATAGTTATTTCCCGGATTCTGCCGGTTAAGCAAATTGAAAAACTCGGCAAAAGGCCGCAGCACGGCCCGCTCGCCTAAAACCATGTTGCGGCTGATGCGGAGATCGACCTGATAGAACGGTGAGCCGCGGAACTGATCCAGCGTGGTCTGCGCGCCATTGACCACGGCGCGGTCGTTGGCGACGCCATCGCCGTTCACATCGAAAGGGGTCGTCATCGTGAATGGCCGCGCGCTCTCAAATTGCGAAATCGTTGAGGCTTCGAATTTCCAAGGGAGTTGCAGAACACCGGCCAGCACGAAGCGATGCCGGATATCTTCGCCCGAGGGGCCGTGATCCCCCGGACCAAAAGGATCGTGAACGTTGGAAACGCCATTGACGTAATCGAACAGTTCGCCCACGGCCGCGCCCCAGGTGGTCGCGTGCGAGAGCACGTAGTTTGCCGTCAGCTCAAATCTTTTCGCGAAGCTGTGCTGCATCTGCACGGCCACGCCGTTGTAAATGGAACGATTGTCGCTGCGAAAGAGGGAAAATCCGGGATATTCGTAGCGCCGGTACTGATGCACGCCCTGCTGGCGCTCGTAACTCACGGTCAGCCGCCAATTATTTTGGAAAGCGTGCTCGTAGGCGGCGCTGGCCATCAAAGCGTACGGCGTGTGGTAATTCGGATCGATCAGCGCGGGCGTGCCGGCGCCGTTCGCGAGATTGAATTTATTGACCGCGGTGAACGCATCCACCCAACCGTTCTGCGCCAGGTCGTTGTAATACATTCCGACGCCGGCGCGCAGAACCGTGGTTGAGGAGGAGTGCGGCGCGAAGGCGATGCCCAAGCGTGGCGCGATGGCCTTGCGGTAATCGCGGGGCACACCGGAAACAACACCATTCCCCGCGAGTGTGGGATTCATGCTCTGGTCGTGGCCCGAAGCGACAAACAGTCCAAATGTAGTGTCATAACGCAAGCCGGCATTGATGGTAAGAGAAGGCCTGACGCGCCAGGAGTCTTCGCCATAAAATCCCAGCCGCCGGATGCTTTGCGAAAACGAACCATCCAGCGGGCCCGTCGCATCCGTCGCCGGACAATTCGGATCAGGATTGGGAGACGAGCAGGTGGCGAGGACACTCGGATTCGCAATGTAGAAGCTCGGATCTTGCGGATAAGCAAAAACGGTCTCAGGGTTGCCAGTCAATTCGCCACGCAGGACCGGCTCGTGGATGAGGTTTATCCCGAACCGGACGTTGTGGCGTCCCACAGTTCGTGAAACGTCATACCGGAACTGGTATTTCTGTTGATCGCGCTGAATCGGGAAAGCCGCGATGGCGGTGGCAAACTGATTGTCGCCGAAAGTTTCGAGCCCCGAAGTCGTGAGGAAATTCACGGTGAAAGGAAAATTGAAGGCTTCCCCAATCTCCGAATTGCGGACTTTCGTGTGATGAAACCCGCTGGCTTCCAAAATGAGGGCACCGAGCCAGGAACGCGAAAACTGCATCTGGTTGTTCACCAAAACGGTGTAGTAGTTCGAGGTTGTCGCCGCGCCGGTGGACGGCAACGCCCCTTGCTGCAGCAGGTCGTCCTGTGTGTGGTTGCGGTCGAGCGAGCCGCGCACAAACCATTGCGAGCGCGGCGATTGCATCCAATCGACGCGGGTCGAAAAAAGCGTGTCGCGAAAAGGCACGGGGACAGAGGATGGAATCGCGCCGATGGAAGAAACGTTCGGCAGATCCCCGGCGGCGGCCAATTGCGCCAGGGCGTTGAATTCGGAAAGCGACTTCGCGCTATAGGCCACGCTGGCGTTTTCGTCGATGTATTCGTAAGAAGTGAAGAACCACAGCTTGCGCGCTTTGAGCGGTCCGCCAAGGGCGCCGACCCCGTTTTGGCGCGAGAATGGCTGCTTGGGATTGGGTTCGGGATTGTCGAGGGCGTTGCGCGCATTCAGCGCGTTCCCTCGATAGTAGTAGGAAGCGCTGCCGTGCCAATCGTCCGCGCCGTGGCGGGTAGAGATAATCACGCTTCCACCGTTGGTCCGGGAAGTATCTGCGCCGAATTGCGAGGTCCGAACCACGAATTCCTGCATGGCCTCAGGCGAATAATTCTGCAAAAAGCCGCCAATGTAATCGTCGTTGTTGTCCCCGCCGTCCACCGAGAGATCCACGTTCAAGCCCGAGCTTCCTCCGAACGAAACCGCGGTGATGCGCGCTTTGGTGGGGTCCGAAGGTTCGACCGGAGCAGTGAACGGCGCGAGATAAGAAATGTTCGCGAAACTTCGCGCGGAAAGCGGCACTTCGTCCAAGTCTGACGAAGTAATAACCGTCTTTATCGTGCTGCTGGTCGTCTCGACCGGTTGAGTAGCAAGAGAAGGACCGCGGTCGCGCACTTCCACGGACTCCTTCACGGATTGGGGTTGGAGCGTCACTACAAGGACGGGCTGGCTGCTCACCGCAACAGCTACCGTCGTTGTTTTTTCCGCAAAGCCGCTGGCGTTCACGGAAACCGTGTAGCTTCCCGGCTGCAGCGATTCAAATCGCGTTTCTCCCTGGAGTCCGGTTTTCCCGGCGCGGGATATCGCGAATTTGTCTTGCGTCACCGCAACGCTTGCGCCGGCCACCCTCGCGCCACTCGAATCTTGAACGGCAACGAGCAGCGACCCACTTGGATTCTGGGCCTGCCCTACGAGCGGAAAGAGCACGGTAGCAAGGAGGCAAAAAAAAGGAATTGCGGCTCGGAGGCTGAGTTTTTGGTCTGCTCGATGCATAGATCCAATAATGCGGATCCACCCTTAAGGAACATAGTAAGAAGCGCCGTCGCTTTGGTCAACGGGGAGGCCAAAAAATAGTGGCCAAGCCCACGACCGGATGCTCTAGGGGTTAGAGCCACTCCGCGTCTTGCCTGGCCACTTCGATAAGCAGCCAACACACGCGCTTGGCCATGAGACGTACCGGGCACCGCGCGCGTTTCATAGGTTGTGGGAATCGCCACGCGTGTGCGGATCACCACGCGAAAACCAGAATCCCGACCGAAAGGGTGAGCCGAAAGCTTGCCCATTTTTCGCTACCCAATACTAAGTGAGATCTTCAGGTCTTTGCGGTCCAGGCCGACTTGACCAGGTCCGCATCGAACGCAGCCGGCACTTGCTTGAAGCAGGCGTAACGATACAGCGCCGCGTTGAAGATGCCCTGCACCGCCGACATCATCACCGAAAGCATCAGGATGTAAAGGATCAATAGGGCGAACCCCGCAAGCATCCCCTTGACCCCGCCAAGCACGATGGCCACGAACCACAGGCCAAAACCCGGCAACATCAGTACGAGAGACACCAGACTGAAGCTGAGTCCGCCGATAACCTTTTCGCCCCAAGTGTCGCGGAAGAGCTTCGAGGAGCGCTTGACCGCGGCGACAGGCGACAGGTCCTCAAACGCCAACACCGGCACGACAAAGTAGCAGGCCAGCGTCCAGGCAATGCCGATGATACGCATCACAATGCGGCCGATCAGGCCCATGCGCTCTTCGATAGTTCGCAGGATCATGCCTACCGTGGCGGCGACGAGCGCCCATTGCAGAATGGTCCCTTTGCGCGCCCACGCAAGCTCGATGCCGTCGCGGAAGGTCCAGTTGCCGCCCATCAGGCGGCTGTTGGCCACGCCTACCAGCGCGACGTTGAAGAACACGATGACGAAATAGTTGGCCACATACATGGTGAACATGCCAAGCAGGAACATCGGCGAATGGTTCGGTTGAAACCGTTCGCCATTGGCGGCTGCCGTTGTAATTGAAGGCATCATGAGCAGCGTTCCGCCCGTGGCGATGATCGCCGTCACAATCAGGCAACTGATCGCCGAAAGGATGGGAAAGAGCATCAACTGCTTGTCGGAGCGCAGAATGACAAAGCTCTGCTTCACCAGTTGCCAAGTCCGAGAAAACTTACCCATCGCACCCTCCTGCGGTGTCCCGAAACGGGGATTTGGCCTATGGCAAGTTTGAAAAAGAAATTGGGAGACACCAATAGTACATTCGATGCATTCCCAAGGAACAGTTAACGCATAGGATAACCAAGAGATCCCAGGGCCCGGCCCGATCTAACCGACTGATTCTACAATGGTTATGGAATCGTTCCTTTGCGAGAGTTCACGCCGAAACCGGGGGGTAAAGAGCGGGTGACTCGTCACCGCTGACGGTGCGGGGCGACGTCAATGCCCGAGCGGTGCAGCCCACGCCAATCTTCCTCTTCGCGAAAACGCTCTCTGGCGTTCTCCACATCGATCTCGGCAGCACCTGAGGCCCAGCGGAACAATCCACAGAGGGAAATGACAATCACCGCCGCAATCGGAATCAACATCCACCAGTGCATGCGGATCCACCCACCGAGGCTCTGCTTTCGCCTCGTCGTTCACGCGCACCAGCATCCTCCATTTTCCAGCCCAAGACAATTAGCGAAAGCGGCACTATTGCCAAATCAAAACTTTTCAATCAGTCCCTGCGCCCAACGACGACACAAAAGAAAGAGGGCTGGCTCCGCAAAGGCCAGCCCTCTGTTAATGAAGCCTGCGTCCCTGAGTCTGCTAGAAGGTGAACCGCGCTCCCAATTCACCCCACAGCGCGTGCGGAATGATGGTGCTGGCCGGGTTGATGAAGCCTTGCGGATGGCCGAAGTGCGTGGGATCGGCAATATTAGCGGCGCCACCGACGCCAAAGTTGTTGCCGTAGTTTGCTTGATTCGTCAGGTTGAACGCTTGGGCGAGCAATTGCAAGTTCATACGGTCGCCGAACTTAATGTTTTTTGCCAAACGCATATCGAGCTCAAAGAACGGATCGCCACGGAGCGGATCGTATTTGGAGATGGTCAATGGCGACAGAGGGATCCCCAACTGCGTTGCGCACGTTCCGTAAAAGCAGTTCTGAAGATTCCGCTGAGCTTGTGCCATTCCATCTGCCTGACACGTCGTCCCTGGATGGGCAGTGCAATATGTCGGAACGAATGCCGCAATGTAGTTCGTCCCATAGAGATAATCAGTGATATTTCCGGTCGGGACGAGGACAGCCGTTCCCGTCCCTCCTCCGGTGTTCAAGGTATTGTAAGAATTTGTTAGGTTGTAGGGGCGCGCGGAACCAAACTGCAGGATTGGCGAGAGCTGAAAGCCCTTGGGCAAGTCGACGATGCCGCTCACAGTCACGTGGTGCCGCTCATCGTTGGGAGACGGACCCCACTCGTAGCTGGCAAACGGATTCGTCGAGAGCCTGGGGTAGTTTCGGTAGGAACCGCCGCCACCGTCGTAGGAATACGCCCATGCCAACGTATAGTTCGCAGCGAACTGGATGCGATGGCTCATGCGCTGGCGGAGGCTGAAATTCACTCCGTCGTAATGCTCGCGGTTAATGGACTCATCGACGCGAACGGTCCCAAGTTCTGGCAGCGGCGGGTTCGAGGCAGCAAACGCCGCATCAAGCGGTCGAGTGCAGCAGGCTCCATTCACCGGCACTTTCTGATCGATGTTGATGGTCTTGTTCCCGTGCAAGCCGAGCACGTGCGTATATTCCGCCTCAAATGCGGTATTTGAATTTAGCGCCCAGCTATAGCCGCCATTGAATTCTTCCGTCACTGGGTTCCGATAGTTGGGGTCCATCAGGCGGCCTATGCTACCGGGGTTGAGCTGCGAGGACGGAGCCGCAATCGTGGGCATAGGGTCGACGCCATAACGCCATTGGCCCAGCGGTATGTTTGTTCCCGGTACCGTGTCTTTGACAGGGTCTGTGATGTCGAACAAAGTCTGAAAGATCGTGGGGTTCGCCTGCTGCTCCATGAACAGCGGGATGTTTTGGAACACATTGCCGAAATAGAGGCCGTATCCGCCTCGCACCACGTGCTTGCCGCGGCCCGTCAAATCGTAGGCAAGGCCCACGCGCGGGCTGAAGTCCTTGTTATCGTCTTTGGCAATCTTGCTGACGAAAGGATTGGAGATCGGGCTGTTGAGCGCCACCAACTCCTGGTACGTGCGGCTGTTCTTGATATCTGCCCCACCGATCATGTTGAAATCCTTGTCCCAACGAAGACCAAGGTTTAGAGTCAGGCGGTTGTTGACTTTCCAATTGTCCTGTCCGTAGAAACCGAGCTGCTTGGTGGCCACAAGGAAGTACGGGTTGCCGTTGGCGATGGACATTTCCGTAACCAAGCCTGGAGTAGCGAATCCTTGTGGATACTGTGAAGGATTGCCCAAGATCGCGCTGGGGTTGGCTCCAAAGCGAATCAGAAGCGTGGGATTGAACTCAAAAAAGCCGCCCTCGACGGGGTTGTGAATGAAGTCCACGCCCGCCTGAAAGGTATGACGCCCGGCGCTCTTTGAGAGGTCATCTTTGAATTGCCATTTCTTCTGGAAGGACTGTTGAGGAACATTGGTATTGGTGCCGAACGAAGCGTTTGGGAATATGACGTTAGGAGCACGGAGGGTACTGTCAATGAGGTTGTTCCAATACTGGTAGCCCAGCGTGAACTGGTTAATGGTGGTATTGGATAGATTCGAGTTCAAGGTAAAGTTGCCCACGATGAGATGGTTCCTCGTGAAGTTGCCTTCGGTAAGGTCCATGGTGGCGTCCGACTGATCATTGAGGCTGTCGTTGACCTGCGAGGTGTAGCTAAGGTAAGCGCTGTTCTTGCTGTTGATCACCCAATCGAGTCGCCCGTTGTAGCGCCATTCAAAGAACGGGCGGGGAATGGTCGCCGCGGGTTGGTCTGCGAAACCGTGCGCCTTTGCGAGTGTGAGTTCATTCAAAGAGGTCGCGTCTACGGTCTGAGCTTGGTGTTCACGCTCCCGCTCAATGGCAGCGAAGCCGAAAAGTTTGTCCTTGCGGAAAGGCCCGCCGATGGAACCCCCGAACTGCTGGCGCGAATAGTCCGGGTGAGTGGAAATCGTACCGTCTGGGTGAGCTGGCGTTGGTCCGGTGCCAGTGGGATCTTTCTCGTCGGTGTTCAGATTGGTGTCACGGAAGTACCCGAAGATCGAACCGTGGTAGAGGTTCGTGCCCGACTTGGTGATCATGTTGATGGCCGCGCCTTCGGAGCGCCCGTTTACTGCAGAGAAGCGTTGTGTGCTGATCTGGAATTCCTGCACCGCTTCCAAGGGAAGCTGCATCACAGGACCGCCTACGGTGTTGTCCTTGTTGTCCACGCCGTTGACGGTCACATTCACGTTGCGACCACCGTCTCCATTTACGGAAAGAATCGCGTAGCGGTTCTTCGTGGGGTCGTAGGAGTCCGTGGCTTTCACGCCCGGCGCCAAATACGCGAGGTTAGCCACGTCGCGTCCAACCATGGGAAGCTCTTCCACTTCTTTTGGCGTGATGTTTTGGCTCACATCCGTTTTCGCTAGATCGACTACCGGAGCTTCGCTGGTCACCTCGATGAGTTCACTCTCGGCGCCTGGGTTCAATTCGGCATTGACGGTAGCTGTCTGGCCCACCAGGATTTCGATGGTCTGCGCGACGGGGCCAAATCCTGTCTTCGTAACGGTCACCGTATAAGTGCCTGCGGGCAACAGCTCAAACCGGTAAGAACCAGTCTCATCGCTGGACGTCGTTCGCGTGATGTCCGTGGCTTTGTTCTTTGCCACAACTTCAGCGCCGCTCACGACCGCTCCCGATTTGTCGGTGATCGTGCCTTGGATAGTTGCGCTGGCGGTGGCCTGGCCAAAAGCGTTGGTGCTCCCCAGGCTCAGCAGCAGGCCCCCCGTAAACAGCAAATAAATAGCTCTTCTCATTTTTTGTCTCTCTCCCCCGATGCACCCAGGCTGCATCGTTCCCTTTTCCTAGAAACTATCGTTACCAAAGGACAAGCGCCGCTTACTGCCCCGTTCAGGAAATTAGAATTGGCGAGTTCGAGCCCAAGCGGAGGCTCAGCATGGATTTCCAAGACACAGCTCAAAGGACACTTTAGGCAGGATCCGCGAACTACCTTGCCCCAATTGTTATCGAAGCTGCCCTAAACCGGCCTCCTGGCCGAAAACTCAATTCCCTGTGAATTGAGTTTGAAGGTTGGGCAAGTACATACTGGCAATTCCTATGCCACAGACCTAAAGCCGTAAGGCGCTGACAAATGAGGACATATTTACGCTCGCTCCGATGAATTTACTCAGAATACAGAAATAGGTACCAGCGATATACAAAATCCCATAGTCCCCGATCGCGCACCTGTAGACACGCGGTCATGGTCCTCGCCCCAAAACCAGCCTGACCTTTGAATTCCCCGGACCTGAGCTCCTGTCCCAAGTCAGCGCCAAGGGAAAGCACACGCGTATGTTGCCGGAAGCTCCCAAGCAAGTCTGCGCACTACCCTTGCGTAGGCTCAACCCCTGCTGGCTATTCTTTGAGCAGTTCCGTGGCCGAGTGGCTTCAAGCAGTACGAAATGGCTCTGCCTCTCAAGGAACGGTACTAGGCAATAATCTTCTTGCACAACAAATTAATGTCGATTACTATCCATGTACTTTCAGCAGTCAGCACCCATGCCGTGCGCCCAGAACTGACGGGCGCCAACGCAAAGAGCTGAACTGCCGACGAGAGCGGCGCGCCAACCTTGTTAGAGTGAAACGTCATCTTCACTCCTGAAGGGATGCTGCCGGGAAATTGCGCCAAGGAGACCGTCATGCAACCCAGCCCACGCCTCGAATCGATCCCTTCGCAAACGCAAGCGGCTCAGCCCTCCACGGAAATAACCATCAAGCTGACGCCGTTTGACCGGAAAGAGTACCGCGCCCTCATTGAAGCCCGTGACCAGACGCTCCGGCGAATCGTGAAGCGGCTGAAACCCGCGCTGGGCCTTTCCAACGCAGTAGATGCGGGTTGCGGTGTAGGCTTCTTTTCCCAAACGCTTGCGGAATGCGGTTTGTGCACTTGCGGGTTTGACGCGCGCGCGCAGAACATCGAGGAAGCGCGCCGACGCTTTCCCGGAATTCCCTTTGAGCAAGCGGACGTGGAAGCCCGCGAGATTTCTCAACTGGGGCGGTTTGACCTGGTGCTTTGCTTCGGCTTGCTCTATCACCTGGAGAATCCACTGCAAGCCATTCGAAACCTCCGCGCCATTACAGACAAATGTTTGGTCCTCGAAAGTATGTGCCTGCCGGAAGATCGCTGCTCCCTTCTTTTGCGCCAGGAGCTGCGGCAAGACGACCAAAGCCTTACCGAGATGGCGTGTTACTCGAGCGAGAGCAGCCTGGTAAAAATGCTTTACCGCTCGGGCTTTGCAAAAGTCTATCGCGTCACGCCGCTGCCCGATCACGACGACGCTGCCTCAGCGCATTCGGCGATTCCTGACGAGTCCCCTGCGCAGCAAATATGTCACGCTTGCAAATCGCGCGCGCCGCATTTTTCCCGGCATGCCCATTCCCTTGCGGCTGCCTTGCGGCGTGTGGTGGCTTGCCGAAGAGAACTTCCTGGATCAGAAACTGCTTTCTGGCGGATTCGAAACCATGGAGAGAACATTCGTAAAGAGACTCTTGCGTCGCGACATGACCGTTGTGGATGTCGGCGCGCACCACGGGCTCTATACCGTGCTGGCCTCAAAGTGTGTCGGGTGGCACGGCCGCGTTGTTGCCATTGAGCCGTCGCCTCGGGAACGTGTCCGGCTCGAAAAACATCTCCGGCTCAACCGCTCCTCCAATGTTGCGTTGATTCCCTGCGCAGCGGGCGAAGATCCAGGCGAAGCGGAACTCCATGTCGTGGAGCGATTCAACGACGGATGCAACAGCCTGCGGCCTCCGGCTACGCCCGAGCCAGTAAACACTATGCGGATAAAAGTTCGCCGCCTGGACGATATCCTTTCCGAATTGGACATCTCCCACGTGGATTTCTTGAAATTGGATGCCGAAGGCGCAGAACTTTCAGTTCTCCATGGGGCCATGAAGCTTCTGAATCGCGACTCGCGGCCTGCGATGCTCGTGGAAGTGCAAGACATTCGAACCAGGCCGTGGGGCTATGCCGCGCGAGAGATCCTGCAATTCCTGGTTCGCATGGATTTCCAATGGTTCGCGATTGCCGCTAAAGGCGCGCTGTTGCCAATTCCGTGCAACCTAGAAACCTACGACGCCAACCTGGTTGCGCTTCCGATCGAGCGCACCGAAGAATTTCTAAGCCTGGTTGGGCAAAAGTAAGGGAAATCCGCAAGATTTCCTGCGTGGAATCGGAAGGAAGGATTTGGCTTCGTTTACCGCGTGAAGTTTCCTGGGTGGCGTTAAGAAAACCGCAAACTGCTGCTATTCTCACTTGCGTAAAGCGATCCGACTCTCCGCATGAGGGAGGGCCGGGAAAAGAGATTCGCAACGTGAAGGTACTCGTTACCGGAAGCTGCGGTTTGATCGGTTCGGAAGCCGTAGAACATTTTGACCGCCAGGGCCATGAGGTGACCGGTGTAGACAACAACATGCGCCGCGAATTCTTTGGCCTGGCAGGCGACACGCTGTGGAACCTGGAAAGGCTGAGGCGCGCAACAAAGCGTTTTACCCACGCGGCGCTGGATATTCGCGACCGCGCCGCCATGGAAGAACTGTTTCGAACGCAGCGCTTCGACCTGATCGTGCATTGCGCGGCGCAGCCTTCGCACGACAAGGCTCGCGACATTCCGCTGTTGGATTTCGAGGTGAACGCTTTGGGGACGATCCATTTACTCGAAGCCACGCGGCAGCATTCGCCGGAGGCGGCGTTTGTGTTTATGAGCACGAACAAAGTGTACGGCGACGCGCCCAACGAAGTTCCGTTAAAGGAGATGGAAAAGCGCTACGACTACGCGCGGCCCGAGGATTATGACGGCATTGATGAAAACTGCCGGATCGATCGCACGCTGCATTCGCTCTTCGGCGCGTCCAAGGCCGCCGCGGACCTCGTGGCTCAGGAGTACGGACGTTATTTCAAGATGAACGTGGGAATCTTTCGCGGCGGCTGCTTGACCGGGCCCGCGCATTCCGGCGTCGAGCTCCACGGATTTTTGTCGTATCTGGTAAAGGTCACTCTGAGCGGCGAGACCTACTCCGTTTTCGGTTACAAGGGCAAGCAGGTGCGCGACAACCTCCACAGTTATGACGTCGTGCGGGCGATTGAAGAGTTTGCGGCGAATCCGCGGCCCGGCGAGGTTTATAACCTCGGCGGCGGACGCGAAAACAGCATCTCGATGCTGGAAGCCATCGAGCGCATCGAGCAAATGAGCGGAAAGAAACTGACGTGGCAGTATGTGGACGAAGCGCGAAAGGGCGATCACATCTGCTATATCTCGAACCTGGGAAAATTCAAGAAAGATTATCCCAACTGGAGAGTTACGCGCGGGCTGGACACGATTCTCGAGGAAATCATCGCGTCGCAGCGGAAGCAAGTGAACTAGAAGGGATTCGACGGAATAGACGAGGAACAAAGGGGAAGCAGGCAAGCAATGCTCACGTTCTTCACCACAGCGAAACCGTTTGTCGGACATAACGGAATCATTCAGAAGAATGCGCTGAAAAGCTGGGGACTGCTGCACGCCGAAGTGGAAGTGATTTTGTTTGGCAATGAGCAAGGCGCGGCCGAAGCGGCAAAAGAGGCGGGGTTGCGCCACGAACCGCACCTCGATCGCAACGAGTTTGGAACAAAGCGATTGGACCACATGTTTTGCAGGGCGCAGGCCATCGCGCGGCACGATCTGCTCTGCTACATCAATTGCGACATTCTGCTGATGCGGGATTTTTTTGATGCGGTGAAGCGCGTGCGCGAGAGGCATTGGCACTTCCTGATGGTGGGACGCCGGTGGGACATCGAAATCACCGTGCCCTTGAATTTTGGAGACAAGGACTGGGAGACGCAGTTGCGCCGGCGGGTTTTGCGGAACGGGCTGCGGCGCGGGCCCGAATGGATTGACTATTTTGTTTTTGCGCGCGGCCTTTACGGAAGGGACGTCCCGCGATTCGTTGTAGGGCGGGTCTTTTGGGACAACTGGCTGGTCTGGAAGGCGCTCGCTTCCAATCGCCAGGTCATTGATGTGTCCGATGCCGTGCTCGCGGTACATCAGAATCATGATTACGGCTATCACCCGCAAGGCAGACAGGGAGTTTTCTGCGGAGCAGAGGCTGGGTGGAATTACGAGTGTGCAGGAGGCTGGAGGCATCTGCGGACGATTGCAGACGCCACTGATGTGTTACAGCGGGGCAGGCTGAGGCCAAATCGCTTGCGGCGTTGGGCGGGCGCGAAACGATATGCACGGCAGGGAGGGCGCGTTTTTCTTCACGGCGGAATCGAACGCGCCTGGTTTTTTATTTTGGGGCTGACGCGGCCCATGCGACGGAAGTTGGGGTTAAACACGGAGAATCTCCGGCGGCAGTTTGGCCGAGCGGCTTCGCCCTCAGGTAAGCCTTCATGAAAGCGCCATACTTCAGCATTCTGATTGACGCCTTCAACTACGGCCATTACCTGGAGGAAGCCGTGGAGAGCGCGCTGGCGCAGGATTTTCCAAGCGACGAACGCGAGATCCTGGTCGTCGACGACGGCTCGACCGACGGCACGGCGGCTCGCTTGCGGAAGTTCGGGAATGCGATTCGTTATTTATACAAGTCCAACGGCGGGCAGGCTTCCGCATTCAATTACGGCTTCGCAAACGCGCGGGGGGAAGTGGTAGCACTGCTCGATGCCGACGACGTGTGGCTGCCGCATAAACTGTCGCGAATCTATGACACTTTCCGGCAGAGTCCCGCAGCCGGAATGACGTACCACCGCCTTTATTGGTGGGACGGCGCGAACGCCACCCAAGCGGACCGTTACTTCATTCCGGTTTCAGGGCGCGTGCCGGAGAAAGCCGCAACGCTCTTTTGCAGTATCCGATGGCGAGCACTTCCTGCCTGGCGTTCCGGCGCAGTGTGGTAGAGAAATTGCTGCCGGTGCCGGAGACGCTGCGTTCGCAGGCCGACGCGTTCCTGACCGCGCTGGTCATTTTTATTGCACCGATTATTGCCGTCGAAGATTACCTGGGAAAATACAGGCTGCACGCAACGAATCTTTTTCAAAACACAGCAGCAAAGCCCTCGCCCGCGCAAATCGAACACCGCATGACCATGCGGGCTTCACTGCTCGCTGAAGTTCAGGAATGGCTCCTAAGGAATGGTCACGATCTTCGCTCGGCCGATCTGCGCGCTTACATGGCGCAATGGAAAAAGGCGCAGGCGCAAGACGGATTTGCGCTCCGGGCGCCGGGCCGCTGGAAATACTTCCGTCACCTGCTGGGCTATCCCTGGACGTACAGCGAGATCATGACGCCGCGCCACCGCGTTTATAGCTACATGAAGGCTTGCGCGGCGCTGTTCTTGGGCTATCATCATCTGCATCTGTTTGATGATGCACGGAGGAAGCGTAAGGAATGGATGGCTTCTTCCTCCGAAAAAAATCTGGTGGCGATTCCTGCGAAAGCCAAAGCGGCTGCCGCTACCAAGAGTTGAGCTGGTGACTTGGGAAAACTCTTTGTCAGCGTCCTGATTGACACGTACAACCACGAGCGCTTCATCGAAGAAGCGATTGTCAGCGTACTCGAGCAGGATTTCCCCGCCTCCGACCGCGAGATCCTGGTAGTGGACGACGGCTCGACCGACCGCACGCCGGAAATCGTGCGCAAGTTCGAGCCGCACGTGCGGCTGCTACGCAAAGAGAATGGCGGGCAAGCTTCCGCGTTCAACGCCGGCATCCCCGAATGCCGCGGCGAAATCATCGCCTTCCTCGACGGCGACGACTGGTGGGCGCCGGCGAAGCTTGCGCGCGTCGTGGAAACCATGCGTGCTGATGCAGGTATCGGAATGGTTGGTCACGGGATTGTAGAATCCTTTAACGACGGAAGAAACAAAGTTGTGGCTCTGGACAAACCAGAGCGCTTACGCCTCAATACCGCACGGGCTTCCCAGGTTTTTCGCCTCCACCGTGCGTACCTTGGAACAAGCCGACTGATACTGCGTGCAGAAATAGCTCGAAAGATCCTGCCCATCCCGGAGGAACTGGTCTTTGAAGCCGATGAATATCTCTTTACGGTTGCGGGAGTGCTTTCCGAGTTTGTGATTCTGAAAGACGTGCTTACGCACTATCGCATTCACGGCGGCAATCTTTTTCTCGCTGCAAATCGGGAGTCGAATGCGTTGCGCCGGAAGCAGCGTGTGCTGGCGTCTCTTTTCCGCGCGTTGGACCGGGGCCTTAGAGCCAACGGGGCGCCGGAGGAAGTGACCGACTGCGTGCTGGAGATCGTGGGTGCTGAGGCCGAACAATTGAGGCTCACGCTTGATGGAGGTGCGCCTTGGGAAACCTATCACGTCGAGCGCACGATATATCGGATCCAACATGCAGACGCTGCTTGGAGGCAAAGAGTCTTTCGCCAAGTTACAACGATCCCGGCTCTTTTGCTTCCGCCACGGTGGTTTTACGCGGCGCGGAGTTGGCTGGCAAGCCAGCCCCTTTATAAGAAAGCTCGAAATGAGTTCCTACCAGCTCCTGGTTTCACTAAGATCGAAACACACAAGCACGTCCAGGAATAATCCAGTGATACCGCCAGGACGAGACCTAAATCGATGAGCCCGGCAAAGGACCCGCGAGGGATAGCTCTGGCCGCACACCGTGATTACTACGCGGCGGGAAGCTACGACGACGACCGGCTAACGTGGACGGTCCACGAGTTCCTATCTGGCGCAAAACCAAGGAAAATGCTTGAAATAGGCTGCGGGGACGGCGCAATGTTGCGGCTTCTCGTCGCCCGGGGGATTAATGCCAGGGGCGTAGACGCCTCTTCTTCAGGAATTGAGCGATGTATAACTGCAGGGCTCCAGGCGGAATGCCTTGACGTCAGCGTGGATGGGCTGCCTTTTGCCGACGATGAATTTGACATGATTCTCAGTTTAGAAACCTTCGAACATTTAATGAATCCCTACTATGCCCTCCAGGAGGTTAAGCGAGTCCTTATTCCGGGGGGACGTTTTCTGTGCAGCGTTCCGAACCCGTTGACGGGTCATCCTTATCTTTATCCTGGCTTGTTCGAGTATGCGAACTTCCGGCGTTTTCTGGAGCAATCGGGCTTTGCCATTGATCGCGTGGCGCCATGGCAAAAGGTCGCCCGTGAAATGATTTTGCCAGCGGCACTGCGGAGAGTGCCAGTCTTGCGAAGCAGAATCGTAGCTGGCGGAATCCGTAGGATCATCGAGAAGGCCTTTCTTGCCGCTGGTTTGTTCCCTTCCTTTTGTTATTGGCTTTGGACCTTCGACTGCCGCAATCAGAAGTCAAAGGACCTGGACATGTTCTGCAACGTTTCGGAACAAACACGCCCTGGAAGTGAGAGGAGATTTACGGTTGGGAGTTGACAGCACACGTTCAGCACCCTCGCATGCTCGCCTAAAATCCAGGCTTAGAGACTTTTGGAATGCCCAAACCGTCTACTGGGAGCACTTATCGGAAGAAGTCGCGGTGAACTCTGACAATCGCTCGAGAGCAGCGTCTTATATTCCGGAAGGTAGCCGCATTCTTGATGTTGCTTGCGGAAGAGCGGCAAACTGTGTCTGGGCGTTAGGTCGCGGAGAATACTTCGGAGTCGACATTTCTATGAGGGGCCTACAACGGGCCGAGCGCACCGGGCTCCAACTCTTCTGTGCTGACGCGGAATCGCTGCCATTCCAGGATCGTTCCTTTGATGTGGTTCTTTCTACGTATGCTTTGGAGCACTCTGTTGATCCCGCTCAAATGCTGAGCGAGATGACAAGAGTAACTCAGCAGGGGGGGCGGATCATTTTGCTAGGCCCGAGTTGGGATTTCCCTTTCTGGTATCCAAATTCGTTGTCCACGCGGGCCCACAAACCACTGTGGCGCTTACGATATTCCGCGAAGCGCTTGGCGACCCAGATGGCGGCGTGTATTGGTGCGAAATCGCCGTTTCTGATCGTTGAAGACCCTGATGCTTTCTCTCAACCCTTCGAGGATGACGTGGATGCGGTATACGTCGTCTGGAACTTTGAAGTCATTCGTGAAATGAAGCGCTTTGGTTGTGAACTCTTGTACGCCAACTCCGACGATCAGTTGCTCGGCAGCAACCCCGTCGTACGACTCGTCAAGCAGTTTTTGATGCTTTTTCCCGCATACCGTCACGCAGGCAGTACGTGCCTCATGGTCTTTGAACGATGAACATTCTTGTGCTGTGCCAAGAGGACAACCACCGGAAACTGCTGCCGGCCTACGCGCAAGCACTTCGAGGGCAAGGAGCACGGCTGGCCTTCGTTCATCCGGCAATGGCCCTGGACGCACCGTTAGATGAAATCCTCGCATGCTGCGAGATGCAACCGGACTGGATTTTTCATATGGAATCCGACCTTCCGCTCTTGCCCAAAGGCCTCGCGCAAAGCCGGATCCCAACTATGTGCTTTCACGTGGATACTTATGCGTTTACGCGCAGAAGGATTCGCTGGTCCGCCCTTTTCGATCGAGTGGCCGTATTCCATCCCGGCTACGACCGCATTTTTGCCGAGGCGGGCCACCCTGGAGCTTTTGTGTTGCCGCATGCAGTTCAGCGTGGACTGTATGCCAGGCCCGAACAAAATCGAGAATACGAGCTCGCCTGGGCAGGAACCACGGAAGGACCAATTTATCGCCGCCGCCGAAAGTGGCTTCCCAAACTGGCAGCAGAATTTCGCATGAATGACTGGAATGGCCGTTATACGCTTGCGGAAGTCGCAGACCTCTATCAGCGGTCGAGAGTTGTGGTTAACCTAGGCCGCGACGACTTTCGGCAGGACGCTAATATGCGTGTTTACGAAGTGATGGCTTCCGGCGCCCTGCTCATCACTTCCGCTCCGACGGAACTGACTTCTCTAGGCTTTAGAGAAGGCACGCATTTTGTTGCCTACCGAAACGAGGCGGGACTTATCCCGGCCATTCGCTATTACCTGGACCATGAAGACGAGCGGAGCAAGATCGCGGCAACTGGCCGCGAAAAGACACTCCGGGAAGATACGTACGATTGCCGGGCGGCGCGGCTTTTGCAAGTTTTGTCCCACGGGAACGTGGCAATGAAGGCTCCGGCAAGAGCATGGCCAGAAGCACGCGTGCGGTTTGCCTATCTCGACTTTTTCGCGGCGCAGGGCGCTGTCAGTTTAGCCGCAGCGGAATTTCGCAAAATGGGAGGACTGGGTTCGCGCGGGAACCTGGAAGGCGCGGTGCTCTTGGCAAAGGCCTGGACGAAGCAACAAATCCAAGGACTCAGGAGCGGATGAGCCAAGCACTCGTACCAGGTGGACCTGATTCAGTGCGCGACCCTATTCTTCGTAAGTGCGGATTCTAAAGAATTTAGCGTCTGCGGAGGTCGTTTAGAATGAACAGTGAACAGTTGCAAGGGGGCTCGGAAATGTTGATTCTAGGCGACTTACTGAGGGACCTGAGATCGGAGATCCGAGAGACACAATCCTGGGTGCAGGTCCGAATTTCGAGCAACTGACAGAATCCGGAAATTCCAGCATAGTGCGAGCGCGCGAGAGGACAAGGAACAGGGGGTGGGATTGAAAGCGACCAACGCCATGCGACGCGACTGGAACGAACGCGCGCGCAAGGATGCATTTCTGTACATCGCAAGCTGGAAAGACGACTGGAGCGAAGAGAGTTTCTTCGCTTCGGGCGAAGCAGACTACGAGCGGCTGGTGGAACCGACTATTGCCCGGCTGGGGATCACGCCTGCGGAAAGCGCGATGGGGGAATTGGGTTGCGGTGCGGGGCGAATGACGCGTGCGTTTGCGCGGCGCTTTCGTGCGGTCACCGCGATCGACATCTCGGAAGAAATGCAGGCGCGGGCGAAACGCTATCTAAAGGATTCCGACAACGTGCGCTGGGCGCCTACGGATGGCGTTTCCCTTACGGGCATAGAGACCGGCTCGATGGATTTTGTGTTCAGCTACCTGGTGCTGCAGCACTATCCGTCGGCGGAGCTGATCGCCGGCTCGATTCAGGAAATGATGCGGATTCTTCGTCCGGGGGGCGCCTTCCTATTCCAGTTCAATGGTTCGCGGAAGGCAACGATGAATTGGAGGGGCGGCGTTGCCTCGGCAGCGCTTGATGGCTTGTGTTCCATCGGCTTTAAGCGGGTTGCACAGTCTTGCGCGCGCTTCGCGGGAATTGATCCGGATATGATTGGCAAGACCTGGCGCGGAGTTGCGCTGTGCTCGGAAGAAGTGGATAGAATGGTGCGGAGCGCCGGAGGGGCGCCGGCAGGATTTGAAGGAGAGAATTCCCCTCTTGCCTGGTGCTTCGGGCGCAAAGCTTCTCAAGGAAACCCGTGATCACATTGGGGATCAATTATTCGCAGATGCACGATTCTTCCGCGTGTATCGTGCGAGAGGGTGAGCTACTTTTTGCCGTGGCAGAAGAACGCATCAGCCGGCTAAAACATGATGCACGCTTTCCCAAGAACGCCATTCAGGCCTGCCTGCAATTCGCGGGAGTGAAACCAGAGCAAATCCATGAGGTGTGCTTCGGGTGGCAGGAGCCTGGGGCGTTGTATCGCCATGATTTGAAGTTGTACGCGACAGGGCAGTGGCCGATTACGTATGCGAACCTTCTGAATTCGGCCAAATACTACGCGAGCATGTGGCATCAGGAGGGCGGAGCGAAGAAATTCGCGCAGCAATTCGGCCCAACCCGCGCGAAGATGCGCTTCGTAGATCATCACTTAGCGCACGCCATCAGCGCGTATGCGTATTCCGGTTTTGACGAAGCATCTGTAGCGGTGATGGACGGCCGCGGGGCCTGGGAAGCAACTTCGCTCTGGCACGGGCGAAACGGCGGGCTCGAGCATCTGCTGACGATTCCCTTCCCGGATTCGATCGGATTTTTTTACAGCGGTAGCGGTGATGGACGGCCGCGGGGCCTGGGAAGCAACTTCGCTCTGGCACGGGCGAAACGGCAGGCTCGAGCATCTGCTGACGATTCCCTTCCCGGATTCGATCGGATTTTTTTACAGCGGCTTCACGGAATTTCTGGGGTTCACGCCCAACAGCGATGAGTGGAAAGTAATGGGCCTTGCGCCCTACGGCCGGCCCGGAATCGATTTGTCCGCGTTTATCGATGTGAAGGCAGCGCCGTATCGCATTCACCCCCGTCAGTTGGCCACAAATGGCACGTCGGCACACGCGCGCATGGCGGCGCTCCTTGGGCCGCCGCGAATAGCAGAGAGCGAGATTGACGACTGGCACAAGAATATCGCGTATGCGGTGCAGGACGCGTGCGAAACCGCGATGATGAACGTGGTGAAGCTGGCCATCGAAAAAACCGGTTCCCGGAACGTCTGCCTGGCGGGAGGCGTGGCGCTTAATTCCAAAGCCAACGGGAAGATCGCCGCTTCCGGCCTGGTGGACCAGATCTTCGTGCAGCCAGCCGCTTCGGATGATGGCGTTGCCCTGGGCGCGGCGCTGGCGCCCTATTTAGATGCGGCCGGAAAGCTGCCGAACCGAGCGATGCGCCACGGATATTGGGGGCCGTCGTTTGACGATGAGTCCATTGAGGCGGCGCTGCGCACCTATAAATTGCGTTGCGCGCAGCTGGCGGATCCTGCGAGCACAGCCGCAGAACTTCTCTCGCGAGGGAAAATTCTTGGATGGTTTCAAGGGCGAATGGAGTTCGGACCGCGCGCGCTGGGGAGCCGGTCGATTCTGGCGGATCCGCGCGACCCGGAAATGAACGCCAAGGTGAACAATGCCGTGAAATTCCGAGAATGGTGGCGACCGTTTGCGCCTTCTCTAAAAAAGGAGGCGGCGGGCGAGTATCTGGAGAGCGCGACGGATTCGCCGTTCATGATTTTGACGGCACAAGTGCGGCCGGAAAAACGCGCCGTGATTCCCGCGGTGACTCACGTGGACGGGAGCGCGCGCCCGCAAACAGTGGAGAAAGAAATCAATCCGTGCTATTGGCGGCTGATTGATGAGTTTGGAAAGCGCACCGGAGTGCCGGTGGTGATGAACACCTCCTTTAATTTGCGAGGCGAAGCCATCGTGCATACGCCGACCGATGCGATTCGCACGTTCTTTAGCTCGGGGATGGACGCGCTGGTCATCGGAAGCTACCTCGTCGAAAAATGAGCGCCCGCGAATGATACGGCAAGGCGCCATTGCCCTTCTGGGGCGAGCCGACAAACCCACGGACGGCGTGGAAGAGTATTGCAACCATCTCGGTGAGGCGCTTCGCGGGCGGGGAATCAGCCTGGCAATTGAACGAGTCGCCTGGGAGAAACGCGGATGGCGCCGCGCTTTGCGCTCGCTCCGGCGGCATGCGAGGGCGTGGAAAGACTCATGGGTCCTGGTGCAGTACACGGCGCTGGCGTGGTCGGCGCGAGGATTTCCGCTGCGGTTCTGGCGGGTGCTGCGCATCCTGAACAGAGTTGGATCTCGCATTGCCGTTGTCTATCACGACGTCGAGCCATTCACCGGACCGCGTTTGATTGATCGGCTGCGCCACAGCGCGCAACTCCACGCCATGCGGCAAGCCATGGACGCCTGCGAAGTTGCCGTCTTCACCGTTCCGATGGAAAAGCTTACTTGGATGCAGCCTCATTACACGCACTCCGTTTTCATTCCCGTGGGGGCGAATCTTCCCGTAGCAGGACAGGCTGCTTCCCGAAAGAGGGTCGCGAGCGATGGGAAGTTGAACATAGCGGTTTTCAGTGTCACCGGCGGAGACTTCCTGCAACGGGAAGTCGACGACATCACCCGCGCCGTTCGCTTCGCTGCTTCGCGCCTGAAAAATCTAAAGTTGACTGTTTTCGGCCGCCATTCGGAAGATGCGGAAAGCGAATTCCGCAAACGGCTGGACGGCGTTCCCGTGGAGATTCGAGTGTTGGGCTTACTTTCCGATGAAGATGTGGTGAGAACCATGTCGAATTGCGACGTGCTGCTGTTTGTGCGCGGGCCGATTTCCACGCGGCGTAGCAGCGCGATCGCGGGAATCGCGTGCGGCCTGCCGGTGATTGCCGCCGAAGGGCCGGAAACTTCTTCGCTGATCAAGGATGCTGGCGTAGCGTTTTACAGGGCGTAGCGTTTTACACGCCGCAAAAGAAGGGTGATCTGGGAGAGGTGCTGCTTCACGTTCTTGAGGACCAGCATTATCGTGCTGACTTGGCGCGGCGGAGCTGGATCGCACAGCACCGCTTTTTCTCTTGGACCGTGATTGCTGCGCGCTATGCCGATTTTCTGGAAACGAAATCCAAGCTATAAGCGGCGTAAGTCTCGATTGAGCGGATTGCAGCCCGTTACCGCTCAAAATGAAAGGTAATTCGCCATGCCAAGTACTTTGCATTGCAAACTAGCTTGCGCTGCAAGCTAGTTTGCGGCTTTATTTTTTCCCCGCGCGGCCAGCAGCAAATCCCGCAAAAACACTCCCAAACCCATGAAACAGAACAACTTAACCCCTAAATTACCCGGTCTCGCTCCCCTTGCCATCAACCTCGGAATCAAGCCGCTACCAGCTCTTGGCCAGCACCGCGATGATCTTCGAGAGCGCGTCGAGGTCACGTGTGTCAATAACTTCGCCCGGGGAATGGGAATAGCGAAGCGGCCAGCCGAGTGGGATATTCACCGAGCCGTAGCGCGCGAAGACTGCGCCGTCGTTGCCGCCGCCGGTCACGCCGAATTGCGCGGGGATGTTGTTTTCGCGCGCGAGTTTGACGACGCGGTCCACGTATTCGCGCGGCGTGATGTTCGAATTATCCACGGCGCGAATGACGAAGCCTTTGCCAATATCGGCGTCAGCAAAACGCTTGGATTCGAGCGGCGAGTCCGAACTGACGAACGTGTCGATGGCGAAAACGAAATCCGGCGTGCGGCCTTCTTTGGCCATGCGCTCGGCGGCCGCCGCTGCGCCTTTCAGGCCGACTTCTTCTTCCGTGGACCAAATAAAGGTGACGTCGCGGCCGGGAAGATCCGGTCCAAGGGCATTCACGGCTTCGACAAGCGCGGCGCAGCCGACGCGATCATCGAAGCTGCGCGCGTTGGCGCGTTTGCCCAGCAACGGGCGGTATTCTTTGGGAATGGTGATCCAATCTCCGGCTTTGACCCCTAGTTTCTGACTCTCCTCTGCAGAACGCGTGCCCACATAGACGTGGACGGATTCGTCCAACGAACGTGGCCCGTGCGGCCATTCGAATCCGGGTTGTTCCCAGCCTGGAGGAAGTTCGAGCACGCCGCCGGTTGCGGTTCCGTCGCTTTTGTGAATGAGGACGACGTGCCCTAGAAAATACTCCGGGTAGCCACCGCCCAACACGGACACTAAAAGCCGGCCATCGTCTTCGATTTTCTTTACCTCGTAGCCGATTTCGTCCATGTGCGCCACAAACGCGATGTGCGATGACTTTCCGTCGAGCTCACCAAGATGCAGGATCAAGTTTCCGGCAGAATCTGTTTCTACTTTCTTTTGTAACCTCGGATCCAACCGACTCAGCACGACTTTGCGAACATTTTCTTCGTGCCCGCTCGCACCATAGGCTTCCACCAGCGCCTGAAACGCGGAAATCCCGCCGCCACTACCAATGCCGCCTCCCAAACGGTGCACAGTCGTTGGCTTCGGAATCTGCAAATAGGCTTCGAGCAGTCGCTCGATGTTTCCGCTGTCGTTCCATGAAATGGATTCTCCCGGCGTGGCAGGCCACAGCGTGGGAATTCCAAGTTGCGCAAAGCGTTCCGGAAACGCATTCGCTTTTGCGTAGCCGGCCATGCGCGGCGGAGTTGCATTTATGGGTATCAATCGCTCGCCATCGCCGTCAGCTATGGCTTTGATTTCCGCAGAGAATCCTTTCAACTGTGCGGATGCATCTTCCATTCCAAGAAGCACGCCATCGCCCGGCGCGGGCCTTGCTAGGGCTTTGCCACTTGCCACGATGCGCCCCACAAAAGTCATCTCGTCGGGCTTTATCTCTTCGAGCAGGCGATTCAAACCGCGGCCGCCCGCCCATTGTTGTGTCACAAACGCAATCGTCGTTGTGCCCTTCGCTCTGCTGTCCTTCATACGTTCGAGCAATTGCAAAAGCGCTGCGCAACCAAAACGGTCGCCTGTGGCTGGCCCGGCTTCCCCACTTTGTCCAACTGGGAACCACTTCCGTTGCAGCGCGATGGGATCGAGGAGGTCAACACCCGCGGCGCGCACTTCGTCAGCGGTAGCGGCGCCGATGTCCACGTACATTTCGTCGGGGTGATTCATCTTCAGAGGATTCACGCGCGCGGGCTGAAGATGAACGCTGAGCCCGGCGAAGACTCAGGAGACTCTCTTTCCGGAACGGGTCATGACCCAAATGGGCTGCGCAAAATGCAGCGTGTCAAATACGGGATTGGGAGCGGCCTGCGGCAACCGTTGGACGCGCAGAAAACCGTCGGGAGTGATCTCGCTGACGACGTATCCCGGTTCGTCTACGGAGGTCGCCAGCAGGCGATGCGGCGAGCCGCTGCCGAAACTGATCCAAAGATTGCCGAGATTGTCGGTTTTGGGAGAGAGGCTGCGAAGCTGGGTACGAATTTCCTCAATGAGCGTCTGCTCATACCCAGACACGGCAGGGATTTGGGCGAGACGGGACACGTCCATCATCGGTGTCTGAGCGGTTGAGCAGCAAGCTATCGCCAAAAGCACAAGCGCGGAACCGAGCGTCCGAAGGCACCACTTCATGAGAGATTCTCCTGTTTGGAAAAATGAACCTGGCCTGCGTCACCGGCACAACGCTTCGATCAGCACTTCCTTTTTCTTTTCGGCGAGGCGCGACAAGGCGTCCAGCGAAGCAAAATAGCCGCCTACCGCAGCCGCTGCAAACAACGCAAAAGCCTCCGCAGGAAGCCAGCTGTTTTCCATCCATCGCCCTGCAAGAAGAATGACCGCCGACACTCCGCCGAAGACGAACTGCGCGCCAAAGGCGATAAGCACAGCCATACCGGACTGCCGTTGCCCGCGCATCTGGCCAAATTCCAGCTTGCGCGGAAAATTAAGAGAAGACCAGTTGGCTAGCGTTAGCTGCCCCACAACTGCGAACACGATTGCGGTTAGTGTGGCCACAAAAACG
>Ga0209474_10000746_pt1 | contig 34122 bp, 24 predicted proteins | sample GraSoiAngelo_145_FD_185902 | JGI IMG/M metagenome (GOLD analysis project Ga0209474, IMG submission 185902) | Grasslands soil microbial communities from the Angelo Coastal Reserve, California, USA - 14_1009_05_20cm (SPAdes) (version 2) | ecosystem: Environmental > Terrestrial > Soil > Grasslands...
GGCTTGGGATCTGGCGCTATAAGCGCATGGCGGGGACCTGTGGCCTTGATCGAGGGCATCGGCCTTGCTTTAGTGCGGTGGCCGGTAGCTGGTCTTGGGTTCTGAGCGAACCCGGCGAGAACCGCTATTCCCAGCCCTAAGCAAATCACAGAAAATCGCTTCATATGGAAAATGCTCCTTTAATAGGCGACCGCGCCAAGGCTCTATAATACTCGCTTGCAGAGCCGCTTTTGAAGACAATGTCGCCATATGGATCTAATCCAAGGTAGCGGATCAGTTTGTATTCCGAGCCTGCGCGCCGTCAAAGCAGTTTTGAGAAGCCCGTCTAGCCTGCCACACCGGAGCCATCAACTCTCGACTATAATCTTCTGCGGTGGCGAATTCGCTTGCATCGAAGCGAGACGGCTTGGCTCAAATCTGCAACTTCTTGCGCAATTGGAGGACAAGCTGGCGGCCCCACCTCAATTGAAATGTAAGTCGCGCAATATCAGCAGATTACAAACGTGCGTATGACGAAATTACATGCTCCCCAAATTCGCCTTGGCAGACGAAATGCAGGATTTGCGGCGGCGATCCATAGCCCAAGCATCACAGACAGATCCGACGGCACAGCGCCGGAATCAGGCCCAACGCGTGTCAACCCGTGAGACTGAGCGCCGCTCGTTCCCGCTTTCATTTGCCCAGCAGCGGCTGTGGGTATTGGATCGTCTAGAGCCCGGCAATGGAGTTTACAACCTTGCGTTCGCCGTACGGCTGGACGGGGCGCTCGACCCAGATGCACTGCAGAGTGCGCTGGATGAAATAGCCGGGTGCCACGAAATTCTCCGCGCTGAATTCCACGTCGAGGGCGACGCACCGGTGCAGGTGATTCTTCCGCGCCACGCAGTTGGCGCGACATCATTCGACCTCAGCGATATTCCCGCGGGAACAAGGGATAGTCGTGTTTCGCAACTGATGTCTGAAGAAGGTGGCAAGCCTTTCGATTTGAGCCGCGGCCCGTTGTTTCGGCTACGGATCCTCCGGCTCTCTCCGTCAGAACATATTCTGCTGTTGGTTGTTCACCGGATTATTTGCGATGAACGGTCGCTGGAGATCTTGTTTGAGGAAATCGCGGATTGTTATTCCGCCAGGCTTCTAGGTGAGCCCTGGCATCTTGACGAAGCATCGCTTGGATACCTTGGGTTCGCGAGCGCTCAGAGGGAAGGATTGTTTAGTGACGAGATGCAATCGCAGATTGCTTATTGGAAACAACAACTGGCGGGAGCACCATCGAGCGTGGACCTGCCAACAGACCACTCGCGCCCGCCTGTGCAGGGCTTCCGCGGCAACACTTCCACTGTGCAGATCTCGTCAACACTGTATAAACGTTTGCAGGATCTGAGTCGCAGCCAGCAGGTCACTCTGTTCACCATACTACTTACAGCCTTCAACATTCTGCTGTGTCGGTACAGCGCGCAGGATGATCTGGTGGTGGGCACGGAAGTTTCTGGACGCACCAGTCCGGAAATGCAAAATGCCATCGGCTTGTTCGCGAATACGTTGGTGCTGCGCACCAATGTTTCAGGTGACCCTGGCGTATCGACTATTCTGCGTCAGGTGCATGCGACAGTCGAAGCTGCCCATGCACGCCAAGATCTTCCTTTCGAACATCTAGTTGACGAACTCAATCCAGAGCGCGACCTGAGCCGTAATCCGCTTTTCCAAATCATGTTCACCGTACGAAATGTTCCGCCGAACTCATGGCGGATGCCCAATTTAACGGTCACGCACCTCCAGGCGGAGAACGCTAACGAGAAATTTGATTTGACGGCCAATCTGCTGCAAAGGGGTGACGGCCTCGAGTGCTCTTTCAGCTACAACCCCGATCTTTTCGAGTCTGCAACCATCAGTCGGATGATGGAGGCTTACTGCAAGCTGCTGGAAGAAATCTCGGCCGATCCTGAGAGGCGCATCTCTGAGTTGCCGCTGCTGGGAGAAGCGGAACAGCGCAAGATCCTGCTGGAGTTCAATGAGACTGCTGCCAATTACCGGCGCGACCTTTGCGTTCATGACTTCCTTGAAGCGCAGGCGAAACGGACTCCGGAAGCAATTGCCCTAATTTGCAAGGGCGATCATTTTACATACGCGGAACTGAACACGCGTGCAAATCGTTTGGCTCACTACTTGCGGAGGCGCGGGGTTGGCCCCGAAGTATTGGTTGGCATCTGTTTGGAGCGTACGCCTGAAATGCTAGTTGGGATCCTCGGCATTCTGAAAGCGGGTGGCGCGTATGTGCCGCTCGATCCTGCGTATCCCTTGGGGCGTCTGGCGGCTATTCTCGACGATGCGAAAGCTCCCGTGTTGATTACGCAGCAGCGGTTGGTTGATCTGCTTCCTCAAAGTACGGCGACAACTGTGTCCATTGATGCCGATTGGCCAGACATTGCCCGGGAATCCGGCGAGAATCCAGCCCGTAACACGAAACCTGGGAACCTGGCTTATGTGCTATTTACTTCCGGATCTACTGGCAGGCCGAAGGGAGTCGCTCTCGAGCACCGCAGCGCTGCGACCTTCATTCAGTGGGCGCAGAGCGTTTTCACGCCCGAGGAGGTTGCTGGCACGTTGTTCTCGACTTCCATATGCTTCGACCTCTCCGTGTTCGAAATGTTCGTACCACTCAGCATGGGCGGTAAGGTGATCATGACCGAGAACGCTTTGTTCCTGCCCAAGCTGCCCAATCCGGACGAGGTTACGCTGATTAACACTGTTCCTTCGGCTATTGCGGAGCTGGTTCGGATGAAGGCTGTCCCGGCATCCGTGCAGGTAGTGAATCTGGCAGGAGAAGCGCTTCCCACTAGCCTGGCACAACAGATCTATGACAGCACGCGGGTGCGAAAGCTTTACAACCTGTACGGTCCAACCGAGGATACAACTTACTCGACTTACACTCTGGTTCCGCGAGCAGGCGAAGTCACGATCGGTCGTCCATTGGCAAACACGCAGGTTTACATTCTGGACGCAAACGCGAGGCCAACTCCAATCGGCGTTCCCGGTGAATTGTACCTCGCTGGGGAAGGCTTGGCGCGCGGCTACTTTGGTCGCCCGGACCTCACGGCCGAGCGCTTTGTTTCTAATCCCTTCAACGCCAATCCTCGTGCCCGCATGTATCGGACGGGCGATCTGGCACGCTTCCTGCCGGACGGAAATATTCAGTATCTCGGTCGCGTGGATAATCAGGTAAAGATCCGCGGGTTCCGAATTGAACTGGGCGAGATCGAAGCTGTGCTGGCGAGACACTCTGCCGTGCAAACAGCCGTAGTAATGGCGCGCGAAGATAAACCGGGGGACAAGCGCCTGGTTGCATATCTCATCTTTGTTCCAGGCAAAGAGGCGTCCTGCGCTAATCTGCGCGGTTTCCTGAAGGAAAGCCTGCCCGAATATATGATTCCCAGCGCATTCGTGAAGATGGACGCGCTCCCTCTTACGCCCAACGGAAAAATCAACCGCCGAGCTCTTCCCGCTCCAGATTGGTCACAGATTGAGAGTGGGGCTTCGATTGCCCCCCGTGACCAGTTGGAGGTTATGCTGATCAAAACTTGGCGAAAGGTGTTGGGGATTCCGAATATCAGCGTAACTGACAATTTCTTCGATCTTGGTGGCCATTCCTTGCTGGCGGCACGGCTGCTCTCTGAAGTGGAGAAAATTACCGGGCGGCAGATCCCTCTCTCGGTGTTGTTCCGCGGAGCCACAGTGGAGTCGCTAGCCCAATTGATCCGCGAGGGCGGCGAGGCTAATCCAGACCCGGTAGTAATGGAAATCCAGAGTGGCGGCGATGGATTACCGTTCTTCGCGGTGGCCGCCCCCGGTGTGGAAACGATCGGCTTCGGTCTGCTGGCCCGCCATATGGGGCCAGATCGACCAGTTTACAAGCTTCAGGGCCATGCCCCGATCGTCGTGGGCAGGCCGTTCACCAAAGAAGATCTGCGTTTGCTGTCTCAGGAATACATCGCCGCCATGCGGGCGGTGCAGCCGCAAGGTCCATACTGTTTAGGCGGCATGTGTGAAGGGGTTCAGATCGCCGAAAGGTTGGTTTGCGATCTGGAAGCGCAAGGACAGGAGGTCAGCCTGTTCGCCATCTTCGACACCTGGGTGCTCCAGCACAGTCAGCGAGTGTGGCTGTGGCGGATTGAGTATCTTCGCCAGCGCTTGAGGGAGTTCAAGAACATGAATTTCTCGCAGCAATGGGAGACTTGCAAGCGCGCCGTCGGTACCCGATTGAGAATGTTGACAGGTGAGTCTCGGGGCAGAAATGAATGGTACCGCGCGTATTGGCCTGCGGATTTCACCCCATGCCGCTTCCGGGCTCCTGTGGTCCTGTTCAAGCGGCCGAAACAGCCTTTTTATTACGTCGATGATCCCCAGATGGGTTGGGGCCAGCGCAGCCAGAGCGGAGTGGAGATCCACGAAATTGAGTTTGATCACGAAGAAATATTGCGTGAACCGTACGTGCACCCGCTGGGGGAGCAGCTCGAGGCCTGTATGAGGAGGTTGGACAAGCGGACTGCGGAATCTGAGTTTCAGCCGCCCGAAGCGTCTCTGATCTCCTCATCATCGGGTTAAGTCGTCGCCAAAAATACAAATTCATGAAGAAGTTGGACAAAGTTGAAATCCTGAAGAACGTTGGCTCCAGTTGGTGCGCTCTCGGCGTGAACATTCTGGTCGGGATCTTTCTCTCGCCTTATATTCTTCATCGTCTGGGAGATGAGGCTTTCGGCCTCTGGGTTCTGATTTTTTCCATCACCGGTTATTACGGGCTCTTCGACCTGGGAATTCGATCTTCGATCGTTCGCTATGTCGCAAAGTACTCCGCCACAAATAACTATGAAGAACTAAACCGGCTGATCAACACCGCCATGGCAAGCTACGGCACGGTGGGAATACTGGCTTTGCTCGTGACATTTGGCGGCGCGTTTTACATGGCCTCCATTTTCAAAATTTCCACGAATTTCCTGAGCACGGCCCGATCACTCTTTCTGATGGTAGGAACTGCCGTGTCGCTGGGTTTTCCGTTGGGCGTCTTTGGCGGAATTCTCGAAGGCTTGCAGCGATTTTATCTTCTGAACTTTACCAGCATCTCTTCGACTTTGCTGCGTGCTTTGCTGATCGTGCTAGCTCTGCGGCATGGTCACGGATTGCTGACCGTAGCAATCATTACGGTTTCGTTGCCCCTGTTAGCTGCGTTGGTGAATGCGACGGTTGTCCTCCATTTAGTGCCTCTGCGCTTCAGCCCGAGATACGTTGATCGCAGCAGCCTACGGCGAATCGCGAATTACAGCGGGGCAACATTTATGATCATTCTGGCCGGGCGCCTCCGCTTCAAGACCGACGCCGTGGTCATAGGAACGTTTGTCTCCTCCGCTGCGATCACCTATTTCGCCATCGGATCGCGCCTGGTGGATTATGCCGGAGAGGTCATCAGTAGCCTGGCGCAAATCTTTGTTCCCATGTCCAGCCAGTCGGACGCAACCGGCGACATGGATCGCCTGCGAAAGATTTTCGTCGCCGGTAATCGCGCCTGCGCGCTGATCATTTTTCCCATCGCCGCGATCCTGGCAATTCTCGGCAAGTCGGTGATCGAAGCCTGGGTCGGCCGCCGTTACGTAGCGACGAGCTATCCCGTGCTGCTGGTGCTGCTGATCCCCTCAACTTTCATGCTGGCGCAAGCAGCCTCCGCTCGCACATTGTTTGGCATGGCCAAACACAAAACCCTCGCGGTAGTGACTTTGATGGAGGGCGTTGCAAACCTGATACTCAGCATAATTTTGGTCCGGCGATTCGGAATTCTGGGCGATGCCGTGGGTACCGCGATCCCCCTCACTTGCACGACTCTATGGTTCTTACCTCGGCATCTTTGCCGCGTATTAGGTCTGCGGGTGCGCACCTACGTACGCCAGGCGTTTGTGCTACCGCTAGCGCTCACGATGCCGCTCATCGCGGTTCTGTTGTTGATGCGGCATTGGTTCATCGCCCACAACTATCTCGAGTTGGTAGGTCAACTTCTGGTCGGTTTGAGCGTTTATGCCATGGGGCTGATCTGGGCCATTTGGACACGCAAGGCATGGCAAGTGGAAGGCATTCACGATGAAGAGACCGCCAGAGAAACTGCCATGGCACTGGTGGAGACATATCAGCAGGAGGAAGCGTAGGCAAGCTCGCGCTCCGCAAATCTGATGGCAAGCAATTCGAAATACCGGCCGGTGCTGATTTTGGGCGCTGCCCCGCGCATATCTGTGGCCGTCGCACGCTCGCTGCATCGCCACGGAATTCCGGTAGAAGTTGCTTCTTTTTTGGCGACCGAGCCGAAGCTGCGCTCGCGCGCCATTCGCTCCTTCCATCGCCTGCCGGTGAAAGATCTCCATCCAGCGAAATTTCTGGATTCACTGCTGGCCTTGGTCCGCGAGCGAGGATTCGACACGGTGCTGGCGGCTGGCGATCCCGCATTGTCGGTATTAGCTGAGCACTACGACCAGCTCTCTCCACTTCTGCATGTTGGCTGTCCGCCGACTGCCATCGTCGAGCGCGTGCTAAACAAAGCTCTTACTCTGGAGGCGGCGCAAAAATGTGGAATCAAGGTTCCGTTCACCTGCACCCTCGCGAATGTCACCGAACTGGAGCAGGTGGCCGCGCAGCTTCGTTTTCCAGTTGTAGCCAAGCCTGGGCAAAAAGGCGCGCAGGTTTTCCGGGTGCGCTGCTTCCCTACCCTGGAAATGTTGTCGGAAGCGCTGCGAATGAATGATCCGGGGCCGGTCTTGCTGCAGGAGTACTGTCCCGGCGTTGGCGTCGGAGTAGAGATGCTGCTGCACAAAGGCGAATGTGCGGCGGCATTCCAGCACCGCCGATTGAAGGAAACTCCCGCCACCGGGGGAGTCGCAGTGATTGCGATCGCCGAGACCCTCGATCCCGCGCTGGCGGAAGCGTCATTGAAATTGCTACGCGCTCTCGAGTGGGAAGGTCCTGCGATGGTGGAATTCCGTGTCGACCGGGAGACTGGAAGCTGCTTCTTCATGGAAGTGAATGGACGCTATTGGGGGACATCATCGCTTCCCATCCTCGCCGGCGTAGACTTTCCTCTTTATCATTGGCAAATTCTGCATGGCGAACAGCCGCATGTGTCTGGTGAGTACGCCATCGGCATGCGCTGGCGTTGGACGCCCGGATATCTGGATCGCCTTTACAGCATCATGGCAAGATCCAGCGGAAAAATTGTCCGTCACACTTCACGGATCCGCGAACTCGTTCAGATTCCGATAGATTTCTTACCCCCGATTCGCGAGGCATTGTGGTCATGGTCTGATCCGGAGCCGTTCTTCTCTGAGCTGGCCGCCTCGATATTTGAACATCTCACCGCAGCAGTCAACTGGTTGCTGCGGAAACTTACTCGGGGTGGCACCAGCAGGTATGCGAAAATCTACTTACGCCTGCGACCGGAGGCGCGCTCTACCTACGCGAGGCTACGGACCGCTGATGCGCTGGGCACGAATCGGAAATATAGCCAGGCCATTCCTGGCAGCATGCGGTCAGCGCTGTTCGTCTGCTATGGAAATATCATGCGCAGCCCAATGGCGGAAGCAATGCTGAAACGAGTGCTCGCCGAGCAAGGGGTTAACGGCGTCGGTGTCCAATCAGCTGGACTGCATGCGCTTGCGGGCCGCGAGGCGCACCCTTTGGCACTAAAAGTATCGCGCGAGATTGGTATTCCGCTGGACAATCATCGGGCGCAGTTGCTCACTCCCGAGATGGTTGCATCCTCGGATCTTATCTTTGCCATGGATTTTGAGAACCTTGCTGAACTATGCGTGGTCTATCCTGACGCGAAGAACAAAATTCATATGCTCAGCGCCTTTGCCGAAGGAAAGCAGCGCAATCGCGAGATCGCGGATCCATACTACGGCGACGAGAAAACAACCCGGCAATGCTATGCCATGTTGATGCAATGCGTCAGAAATCTGGCGCAGAGCGTTTTCCCTGCTCGTGAAACCGCTTCGGCAGTTGGTTCTACGCCAGTGCATTATTGAATGAATCGGGCGGGCATGACGCTGACTAGCGGTCGCTGATTCGCGAGTGAACTGGAGACAATGTCCGACCTTTGGAAATATTTGAAGTACGGTCGCCGGATTTTGATGGGGCAAGTCCCCGCGGGCCGGCGACTGACAGTATTCCCCGATGATGTTTTCCTGGTTTCATACCCGCGCTCGGGAAATACTTGGACACGTTTTCTCATTGGCAATCTGCTCGATCAGGAAGACCCTATAACCTTTGCCAACATTGAATCCCGCATTCCGGAGATTTACTTTTTTCCGGATAAGGTTCTTCGACGTCTTCCGCGCCCCCGCATTCTGAAAAGTCATGAATACTTCGACCACCGCTATAAACGGGTGGTCTACATTGTGCGCGATCCGAGGGACGTCGCAACCTCCATGTATCATTACAGTATTAAGCGGAGAAATATTCCCGATACTTACCCAATCGAGGAATACGTGCCACGCTTTATGAAGGGAGAGTTCCTCGACGACTTCGGCACCTGGGATGAGCACGTCAGCAGTTGGCAAGCGACGCGACAGAATAAGTCTGGATTCGTTCTCTTGCGCTTTGAAGACATGCTGGCCGACCCCGGACGGGAGTTAGGCCGGATGGCGCGACTGCTCGAAGTGGGAGCAGCGCCAGAAGCGGTGGCACGGGCCGTCGAGCTGAGCTCGGCCGTGCAAATGCGGCGATTGGAAGATCAGCAGGCGCAGTCCTGGAAGTTGACGAAGGAGTCCCGGCAGGACAAGCCATTCGTGCGCACAGCTAGCTCGGGCGCCTGGCGATCTGAGCTGCCACCGAGGTCAGTCCAGCAGATCGAAAGCGAATGGGGAGACATCATGCGAAGTCTGGGTTACGAATTGAGCTGCTCTAAGGACGCGCCGGCGGAGAAGCCGGCGCTGGCGCGTTCGTAAATGCTGTCCCATATTGTTGATGCCTTCTTCGCGATAAACCCCAGTGGGGGAAATTTGATTTCGTTTGTTTTCCTTCCCCGGCCGCAAAGTGCAGGAACCATCGTAGTCGCGCCGTCTGGAGCGCATAGTTGTGAAAAGTACAAACCAAAGAACCTGGGAGGTTCACGGATTTGACCGCTTCCACTACCAGTCATCTTATTCCACCACATGGCGGTGAACTCGCCGAACTGATTGCACAACCCGAACGAATCAACGAACTCAAGGCACGTTCACGCGAATGGCCTTCCTGGGACCTGACTTCTCGCCAAATTTGCGATCTGGAGCTGCTGATGAGTGGCGGATTCTCCCCGCTGCGCGGGTTCATGACGAGGGCGGATTATGAAGGCGTATGCCACAAGATGCGCCTGGCCAGCGGCGTGTTGTGGCCGATGCCAATCACTCTGGATATCCCCGAACAGTTTGCCAAGTCCCTGAAGCCGGGTAGCAGCAAGATTGCGTTACGCGATGCCGAAGGGGTGATGCTCGCCGTCCTACATGTTGAGGAAGTCTGGCAGCCAGATAAAAAGGAGGAGGCGGAATCTGTATTCCGAAGCACGAGCCATGCCCATCCCGGCGTCGATTATCTGCTCAACAAGGCGCATCCATGGTATGTGGGAGGCCGGATAGAAGGCGTTCAGCCGGGCGCTCATTACGATTTCAGGTCCTTGCGGCTCGCTCCAGCAGAGTTGAGAGCAGAGTTCGCCCGCCTTGGCTGGCGTCGTGTGGTTGCATTTCAGACGCGCAATCCTATGCATCGCGCCCACGTCGAACTGACATTTCGCGCGGCCAAGCAAGTGGAAGCCAATCTGCTAATTCATCCGTCAGTCGGCATTACTAAGCCGGGAGATGTGGACTATTTCACACGCGTTCGCTGTTATCAGTTGCTACTCTCGAAATTCCCTTCCGGAACCGTAAAGCTCTCGCTCCTCCCGCTGGCCATGCGCATGGGAGGACCTCGCGAGGCTATCTGGCATGCGCTGATCCGCAAGAACCACGGCTGCACGCATTTCATCGTAGGACGTGATCACGCCGGCCCGGGCAATGACACGAATGGCAAACCGTTCTACGGACCCTACGAAGCCCAGGAGTTGTTCAAGAGACACGAAGCTGACATTGGCGTCAGCATGGTGCAGTTCAACATGATGGTTTATCTGGAAAATGAGGATAAATATGTCCCCGATAATGAGGTACCAAAGGGCTCCCGCGTGCTGAACATTTCCGGGACAGAACTGCGACAGCGGCTCAACGAAGGCCGTGACATTCCCACCTGGTTTACTTACCCCGAGGTTGTACAGGAATTGCGACGGAGCTATCCGCCGCGCCACAAACAGGGTGTGACTGTTTTCTTCACGGGACTCTCCGGCTCCGGCAAATCGACCATTGCCAATGTGCTGCTCACTAAGTTTTTGGAAACTGGCGGACGTCCAGTCACCCTTCTGGATGGCGATCTGGTGCGTAAACATCTTTCCTCGGAACTCGGATTTTCCAAAGAACATCGCGATATCAACATTCGCCGCATTGGATACGTTGCTTCGGAAATTACGAAGAATGGCGGTATCGCTATTTGCGCCCCTATCGCCCCGTATGACGCAGTTCGCAAACAGGTACGCAGTATGGTCGAACCGCTCGGAGGATTCATTTTGGTGCACGTCTCGACCCCGCTCGAAACCTGTGAGCAGCGCGATCGCAAGGGTCTTTACGCCAAGGCGCGCGCCGGCATCGTCAAGGAGTTCACCGGTATTTCAGATCCGTATGAGGAGCCAAAAGATGCCGAGGTAGTCATCAACACCGCGGATCTGACGCCCGAAGAATCCGCCCAGGAGATCATTTTGCATTTGGAGCGCGAGGGATTCGTTGGCGTTAATGCGGGAGCGGCCTCGGCTTAACAAGGCGTAATGGAAATTGCGGCCAAGATTCTGATCGGTCTGGTGGTGGGTATCCTGATCGGTATGACGGGGCTTGGAGGCGGAGTGCTTCTGCTGCCGCTGCTGATTTTCGGTCTCAAGGTACCGCCGATCTTGGCAGTTGGATCAGATGCGGTTTTCAATTTCATCACCAAAATTGGCAGCGGCTGGATGCATTTGCGGAAAGGTACGGTGCGACGCAAGGTCGTCATGGCACTGGCAACCGGAAGCATTCCGGGCTCTATCGTGGGTGTCGGCCTCCTGGCTCATCTTCGGCACGTGTACGGGAGTGGCGTAAACAATTTTATAACTTCTGCTGTGGGATTATTGTTGGTCTGCATATCAACGTTGTTGCTGTTGCAGTCCAGGATTGAAGAGCACCTCGCCGGCCGCCCTCCGACCCTAAAGTCTTTCGCAGGAATGTCGGGGATCGGGCTATTGGCCGGCTTCCTGGTTGGTATGACTTCGGTGGGCTCGGGCAGCATCATTATGATGCTGCTGCTCTTGTTCTACAGCTATGCCCCCAAGGTGATGGTCGGCACCGATATTGTGCATGCCGTGGCGCTTACTGGCGTAACTGGTCTGCTGCACTGGCGGCTTGGCAATGTCGATCCCAAGTTAGTAGCTTCACTATTGATCGGCTCGATTCCGGGTGGTTTGGTGGGATCGCACTTGAGCACACGCGTTCCCGTGCTCTGGTTGAGACGCATCCTATGTGCGGTGCTGCTGGCAACGGGTGCACGGATGCTGTGGGCGTGATCACATGCACTGCTGAAACTGAGAACTGGGTACTTGAACCTGGTTTTGATTTCCTAATATGGGTTCCAACTCCAATTCCGATGTTTTGCAGCGAATACAGTCCGCTTTGGAAGCCGCACGTCAGATCCTTGGGCGCTTCACCGCTGGGGCAATCGAAGCGGAATACAAAGCCGGGCATGATCCAGTTACCGAGGCTGATAAGTGTGTCGATGCGATGCTTCGCAAGGAATTGCTTCGCGAGGGCGAAGGCTGGTTATCGGAGGAAAGCGTTGACGATCTTGCGCGATTGAACGCAAACCGGGTTTGGATTGTCGATCCCCTGGATGGAACTCGAGAATTCGTCGCTGGGATACCAGAATTCTGCGTCTCAGTTGCGATGGTAGCGGATGGCCGACCGATCGCCGGAGGAATTTGCAATCCCGCAACTGACGAAATGTTCCTTGGCAGCATTGGCTCGGGCGTGACCTATAACGGAAACCCTGCTCAGGCGAGCCGGAGAAGAAGCTTGAGCGGCGCATCGGTGCTCGCGAGTCGAAGCGAGATCAAACGCGGAGAGTGGAAGCAATTCGACAACGCGCCTTTTACGATTCGACCCATGGGATCGGTTGCTTACAAACTTGCTTTAGTATCCGCGGGCCTGGCGGATGCCACGTTCACTCTGACTCCGAAGCACGAATGGGATGTCGCGGCGGGGGCCGCTCTGGTGGAAAGCGCCGGAGGATTCGTGCGTACATTGGAGAGCTCTTTGTTACGGTGCAACAATAAATCACCTCTTATTTCCGGTCTTCTTGCATGCGGACCCAACCTGGAAAAAGAACTGCTTGCGCTTCTCGGCGACCACTTGCCGGCCGCCGCACGCCGATAATAGCGCCAGCTCGCGCTGAGCTGTGGAGAATACTGTGACCCGGAGCATTTCCGCTCGAAGCCGGATGCCTGTATTCGTCGTGGGAAGTCCGCGTTCTGGTACCACTCTTGTGTATGACATGCTGATGTCGGCCGGTGGTTTCGCCATTTATCTCGGCGAATCGAGCATCTTCAATGTTGTTGCCCCACGATTCGGCGATCTCGGTTTACGGAAGAACCGCCAGAAGATGTGGCATGCCTGGCTGGGCAGCAAACTTTTTAGGGCTTCTGGAATCGATCCGCAGCGGGTTGAAACGAAGATTCTAGACAACTGCCGCAATGCTGGAGATTTCCTCTGCACCATCATGGAGGAGATCGCCCGGAATCAAAACGCGCAGCGCTGGGCAGGAAATACACCCGAAGAGATTCTTTACCTTCCCCTGATCAAGCGAACTATCCCCGACGCTCTGGTCATTCACGTAATCCGCGATGGGCGCGATGTAGCGTTATCGCTTTCTCGTAGGCGCTACATTCGCCCGTTCCCCTGGAAAAAACGTGAGACCGCTTTAGGGGCTGCAATTTATTGGGAATGGATAGTGAAAAAAGGGAGGAATTTCGGCCGGATGCTCGGCCCAGACTACAAAGAAATCTGTTTCGAGCGGTTGGTATCCGATCCTCGGTCAGTTTTGTCCGATCTAAGTTCGTTCCTCGATCAGGAATTGGTTTACGACCGCATTCAGCGCACCGCACTTGGCTCAGTCAGCAAGCCAAACACTTCATTCCAGGCAGAATCTACGGAAGAATTCAATCCTGTCGAACGATGGAGGCAGCAGTTCTCGCCTGGTGAAATTGCTGAAATCGAGAGGCTAGTTGGAGAGACATTGGCCGAGCTCGGCTATACCCTGGCCACGGACGGAGCCGCACAATACAGCAAGATTGTGCGAGCGCGTAAGAAACTGGCGTATCACCTTTTTTTTAATGCCAAGCTCTGGGCCAAGAAGAGCGCCGTCCTGCGTGCCCTGCGCCCTGATTTCACCTCTCAACAAATTGACGGAGTCGTCATTGCCGACGAAAAGGGGCCAGAAAAGGTCCGCCATCTGACCGTACAAACGTAATAACTCAGTCAATCACGGGGAATGCCTTTCTGCGAGCTCGCCGGCGGACTGCAAGCAAGTCACCCACTCCGGTGAGCCAACTCTCAAAATCCAGTCCGCTCCCGCCTGTGGTGTCAATAAAGCGCGGCAGCAGCAGCGCATCGCTTCGGTACGTGGCGAGTCCTGTATCGCACGTCGTGGCTGAAATTACCCCTTCAGCCTTGAGCCAGGGTAGGAATTGTTGGCAGTAAAATCCGCTCGGATAACAGAAGTGTACGGCTTCCTTTTGGGATACACCCCGGAGGCACGCTCGGTTGTCTTCGATCTCTTTTTGAAACAGGGACTTATCTTTGGGCATGCGATGGCGATGAGTGTGCAATTGAAAATCCACTCCGTCGCGAGATAACTCTGCAATTTCCGGTGCGCCCATGACCTGGAGAATTCGTTTCTGTAAAAGTCTGGCGTAATCGATGTCGAGAAGACCTGCTAATCGGCATGCCACTTCATTTTTCTCGAGTCCGCTGAGATTTTGCGTTGCCGACAAGTTTATCAACGCCGTGACTATTGCTTGTCGGCTGTCTTCTGTTCTCAGATCCATGGTCGAATTCAAGCCTAATTCTCTGCCATTAGAGAAAACGACGCCTCTTCGTTTCCACAAGAGATATGAGCAGATCAGATTAAACACCGGGAGACGGCGGTCGCTGTAATAAGTGGTCTGGTAAACCGTAACGGGTAACCCATACCTCTTCACAATCGGGTAGGCTTGCTTGTAGAAGTCGTAAGTTCCATCATCGAAGGTGATGCTCACGCTTCGACGCGGCAGTTCCTTTGCATACAGGCGTTGCAGCGCTTCTCCCAGCGGCAGCACGTTGTAATCGCCGGTTCGCAAAATTCGCAGCCGCTGCTCCAAGGTCTTCGGCTCCATGTAAAGGCCCGGGCGCCATTGGTGCTCATCCTCCAGGGAAATTCCGTGATAGCAAAGAATCAGCAGCCGCTGCCGGCGCCATTCACTCTCGCGCAGGAGGCGAAAAACTCCCGTATTCCGCAACAGGTGTAAGGCGGCCCGCCGGATTTGTTTCCGCATGTCCCTAAAAAATGAATTGCACTGTGGACGATGCTTCTCGTCCTCAGATTGAAGCTGCTGGCCGGGCAGGAAGCGCGGCCAGGTTCTCATGGATTTCCTGGTCTCGCGCCGGCATTTCGCCATCTAGAAAGACGCGCATCCAGGTCTCCAGATTCAGCAGCCGCCAAATTCTATTTCCGTGGTCCCGACGCCGGGCCCGGTGCTCGGCAAAGAGGCGCTGGATCACTTCCCGTCTAAACAGTCCACGCGCCGTGGTTCGCGGCCCCAACAGCGTAGTTTCAAGCTCATCCAACTGCGGACCTGAGAGCCAACAGGCCCACGGCGTGGGAAATCCCATCTTTTTCCGGTAAACGATCGACTTCGGGAGCAAGTCCTCTACGGCCGCCTTCAAAATGTGCTTTCCAGTGAGCCCTTGGACCGAGAACTCGGCCGGAATGGTCGCAGCAAATTCGACCAGTACATGGTCCAGAAAGGGAACACGGCTCTCAATCGAAGCCGCCATGCTCATTTGGTCCTGCTTCATCAACAGTTCAACCAGGTAAGTTTTTATATCGGTATAAAGCAAACGGTGCAAGAGATCGCCAGTTGAGTGCTCCCAGTGCTGCATTGATCCGCGGTAGGCATCGCCGGCGGTCGCGTGGGCTGAAGCTGTAAGCAGCTCCGCTGCTTCAGCAGAGGAAAAAGCCGAATAGAAATTATCGAAGTAGAAAGAGGGCCAGGAAGCCCCATCACGCACCAGAAACGTGTGTTCCAGTTTGCGATGCAGGCTGGACCCGAGCGGACCCGCTGCAATTCCTTGCCGCAGCAGTTCTCGCAACGCAGATGGCACTATCGATCGGTAAACTCGATCCATGCTGGAATTCTGCAGTGTCCACGCATAACGCGTGTAGCCGGCGAGGGTCTCATCACTGCCCTCGCCTGTCAGCACTACCGTGACGCGCTCGCGCGCCAGCCGCGCCACAAAATACAAGGAAATGCTCGAAGGCCAGACGATTGGCTCGTCTTCATGCCAGATCAGTTTGGGTAGGGAGTCGAAAAATTCCTGGCGGCTCAGGCGAACTTCATGATGCCGGGATCCGATATGCCTCGCGACTTCACGAGCATACGGCAATTCGCTGTAAGCTTCCTCGTCATAGCCGACCGAGAAGGTCTCGATTTGCTCACCGCGAATTTTGCTGGTCAGCGCCGCGACCGCGCTGGAGTCAAGACCGCCGCTTAGAAATACCCCTAGAGGAACATCACTCATTAGATGGCTGGCGACACACTCTTCGAGAAGTTCGCGGTAGGTTTTGATGTAGTGCGCGCGTGGCCGGCCATCGTTCCCGGCAGGAATTGAAAGATCCCAGTACGATTCAACTTTGATTTTTCCCGCATCGTCTATCTCCAGCGTGTTTCCGGGAGGGAGCTTGCAAATTCCCGTGAACATCGTCTCCTGGCCCGCGATGTAACCGAAGGCGAGATACTCAGCGAGTGTGCTCTGGTTGAATTCCGGCTTTATGCCAGGGTAGGCAAGAATTGCCTTGATCTCAGAGCCAAAAATAAACTTTTTGTCGTCATAAAAATAGTAGAGAGGCTTGATCCCGAGCCGGTCACGCGCGATGAAAAGGCGCCGCAAGCGGCGATCCCAGATGGCGAAAGCGAACATCCCACGCAAATGCTGTACGCAGTCGCGGCCGTACTCTTCATACAAATGAACGATCGTTTCAGTATCGCTTTTCGTGCGATAACGGTGGCCCCGCGCCTCGAGCTTCGAGCGTAGTTCGCGGTGATTGTAGATTTCACCGTTGTAGACAATCCACAGACTCTTGTCCTCGTTGCTAATCGGCTGCTGTCCGGTCCGAATATCTATAATGCTGAGGCGCCGCATAGCCAACCCGACATTGCCCTCCACAAAAAAGCCGTCGTCATCGGGGCCGCGGTGCACGATTTGCGCATTCATTTGCGCCAGCGTGTCGCGTTGAACGCGCCGTTCCTCTCCGCAATACAGAATCCCGCAGATTCCGCACATATCAGCCGGTCACCTTTTCGCTTTTGGAGACGCCATCCGAGACGATTTCGAAATCCTCCCACAGGTTGCGCAGAGAATCATTCACCGTCAACGCTTCGTTATCAGAGCACAAAATATGCATTTTCTCGCTAGTCCTGATTATCTCGCACCGGAGTACCGGGCGGGAGCACGAAAAAAGTCGTTCACCGGCAAGTTCAAGATATGTTCCGTTGCACATAATGATTGACCACGGCGCACCTCCACGATTCCGGCGCCAGTAGAAGAATTCAGCATCGCCGCTCCAACCGCCCGAAGACCACGGCCTGCCCACCGCGAATATCACCCCATGCTCTTTTTCTGCCGTGGAGTAGGAATAGCGACACACGGATTCCGATGCGGATTGCGGCTCGAATCTGGTTAGTTCGCCTGGTTGCAGATTGCCACGCACCAGCGGAATTACCAGAGTCACACATTCCGCAGGAAGTGTTGCCATTCGGCTAAGGTGCAGAACTGGTGCAGGCTTTTTGATTCCGTAAGCGGGAGACCACCAAGTCCGCGCAAACTCGCGCGACCAGCCGTCGCCCCACGCGATGATGCGCATTCCGGCCAGACCGCCAGCATCTAGAAAAGTGTCAGGGCTGCCAGCATCCGGCGAAAGTTCGGGATTAAAGTGCCAGAATAGGTCAAGCCGGTGCTCCCCTCTGCCTTCTGCCAAGTCACGCACCAGCCAAAATTCCGACTTCAGCGAAAACACCCAGCGGCGGTGAATGACGGGCGATGCTAACCGGCAATAGCCATCGTGGCTGCCGGCAAAAAGATCGAAGCTGCTTCCGCTTATCCATCCATCGGCTTTGACCGTTGGCAGCTTTGTCCAGGCGAATGGCCCTTTGGGCTCAGCCTGGTCAGCGTTGTCGATCACGAGAGTGTTATGCGAGCGAGTGCCACGAAAAATGTTCCGTTCCGAAGCGACATATTCGCAAGTACCGGGATCAATCAATAGGGGCCTACCGCCAGAATTCACGGTAATGCTCAGTGCATCGGCATGGCCGTGGCCGGCTGTGGCCGCTCCCTGCGGGCCAGCGTCGATGATTAACTGGTGCTTGCCATCCCCGAAGGCCATCAGGTACAGACCGGCAGCCGGCAAGGCAACTGAGTTTGACTTGGGAGGCTCCGCCGGCAGCCGGCCGAACTCGGAAGCCCCTTGTTCGCCCAGCAGCCAAAGAGTTTCCTCGCGCAGCTCACCAGCAACGGACTTGAAGTCCCCGCGTCCAAACAGAACTGCTCCTGTCGCTAAGGGATCGACTAAGTGCTCGCCGCGGTTGCGCCCCGGATCGAACAGTCTGCCGCCGTCGTCGTCGCCCAGCCGGGGCGGCATCCCCGCCCGTCCGAGCAGGCACAAGGCATCGAGCATTTTCTCCAGCCTTCGATCAAACTCAGGCGGAATCGGAACATCATTAATAGACGCGAGCACCGCCGCGTGCAGAAATAAATCCAGTGCGTAGACGTGATAGTAAGTGGACTGCTCGAAATGCAAACCATCGCTCAGCACTTGGCGCGATGCTTGCTCCTGGATGATCTGCCATCCACGCTGCTTCCAACGATCTGCTGCTCCGATTTCGGGACAGACGGTACCAATGAAAAACAGGGCGACCGCTTCTCCGAGCAGGTGAGTATTGGGCGAAAAGTAGGTAGAAAGATAGTTCTCGATGTGCCGACCATTGATACTGAGGGCCCGCAACCATTCGTCACGGAAGCCAGGTAACATGGCGGGCGAATCTGCGAGAAGAAAATAAGTCCAGATCCACGACAGACTTCGGAACGCCACTTCCAGGCTGCTGGCCCAGTTTATTCCGACTGGATAGGGGTTTTCGGCATGCCAGTGTTGCCACTGGTTGAATATTTCCCTGGCAAACTTCCCATCACCCGTAAGCCGGTATGCCTTCGCCAGAATCACAAAGTGCTGATGGCGGTTCAGCTCCCAAGTGATTTTGCTATCGCCGGTTTCTTCAAAATCAAGATAGTGGATATTGAACCAGAACTTTCGAGGCGCCCGTTTAATGTGGACCCGGTCGAGATGCCAATCAATCTGAACGCCATAATCAAGGTGGTCATAACCAAGCAAATCAAAGCGATGGCGGGAGATTTGCTCCGCCCGGCGGACAATCTCGCTTGCCTGCTCCGGAAAACGCTCCTTTAGCAGTGAGCAAAGTGAACTCACGCTTGCAGGCGCGAAGAAGAATCGTGGCTGACGATGCCCTGGAGCGACGTTTACATCATCGGGAAACTCAAGCCCCAGCCGGTAACGGAGAGCATCCACGCGAGCCTTGACGTATTGGCGCACACGGTCACTCAGTTCGGATCGCTCCATCGCAACCAACCGCTTAAAGCGAGGTTTCCAGCTCCTGGGAATCCCAGACATACGTCAATTCGCGCGTCCCCGGCGCGCCAACAATTCCGAATAAAGCGAATCCACTTCTTCAATTAATCGTTCGAAACTGAAGTTTTCGCGAACATATGCAAGTACATCCATTGATGATCCGTTATCTCACGTATGACAGTTGATCGCCAAACTACTCAGAAGTGCAATTGACTTTCCACGGGATGCTTCAACCCTGCCGAATACTACCTTGCAGTTCCCAGTTGCCGATGCGAAACACTTACGCGAAATGCGCAATTCTTTGCACTCTGTTCTATCATGCCTTACGATTGTCGCGTCGACTCGTTCGTAATCTTTCAAGTAGCTGAAATTAAATGTTTAATGGGGAGATTATCTCAGGAACCGGCAAGCTTCGGCAGCAGAGTTGCCCCGCGAAATCGGTACACTCACAAACTCGCTTGACAGGCTTCAGGATAGAAATGACGTATGAGTAGATCTATCAGCGTATTTGGATTGGGATACGTGGGCACGGTAACAGCCGCTTGCCTTGCGCACAAAGGCAATCAGGTGCTCGGGGTCGACCTCAGCCGCTCTAAGGTCGAGACGCTGGACGCCGGGCAAAGTCCAATCGTCGAGCCTCGGGTCACTGAGCTGATCGCAGAGTGCAATCGCGCCTGCCGGCTGCATGCTACCAGCGACGCCGAAGTCGCGGTTCTGAAAACCGAAATCTCATTCTTATGCGTGGGAACACCCAGTCTGAGAAACGGCAAACTTGATCTGGGGCATATCGAGCCGGTTTGCCGCGAGATCGGCCGTGCGCTGCAAAAAAAGAATTCGTTTCACCTGGTAGTGCTTCGCAGCACCGTCCTTCCGGGAACGGCAGAAACAATTGTTGTCCCCACCCTTGAGAAAGCCAGCGCGAAAAAGATGGGCAAGGATTTCGGCGTATGCGTGAACCCCGAGTTCATGCGTGAGGGTACGGCGGTGTCGGATTTTCTTGAACCCTCGATGACCATCATCGGCGCGGAGGATGCTGCTCACAGCTCCATGCTTCGCGAATTGTATGACTGGGTGCCAGGGAGAATTTTTGAGACGTCGTTTCGCTCCGCTGAGATGGTGAAGTATGTGTGCAACGCCTGGCACGCAGTGAAGGTCGCCTTTGCGAACGAAGTAGGTACGCTAGCCAAAGAGCTCGGTGTGGATGCCGAAGCGGTGGTCGAGATCTTCACAGCCGATAACAGGCTGAATATTTCCCCCGCTTACCTGAAGCCTGGCTTCGCGTTTGGAGGTTCGTGCCTGCCCAAAGATGTTCGCGCCATGAATTATCGCGCCAAAGAACTCGATCTCAAACTGCCGCTGTTCGAAGCGATCTTGCCCAGCAATGAACTGCATCTGCAGCGCGCAGTCGAAATGGTTCTCAACACTGGCAAGAAGAAAATCGCTATGCTTGGCCTGAGCTTTAAGGCGGCAACTGACGATCTGCGGGAGAGCCCGCAAGTACAGCTCGTAAAACGGCTGCTTGGCGAGGGGCGGCAGATTCAGATCTGGGATGACAATGTTTCGCTCGGACGCCTGATCGGATCAAATCGGCAGTACATCGAAGACGTGATTCCACACATTGGCTCGCTGCTCTCCTCTAACCTCGAGCAAGTGTTGGAAAACGCCGAAGTGGTGATCGTCGGGACACGCGGGATCGATCGTGATGCACTCCGCGCTAGTCTGAAACCGCAGCAGATCGTAATCGATCTAGTTAACTTGGAAAAATCCCGCCGGCTTAACGAGCACTCATTCTATAAAGGAATTTGCTGGTAGACTTCAGTGAAGATTCTCTGGGTAAAACCCGGCAAGTTGCTTCCGCTTGATACCGGCGGGAAGCTGCGCACGTACAACATCCTTCGCCAACTCTCTACGACGCAAGAACTCACTTACCTTTCCTACTACGGCGGCCATCGTGACGAAGCTTACGAGCAGGAGATTTTGAAGCAACTTCCCGGAACGGTCACGATTTATACCGCTGCGCCGGATGTGACTGCGATCGAGCGCCACCTCGATTACGTGCGACGCCTGCCCTGGCGTGCGCCGTATGCAGTAAGCAAGTTCACTGCGCCGGAGGTGCAGCGCTTGCTCCGAGAGTGGCTTTCGCAGCGCCGTTTTGATGTAGCTGTGTGCGATTTTCTCTCCAGCGCACTGAACTTCCCGCGCCAGCTCGCCACTCCTACTGTGCTCTTCCAGCACAATGTGGAAACCGTGTTGTGGAAGCGCAAAGCGCAGTTCGAGGTGAAGTGGCTGGACCGCATGATTTCAAAAATCGAATACGCCAAGATGGTCCGTTTTGAACCGGCACAGGTACGCCGGTTTCATCACCTGATCGCTGTCTCCGAGCAGGACCGCCAGTCCATGAGTTGGATGTGCGATCTATCGCACATCAGCGTGGTTCCTACCGGCGTCGATCTGGGGAAATATCAATACCACACCAATCAGCGGCCTAGCGGCCCTCTTGTGATTTTCACGGGATCAATGGACTGGGAAGCGAACATCGACGGCGTGGAATATTTCTGCAAAGACATTTGGCCACGCGTGCTGGCCCAGGTTCCCGAAGCGCGATTCCGTATCGTTGGGCGCGATCCTCATCCGCGAGTGAAGAGGCTGGCATCTGAGTCTGTGGAGGTAACCGGTACGGTGCCTTCGATTGTCGACCACTTGCGCGCGGCTGCGGTCTTTGTCGTTCCTCTGCGCATTGGCGGAGGCACCAGAATTAAGATTTATGAAGCTATGGCGATGGGCAAGGCGACGGTTTCAACAACCGTAGGAGCGGAAGGACTGGATGTGCAGCATGGCCGCGACATCCTGCTAGAGGACGATCCGGCGGGCTTTGCGGAAGCCATCGTGAAGCTGCTGCGGGATGAAGTTCTGCTCCGAAGATTTGAAGCCGCCGCTGCCGCCACGGCACGCCAATATGACTGGTCTGTGATCACCGAGCGTTTCATCGAGGTTCTTGACAAAACCATTCGGGCGGCCGAGGCGACAAGTGCACTCTCGCCGCAGATCGAGACCGTGAGAGCGTGAAGGCATGGCGGAAGACGTCAAAGTAAAAACCGAATCGCAGAGCCTGGCGGCGGCGAAACCGGCGAGCTTCCATCATGTAGGATTTGCAGTCGCATCAATCGAGAAGCTGGCAGCGGGTTTTGCTCGGTCATTAGGCGCCCATTGGAATGGCGAAATCATTCATGATCCCTCGCAGGAAGCACGGGTCGCGTTCCTGTATTGCGGTGATCAGCGTAATCCAGCCGTCGAACTGGTGGAACCGGCTGGCGAAACGTCATCGTTGCACAAATTTCTCAATCGGGGTGGCGGTCTGCACCATATCTGTTATGAAGTGGACTCTCTGGATGATCAATTACGCGAGAGCCGCGCCGGAAAATGTCTAGTGGTGAAGAATCCGCTTCCCGCAGTAGCGTTTGGCGGACGGCGTATTGCCTGGATTTATACGCCGGAAAAACTGCTCGTCGAGTATCTTGAACGTTAGCTCGTTGGAGCTATGAAGTGAACACTTCGGAGCTTCGCCAGGAAATTGACCGGTGGATCGCAGCCGATGACGTTGCGGGCGCAACGCGGTCGCTTGCCGAGCTTTGGGCGAAAGATAATTCCTCCCCGGCCGCGTCGTTTCTCTGTTCGCGATACGAGCAACTTCGTCCCACGCTGAATCTGCCCCCCTATCGTTTGGCAATCCTGCGTTCATTTACGGTCGAACCTATGGTTCCCTTGTTGCGTGCCGCCGCTTTCAGCGCAGGAATTGACCTGACGGTTCGGCTCTCCGAGTTCAACGCACATGCGCAGGAGATTCTTGATTCGGCAAGCGCTCTGTACGATTTTGCTCCAGATGTGGTGATCCTCGCCGTGCAGACCCGCGATGCTGCGCCTGACCTCTGGCGTGATTTTCCCGCGCTCACCTCCGAGCAAATTCAGGCAGCCATAGACCGTGTCACAGGGGAATTTCGCAATTGGGTACACGTGTTTCGGGAGCACAGCCAGGCTCATTTGATCATCCACAATTTTGAGCAGCCAATTGCAGTGAGTCAGGGCGTGCTGGACAATCAGCTCCAAATGAATCAATCCTCTGCGATCCGCCAACTCAATGAGGGACTCCGCGGATTAGCTTCCCAGCAGCCTGGAGTTTACATTCTCGATTACGATGGCCTGGTCGCGCGCCATGGCCGCGCGCACTGGCATGACGAGCGCAAATGGCTGATGGTTCGACTTCCAATTGCGGCGCACAATTTGAATCATCTTGCTAATGAATGGCTACGCTTTCTACACCCGCTTACCGGTAAAGTTGCGAAGGCGGTAGTTGTGGACCTCGATAACACTCTGTGGGGAGGAGTGATCGGCGAGGACGGAATTGCCGGAATTCAACTCGGCAGCGAGCATCCTGGTGGCGCATATCAGGACCTTCAGCGCGCGCTGCTCGATCTCCATCATCGAGGCATTCTGCTCGCAATCTGCAGCAAGAACAATGCTGACGATGCCATGGAAGCGTTGCAGAACCATCCCGGCATGCTGCTCAAGCCGGAGCACTTCGCGACGATGCGCATCAACTGGGGTGACAAGTCGCAGAATCTGCGCGAGATTGCTGCCGAACTGAACGTCGGTATCGAATCGCTGGCATTCGTGGATGACAATCCAATCGAGCGCCAGCAGATTCGTACCCAGGTTCCGGAAGTGCTTGTGATCGAACTGCCCCATGATCCGATAGAATTTGCCCGCGCAATTCGCGAGTGTCCACGCTTCGAACGATTGTCGCTCTTAGCTGAAGATCGTCAGCGCAGCGAGTATTACCAGAAAGAGCGCGAGCGTGGACGTTTGGAGCAGACCGTCAGCTCACGCGAGGATTTTTACCGTTCGTTGCAGCAGGAAGTAGAAATCGCTCCCCTGGACAAATCTACTCTTCCCCGCATTGCGCAGCTCACCAATAAGACCAACCAGTTCAATCTCACTACGCACCGTTACACAGAGCAACAGATTTTGGAACTGGCCTCATCGCCAGATTGGAATTGCTTTTCATTACGGGTTCGCGACCGCTTCGGCGACAATGGCCTGGTGGGCGTGGCGATCACGCGTAAGCAGGAGAAGACTTGCGAAGTCGATACTCTGCTCATGAGCTGCCGGGTTATCGGGCGGACTGTGGAGACCGCTTTCCTGTCCTTTCTCGCCGAACACGCCCGCAAACAGGGTGCGCATCAGCTACAGGGATGGTTCTTGCCGACCAAGAAGAATGCTCCAGCGCGGGATTTTTATTCCAGCCACGGCTTCCAGGTGCTGGAGCAGAATGGCCATGGCACGTTGTGGGGACTCAACTTAGAACAGAGTCAGGTTGCCTGCCCGGAGTGGGTTCGGCTGCATATCGTGAATGGAGACAAGGGGTGAGCGCGCCGTTCTTCGAAAGAGTTCGCGGCATCGCTGCCGATATTCTGGAGGTCCGCCCGAACCAGATCACGCCACAATCGTCCTCGGAGAATATTGAAACCTGGGACTCCGTTCATCACTTGAATCTGATTCTCGCCTTCGAGCAGGAGTTCGGAGTGCAGCTTGAGCCGGAAGAGATCGATGAGATGAATAATGTCGAGCGGATCATCAGCATTCTGGAGCAAAAGCTCAACCACCACGGCTAATCTTCAACATGGCGATTGCCATCCAGCCCTACAGCGCAGACCTGATTCCGGCAGTAAAAGGTTTCAACCAACGCCTTGTGGCGGGCGGCGTTGCTCCAGAATTCCATTTTCCGGAAAACAATATTCCGCACTGGCTGCCAAAGCTCGAAGGCCGCCGTATTCACCAGGAATACTATCTTGCCGTGGACGGAGATTGCGTGCGCGGCGGGTTCATCTTGAAATATCAGGATTTCTTCTTCCACGGGAAGCCGCAGCCGGTGGTCTATTATCATCTGCCTATTTCCGAAGGCATCGTAAACAAGGCTTATGCCGGCGTGGGCGTGCATATGTTACGAAGCGCACTCAAGTTGCAGCCGATGTTGTTTGCCCTCGGCATGGGTGGCTTCGATCGCCCTCTTCCGCAGATGCTTAAAGTCATGGGATGGAGTCTCTGCGCTGTGCCGTTTTACTTCCGCGTGAACCACCCAGCAAAATTCCTACGCGAGGTCGCACCTCTGCGTGAAACTAAGAGCCGGCGCCTGCTCGCCGCCCTGGCTGCAGTTACTGGCGTGGGATCGGCGGGAATTAAATTAATTAATAGTCTTCGCACCGGCAGCCCGGAGCACGGATTATTCGTCGAGCAAGTCGGAGGCTTCACTGAACGCGACGATGACCTTTGGGAACAATCCCGAGAGCACTACAAATTAATAGCCGATCGCGCTTGCGCAACCCTTAACGCACTCTATCCTCGGAGCAAGAATTTTCTCTGTATCAAGGTCAGCCACGCGTCAAGGTTCATTGGCTGGGCTGTGCTGCTGGACACTCAAATGCGGGACAACAAATATTTCGGCAACATGCGGCTTGGATCAATTGTCGATTGCCTGGCGCTGCCGGAAAATGCGCTTGCAGTCATGCAGGCCGCTACGCAGTTTTTGGAACAGCGCGGAGTTGATCTGATCATTTCCAACCAATCTCATCACGCCTGGGGCGGCGCATTGAAGTCCAGTGGCTTTCTGGAAACGCGATCGAATTTCATTTTTGGTGCTTCCAAGCCGCTGGCCGAACTGCTCTCACCATTTCAGAACAATCAGAACCAAGTCTTCCTGAATCGCGGGGACGGCGACGGACCGGTGAATCTGTGAATAAAGAGGTAGATTCGACGGTGTATCTGATGTACCACGAACTCGAGCTCCCCGGCCGTCCACTCTGCCAAAACGAACCGGGATATGTTCGCTACGTTGTGAAGCTGAAGGATTTCGAATCCCAGACGGAATGGCTGAAAACCAAATCCTGGCTCGGCATGAGCGTGAGTGAGGCACTCTCGTCGTCGAATAAACGCGGTGTCGCCATAACGTTCGACGACGGCTGCGAGACAGATTTCCTCAGCGCTGCGCCAGCTCTTAAACAAGCAAATTTCAACGCGACGTTCTATGTGACCGTCGGTTTTCTTGGAACGCCTGGCTACATGTCGTGCAGCCAGGTGCGGCAATTGGGCGATCTGGGCTTCGAGATCGGATCGCACTCCATGACTCATGCTTACCTTAGCGATCTCTCTGATGACGCTCTTCAAGCTGAAATTGCAAATTCCAAAAATGAATTGGAGCAAATGACCGGTCGCTCCATCGAGCACTTCTCCTGCCCCGGTGGACGGTGGGATAAACGAGTGGCACGGTTCGCACGGCAAGCTGGATATCGGTCCGTTGCAACCAGCCGCTCGGCCGCAAATTCGTCTGGCAGTGATCCATTTTGCCTAGGGCGCGTGTCAGTTATGCGCGCAACGGATCTTCGTACATTTCAGCAGCTCTGCCAGGGTCACGGCCTCTGGAAGTTGCAGGCACAAGATCTGATTCGCGCGACCGCAAAAAGCATCTTCGGCAATTCCAGCTATGATCGTGTGCGTTCGGTCTTGCTCGGCCGAAATCAGTAACCCTTACTCGCTTCCTACTGCACATTCAATCTGTCCCAGAAGTGCTGTGTACTTCAGTTCCCTCACAAGGACACTCCCTCCGGTTATCTGTCTCTTCCGTACAGTCCCACATAGATTGCACCAAGGACTCGAACCTCTTGGTCCCCTCAATTTCCGATTCGAGGAACAGTGCAATGGCTTTCGTTTTCGCACGCCCCGTCTGGTCAACGCCAGCCGCTTCAAGATTGGGGAAGTGGTTAAAAATTGCCAGCGGCCTTCTTCTATTCTCAGCTTACACAGCTATTACCACCTCCTGTGGCCTTCCGGCTCAGAGTGCCAATCTTTCGGCGGCGGGCGCAAGCAGTAAGTTGAGCAGCTTTGAGTTTGCGAACCACGGCTGGGGCGGCCACATCAGGGTTTCCGTCAGTCTGCCTCCAGCAACAGTTGGAAACGCATATAACGCTGTTGTTTCCGTGAGTGGAGGCACGACGCCGTACCAGTTTTCCGTGGTTTCGGGATCACTTCCAATCGGCCTATCCTTGAACCCCAGCGCAGGTACAATTTCCGGCATCCCAGTGACCGCAGGGACCTACAAGTTCACGGTTCAAGTGGTCGACGCTGCCGGCCTAAGCGATGAGAAACGATTCATGCTTTCGGTTGCAGCTGCACCGGTTGCTCCTGCCGTGAGCGTTCAGATCTCACCGCTCAGCCCGACTGTCTCTTCCGGCACTGCGAAACAGTTCAACGCGACCGTCAGCAACACGAGCGATACCGCGGTGACATGGAGCACAACTGCGGGCGCGATTTCGACCAGCGGAGTTTTCTCTGCCCCCGATGTAAGTGTCGCCAGCACAGCTACGGTCATTGCGAGGAGCGTTGCAGATCCAACCAAAGCTGCTTCAACGACGGTAACGATAACTGTGAGCAGCCCTGTTGTACCGCCCCAATCGACGGGATTCGATGGGCCAGCAGAGTTGCCCAGAGTTTACGTTCAAAGCGCTATAACGGACACGCCAGCCCCCGGCAACATTATGACCGTCAACGCCGGAGGTAACTTGCAGAACGCGCTGAATGCTGCCAATTGTGGTGACACGATTTTGCTGCAATCAGGTGCGACCTTTAGCGGGTTCTTCACTTTGCCGGCGAAGCCGTGTGACGAGAGCCACTGGATAATCATTCGTACTAGCGCGCCGGATTCCAGCCTGCCGCCGGAGGGCACGCGGCTTACTCCCTGCTACGCTGGTGTTTCTTCGCTTCCCGGCCGGCCTGCTCTGAATTGCAGTACCACGCAGAATGTGCTCGCCAAAATCTCAGTTCCAGGCACGGGTAGCGGGCCTCTAGTTTTCGCTTCAGGCGCAAACCACTATCGCATGATTGGGTTGGAGCTAACTAGAACCGTTGGCACAGGAATCGTCTACTCTCTGGTCTCTCTAAAAACCGGCGGAACCGCCGATCACCTCATACTCGACCGCATGTGGCTGCATGGCACATCGCATGATGACACCACGCGCGGAGTCCAGTTCGGAGGCAGCCAATATGTTGCCGTAGTCGATTCCTTCTTCACCGATTTCCATTGTGTCGCAATGACTGGCTCGTGTACCGACTCTCTCGCCATTGGTGGAGGAATCGGCGACAACCCGATGGGACCGTACAAAATCGTGAATAACTTTCTGGAATCGGCAGGGGAAAACATACTTTTTGGCGGCAGCGAAGCCACGTTGACGCCCGCCGATATCGAAATTCGGCACAATCACATGTATAAACCTCCGATCTGGAGGCAAGGTGAACCAGGGTTCGTGGGGGGAGCAGACGGCAATCCGTTTATCGTGAAGAACCTGTTCGAGCTAAAGAATGCTCAGCGGGTCCTATTCGAAGCCAATGTTCTGGAATACAGTTGGGGCGGATTCTCCCAGTCCGGGTATGGAATCTTGCTTACTCCGAAGAATCAGAGCGGGCTGAACGGAACCAATCTCTGCCCGCTGTGCCAAGTGACTGACGTCACGATTCGCCTAGTGATGGTCAGCCACGTCGCTGCTGGGTTGCAGATCGCTAATATTCGATCCGACAACGGTGGCGCGCCACTCGACGGTCAGCGCTACAGCATCCACGATCTTGTTATTGACGATATCGATGGGATGAAATACCACGGCCCTGGTCAGTTCGCTGAACTCATGACAGGCAATCAGGAAGTCCCGCTCCTGCAAAATGTTTCCATCACCCACGTAACCGCGTTCCCACCGAAGACGATGTTCGGCATTGGCGACTTATCGGGCACAAAAATGGCCAATTTTGTGTTCAATAACAGCATCATCAGCGCTGGCGCGTATCCGGTGTGGTCGAACGGTGGTGGTACCGCTAACTGCGCTTACTATGACAAACCCATCATTACATTCAATGCGTGTTTTGGTCCCTACTCATTCACCAATAACGCGATCATTGCCGCCCCCACTTCATATCCGTCTTCGCTGTGGCCAGCGGGCAATTTCTTTGCCGCGGATCTTACGGCCGTTCAATTCATGAACTACAACAATGGGAATAAAGGGGACTATCACCTGCTGCCTTCGAGTCCGTACAAGAATGCGGGAACCGACGGTAAGGACCTGGGAGCCGATATAGACGCTATTCTCGTCAGCACAGCGGACGCCTACTAACGGGCGGCGGGGGCCGGCGATTCAGCACGGTGATGAACTTCCGTAAATACACAGACCGTCGAATACTTTTACTTTTGCGCCTGCAACCTAAGTTCATTGTGTCCCGGGATTCGGTTTTGCACCTCCCCCATATATAGTATAAATGTGGTGGCGCGTTAGTCTTGAGATGCGTTGCCGCTGGGGGCGAATCCCTTCTCGTGGTGGTGTAATGGTCGAATCCAAGATCTTCAGAATGTCCCGTTCCATCTCTTCTGCTTATTCCCCAAGATGCTATTTGAAACGTGCATGCCTAAAATCAGTCTTGCTGATTGTAGGTGGGATTCTGTTTGCTACGCCCGTGGGCGGCTTCGGATCCGATAGAAGCAACAGCTCTGCGGCGGCCTCGGGCTTTGATGGCCCTGCTGAGCTGCCGCGCGCCTATGTCAAAAGCTCTCTTTCGGACACGCCGTCTCTGGGCAGGACCCGCGTTGTCAAGAGTGGAGGCGACCTTCAGGCCGCGATCGAACAGGCTGCCTGCGGCGACACAATTCAACTGGAAGCCGCGGTTACATTCGCCGGCAAGTTTGTTTTTCCCTATAAGAAATGCGACGACTCACACTGGATTACCATCCGCACTAGCGCACCCGACTCCGCTCTTCCAACAGAAGGGACTCGTCTGACGCCGTGTTATGCTGGCGTTGCTTCACTTCCTGGGCGGCCGGATTTCCATTGCGCCTTGGTCAAGAACGTCCTGGCAAAGCTTCAATTTGACGGACGAGGCCGGGTCGGTCCGATCGTTTTTACGCCGGGCGCAAACCACTTCCGGTTTATCGGCCTGGAGATAAGCAGGGCGGCTGAATTGACGGTCAATGCTTTGATCTCTCTCGAGCCTAAAGGCACCGCAGACCATTTGTTGTTCGACCGCATGTGGATCCATGGCCTGGCACAGGAGGAGACCACCCGTGGCATACAACTAGGCGGCAGCCAGTACGTGGCGGTTGTCGATTCCTTTTTTACCGATTTTCACTGCATTTCGAAATCGGGATCCTGCACGGATTCCCAGGCTATCTCCGGAGGAAGCGGCAGCAATCCCATGGGGCCGTACAAGATTGTAAACAATTTCCTGGAGGCCGCTGGTGAGAACATACTCTTCGGCGGGGGCCCCGGGACGGTTTCCCCTACTGACATTGAGGTGCGCCGCAATCACATGTTTCGGCCGATGAGCTGGAAGTTGGGTGAGGCGGATTTTGTGGGCGGCAAGGACGGAAATGCGTTCATCGTGAAGAATGTTTTCGAGCTGAAGAATGCACAGCGGGTGCTCCTGGAAGGCAACATCCTGGAGAACACATGGGGTGGCTTTACCCAAAATGGATTCGCAGTCGTGCTGACGCCAAAGAATCAAGCCCCCAACGTTTGTCCGCTATGCCGCGTCACCGATGTCACGATCCGATATAACCGCATTCAACATATGGCAAGCGGCTTTATGTTCGCGAATATTCTTTCTGATACGGGCGGTGCGTCTACTGATGGAGGACGCTACAGCATTCACGACAACATACTTGAAGATATCGATGGCAAAGCGTACAAAGGCTTCGGCAATTTTGCCCTGGTAGTAAGTCAGACACCGCAACTGCACGATGTTAGCCTGGACCACAACACGGCATTCCCGCCCAACGCCATACTCAACGTCGGCGCCAGAGCCTCCGGTCCAAAGATTGCCAATTTTGTTTTCACGAACAATCTTGTCGCTTCCGGACAGCGTGGAATCGTTTCAACTGGGGGCGGCCGAAACAACTGCTCCTTTCAGCCGGAGAGACAAGGTCCCGAAGGAGTGCTGGCGAGATGCTTTGAAAGTTATAAGTTCAATTATAATTGCATCATCGGTGCCGGCGGTTTTCCGAAGGAGAATATTGGGCTGAAGGACCTGAACGCCGCAGATTTTGCAAGTTTGAGGCAAGGCAAGATTGTAGATCACCATCTCAGGCCGGGAAGCCGCTGCAAGAACGCCGGAACCGAGGGCAAAGATCTGGGAGCTGACGTCGATGAAGTCGAAAAAGCGACCGCGGGAGTGCTGTAGAGCTTAAGTACCCCTGAGAACTCACGCACCAGCTCCGTCTGACTCATGAAACAAGTTTTCTGCAAGGGCCTCAAGCATATCATCGTCGATGAAGTTCCCGATCCGGTCGTGAGCGCGAATCACGTTCTAGTTCGCCCGATTTATTCGCTCATCAGCAGCGGTACCGAGACAGCATGTTGGAATCTGCTCGCAATCTGGCGCCCTGCGCAATTGACCTGGATCTGGAGCTTGCTGGGCATGCGCGGGGCAATGCTGCGCTATAGCCAAGACAAACTTCTAGTGACAAAAAGCTTGCCTAGAGGAGTTTCGGCCTTGAGCCACAACTTGGAATCGAAGTACATTTGGTAGAGTGCCCGCATCCAATTCAGGTGCGGGCGGTTCAGTAGGGCGCAATCCGTTGTCGCCAGGGAATAACCAAGTTCTGTGAGTGTGTCCCCCACCAACGCTTCCAGCATCGCAAGATGCTCGGGAGTGTAGCCGTCTTTCCACCGGCCGACTGGATTGAAATTATCTCCGGGACCGCTTTTAAACGAAGTGTTCGGTTCGCTCACTGAGCCGATACCTACTTTCAGGATGCGATCATAGTCGAGATCATGATCAATGAAGCTGGAAACCTTCGCCAGAGTATTCTGCGGATCCGTGACCAGCTCTTCAAAACGCACTTCGATGTAATCGTCACCCAATTTCGCGCCGTCCGCCCTTCCCTTGCGAACCATCCAGTCCCAGTAAAGAGCGGAGACCATTGTGGTGGGAGCGCGGTCCCACCACTTCCGTTGCACGTATCCGAGCTTGGCAGTCGACAACGCAACGTCGCGGCCGTCGCGGATAATATGCACAATCAGGGCATTCGGAATGGTCTCTTTGATCCGCGGGAGATAGAGCAGATGCTCCGGCGTGCAATCGGCCCAGCGGCTCACGTTCTGACTGCGAGCAACTTCGCCCATCACAATTCGCAGAAAATCTCCTCCATTTTTGCACTCGGCGATGACCTTTGCCCTGATAGATTCCGCGTGCAGCCCGGAAACCCGGAACAACTTGCTATTCAGCCAGGCTTCCATCAACTTTTCTTTGTTGCGCCTTACGCTAAGGTCGCCAAACCTCGGCTCCAGCAGATTAATGGCATTCGACTCCGCGCGATATACCGCAACCCCCCCGGCGGAGAGCAGCATGTGATAGAGAAGCGTGGTCCCCGAGCGCACACAGCCAAGGACGAATACCGGGGCGTGTTTTCTTGCGGCGCTTGCCTCAGGCCGCTGGATTGTCAAGTCCTGCGATATCATGCGCTATTGTTAATTAGACATGCATTCAACCGAAGCATTAAGCCGGAGAAATGGCTGCTGTCCGCTCAGGGCCTCCGGCCACGTTCCGTTCTCGCGCAAACACAAACTCGTTATTGCCTAATGCCCAGCCCGATTTATTTACACACAACATCATCTCGAATCCCCGGCGTTTAACGAATTCCGAAACTTCTTCGGGCTTGGCGAACTCATATGGCCATCCCCCAAGCCAATCTATCCAATCCCGCACTACCGACATTCCTCGGTTTTTCTTGTATTCCCGATATCGCGTCAACGGATCCTCGTGGTTCAACAAATCACTGATCAGGCCCCGGGTCACGTTCAGCGGTATGAACACAGCCGGAAGTGCGATTCTGTAAAACTTTCTCTGGTTGTACAGACGTTTGAGCTGGTACCACTGGCGGGACTTTCTGCCCCCATCATTGTAGATTGCGACAAAAAACGTGCCTCCGTCGGCGACCAGCCTTAGAACATTCTCCATCGCTTGCCAGAGATTTCCGGTGTGATGCAAGACGCCCCAACTGTAGACAACGTCGAAAGTACCGAGGTCCGCCAGGTAATCCTTTTCCAATGCATCGCCGCGTTCGATGGTCCAGTGCCCGGCGTGTGGGAAAAACCGGTTTTTCAAGTGACGTGTGCAAGCTACGCTTTCTGGATCATAGTCGAATGAGTGCACACGCTTGGCGCGCATACGTATCGCAGCTAGCGAAAAAAGGCCGCTGCCGGAACCCACATCGACAAAGGATTTCCCCGAGAGATCCGGGACTTGAAGCATTTCGCGCAGCGAGACCTCAGCTGCCCGAATGCGCTCTTCATCGAGTGCGAGGAGAAACCGTTGCCAGTTTCTTCCGAAGCCGAAACGCTCGTCCATCACGATTTCCTCGACGAGGTGAACGTCTCCTCGCCCACGCCGCCAGAGTCAGCTTCCCACGCTTTTTTGTTGTAGGGATCCTTTGCCTGGCTCATTCTTCAGGCTCAGCCGTTCAATACTGTCGGCCAGCTTTTTGGTATTGTCCTCCACCTCGATCTCGGGAATCCGGGCCACCATATCGGAATGATGTGTAACCGCCTCTTCCATGAGCGCCAAGAGACCATCCAGATCGCCTTCCTTCCACATTTCCGTTTCACTGGGACGAGCGCCGTTGTCGGCTGCCAACACGGGAATTCTCAGCTTTAGCGATTCGAGCACTGAGGAACAAACACCGTCGGTAACTGGTGTGCGAATGTAGGCCACGGATCGGCTCAGCAGGGTCAGGAAGAGTTCATGCGGGATCGAACCCAGCAGGCAGACGGCTGTTCCCAGATCTTGGCTTCGCAGGAACTCCCTCATCTGATCCAGTTCGCGGTACTGTGGACCAACAAACAGGAAGCCGATCCGGGGGTGATCCTGCCGAAAGCGCCGGATGGCATCAGCCAAAAAATTAAGCGCATACTCTTTACGAAAACAGACATAGCTGAAAAAGATCCCGTCGTGCCGGCGATAGAAATCCTCGACCTGCGC
>Ga0209474_10000747_pt1 | contig 34106 bp, 36 predicted proteins | sample GraSoiAngelo_145_FD_185902 | JGI IMG/M metagenome (GOLD analysis project Ga0209474, IMG submission 185902) | Grasslands soil microbial communities from the Angelo Coastal Reserve, California, USA - 14_1009_05_20cm (SPAdes) (version 2) | ecosystem: Environmental > Terrestrial > Soil > Grasslands...
TGGCGGCGGGTGGACTCGAACCACCTACCTGCGGATTATGAGACCGCCGCTCTAGCCGGATGAGCTACGCCGCCGAAGGGGCGCGGAATGTAGCGGCGGCCGGATCGCGAGTCAAGAAGCCGCCGGCGCCGTGGCTTCGCCCTCTGCCGCGGCCGCGCCGAACAGTCCCTTCAGCGAAACGTGGCCGGCGACGAGGAAGGTCACGCCCAGGCCGACCTGCACGACGAACTGCAGGAGCCACACCGTATTTGCGAACGCGGCGCCGCGGGCGGAGAAGCCTCCGGCGTCGAAGAGCGACAGCCCCGCCTGCGTGAAGAACTGCATCGTGCCCACCATGCCCGGCCCCGCCGGCACCATCGCGCCGACCACCTGGATGGTGAGCATCACCGCGAGCATCAACGGCGTCAGCGAGTTGAAGCCGAAGCCGCGGGCGAGAATGCCGAGGGCGGCTGCGGTCAGCGTCCAGTACAGGGTCGTCAACGCGAAGAACAGGACCAGCCGCCAGCCGGACCCGAGGTGGACGGCGGAGATGAAGGCGTCCAGCATCCCCGTCGCGCGCGCGGCGAGGCGCGGCGAGAGCGGCTGGAGCAGTCGCTCGGCAAGCGCAACCGCGCGGTCGTGGAAGAAGACCGCGAGGACCAGCGCGGCGCAGAGCGTGAGGAAGCCGAGCGCGACCAGCACCGAAGCGCTCTTGGCGAACTCGAAGTAACGGCCCGACGCCGACTGTCCGAGCATGCGCAGGCAGAGGATCCCGAGCAGCCCGATGGTGATTCCATCGACGATGCGCTCGACCACGATGGAGGCGAGCGCCCCGCTGCGGCGCAATTGCTGTCCTCCACCCGCCGGTGGGCGAGCGATCAGCAGCGGGCGGGCGAACTCCCCGAGCCGGAGCGGGAGGAGCACCAGGAGCATCCACCCCACTGCGCTCGCGGAATTCAGCCGCTTGAAGGACACCTCGCCGAGCGGCTTCAAGAGCAATCCCCAGCGCACCGTGCGGACCAGATGGATGACGAGCAGCATGCCGACGTATGCGACGAGGCGGGCAGGGTCCGCGGAGGCCATCGCCCGGCCCACCGCGCGGACGTCGGTGTGGCGCAGGGAGAGCCAGACGAAGACAGCGCTCATCGCCAGCGACAGCACGGTGCGCGCGAAAAGCTTCAAGGCCCGCATCGGGGCGCCTCGCGTAACACGCGCCGCGGTCGCCGGTCTACTGTTTGTCGTCCTCGTCGGGCTTCTGCGGCGGCGCGTCCGCCTGCGGGCCGGGCACCCGGTACGAGCCGGTGAACCAGCGCGCGAGATCGAGCGCACGGCAGCGAGCGGAGCAGAAGGGAAACGCCGGGTTCTCCTCCCGCGGCTTCGCCTGCGCGCGGCAGCTCGGACATCGGGGCATGGGTGTCTTCTAAGGTGGGTCCCCGTACGATTCAACGGGGGCGATTGACGACAGCCGCGGCGGTCGCAAGATTGACCCGCTTGCGCGCTCATCTTATGAGGGCACGAATGGCACCGCACCGCGCCCGCGAGCGCCTCGTGCTCGTCGTCGACGACGATCCCGACATCCTCCAAACGCTCGCGCTCTGCCTCACCAGCGAAGGCTACAGCGTGCTGATGGCTTCCAACGGGCAGGAGGCGCTCGACCTGGTGCGGCAGCAGAAGCCCGCCTGCATCCTCCTCGATCTGATGATGCCCGTGATGGACGGATGGCAATTCGTCCATGAGCTCGATCAGCGCGGCTTGCGCAAGGCACCGCTCTTGATCTTGAGCGCGGATCGCGCGGTGCAGGGGCACGCCTCCAAGTTGCATGCCGACGCCTATCTCGCCAAGCCGTTCGACCTCGACGAGTTGCTGGGCAAGGTCTCCCACCTCACCGGCGGGCCGGACGGGCACGGGCAGCCGCAGAAGAAAAGCGTCGCCTGACGCTCAGGGCGTGAGCTCCAGCGGGAACGTCACCCACGATTCACCACCGCGACCGTCGCGGACGACGATCCAGAGCGTTCCGGGAGCGGAGTGGAGCGTGATGCGCGACAGGCCGTCGGGCGGCGCCATCACGCCCTCGAGAGGCTCGTCGGCCGTATCCCGATCGACCTCCGCACCGGGCGCGACGAAGAAGCTGTAGCGCGGCTGCTCCTTGAGGCTCACAGGGTTCCCGCGCAGGTCCGTCGTGACGTACGATTCGATCGAGGCGTCTGTCACCGTTGGCCGCAGCCCGATCTCCACGTTCTTTGGCAACTGGAGCGTCTCTCCCCGGGCCACCGGTTCGCCAAGTTTCAAGCCTTCGCGGCTCAACTGCACGCTCGCGATCGCTGGATTTTGGTTCGGCGTTCCTCCGCGCGGCGAGTAGAGCAGCACTTTCGAGCCGTACACCGTGCCGCTCCCGTCGCCGTGGTCGACGCTGAACGAATACTGCACCCGGATGCCGCCCAACCCCTTCAGGTCGTCGTCCGCTTGCGCGAGCGCGACGAATTCCGGCGGGATGAGGAGCGTGGTGCTGAGCGGCCTCGTTCCCAGGTCGCGCGTGATGAAGGGTCCCTCGTCGCACCGGTGCGAATCGGTCGGCGCGCAGATCGCGGCATGGAGCGTGATCGGCGCCGCGGTCCGGGGATCGACGGCGAGCACGTGGAGGTCGACCGGATCCGCCGTGGTCGCGTCGAACTGCGCCTCCGGCGGCTCCGCCTGCACCGCGAGGACGCGCAGGTCCCTGACGTCGCTCGACGCCTCGAAATCGGGCGTGCACGCAGCGAGGCAGATGGCGGCGAGGATGATGGCGGCGCGCATCAGAATTTCCCCTTCACGCCGAAGGTGGGAAGGATGGGGAGGCCCGAGATGCTTCCCTGGTCCCGGAACCGGTAGTCGTAGACGTGGAACTCCTCGTTGGTGTGGTTGGTCACGTTCTGCACGTCCAGATAGAGCGAGAGCTGCCAGGCGTCCCACGTCCAGGTGTACTGGGCGCGGGCGTCGAGCTGCAGGAAAGGCGGCTCGCGTGAGTCGCCCACTTCCCCGCGCGTGGGGACGAAGTTGCCGGAGTCGGCGTCGAAGGTGGCGAAGTCGACGGGCGCGTACGGATTCCCCGAGACGAACCGGAACCGCGTCGAAAGGTCCCACTGCGGCTTGGGCCGATAGCCCGCGACGATGGTGAGGATGTGCGGCTGATCGAACTGGAACGCGCGCCAGGCATCGCCGCGATTGGGCAGGATCTGCGACCGCGAGAGCGTGTACGCGAGCCAGCCGTAGAGTCGCGAGGTGATCTCCCGGCGGATCAGCAGCTCGAGCCCGTACGCGCGGCCGATGCCGTTGTTCTCGAATCTCGGGTTGTACACGGTCCCGTTCGCGCGCAGCACGGGGTCGACGGTCACGATGAGCGAGCCGCGGCGGTTGTAGAAGACCTCCGCGCTGACGCTCCAGACGTCGCTGAAGCGGTGCTCCACGCCGGCGCCGAATTGTGCCGCCCAGGCGAGGCCCAGGTCGGGATTGCCGATGTCGTCGTCGATCTGCTGGCCCGTGGGCGGTTGGTGATAGAGGCCGGCATATGCCTTGATCGCGGTGCGATCGCTGAGCGCGTAGCGCGCCCAGAGGCGCGGATCGATCGACCAGCGCGCGTGCCTGCGCCAGTGGAAGTGGTCGAAGCGCAATCCGGGCGTGAGCGAAAGCGATCCCGCGGTCACCTGCGCCTCGACGTACTCGCCCCAGAACTGCGCGGGCTGGACGCGCGAGAATCGGGTCGGTTGTGTGATGGGGATGCCGAGGTTGCGCAGCTGCAGCGAAGACTGGATGTCGGCGCTGTAGGCGGCGCGGTCGAGCTCCACGTCGGTTCCCAGCCGGAGCTCGAGATACTCGCGCGCCTTCCAGCGCGCCTCGGACCGGATCTCGCCCGTGAGGATGGTGACGTCGGCGCTCTGCGGATTTGCGAATCCGCCCGTCCCGGCGCCCTGCGTTTGCGCCGACTGCTTCGTCCATCCCAGCGCCGGCGAGACGCTGAAGGAGAGAGTGTCGGAGACCATCCGCTTCCAGCTCGCGACGAACCGGTGAAACGCGAGGTGGGAATCGACCGAGAGCGGAAGCGTGCGCCGCCCGCCCTTCTGCACGATGCTGAGCCGGTCGTTGCTGCCGAACAGCAGGAGTCCCAGCTCGTCGCCGTTCTCGAGCCGGTGATCGACGCGCCCCTGGTAGTCCCAGTAGATCGGCACGATGCTGGTGACGCCCTGGTTGGGATCGTTGGGGATGAAGAGGGGGAGGAAGACGTCGATGTGACTCCTGCGCGCGGCGAGCGCGACCTGCGTGCGCGGCTCGATGGGTCCTTCGACGAAAGCGACCGCTTCGATCAGGTCGAGCGATCCCTGTCCATGGAAGCCGGTGGTGTCGCCCTTGCGGGTGCCGACGTCGATGGCTCCGGTCAGGTTGCGCCCGTACACGGCGCCATAGCCGCCCGGATAGAAGTCGATGCGATCGAGCAGCTGCTCGTTGATGACCGAGGGGCCGCCGAGGAAGTGGTACAGCTGCGGGATCCGGTGTCCGTCGAGATAGGTTCCCGTGTCCTGCGGCGGGCTCCCGCGGACGAGCAGCGCTCCGCCGAGGAATGGCGCCCGCGCCAGGCCCGGCAGGTTCTGCACCGCGCGGATGGGATCGTTGAGGCTGCCGGGGACGTTCACCAGCTCGTCGTGCGTGAGCGTGCGCCGCGTGGGAGCGTCGTGCGGTTTGTCCCCCGGAATGGTCGCCTGGAGGTCGCCGACGGCGGTCCGGTGCAGCCAGACGCGTCGCGCCTCGACGGCTCCGCCCTCGACGACCACGACGTCGATCTGACGGTTGTCGAAGCCTGGCGCCGATACCGTCACCCTGCGCGGACCGGGCGAGGTCTCGAACGAATATCGCCCCTGCGCATCCGCGACGGCCTGCGCTCCCGTATCGTCGACGGCCTCAGCACCGGCAATCGGCCTGCGGGTGCCCGCCTCCACCACGGTTCCTTTGACCGTCCCTCTGGCCCCGCGAGGCTGCTCCACGCGCTCCTGCTCGACGACGAAGTGGTACACGTAGCGAATCCGGACCGCCGCCGGTTGGCCGTCGATCTCCGCCGGCGAGAAACGGAAGCGCCGGATGGCCTCGACCGCCGCGGCATCGAAGTCCGGCGCGACGGGTTGCTCGACCACGACCTGCGTCACGGCGCCGTGCTCGTCGATGTCGACGCTGCAGGCGACGTCGGCGGTCTCTCCGCGCGCGAGGCGCTCGGGCGGATACGCCGCGGGCGGCGCCTCGAGGAGCTGCGGCAGCCGGGTCAGCTGGGCCGCGAGCAGCACCGCGACGGTCATGCGGGAGCGATGCGGAGGACCGGAAAATGCGCGCGCATCGCCGATTCGACCCGGTCGCGTGCCTGATCGCCAAACGCGACGATCACCGCGCAGTCTCCGCCGCCCGCGCCGCTCGGCTTCCCTGCCCCGCCGGCTGCGGAGGCCAGCGCGCACGCCCGCGCCAATTCCGGCGTCACGATCGGCGCCTGCGCGTCCTCGCCCAACGCCGCCATGGCGGCGGCGCCGCTGCGGACGGCGGCGAGCGCGGACCCGGCGTCGCCAGACTCCAGCGCGTCCCGCAGCTGTTCTGCAGCGGCGGAGATCTCGCCGGCGCGCTTTGCCCATCCCTGCGGATCGCCCTCCGCGAACCTGCGCGCGTCACGGACCAGCGAGCGCGTATTCGCCGGCGCGCCGGCGTCGGCCAGGAGCAACCGCAGATCGGGCGGAACGCGAACCCGCCGGATTTCGAGCGGCCGCGAGGAGGCGATCTGCGCGGCTGGCATCGCCATCACCTCTTCCACCGAACGCCAGGGAATGCGCGATCGGACTTCGAGGACTCCGCCGAGCGCGGCTGCGGCCACGTCGGCGCCGCTTCCAGAGCCGTCCTGCTCCGCCCAATGTGCGGCGAGGGCGAGGGAAAGCACTTCCGCATCGGCAGTCTTCCGTCCGACGACCGCGCAGACGGCTCGGACCGCAAGAACACAGGCCGCGGCGCTCCCCCCGAGGCCGAGCTTGCGTCCCGGAACGCCGAGATCGTCCTCGAAAACGATACGGACGCCGGCGGACGTGGCGCAGAACGCACGCGCAAGCTCTGCGGCGCGCGCGGCGAAGCGCAGCTCCGGCGGCGCCCGCCCGCTGTCCCAGGCGACGCCGGTGGGGGAATGCAGAATGTGTAGACCTGGAGACGGATCGGCGATCGCATGCAACTTGCGGTCGATTCCGACCACGAGCGCCGGCCGTCCGGCATCGAGCACGGCGTACTCGCCGGCGAGGAAGACCTTGCCGCACGCCTCGAGCCTGACGGTCATGAGACCACGCGCGCAGGACCCGCCGGTGCACAGACGAGGACATCGGCTACGCCCGGCACGCCGCGGAGCCGCGCCTCGACGGCGGCGGCGTCCGCGAGCGAAGAGATGGCGACGACGTGCGGTCCGGCGTCGATCGTCGCCCAAGCCTCCAGGCCGGAGGCGCGCAGCTCGCGCAATGCGAGCAGGCATGCGACGGTGACCGGCTGCCAATAGAGGATCGGCGGATCGGCCGCGAGCGCATCCGCGTGCATCCGCAGCGCGTTCCGCTCGGCCAGCGCGCCCAGGCCGGACAGATTGCGCGCCTTGAGCAGATGGATCGCGGCGGGCAGATCGCGCCGGCACTGCTCGATCCACGCCGCGTGATAAGGGGAGGTCTCCCGCGTGGCCCGCATTCCGTCCCGCGAGCCGATCGGCTTCGCGCCGGCCGCGCAAATGGCGATGCAGAAGCGCAGATCCCAGTGCGAGGGCGGGAACACTTGCCGCGCCGATTCGCGTTCCCAGACCGCCCAGCCGCCGGGGACGCTGCGGGCCGCGGACCCGCTGCCCAGCCGCGCCAGCGCCGAAAGCTCCTCGGGCGACTTGCGCAAGCCTGCCGCCGCGCAAGCGGCGACAGCCAGCGCCGCGAACCCGCTCGCGCTCGAGGCGAGTCCGGCGGCGGTGGGAAACTCGTTCCGTGAGTCGATCCGGGCGCGCTGCCGGATTCCTGCCGCGTCGAGCAGCGCGCGGGCGCGCCGTGGATCCTCCGGACGGCCGTCGAGCGTGAACGAGTCGGCGTCGGACTCCCCCAACGCCACCGTCGTGGTGGTGAGAAGCTTGTCGAGCGCAACCGAGAGCGAGCCCGCTTCGGGCAGGACCAGGGCATCGTCGCGCTTGCCCCAGTACTTGACGAGCGCGATGTTCGCGTGCGCTGCGGCCGTCGCTTTCACGCGCCGACCTCTACCGCGAAACCTCCCGTGTGCGCCGCGATTTCCCTCGCGCTCGCCTCGTCGCGCGCGAGTCCGATCGCGGCGCCGCCGCCTCCCGCGCCGGTGAGCTTCGCGCCCAGGGCGCCGGCCCGCCGCAGCGCGGCGACCGTCTCCTCCAACTCCGGGCAGGACACCCCCAGATCGCGGAGGACGGCGTGCGCGTCGTCGAAGGCCGCTCCGAGACCGACGAGGTCATCGCGCTCGAAGAGGGCGCGACCTTCCCGCGCCAGACCGCCGAGCCGCGCGAGCAGTGGATCGATGCGCGCATCGGTCTTGCGGCGCTCGGCGAGCGGCATCACGGTGCTGTGCGTCCCGCGCGCGATCCCGCTCAGCGCGATGGCGATGAACGCCGAACCCCGGACTGCCTCCACACGGGGCGGCTGGCCGCGCGTGAAGAAGATCACTCCTTCGCGCGCGCACGCAGCGGGATCGACGCCGGAGGGCGCTCCGTGCAGCACCCGCTCGATGCGCATCGCCAGCGCCGCTGCCTCCTCGACCGTGCACGCCGGTTTCAACGCGCGCGCCAAGGCGACACCCAGCGCAGCCGAGCTGCCCAGGCCACTGCCGAGCGGGATCTCGCTCTGGAGCCGCGCGTAGAAGTTTCCCTGAAACCCAGCCTCGCGCGCCATCGCCTGCACCGCTTCCAGCAGCGGAAACGGCGTCTGCATGCCGCCGGGCAGCTCGATGCGCGTCTCCGCCGCCGGCGTCAGATCAACGGTCACGTAGCGGGGTATCGAAGCCGCCAGCGCCGGATGCCCGTAGACGACGCTGTGCTCGCCGAGCAGCAGGACCTTGCCCGGGGCGCGCCCGCGCGTCATCCCCCGAGGCCCTCGATCCAGGTCCTGAGCGGATCGAGGATCACCGGCGTCGAGGCGCGAAGCGCCGCCGCGTCGCCAGCTCCGCTGAGCAGGAACGCTGCCCGGAGCGCGTCGAGCATACCGGAGAGCTCCGCCCGCGCCCCTTCGATCCCCGACTGGTGATGCGCTCGCACCAGCGGCAACGCAAAGCCGGCCGCGTCGGCGCCGAGCGCCAGCGCCCGCGCCGCGTCGAGACCGGAGCGCAGCCCGCCGGAACCGACGATCTGCATCTGCGGAGCAACCCTGCGAGCTGCGGCGATGCAGGCGGCCGTGGGGATTCCCCAGTCGCTCAAAAGCTCGCCGAGAGCCCGCGCCTGCGGGTCCTTGGCGCGAAGCTGCTCGACCCTGGGCCAGCTCGTGCCGCCAGCGCCGCTGACGTCCACCGCGCCGACGCCGCGCGCCGCCAGCTCCCGGACGACGGCTGGGCCAATCCCGCAGCCCGTCTCCTTCACGATCACCCTCTGCGCGCCGATCGCCGAAACCAGCGCCCCGATCGCGTCGAGGCATCCGCGGAAGTCGCGATCTCCTTCCGTCTGCACCAATTCCTGCGCGGCGTTGAGATGGATCGCTATGGCGTCCGCGGCAAGCATCTCGACCAATCGCAGCGCTGCTCCCGTGCCGCGCTGGGCCAGTTGTTGCGCCCCGAGGTTCGCGACCAGGAGCGGAGGCTTTGCGGGCTTGACGGCGAACGTGGGCAGCAGCTCCGGCTGGTCGAGGAGGATGCGCATCGATCCGACGCCGAACGCGACGCCTGCTTCTTCCGCCAGCGCGGCCAGGTCGCGGTTGATCCGGCCGGCGCGCTCCGTCCCTCCCGTCATTCCCACGATCATCAGCGGCGCGCGCAACCTCTTGCCGCACAGCCCGGCGGAAAGATCGATGTCGGCCAGCGCGAGCTCGGGCGTCGCCCGGTGAACGAGGCGCACGCAGGAGAACAGCGGATCGGCGCTCTCCGGCTCGACCTCGGGCCGTTGCACCAGGTCGAGGTGCTGCGACTTACGTTGCTTCAGATCGTCGTGCACAGCGGGGATGTACCACGGCGGATGCCTTTCGGAAGCGTACAGGCCGACGGCCGCCAATTGACGCGGGACCTCGCGGGCGTTACGGACCCGGCGTGAGAATCGCGCTGGCGCAGATCGATACGACGGTAGGCGCGTTCGAGGCGAACGCTGCCCGCATGTTGGAGAACGCGACCCGGGCCGCCGAAAAGGGCGCGCAGCTCGTGCTCTTTCCCGAGCTCGCGCTCTGCGGCTACCCGCCGAAAGACCTCCTCGAGCTGGGTGAGTTCGTCGATCGTTGCCGGGCCGTGCTGGAGGAGCTGTCGACCAATGCCGTGTTCGATCGCATTCCGGCGCTGGTTGGATTTCCCGAGCGCCACCGGGGCGCCGGCGCCGGCCTGTACAACGCCGTCGCTCTCATCCAGGGCGGTCGCGTCGCCGCCATCGTCCGGAAGTGCCTGCTGCCGACGTACGACGTCTTCGACGAAGGTCGCTACTTCGATCCCTCGCCGGAGTCGGGACCGCTGGTCGAGGTGGCGGGGACGCGGTTGGGCGTCTCCATCTGCGAGGACCTCTGGAACGACAAGCAGTTCTGGAAGGAGCCGCGGTACCTGCGCGACCCCGTCGAGGAGCTGGTCGCGCGAGGAGCGGAGATGATCGTCAACGTCTCCGCCTCGCCCTACGCCGTGGGCAAGCCGGAGATCCGGCGCAGGATGCTGGGCGCCGCCGCGCGGAGGCACGGGCTCCCGATCGCGATGTGCAACCTGGTCGGAGGCAACGACTCCTTGATCTTCGATGGTCGCTCGCTGCTCGTGCGCGCGAACGGTGAAGTGCAGCGTGAGGCCGCCGCCTTCGTCGAGGATCTCGTCGTCGACGAGCTCGTCCCCGGCGCGCCGCGTGCAGGGCGCGAGCGATCGCGAACTTCCGGAGAGTCGGTGATCTCCGATCAGACCGCGAAGACCCCGGCGGGAGCGCTCGCCGTCGTGGCGGCGTACGAGGCGGACTTCTCCGACGAGGCCTGCCGCGACCTGGCCGACGCGCTCACGCTCGGCATCCGCGACTACACGCTGAAGACGGGATTCAAGAGCGCGGTGCTCGGGCTCTCCGGCGGAATCGACTCCGCGCTCACGGCGGTGCTCGCCGCGCGCGCACTGGGTGCGCAGAACGTGACCACCATCGCAATGCCGTCCCGGTATACGGCGTCGATGAGCAACGAAGACGCGGAGACGCTCGCGAAGCGGCTCGGAGTGCGGTTCCACGCCGTCGCCATCGAGCCGATCTTCCAGGCGTACCTGACCGCGCTCGCGCCGCTCTTCGCCGGCCGCAAGCCGGACGTGACGGAGGAAAATCTCCAGGCACGCATCCGCGGGATGCTGCTGATGGCGTTCTCGAACAAGACGGGGGCCCTCCTGCTGTCGACGGGGAACAAGAGCGAGCTGGCCACCGGGTTCTGCACGCTCTACGGCGACATGGCGGGAGGGCTCGCCGCCATCGGCGATCTGTCCAAGACCGCGGTGTACGCGCTGGCGCGCTGGCTCAATCGGCAGAGTGGGGGGGAGCTGATCCCCGCGCGGATTCTCGATCGTCCGCCCACGGCAGAGCTGCGCGAGAACCAGACTGATCAGGATACCCTGCCGCCCTACGATGAACTGGACAAGGTGCTGCGCGGCCACATCGAGGAGCATCTCGGCGCGCGCCGGCTCATCGAGCGCGGCTTTCCCGAGGATCTGGTGCGCCGCGTTCTCAAGCTGGTCGTCCAGAGCGAGTACAAGCGCCGCCAGGCGGCGCCGGCGCTACGCGTCACGGCGCGGGCGTTTGGGGAAGGCTGGCGGTTCCCCATCGCCCATGGATATCGTCATTGAAGCAGTAGCGGGCGGCCCGGCGTGCGGTCGCTTCTCCACCCGCCTGGCACGAGCCACCGGCATGTGGCTGCCTTACACTGCGGGCGGTCCTTGAATCGGCTGGGCTGAACGCCTGTCCAAGGACGCAAGGAGAGCCGTCATGCGTCGTTTCACCGTTCTGATGACCGTCGCCTTCGCCGCCGCGGCCACCGGCTGCATCTACGAGCGCGAGGCGGTCCGCGACGACCGGCGCGTCGAAGCTCCACCGCCGGCGCCGGCCGACACCTATCCGCCTGCGGCGAACCCGGACTACCAGAGCTATCAGAGCGAGGCGCAACCTCCTCCACCGGCCGGCACCGAGGTGTCGAGCGAGGCCGTCTTCTACGAACGGCTGTCGCCGTACGGGTACTGGACGTTCGTGGCGCCGTATGGCCGCGTCTGGGTACCGGCCGTGGGCTGGGGCTGGCGCCCCTACTACTACGGCCGCTGGGTGCTGACCGACTGGGGTTGGACGTTCGTCTCTGACGATCCCTGGGGGTGGGCGGCGTACCACTATGGCCGGTGGAACTGGGGCGTCGGGGTCGGTTGGTACTGGATCCCCGGCGCCGTCTGGGCGCCCGCCTGGGTTTCCTGGCGGTACGGAGCAGGATACGTATCCTGGTGCCCCCTGGGTCCCGCCGGAATCGCGTTCGGCTATCGCCATCCCGCCTGGGTTGCGGTCTCCGAGACGCACTTCACCCGGCCCATCGCGGCGGTGGCGATCCCGTCGCAGCGCACCTACGGGGTCGTGACGCAGGCCCGGCCGCTGACCGGCCCGCATGCGACGGTCGCGCGCGGCGGCACCTTCGGACCCCCGGTCGCCAGCGTGGCGCGGGCCACCGGGCAACAGATCCGGCCGGTCGCCGTAGCGCAGGCGGTCCGTCCGCGGCCGACCACGATGACGTCCAGCCCGCGCGACGGCGCGATGCGGTCGCCGGTGCAACCGCGGGCCCGCACGGGCGCTGCGCGCCCCGTTCCCACCGGGGGCCCTCGCGCGGCTCCCGCCCGTCCGTCGACGGCGCCGAGAAGCGGTTCGCCTTCAGGCGCTCCTCGCGCAGCTCCGAGCGGCGGCGGCGGAGAGCATGGCGGCGGCCGCGGCGGCGGTCCTCACGCGACCAGCGGCCGAGGGCAGGCGCGGTAATCGCGGAAGTGCTAGACGTTCGCCGTGTCTGTCTATCTGAGCGTCGCGCCGCCGGACGGCTTCAGACTCTGGGGCGATGCCGAATGGGAGCGCTGGCTGCGCGAGCATCCCTGGGAAGCCGCGGAGCGGCTCTGCTCGCGCGGCGACTGGGCGATCTTTCTCTACCAGCTCCGGCAGCATTGTCCGCGCGCCGGGGCGCGGCTCGAGGCGCTGATGGACCCGCTGGTCAACGAGCGGCCGCTGACGTCGCAACAGACGCGCGACCTGCGCGAGGTCCTGCGCGCCGCCAGGGATGAGCTGAGCGCCAAGCCAGCGACGGAAGCGCGGGCAAACCAGGTATTCGCCAGCGCCGAAGATCTCGAGGAGATGATCGCGGCGGCCCGGGCGCGCCTGGGCAAGGACCCGAGTCTGGCCGATATCTGGGAGGATCTGTTCTCGCGGCTCGACCCGCTGCTCGAGAGCGCAATCGACAAGGGCCGCGGCATCTATTTCGGGAACGTCTGATGGCCATCGACGTCCAGCGCGTCCTGGTGGTCGGCGCCGGGACGATGGGAAGTGGCATCGCCCAGGTGGCCGCGCGCGCCGGCTACAAGACGGCGCTCTTCGACGTGGCGCCCGGCGCCGCGCAGCGCGCCGTGGAGCGCGTCGCGGATTCGCTCGGACGCGCGGTCGAGAAGGGACGTTGCACCGCCCAGGAGCGGGAGGAGGCGCTGCGGCGACTCGCGGTCGCCTCCGACCTCGACGCGGAGGCGGCCGATGCAGACCTGATCGTCGAGGCGGCACCCGAGGAGCTGCAGCTCAAGAAGGAGCTGTTCGCCCGGCTGTCGCGCGCGACCCGCCCGGAGACGATCCTCGCGACCAATACGTCGGCGCTCCCCATCACCGCCATTGCCGCCGCGGCCAAGGGGCCGGAGCGCGTGATCGGGCTTCACTTCTTCAATCCGGTCCCGGCGATGAAGCTGCTGGAGATCGTGCAGGGGGAGCGCACGCATCCGATGGTGGTGACCGCGGCGCGCGCCGTCGGTGCGCGACTGGGAAAGGAAGTGGTGGTGGTGCGCGACGCTCCCGGATTCGCCACCAGCCGCCTCGGCATCGCGCTGGCGATGGAAGCGATCCGCATGCTCGAGGAGGGCGTCGCCTCGGCGGAAGAGATCGATCGCGCCATCGAGCTCGGCTATGGACATCCGATGGGCCCGCTGAAACTGACCGACCAGGTCGGGCTCGACGTGCGGCTGGCCATCGCGGAGCACCTCGCAGTCGAGCTGGGCGAGCGGTTCCGTCCGCCGCAGCTCCTGCGGCGGATGGTGCGGGCGGGCAAGCTGGGGAAGAAGACCGGCGAGGGGTTCTACAAGTACTGAAGATCGCCCTTGGCGAAACGCGTGCGCGGCAGCAGCTCGCGGACCCACTCCGGCACCCAGGACTGCAGCCGCGCGTCGACGGCCTGACGATTGCGCTGGTACTTCACCGTCACCGCGATCACCGAAAGGCCGAGCGCAGTGAGCGCGAAGGGAAAGAGCATGGAGTCCTTGAAGACGGTCCAGGCGAGCCGCACCAGGTAAGCGTTCACGCCGATGGCGCCGTAGAGGAGGAACACGCGGCGCCGGAGGAGCACGCTGATGGCGATGAACGCGAGGTTGAGCAGGCAGTAGAGGAACCGGCGCCATTCGCTCCCGCTGTCCATCGAGGTGATCGCGCCCCAGAGCGCGGTCATGCCGAACAGGTACAGCCAGAAGGCGAAATCCTCGCGCGTCCGGTGATCGACGAGATAGGCGACGAAGAGCATCGCGAGCCCGAACGTGATCGATACCCGCTGCCCGAGCGCGAGCTGCCAGTGGCGATCGCCGGCGAGGTAAGCGGCGAAGTCCATCGACATGAACCAGAGCGCGACGGCCGCCGGAGCGACCAGGAACGGGAACTTCACCCTCCGCAGCGCCAGAAGGGCGACGACGACGGTGCCGGCCTCCATCCAGATCCAGCTGCCCCGGATGAACGGGTAGAAATCGCGATAGTTGCCTGGGTTGCCGGCCGCCCAGAAGCCGGTGGCGGTCTCCAAACCCCAGATGGCGAGCGGCGTCATGCAGACGGCCATCGTGTAGAGAAGGCCGCCCGGAATCTTCAGATCGCCGCTGTGCCAGAGCCTGTCCCCCGCCACCGTGAAAGCCGCGCCGTATGCGACCGCGGTGGCGCAGACCGCCCAGGGTCCCATCCTCTGGAAACCGAGGGTCATCAACCAGCCCATCGCCCCGATCACCACCAAGGCGCCGAAGAAATACGCGACGTTCAAGCCGGTGAAGCGGGCCCGCGCCGGATGCCGCTCACCGAAGAACCGCCAGAGCGCGGCCGCTTGGTCCGCGTCGACGATCCGGCGTGAAACGGCTGCGTCGAGATCTCCCCGATCGATCTGCATTTGAGCAGTTTCCCATGAGGGGGGCTTTCAGCGGGAACCGAGGGGTGCTACCAATCCCTACATGCAGCCAGTCGCCAGCATCGTCGCATTAGGTGGGGGCTCGAGCCAGGCACTGACGCAGCTCGACGCGACCGCGTTGGCCTGCGACATGCTGTCCTACGGCGACGACCTGTTCCGCCGGCTCAAGCGGGCCGAGGCCGGCTCATTGCTCATCCTGCTCGCGGAGAACGGACATGAACCCGCGCTCGCGGCAGCGGTCAAGGCGGCGAGCATCCTCAGGCGGCGCGGCGGAGGAGAGGCCGCCGTGGTCCTGCCCTCCATCCCCGCCCTCCCCGGACCCCGCGCCCGTCATCGGCTGGAACGTGCAGCCCAACAGATCGGCGGTTGTCTGATGCAGCCGGTCGGCGCGGCTTCGTGGACCGACGCGGTGCGCTGCATCGTCGAGCCGCTCGCGGTGTTCGGGCTGATCGGCGTCGACCCGCGCGAGATCCACGGCCTGCTCCGGACGCGCCTCGCTCTGCTCCACCTCTGGGACGATGCCTCCCTGGACAGCTCGCTGCAGGACGCGCGGGACGTGCTCGTGAGCTGCCGCCTGCGCCCCAGCGCCACACTGCGCGAGGTCGATGCCGCTGCCACGCGGGTGAGAACGGCGACCGCCGCGCGACTGGTGCTCGCCGGGCCCGAAGTCCCCCGCGACGAGGGACCGGACGCGATCGCCGCAGTCTTCCTTTAGATCCCTGCAAGGAGCTCGGGAAGACGGCGGGCAAATTCGCCCTTGCTCATCACCTGATCGCAACCCGCTGCGCGCGCGGCTGCGATCACGTCCTCCCGGGTGTGGTCGACGTACCCGATGACGGTGACGTTTCCCGCCTTCTTGATCTCGCGGATCGCGTTCACGGCATCGAGCTGCGGGGACGCGAGATCGATGAGCAGCACGTCGGGCCTCTCGCGAGCGACCTCGTCGACGACCTTGGTGCCCCGCTTCATCCAGGTGATGGGGCGGCCGCCCGCGGCCACATTGACCTTCGACGAGAACATCAGATCGTGGATCGCAGCGAGGATCTTCATGCGCATACTCCCGCGCCAGGCAAGGACGCATACGGCAATCCGAGCACGTTCGCCGTCCGGCCGTCCTCGAGTTGCACCGCCGATCCCGGAACGATCAGCTCCTTGTGAACGTAGCCGAGCAGCAGCGCGGTCCCGCCGACCTGCGTCGACGACGTCACGCGTCCCTTCCCCCCGGCGCTCAGCTTGCTGCCTGGAACCGGCGCCGGTCCTTTGACCTCCAGCCGCACCAGGTTCCACGCCACGCGGCCGCGATACGTGGCCATCGCCACGACCTCCTGCCCTACATAGCATCCCTTGCTGAACGAGAGCAGTACGTCGAGGCCCGCCTCGACCGGGGTCGTTTCTTCGTCGAGCTCCGCGCCCCACTTCGGAACGCCAGCGGCGATGCGCCACGCTTCGGCGAGGTCCGGCCGGGGACGATCGCGCAACGTCTCCAGGAGCGACTGCGCTTCCGCCTCGGGAAGGAGGAGCTCGAACCCGAGCGGCTGCGGACTGCCGGCGATGTGTTCTGGAACGGAGCGCGGGGGAACGTCGGCCACCCAGTAGCGCAGCCGGCGCAGCCCTGGCGCTTCCTGCATCTCGCAGTCTTCCATGATCAGGAGCTTGTCGAGGTGCGCCCGCAGCGCCTCGAGGCGATCTGGCTCGGTCGTGACGATCACCTCGTCGCGCCTTCGCCAGAGAAGGCCGAGCGCCACCAGCCGTCCCTTCCCACTGAGGAATGCGCCCGCCACCGCACCGCCATATGGCGCCGCGGCCAGATCGTTGCTCTGCATCCCCTGCAGCCACTTCTCGCGGTCAGGCCCGACCACGCGCAATCCGGCCGCGGGGCCCAGGTCCTCCAGGCCTACAGGCGGCTGTGGCATTGCCGACGGCGCGCTCCCATGGCTGGGGGTGTACGGCGCACGCACTGCGTCACAAAGGCGCGCCGCAGGCGCCACCGGTTTGCCCGCGGAATCGACCTCCTCCTGCGGCGCCTTGTCTTCGTTGCTCTTGAACGTGACCTGCGGACTCATGCTGTTAGACTCCTGCGGGTCCTTGGAGGCCTGAATGGCGGAAAAGGTGCTCATCGAGTCCAACCCCGCCGCCAACGACGACGGCCCGCTGGTCACACCCGAGCGCACCGCGAAAGTCGCCGCCTACATCGACGACCCGTGCGACGAAGGCGGATACGACGCCTTCTGCCGCGACCGCCACGGAAATCTCTGCCAGTTCCACGAAGAGTTCTGCCACGCCCCCGATTATCCCTGCATCGACCGGCTGCGGCACTTCCTGGCCGTCAGCTTCCTCGAGGAGATCGCGCAGCGGCGGGCGCGCGAGCGCAGCAGCTCATAGCAGCTCCGCCAGTACGTCGTCGGCGAAGAGGGGCGCGACGCCTCCGCCGCCGACGATGTTCACGACCCGTCCGGGCGCGGCCCTGCACACGCTTCCGCCGTCGGGCACACCCGGGATCAGCGACGCATACGTGCTGATGTCGAGGTGAAGCGAGAGCCTGCGCGCTCCGCTCTCCACGCAGAGGAAGCGCTCGATCGCTGGAGCGTCCACCAGCTCCTGCGCCACCCAGCTTCCCGGCTCGTCAGCGCGGGCGCGGGCGAGCGCCTGCCCGAACGCGGCAGGGCCTACCTCGCGTCCGATCACGACGCTCTTGCCCCCGTAGTCGTGCGATTTCTTCAACACGCAGCGATCGCCGTCGCCCAAGGCCGCGTCGTCGATGTCGTCGAGCAGCCGCGTCCAGGGGACGAGCTCGGCGACCGCCGCGCGCTCTTCGCGGGTGAGGAACTGTGCGCGCTCGGCCTGCAGTGACAGCTCGGCGAACAGTCCCTTCGTCTCCAGCCATCCATCGACTGCGTTCCAGATCCCGTGCTTGCGCGGATCGAGGAAGGCCCGGCCCAGCGGCGACGCCGGATCCACGTAACGCGCGAACAGGTGGCGGTAAAGGACGCCGTGAGGATCGCCGTCGAGGACGACGTCGGCAGGCGTGCAGGTGCGCGCGTCGATGCCGCGCTCCCGCAGCATCGAGGCGAGGGCCCGCAGCTCGGTGACCTGGGGATCTCCGTCGCGGTGGAGGATCTGCACGCGAAGCGGATGCTGGCGCGTGCCCGCGGCCTGGACGAGCGCATCGAGGAGCCAACCGGCGTTGGTCGGGTTCCGGCGCAGCGCGCCTGCGCCGCGGGGACCGACCGCTTCCGCCCAGCCGTGTGCGGCGGCATCCGAGTACACCTGCATGGCCGGAATGGTGGCGTTGACCTCCAGCGCGCGTACGCTGCCGTCCTGATCGACGAACCAGTCGATGCGCGAATGGAGCAGCTCCTCCGCCTCGCGCGAGCGGGTAGCCAGCGCCTCGCTCTCCATCGGCGAGAGATGGCGAAAGAGCAGGCGCGCTTTGTCAGGGTGGCGCTCGATCACTTCCCGGGCAGTCTTGACCAGCGCGCTCGTGATCAGTCGCGCGCCGCGCCCGAGCGCCTCCATCTCGCCGCGCGGCAGCGCGCAGGGCGACAGCACCAGCGGGATCGGCGTCGGTCCGCGCATCAGCCCGAGCGCCGACGCCCTCCGCTGCGCCTCCTTCGCCAGCTCATCACGCGCCGGCGCATCCATGCGGACCAGCCGCTCGTCCGCGGCGCGCGCCGCGTCAGTCAGATCGAACAACCGAATCCGCATCCCGTCACTCTACCAAGGCTGCAGATCAAGCTCTCACGGCGTAACGAGCGCCAGGTCTTCGTTCGTGTCTTCGGCGGTCGTCAGCGTCAGCTCGGTGACTTCGGGGCGGGCGCCGAGGCGGACCATCGGCATCACGGACCCGGCCCCCCGGTTGACGTACAAGTAGCTGCGTCCGGCGCGGTACAGGCCGGCGACGAACGGCGTGATCAGCCGCGCCAGCGAAAGCGACCGGTGCAGCCAGAGCAGCGCGACCTGCCCGCCGTGGGTGTGACCGGAGAGCTGCAACTCCACTCCGAGCTCCTGCGCGCGCAGCCAGGTGTTCGGCTGATGCGACAGCAGCACGGTAGCGGTGCCTTCCGGGCGTCCGCGAAGCGCCCCGCGCAGATCGAACCGGCCGCTCCAGGGATCGTCGACGCCGCACAGCCAGAGCCCGTCCCCGTCCCGCTCGAGCAGGACGCCCTTGTTGCGCAGGACGCGGATCCCCGCCCGCTCCAGCTCTTCCTCGACGGCGTCGGGGCCCGCCCAGAAGTCGTGGTTGCCCAGGCAGGCGTAGGCACCATACCGGGTGGGAATGGAAGCGATGGCCTCCGCCGCGTGCCGCGCGAAGGCAGGGGAGTTGTGCACGATGTCGCCCGTCACGACCAGCACGTCGGGATGCAGACGTGCAGCGCGGCGGGCGATGGCATGGAGCCGCTCCTTGGTCACGTGGCGGCCGGCGTGGAGATCGGAAAGCTGGACGATCCGGACACCGCGCCATCCCCCGGGAAGGCCTGCGACCGGGATGGTGACCCTCTCCCGCCTCAGAACGCGCGCCCCGAAGAGCGTCCCGTAGAGCGCGAGCCCGAAGGGAGCGAGCGCGAGCCACACCGGCATCGGCGCCGGACCGAGGTGCGCGACGGTCCAGCCCGCGCGGAGGATCGCGTAGAAGAGGCTGCCCAGCCAGAAGGCTGTCCAGGGTGTCTGCACCGTCGCCGCGAGAAACCGCGGGAGGCGCGCGCTCTTCTTCCGGCGGAGGACCTCGGCGAGCATCGGGAGATTGAGCGCGAGCAGGAGTCCCGGCACGGACAAGCCGAGGGCGAGCTGCCCTTGGGCGGCGAGCCAGCGCACCAGATCGGACGCCGCCACGACCTGCGGCAGCAGGGTCAGACCCAGGATGAGGATGTAGAAGCGCGCCCTACGCATCTCTGAAAACCTAACCTGCGGCGACGCACCGCGCATTCCGGGGAAAATTGACCCATCCGGGGTGATGCTCCTACTCTCACCGGAAGATGCGGAATCTCTCTGCTTGCGCACGGTTGCAGCTCCTGGTCCCGCTGCTCGCATTCGCGGCATCCGCGGCGGAGCCCCGCCCGGAGACCGCGCCTCCGAAGCGCGCCTCGATGACGGTGGAGAGCGAGGACCCGGCGGAGGAACCCCCACCACCGGTCCCCCAGGGCGACGAGCGCCGCACGATCGGCGACTACATCCGCGACAACAGCGGACCCATCCGCGAATGCTACGAGAAGCGGCTCCAGGAAAGGCCGACGCTGCAGGGAAAGCTGGTCGCGCGGTTCGACATCGGGCCGAGCGGAAGAGTGATCGGCGCGACGGCCGAGGGGATCACCGACCGCGAGCTGATCGCCTGCGTCCTGGCCGCAGTGCGGAAATTCGAGTTCGACAAGCCGCATTCGGGCGGCAAGTTGCGCATCGCCTATCCGTTCAAGTTCGAGCCGCGGCCCGCGAAGTAGCCGCTGCTGCACCGAAAGGTGCGGCTTTGCGGCCATGCAGTGGGCTGTACAGGTTCCGGGATACGCCCTAGCGTTGGCAGATGACCTGGAAGCCCTGGCTCGGAGCGGTTCCCGATGCGGCCGGCACACACTTTCGCGTCTGGGCGCCGAAGGTCGACGCGCTCGCCGCGAACGTTCTCGGTGGACCGACGGTGCCGCTGCGGCGCGACGCCGAGGGCTACTTCACCGGACGCGCGGACGGCGTCCGGTCGGGCGCACGCTACTTCTACCGCTTCCCGGATGGACGCGAACGGCCCGACCCCGCTTCGTTGCTGCAGCCGCAGGGCGTGCACGGGCCGAGCGAGATCGTGGATCTGGCGGAGATCGCGCCCCGCTCCGCGCGCGCGCGCGTGCCCCTCGAAAAGCTGGTCTTCTGCGAGATCCACCTCGGCACCTACACGGTGGAGGGCACCGCCGATGCTGCCGCGCGCTACATGCCCGAGCTGGCGGAGGCGCTCTACACCGCTGTCGAGGTCATGCCGGTCGCTGCGTTCGCGGGGCCGCGCAACTGGGGCTACGACGGCGTCGCGCCGTTCGCCGCGCAGGTGGACTATGGTGGTCCGGCGGCGCTGGCCCGACTGGTCGACGCGGCGCATGCCGTGGGCCTGAGCGCGTTTCTGGACGTGGTCTACAACCACCTCGGTCCGGAGGGCGCCTACCTCGGCGAGTATGGCCCGTACTTCACTTCCAGGCACAAGACTCCGTGGGGCGACGCGCTGGACTTCTCGCTTCCGCCCGTGCGCCGCTACTTCGTCGAGAACGCGCTGCGCTGGGTTTCGCGCGCCGCGGGTGGGTTCGACGGCCTGCGCCTGGATGCGATCCACGGCATCTACGACGACTCGCCCAGGCACATCCTGCAGGAGATCGCGGAGGTCGTGCACGCCGAGGGAGCGCTGGTGATCGCCGAGAGCGACCTCAACGACGTGAAGCTCGTCGAGCGCTACCACCTCGACGGAAGCTGGGCGGACGACCTGCACCACGCCATCCACGTGGCGCTCACCGGCGAGTCGCAGGGCTATTACGCCGACTTCCAGGATCCGATGCCGAAGATGGTCGCGGCCATCGAGCGCGGCTGGTTCTACGAGGGGCAGCACAAGCCGAGCTTCGGGCGCAAGCACGGAACGCCAGCCGCGCATCTGCGAGCGCGTCATTTCGTCGTCTGTGCGCAGAACCACGACCAGATCGGCAACCGGGCGCGCGGCGAGCGCCTCACCGAGCTGACCGACGTGGGAGGCGTGCGCGCGGCAGCGGCCGTTGTGGCGCTCCAGCCGGCGCTGCCGCTCTACTTCCAGGGAGAGGAATGGGCGGCTCGCGAGCCGTTCCAGTACTTCGTCTCGCATACCGACCCGGCCCTGGTCGAGGCTGTGCGCAAGGGGCGCCAGGAGGAATTCAAGGGCTTTGCCTGGAGCGACGTGCCCGATCCGTTCGGGGAGGAGACGTTCCGGCGCAGCCGGATCGATCGCTCGCGCAAGGACGAGGAAGCGCTGCGCTGGCACCGGGCGCTCTTGAGGCTGCGCCGCGACCACCCGGTGCTCCAGAACGATTCGCGCCAGGGCGTGCGCGCGTCGGCGCAGGGAAAGACGCTGCTCATGCGGCGCGGTCCGCTCCTCGTCGTCGCCGCCTTCGACCCGAAACCGTCGGAGGCGAAGTTGCCCGAGGGCCGGTGGCGTCCGCTGCTCGACTCCGGCGGCTCGGAGTTGCGCGGCGACCGCCTGCGGTTCCAGGGGCGGGGCGCGGTCGTGCTGGAGCACGGGTGAGGCTGAAGCTCGTCCCGCTCGGCACCAGCGCCGGCCGCCCTACGCTCCTGCGCGGCGCCTCCGCGCTGGCCGTCGCCACCGAGGGCGCGTGGGTCCTCTGCGACTGCGGCGAAGGAGCGCAGATCGCGGCGCTGCGCGCGGGGCTTTCGCTCTCCCGCCTGGATGCGGTGCTGATCACGCACCTGCATGGCGACCACTTCAACGGCCTTCCGGGGCTCCTCGGAACGCTGGGGTTGGAAGGCAGGCAGCGACCCCTGGTTGTCGCGGGCCCCCCGGGCATCACGGCGCTGCTGCAGCATCTGGAGCGCGCTGGTTCGCTCGGCACCGGCGACATGGAGGTGCGGGTTCTCGAGCAGCAGGGAAACGGCGGCGAGGTCCGCATCGAGGGCTCGCAGTTTCTCGTCGAGAGCCGGCCGCTGGCGCATCGGGTCCCGACGTATGGGTTCCGGGTGGCGCTGCCCGACCGGCCCGGCACGCTCGATGTCTCGCGATCCGACGCCGCGGGAGTGCCGCGCGGACCCTTGCTTGCGGACTTGAAGGCAGGACGGGCGGTGACGTTGCCGGACGGGCGCGTGGTGGGGCCGGAGGGGTTGGTCGGACCGCGCCAGCCCGGAGCGTCGATGGCCTACGCCCTCGACACCGTCCCCTGCCCCTCTTCCGTCGAGCTCGGACGCGGGGTGGATGCTCTGGTGCACGAGGCAACGTACGAGGACGCCCGGGCGGCGCTCGCGCACGAGCGGGGCCATTCCACCGGCGTGGAGGCGGCGCGGATCGCCGCGGAAGCGGAGGCAGCGGCGCTGGTGCTGACGCACTTCTCGCCGAGCGTGAACGGGGACAACCTGGCGGAGGAGGCGAAGTCGATCCACCCGCGCATCACCGTGGCGGAGGACCTCGCCGAGATCGCGATCTAACGGAGTTCCGCGCGCAGCCGGAGATATCCGGCGAGGCGCAGCTCGTCGCCGTGCTGGAGCACGCGCCTGTGGATCTTCCGGTCGCCGAGGAACGTGCCGTGCTCGGTGTTCATGTCTTCGGCAACCCAGCCTTCCTGGCCGTGCGTGACCATCAGGTGTTTCGTCTCGATCTGCGGCGAATTGATCCAGACGCTGCAGTTCTTGCCGCTGCCGACGACGCACGGCAGATCGATCACCTCCACGGGCATCCCGCGGCCGTCCAGGCCGCGCCCGTCGAGCAGCAGGTAGAGCCGCTGGGGCAAGGGACCGCCGGATGGCGCCGGATGCGCGGCGGGCTTCTTCGCCGCCGGTTCGGGCAGCGACGCCTCGAGCTCGCGAAGAGCGCGCAGCTCCGCTTCCTCCTCGGAAAGACCGAGCGCCTTGGCCACCCGCGCCCGCACTTGCTCGAGCTCCGAGGCCTTCTTTCGACCGCTGGTCTTCGCGGGCATGGGCTTCAGCTCCTTTCCACGAATTCCGCGTGCAACCGGCGCACGCATTCCTTTGCGCTCTCGCGCGGCACCAGGAAAGCGATGCGGAGTGGCGCAACGAGCACCCCGTGCGGCTCCAATTCCAGCGCCCGCCTTGCCCGCTCGAGCGGTTCCTTCGACGCGCCGATCCCGGTGCCGACGACGCTCACCTGGGCCAGGCCCTCCTCCACCTCGGCGACGGGGCGCAGGGCGTCGAGCAGCGCCGGCAGCCCGTGCACGTTCTCGAGTGGCACGACCGCCTGCGCGTCCCAGCATTCGCGCGGCCACGCCCCGTGCGTGGAGAGGACGTCGAGGATGGCCCGACGGTCGCTGCCGCGCACCACCAGGATCTCCGGATCGAGCGCGACGCCGGAGACGCGGAGCTCGCGCGTCGCCGCTCTCTTCACCAGCGACCCCGGCCCGCTCTGGAACGTGCTGCGGGCGTGGATGGTGATGCCCCGATCCCGCGCGAACTCCACCGCCTGCGCATTCAGCACCTTCGCGCCGGCCAACGCGAGCTCCTGCATCTCCTCGTGCGACAGCTCCGGCAGCCGCCGCGCGTTGGCGACGATCCGCGGGTCCGCGCTGAAGACGCCGTCGACATCGGAGCAGATCTCGCAGAGGTCGGCCTGCAGCGCCGCCGCCAGTGCCACGGCGGTCGTGTCGCTTCCCCCGCGCCCGAGCGTCGTCACTTCCTTCTCCCGGGAGACGCCCTGGTAGCCGGCGACGATCACGACCTTGCCGCGCTCGAGGGCCTCCAGGATCCGCACGGGCCGCACTTCGACGATGCGGGCGTTGGTGTGCGCGCCGTCGGTGATGATTCCGCTCTGTGACCCGGTGAAGCTGACGGCGTCCACGCCCCGGTCGTGCAGGGCCATGCCGAGCAGCGCCATGGAGATCCGTTCGCCCGCCGTGAGCAGCATGTCCAGCTCGCGGCGGTGCGGGTCGTCGGTCACCTTCCGGGCCAGCGCGAGGAGCTCGTCGGTGGTGTCTCCCATCGCGGAGACCACCACCACGACCTGCTGCCCCCCCTCTCGTGTCTGCGCCACCCGGGCCGCCACGCGACGGATCTTCGCCACGTCGGCGACGGAGGAGCCGCCGTACTTCTGAACGATGATTCCCACGACTTCAGTCTACCCTGCCCGGCCGCCCGCCTGCTTGACAGAGAGCCGCCTTGCTCTAGATTGCCGCCGCCTTTCGGGAAGGGCTGCAATGCCGGCGGTGTTCTCAAGCCGCCACGTGTGGGGAAAAATCGATGATTGAAGTCTCTCACCTGCTGAAGAGCTACCGCGATCTCAAGGCGGTCAACGACGTCAGCTTCAAGGTCGCCAAAGGCGAAATCCTCGGCTTTCTCGGTCCGAACGGCGCCGGCAAGACCACCACCATGCGGATGATCACCGGCGTGCTCCCACCGACTTCGGGTACGGTGAAGGTGGCCGGCTTCGACGTCTTCGAGCAGCCGATGGAAGTGAAGAAGCGCATCGGCTACCTGCCGGAGACGCCGCCGGTCTACACGGACATGACCGTGCGCGCGTACCTGCGCTTCGTCGCCGAGATCAAGGGCGTTTCGCGCAAGGCGCGGGAAGCCGAGGTGGATCGGGTGGCCGTCAAGACCAATTCCGACAAGTTCGTCCACCGCGTGATCGGAAACCTCTCCAAGGGCCAGCGCCAGCGCGTCGGCCTGGCGCAGGCGCTGCTCGGCGACCCGGAGGTGCTGATCCTCGACGAGCCCACGATCGGTCTCGACCCTGCCCAGATCATCGAGGTGCGCGAGCTGATCAAGTCGCTGGCCGGCAAGCACACCATCGTGCTCTCCACCCACATCCTCCCCGAGGTGGTGGCCACCTGCCAGCGCGTGCTGATGATCGCCCAGGGCAGGATCGTCGCCGACGATACGCTGGCCGGACTGCAGAAGGCCCACGCCAGCGCCGCCACCGCCGACGGCGGGATGGGGCCCGCTCCCTCTCTCGAAGAGATTTTCCTCAAGCTCACCTCGGCCTGACCGACCATGAAAAACGCCATCGCCATCGCCAAGAAGGAGCTGAACATCTACTTCGCGACCCCCATCGCGTACGTGATGTTCACGCTCTTCGTCGTCATCGGATCGTACTTCTTCCTCCGCCTGCTCAACGCCTACGAGCAGGCCTCGCTGATGTACATGCGCTTCAACGCCGGCGAGATGGCCAACCGCCTGAACTTCCAGGATGCCATCTTCCGCAACCTGTTCGGCAATCTGGGAGTAATCCTGATCTTCATCGTGCCCTTCCTCACCATGCGGCTGGTGGCGGAGGAGAAGCGGCAGAAGACCATCGAGCTGCTCTACACGACGCCGCTGACGCCGGGGCAGATCGTCTGGGGCAAGTACCTCGCCGCGCTCGCCATCCTCGTCTGCGCCCTCGCGCTCACCTTCACCTATCCGGTGCTGGTGCAGCTGGTGGCCAGGGACGCCAACGGCGTCGAGTGGCGCTCGGTCCTGCTCGGCTACCTGGGACTGTTCCTGATGGGCTCGGCGTACATGGCCATCGGGCTGTTCATCTCTTCGTTGACCGAGTCGCAGGTGGTGGCCGCGCTGATCACGTTCGTGGTGCTGCTCATGACCTGGATCATCGGCTGGACGGCCTCGGAAGCGGAGGGCTGGGTCCGCGACACCGTCACCTATCTGGCTTCCGTGACGCACCTCGATTCCTTCAGCAAGGGCACGCTCGAGCTGAAGGACATGGTCTACTTCCTCTCGATCATCGTCCTCGGCCTGTTCGCGACCAACCGCGCGGTCGAGGCGCACCGGTGGAGCTGAACCCATGAGTCTCAAGAACTGGGGCCGCATCGCCGGCCTTTTCGGACTGGTCGCTTTTCTCTACGCAATGCTCTGCTGGCTCTTTGTGACGGGCACGGTCCAGAGCATCGAAGTCATCGCGGCGATTCTGGTCGGCGTGGGCGGCATCGCGTTGTGGCTGTTCACGAATCGCCGCGAGCACCCGCTCGGGCGAGGCGCTTTCTACGGCGCCGTCAGCGCCATCTCCGCGCTGGTGCTGGTGGCGGCGCTCGCGGGCATCAACTACATCGCGGTGAAGAAGCCGAAGACGTGGGACCTCACCAAGGAGCGCATCTTCACCCTCTCCGACCAGACGGTCGGCGTGCTGAAGGGCCTTCGAGATTCGGTGAAGGTGGAGGCGTTCTACTCCGGCAGCGAGCCGGAGTACGTGGAGCTGGATTCGCGGCTGCGCCAGTACAAGGCGCAGACCGACAAGCTCACGGTGGAATTCGTCGACCCGTTCAAGCACCCCGGGCGGGTGAAGGAGATGAACATCTCCCAGAGCGGGCCCCGGGTGATCGTCAAGAGCGGCAACAAGGAGTCGCGCGCCAAGGAGATCACCGAGGAGGCGCTGACCAATGCGCTGATCGAGGTCTCGCGCGGCTCGACGAAGAAGATCTACTTCACCAAGGGCCACGGAGAGCACGCGGTGGCCGACAACACCGAGCGCGGCCTCAAGCTCTTCGTCGACAATCTCAAGGGCGAAGGCTTCCAGACCGACGAGATCGTCCTCGCCGAGCACAAGGAGATGCCGTCCGATGCCCAGGCGCTGGTCGTTGGCGGCCCGGTGGCCGCCTTCACCGACGGCGAGGCGAAGCTGGTGAAGGAGTGGGTGGAGAAAGGCGGCAAGCTGGTGGCCATGGTCGACCCCGGGACCCAGAGCGGCCTGGAGAGCGCATTCGAAGCCTGGGGCATTCATGTCGGCAAGGACGAGGTGATCGATCCCGAGGCGCAGAATCCGGAGGTCGCCATCGCCCAGACGTACGCCGAGCACCCGATCACGCAGCCGCGCAGCTCGCCGTTCGCGCTCGCCACCATCTTCCCGGTGGCCCGCTCGGTCTCGAAGAGCGCGTCGGCGCCTGCCACCTGGACGGTCACCGAGCTGGCGAAGACGGGGCCGCGCGCGTGGGGAGAGACGGGCTCGCTCTCCTCCGGCCAGGTGAAGTTCGATCCGGGGCAGGATCTCAAGGGGCCGGTATCGCTGGCGGCCAGCTCCACGAAGGGCACCGAGTCGCGGGTGGTGGTCGTCGGGAACTCGCTGTTCGCCTCCAACGGCTACTACCGGCTCTCCGGCAACAAGGACTTCGCCCTGAATGCGCTCTCCTGGGTGGCGAAGGAGGAGTCGCGCATCTCCATCCGGCCGAAGCAGCGGCAGGGCAATCACCTCTTCCTCTCCGCCGAGCAGAAGCAGCGGATGACTCGGTTTGCCTTCCTGGTCATGCCGCTCGGCCTGCTCTTCGCGGGGCTCGCGGTGTGGCAGACGCGGAAGAGCCGGTAGGCGTGCCATGAAGCAGACCACGAAGACCTTGGTTGGCCTGCTGGTGCTCTTGCTCGTGGCGGGCGGGATCGCCAGCGTGGCGCTCTGGGCGGGCAAGGACGCGCAGAAGAAAGCGGAGGCGAAGGAGAAGAGCGAGAAGCTCTTCGACTTCGACAAGGCGCACGTCAGGGAGCTGCGGCTTTCGAAGGACGGACACCCGGTCGCGCGGCTGGTCAAGGGCGAGAAGAGCTGGAAGCTGGCGCAGCCGGTGGAGGCGGAAGCGGACGACACCGCGGTGGACTCGCTGCTCTCCTCGCTGTCCGGCCTGAAGCAGAAGAAGGATCTGCCGGACGAGAAGGATCTCAAGTCGTTCGGGCTCGACCAGCCGAAGCTGGAGGTCGCCGTCAAGCTGGACGACGGCAAGGAGCAGGGCGTCCAGATCGGCACCGACAACAGCTTCGACAACACGCTGTACGCGAAGAAGCTCGGCGACTCGACGGTGCGGGTGATCGACGCGTATCAGAAGACAGCCCTGGAGAAGACCGCATTCGATCTCCGCGACAAGAAGGTGGCGCACCTCGATGACGCCGCGGAGCTGAAGCGCATCGACGTGGCTGGCGTGAAATCGCCCTATGTGCTCGAGAAGGACGGGACCACCTGGAAGGTGAACGGCGCCGCCGCAGACGCAGGAGCGGCGGACCGGGTGGCGAGCGCGCTCAAGTCGCTGCGGGCGACGGCTGTCGCGGCGGAGAAAGCCGGCTCCCTGAAGGAGTTCGGTCTCGACAAGCCGAAGGCCACCGTCAAGCTGGCGGTGGCGGCGGGCAGCGACACGTACGCGCGCGTCGTCCGGATCGGCCAGGTGAAGAGCGGCGCGGCGCAGAAGACCTACGCCAAGCGCGAAGACAGCGCGACCGTGTATGAGGTCGACAAGCAGGTCCTCACCGACGTCGAGAAGGAACCGTTCGATCTCCAGAACAAGGAGCTGGTCAAGGTGGACCGCGAGGCTGTCCGCAAGCTCGTGTTCCAGACTCCCGCCGGCAAGGTGGAGATCACGCGGGTGAAGAATACGCCGCCCGACGGCGGGTTCCCGGACGAGGTCTTCACGGTGGTCGCTCCGCACCAGGGAGCGGCGAAGAAGTGGAAGATCTCGTCTGCGCTCTACTCCATAGCGTCGCTGCGCGCGGCGGCGTTCGAGGGGCCGGTGCCCGCCGCGAAGGACCTCGCCAAGTACGGCCTCGACAAGCCCAAGACGGTCACCCTGCTGGGCGAGGAAGACAAGGTGCTGGCTCGGGTCCGCGTCGGCAGTGAGAAGGACGGCAAGCGCTATGCGCTCGCCGACGGATTCGAGCGGCTGGTACGGGTGGAGAAGGCCACCGCCGACGACTGGCCGTGGACCGCGACGGACGCGCTGGACGCGCCGCCGCCGCCTCAGGCAAGCAAGTAACCGGCCGAAACAGTTGCAGCAGGGCGGTGGATCCGGTATCCACCGCCCTCCCGTATCGAGGAGAAGAGATGGCCCGCGTCACCGTCGAAGATTGCCTGCCGCTCGTGGACAACCGGTTCGCGCTGGTCCTTCTCGCGACCAAGCGCGCACGGCAGCTCATGGCCGGGGCGCGGCCGCTCATCGAAGCGAAGGACAAGCCGCCGGTGCTCGCTCTGCGCGAGGTCGCGACGGGCAAGGTGCGCTTCGACCGCCCGGTTCGTGCTGCCCTCGAGGGTCAGTACGACAACGAGAAGCTGCCGGCGACGCCGCCGCGTCGCTGACGAATAGTTCCTCAGTCCCATGGCAGCGCGCGGACCACCGCGGCGCTGCGGGACAGCCGGCGCGACCCCGCGCCGGGCTAGTCCCGCGTCGGTTCCATTTCGCAGACGCACCCGGCGCCCGTCAGGTCCTGGGGCGCATCGGGCCTCACCACGAGCCTGCAGTTCGCGCCTTGGGCCTTGCAGAGCTGCTCCGCGTTCGCCCGGCGGGCGGCTGCTTTCGACGCGTGCCGCCGGACAGGCGTCGGCGCGGCGAGGACGACGCCCCAGCCGATGGCAACGGTCAAAAGCGCTCCCAGCAGAAGCTTCATGTCCGGACGACCGGGCTCAGGCCGCCCAGGCCACGGCCCCATGTGCGAAGGCGGAGAACTTTTCCCCACCTGCGAGCCGGTAGACGCGCCGCGCTTCGCGGAGCAGCGCATCGAGGCGCCCTTGCAAGACGTAACGTGCTTCCCAGGCGCGCGCGCACGCCGCGGCGAGCGCGGAGGCGAGGCGATAGCGGTCCCGCTCGGGCGCGGACAGTCCGGCGCGCAGCACGCTGCCCTGGAAGAGCCTGCGCCGGAGCTCCTGCGACGCGGTCCGGCGCCCGGTCGCCCAGAGCTGCAGAATCACCGCCAGATACTTGTCGATCTCTCCCTGCGCCTCCAGCTCGAGCTGCGACACCTGTCCGCCCTGCCGCGCCCGGTGCGCGACGTAGAGGAAGTGCGATACGCCCTCCGCCGCCGCGCAGAATCCGGCGAGCCGCTTCTCCGTCCACGGATCCGCCGCCGATCGCGCAAGCTGGGCCAGCACCTCGTCGTCGAGGAAGAGCGCGACGTGGAGCTCCTCGCCGTTCTCGCGCAAGAGCAACGCCTCGTGCGGGCTGGAGCGCGGCGCATGCCGCTCGCGAAACGCGCGATCGACGAGGAAGTCGCGCACCGGCGCGGCCTGGACTCCGTGGATCGATTGAAGAAGCTGCTGGAGCTGCGCGAGCCCAGCGAGCGCCCTCACTGCACAAACCCCCGCCGCGGCACGACACCCTGACGCACCAGGAGGCTCGCGAGCCGGTCGCTGCCGGTCTTCAGCCAGCGCTCGTAGAGCCGGACCAGCCCGGCGTCGTTGGACGCCAAGGTCCGTTCGCTCACCTCGTTCAACAGATCCACGAGGAGCCGGAACTTGTCCGCCAGCTCCTCCCAGAGGCTGCGCTCCATCGCGTGGCGGGCCACCGCGTCGTACGCCCGGCCGCCCATGGCGATGTAGTAGTCGACGTCGACCAGCGAGGATCTCCGGACCAGGGAGTCGGGGAAGAATCCGGAAATGAACAGCGAGGTGTCCCCCAGACGGCGGAGAAGACGCAGACGGGCGGGCCCTGCCTCGTCCAGCGCCTCCTTGAGCAGGAAGGCAAGCGGCTTCTGCTGCCAGGTCCCGTCCTCCGACTGGACGTAGAGAGCCTCGGAAGCGAGGAACTCGTGCAGCAGGTTGACCAGGTAAAGCTCCGTGAATGGCTGGACCTGGGCGCGCTGGTTTTCGATGGCCCTGGCAAGCAGGTCCCGGAAGAAGTCGCGGATGGACTGCGCGCTCAGGATGGGCTTCTCCGCCAAGTTACCTCCTCCCCTGAAAATAGTACGGCCCCCCGCCGGATCGGCAAGTTGCCTGCGGCTTGACATGCACTCTTATCCGGTTACATTGCCCGCGCTTTGGCACTCTCCCCATACGAGTGCCAGCTCAAGCCCATCACCTGGAGGAAAACCTCATGAAGATTCGGCCTCTGCAGGATCGCGTCATCGTCAAGCGAGTGCAGGAAGAAGAGAAGACGAAGGGTGGCATCATCATCCCCGACACCGCCAAGGAGAAGCCCATCGAAGGCGAGGTCATCGCCGTCGGAAACGGGAAGATCCTGGAGGACGGAAAGGTGCGCGCCCTGGACATCAAGGCGGGCGACCGCGTGCTCTTCTCGAAGTACGCCGGCACGGAGATCAAGATCGACGGCCAGGAACACCTCATGATGCGCGAGGAAGACATCCTCGGCGTCATCGAGAAGTCGTAGACCCTTACTCACACACTCGGAGACACCAGAATGGCAGCCAAGGAGATCCTGTTCGACGTCCGCGCACGTGAGGCGATCCTCAAGGGGGTCAACACGCTCGCTGACGCAGTGAAGGTCACGCTGGGGCCCAAGGGCCGCAACGTGGTGTTGGAGAAGTCATTCGGCGCCCCCACCATCACCAAGGACGGCGTGACGGTGGCCAAGGAGATCGAGCTGGAGAACAAGTTCGAGAACATGGGCGCGCAGATGGTGAAGGAGGTCGCGTCCAAGACCTCCGACGTGGCCGGCGACGGCACCACCACCGCCACCGTTCTCGCCCAGGCCATCTTCCGCGAGGGCGCCAAGCTGGTCGCCGCGGGCAACAACCCGATGGAGATCAAGCGCGGCATCGACAAGGCGGTCGAGGCGGTCGTGGCGGAGCTGAAGAAGCTCAGCAAGAGCACCAAGGACCCGAAGGAGATCGCCCAGGTCGGCACCATCTCGGCCAACGGCGACGCGACCATCGGCGACATCATCAGCAAGGCGATGGACAAGGTCGGCAAGGAAGGCGTGATCACGGTCGAGGAGGCGAAGGGCCTCGAGACCACCCTCGAAGTCGTCGAGGGCATGCAGTTCGATCGCGGCTACCTCTCGCCCTACTTCGTCACCGACCCGGAGCGGATGGAGGTGGTGCTCGAGGACCCGTACATCCTCATCCACGAGAAGAAGATCTCGTCGATGAAGGACCTCCTCCCCCTGCTGGAGCAGGTGGCGCGGTCCGGCAAGCCCCTGCTGATCATCGCCGAGGAAGTCGAAGGTGAGGCGCTGGCCACACTGGTGGTGAACAAGCTGCGCGGCACGCTGAACGCCGCCGCGGTGAAGGCGCCGGGCTTCGGCGACCGCCGCAAGGCCATGCTGGAGGACATCGCGACCCTCACCGCCGGCCGGATGATCGCCGAAGACCTCGGCGTGAAGCTGGAGACGGTGACGCTCAAGGACCTCGGCCGGGCCAAGCGCATCACCATCGACAAGGACAACAGCACCATCGTCGACGGCGCCGGCAAGAAGGCCGACATCGAGGCGCGGGTGAAGCAGATCCGGGCGCAGAAAGAGGACACCACCTCGGACTACGACCGCGAGAAGCTGGAGGAGCGCCTGGCCAAGCTGGTGGGCGGCGTCGCCGTCGTTCACGTCGGCGCGGCCACCGAGACGGAGATGAAGGAGAAGAAGGCCCGCGTCGAGGACGCCCTGCATGCGACCCGCGCGGCCGTCGAGGAGGGCATCGTCCCCGGCGGCGGCGTGGCCTACCTCCGCGCGCTCAAGGCGCTCGACACGCTGAAGGTCGACGCCGGTGAGAAGTTCGGCGTCGAGATCATCCGCAAGGCGCTCGAGGAGCCCATCCGCTGGATCGCACAGAACGGCGGCTGGGAGGGCAGCATCGTCGTGAACAAGGTCCGCGAGGGCCAAGGCGCGTTCGGGTTCAACGCGGCGACGGGCGAGTACGAGGACCTGCTCCAGGCCGGCGTGATCGACCCGACCAAGGTGTCGCGGTTCGCGCTGCAGAACTCGGCGTCGGTGGCGTCGTTGATGCTGACCACCGAGGCGATGGTCGCGGAGCGGCCGAAGGACAAGGAAGAGTCCGCCGGTCCCGGCGGGCACGGGATGGGGATGTAGTCCGGTCCCTTCTCCGGATTCAGCGAAGGCCCGTCGGGGAAACCCGGCGGGCCTTCTGCTTCGTGGCTTGCTCTCAACCCGTAGCCGCAAAGCCGCACCTACGGTGCGACAGCGGCTAGGCTAGAAGTAGCCGCCGATCTGGGTGGCCAAGCCGAAAGACGTCACCTTGTTGGCGGCGGATGAGGCCACCTCCACGTTCAGCTGCGGCCCGAAACCGATGAAGAAATGCGGCACCGGGATGAACAACAACGGAGCGAAGCCGTCGATCGCGACCCGATTGGCGGAATTGCCTGCCGTCGGTAACAACCATTGGAACTGCATCCCCACACGCGGGAAGAAGGCCACGTGGTCGGCCAGCGGCACTGCGAAACCGACCAGCGGCTCGAAGCCGACCTCGTGCACGGAGGGGCCGAAGTCGGCGAAGGCGTAGATGAGCTGGCCGCCGATGGCGACGTTGTTGGTCGGAAACCACATCGCGCCGGGCGCTACGAAAATCAGGTTCACGTCGGCCCCTGCCGACGTGTGCGTGTACGAGACGGTGCCGAAGGGGACGACCTGCCCGCCGCTGCCGAAGGCGGCTTGCGCGTGCGCGGCCGATCCGACGAGAAGCAACGCAACCAGTACGCGATGAGCCATGCGAATTCCTCCCGCGCGGTACAGTACCCGAATGGATCTCGGTCTCGAAGGAAAGTGCATCTTGCTGATCGGCGCCGGCCGCGGACTGGGTGGAGCGGCGGCGGTCGCCATCGCTCGCGAGCGCGCCCAGGTTGCGGTCGTGGCGCGCACGCGGGCGGACGTCGAGGCGCGGGCGCGAGAGTGCGAGGCGGCCGGAGCGCAGAAGGCCCTCGCCATCGTGGCCGACGCGACCGATGGCGCGCAGCTCGATGCGGCCATCGAGCAAACCGTAGCGAAGCTCGGCGGGATCGACGCGCTGGTCACTCTGGTGGGCGGCTCGCAACCGGGCGGGTCAGCCGACCTCTCCGATGCGGATTGGCGTTCGGTCTACGACCGGAACCTCTGGCCCGTGATCCGCGCCAGTCGATCGGCGCTACCGCACCTCGAGCTTGGCGCCGCCCGCCGGGGCTTTCCCAAAGCCATTCGGGAGATGAGCGTCATCCTCCACGTCGCAAGCATCTACGGCCGCGAAGGCGGTGGCACGATCAGC
>Ga0209474_10000748_pt1 | contig 34004 bp, 37 predicted proteins | sample GraSoiAngelo_145_FD_185902 | JGI IMG/M metagenome (GOLD analysis project Ga0209474, IMG submission 185902) | Grasslands soil microbial communities from the Angelo Coastal Reserve, California, USA - 14_1009_05_20cm (SPAdes) (version 2) | ecosystem: Environmental > Terrestrial > Soil > Grasslands...
GCCGGGCCGGGCACGGGCAAGACCTTCACCATGGTGGAGCGCTTCTGCTGGCTGGTGGAGGCCCAGCGCATCCCGGCCACTCAGATCCTGGCCGTCACCTTTACCGAGGCGGCGGCCGCGGAGCTGCGGGAGCGGGTGGCCGAAGAGCTCACCGCGCGGGGCCGCCGCCGCGAGGCCGCCACCCTGGACGCGGCCTGGATCGGCACCTTCCACGGAGTGTGCGCCCGCCTCCTTCGCGAGAACGCCTACCTGGTCGGGGTGCCGCGCGAGATCCGGGTCCTGGACGAGCTCGACCAGAAGCTGCTGGCGCAGCGCCTGGCCGCCCGCCTGCGGAGTGGTGAGGCCGGCGATCTCGACCCCGACTCCTTCTCGGCCCTGCGGCCGGACGAGGTGGCCGACCTGGTCCGCGACGGCGTCGACTTCGCGCTCAAGCTGAAGGGCCGCGGCATCACGCCGGTCGCCTTCTGGGAGCGGGCGCTGGAGAAGCACACCGGATACTGGGCCGACACCACCCTGCCCGCGGCCCGCGCCGAGCTGGAGGCGATCCGGGTTCTGCACACCGTCTACGCCTCTTACGAGGCCCGGCTGGAAGCCGAGCACCGGCTCGATTTCGACGACCTCGTGCTGGCCGTGACCGACGGCCTGCGCCGGGTGCCTGAGTTCCAGGCGCTGTGCCGGGCCACCTTCCGCTCGGTGCTAGTGGACGAGTTCCAGGACACCAACCGCATCCAGCTGGAGCTGATCCGGCTGCTGGCGGCCGACGGGTTCGCCAACGTGGCCGTGGTCGGGGACGCCAAGCAGTCGATCTACGGCTGGCGCGACGCCGACGTCGAGAACATCCGCACCCGCTTCCCGGGCCGGCGCCTCCCCCTGACCCGCAACCGGCGCTCGGTCCAGCCCATCCTCGACCTGGCCACGGCCTTCATCCGCGTCGACTCCCAGTTCGCCGACGAGCCCCCACTGCTCGCCGAACGGGGGTCAGGTGAGGGCCGCCCCGTGACCGTGGCCATGGCCTCTGACGCCGCGGCCGAGGCGCGCATGGTGGCGAGTGAGATCCGCCGACTCAAGCAGGCCGGCGTGCCCTACTCCGACATCGCGGTCCTGGCCCACTCGGTCAAGCGCCTGCCCCGCGAGTTCGAGGAGGAGCTGCGCCGCCAGGGCGTGCCTTACCTCACCTCGGCCGGTTCCGGCTTCTTCGACCGCGAGGAGATCAAGGACGTGCTGGCCCTGCTCCGCCTGGTGGCCGACCCCATGGACGACGCCGCGCTGGTCCGGGTGCTGCAGGGGCCGGTGGTGCGGGTCGGCGACGACGGCCTGTACCGGCTGGCGGCCCGCCGCTTCGGGCAGCGCGGCCGGCGGCTGCGCGACTGCTTCGAGGAAGCCCGAACTTCAGGATTCCCTGAGCTTCGTGAAGAGGCCGCGAGCCGCGCCGTGACCGTGATCGAAGCGGCCGACCGGCTGGCCGACCGTCGCGACGCGCTCACGGTGGCCGATGTCCTCAACCAGCTGCTGGAGACCACCGGCTATCTCCGGCACTGCCAGCTGCGGGCGGCCCGGGAGGGCCCGCGGGCGCTGCTCAACCTGCGCAAGGTGTTCCGCATGGCCAACCGCTTCGAGCGCGACCGGCCGCTGGCCGGGCTGCCCGACTTCGTGGCCCACCTGGACCGCATCATGGAGGCCGACCTGCCGGTCTCCGAAGCCGAGATGGAAGCCGCCGACGCCGTGCGCCTCAGCACCATCCACGGCGCCAAGGGCCTCGAGTTCCCGGTCGTCTTCCTGGTCAACCTCCGGCCGCCCCGGGTGCGCGACACCGAGCGCCTCTTTTTCGACCCCGACCTGGGGTTTGTCATGAAGTGGTGGCACAACGAACGCCACCCGCACTTCAAGGCAGTGCAGCCGGGCGCGGCGGGCATCGCGGTGGCGCGCGAGGAAAGGCGGCGGATGGTCTATGTGGCGCTGACGCGCGCGCGCGACCGCGTCTACGTCTCGGCCAGCCGCCAGGAGGAGTCCCCGGAAGCCCTGGAGCCCGAAGCCGACGACTTCTTCGCCGAGATCACGCGCTGGGCCCTTCTCTTCCCGGAGGCCGCCGCGATCGTGCAGTCAGAGCAGTTGCCGCTGCCGGTGGCCAACGGCGCCCATGCCGAGGGGCGCGCCGACCGCGCCGCCGTCGAGGCGGTGATGAAGCGTTTGGAACGCTTGAGGAAGACCCCCTCCCCTGCGGGGAGGGAAGGGGTGGGGGACACTGAGGGTCTCGTCCACCTCAGCTTCTCCGACCTCCACCAGTACGAGCTCTGCCCGGTACGCTACCGCTACCGCTCGGTGTGGCAGGTCCCGGCGCCGCCCGACGAGCTCCTGCCCCCACCCCTGCGCGCGCTGGGTTCCACCGACCTCGGCCGGGCCGTCCACGAGGCGCTGGCAGGCTGGCACCTGGGCCGGGACGGCGACCCGGCCGCGCTCTACACGGGACCCGAGCCCGGCCGCGAGCTACTGGAGCGCTATGCGGACCACCCGCTGGCCGCGGCCCGCACGCTGGGCGCCGAGGTCGAGTTCAACCTCCGCCTGCGCGGCGCCCGGCTGCGCGGCCTGGTCGACCGCGTCTGCACCTACGAGGGGAGGCTCACCCTGGTCGATTTCAAAACCAACGCCCGCCTCGACGCCGCCTTGCTGGCCGCCTACAGCACCCAGCTCCGACTCTACGGCCTGGCCGCCGCCGAAGGTCTGCTGCCCGGCGGCGCCGTCCCCGATCCCCGGCTGATCCTCTTCGACCTCCGGCACTGCGAGGCGATCGAGGTCTCCCCCGACCACAGCGCGGTCCGGGCCCTGGCCGAGGACATCGCCGCCCGGATCGCCGCCGGCGACTTCGGACTCGGCCCCGAGCACGCCGGCCGCCCCTGCCAGCTCTGCGCCTACAGGCCGGTCTGCCCCTCAGCCCGCGGCTGACCCGGATGACGCGACTGGAGGAGCGCTACTTCGAGCGCCGCCAGATCAAGGAGGCGATCGCTTTCGCCGAAGCCGGCGGGATCGCGGTACACCGCAATTTCGACCACTATCACGGCACCTGGCACCGTCGCGGCTTTCCCATGCACAGGCCGTTCCTGCACGTGATCGGGCGGCGCGACCTGCTCGCGGAATGGGGCCGGCGGCACGGCCTGCGGCCGGAATGGATCCAGCCCGAACGCCGGCGCAGCGTGGCCCACTACGACGTCTTCGGCGAGTTCGCCGAGCGCCTGATCGACCGCCTGACACGCCCTGACGCAATGCGTTAAAATTCTCGCTATGAGCATCGACATTCAGGAGATCCAGGAGGGGGCTGCCGAGGCCCAGGAGACGGTGGCCGACATCGCCACGGGCGCCGTCGTCGACATCGTCGAGAAGGCCACACATCCCGTCAGCACCGCTCGCAAGACCGCCCGCCGCCTCGAGCGCAAGGGCGAACCGGTCAACACCCAGCTCAAGCGCCAGGTCACCCGGACTCGCCACGAGGTCGAGGATGCCGTCGAGGACGTGGTCAGCGGCAACCTGGCCGAGCGCCTCGCGCTCAAGAGCATCCGGGCGACCAAGAACCGCGCCCGCCGGCTGGACATCGTGGGCGACGTTCTCTACGTCGGCCTCAGCCTCTTCCACCGCGGCGTGAGCGGCACCCGAAGCCGGCTGACCAAGCTGGAGGACGCCAGCCAGCCGCCCGCCCGGAACGGCTCGCCGGCCCGCAATGGGTCCTCGGCCCGCACGGCCACGCCCGCCCGGCGCAGCACCCGCACCCGCACCCGCGCGCGGCGCACCTCGCGGCGGCGCACGACCACGGCTTAAGCCGAGTACACACCTCCGTGTACGGGGCGTCCCCGGCGGGGCGCCTCTTTTTTATCGCGGAGGGAACCCAGGCTCCCCCCGCGGACCCACCCTCCTAACGCTCGCGCGCTCTGATACGTCTCGAGCGACAAGGACACCGCCCGGTGCCGGCCGGTCAGGGCCCGGCCTGACACGCAACGTTTTCTTTAGAGTCGCCACGGAATGGCGGTGGTCGCGACCGGCTCGGTCGCCTTCGACTACATCCTTACGTTCAAGGGCCGCTTCGCCGACCACATCCTCCCCGACAAGAAGCACATCCTCAACCTCAGCTTCCTCGTCGACACCTTCGAGAAGCGCCGCGGCGGGGTGGCCGGCAACTACGCCTACAACCTCTGGCTGCTGGGCTACCCGAGCGCCGTCCTGGCCACGGCCGGCGAGGACGGCGACGAGTACCGGCAGTGGCTCTCGGCGCGCGGCATCGACGTGCGCGGCCTGCGCATCCTGCCCGAGGAGCACACGGCTACCGGCTTCACCACCACCGACCTGGACGACAACCAGCTCACCGGCTACTACGGCGGCGCCATGGGCAAGGCGGCCCAGCTCGGCCTGGACGACACCGTCCCGGACCCCGAAGCCGTGATCATCGGACCCAACGCGCCCGAGGCCATGGCGCGGCTGGTCAAGGAGTGCCGGCAGCGGCGCCTGCGCTGGGTTTACGACCCCGCCCACCAGCTCCCGCACTCCTCGGCCGAAACTCTGATCGACGGTGCCGATGGAGCCTGGATCCTGATCGGCAACGACTATGAGCTGCAGCTGATCCAGGACCGCACCGGGAAGGACCTGCCCGGCCTGCTGGACCTATCCCAGATGGTGGTCACGACCCTCGGCCGGGACGGCTCCCGGATCCAGACCCGGGAGTCTGTCTACGAGATCCCGCCGGCGCCACCGGTCCAGCTGGTCGACCCGACCGGCGCCGGCGACGCCTATCGCTCGGGCCTGGTGGCCGGGCTGCTGCGCGGGCTCTCGGTGGAGGAGGCCGGCCGGGTGGCGGCGCTGGTCGCCACCTGCTGCATCGAGCACACGGGCACCATCGAGCACTCCTTCAACCGCGAGGATTTCGGGGCGCGCTACCGGGAAGCCTTCGCCGCCGATCTCCCGCCCGCGCTCTTCGCCAGCGAGTAGCCGTGGACGTCTTCGAGGCCATCCACACCACCCGGGCCATGCGCCGGCTCGACCCCGACCGCCCGGTGGACGAGACCGACCTCCGGAAGATCCTCACCGCCGCCACCAAAGGGCCCACCGGCGGCAACCGGCAGCCGGTGCGCTGGTTGGTCGTCCGCGACCCCGAGCTCAAGCGGCGCGTGGGCGAGGTCTATCGCCAGGTGGCGCACGCCGCCCTCGACGCCAGTGGCGACAGTGACAGCCCGCACGCACGCTCCTCCTATCACCTTGCGGATCACCTCGGCGAGGCGCCGGTGCTCGTCATCCCCTGCGCCGAAGGGGACCCGGCGCGGCTGCCGGCCTCCGTCTATCCGGGCGTGCAGAACCTGATGCTGGCGGCCCGCGCCCTGGGCCTGGGCACAACGCTCACCACCATCCACCGCGTCAAAGAAGACGCGGTCAAGGAGGTCCTCGGCATCCCGCCCCAGGTCAACACCTTCGCCATCATTCCCATCGGCTATCCGCTCGGCCATTGGGGCGAGGCGCCTCGTAAGCCTCTTGAGGAGGTCGTCTATTGGGACCGGTGGCCTAGCTAAATTTCCGCAGGGCGTCGCGCCGGTAGGCACGGATCGCAGCCGCGAAGAGAATCACGGCCCAAACCGCCGACCACAGGAGCGCCCACCGGAGCGGCTCGTCGGCGTGGTGGACCGGCGTGTAGGCCAGCTGCGCGTAGTGGTAGGTCGGGAGGTACTTCGCCACCTTCTGGATGAAGTCCGGCAGGTCGCCGACCGGCACGAACATGCCGGAGGCGAAAGCCATGGGCAGGTAGATCAGATTGGCGACCGCCGGCGCGGCGTTGGGGCCGGACGTGTAGCCGATCGCCATCCCCATGCCGATCAGCGGCAGCGCTCCGATCAGCAGTAGTCCGACGATCTCCAGGCCGATCTCCACCGGGAAGTGCACGCCGCCCACCACGACCACGTAGAAGATCAGGACGACCAGCGCCACCAGCGCGAAGATGACCGCCATGATCACGTTGGCCAGGATGGCCACCGGCGCCGGCAGTGGGGTGGCCCGCTGCAGGAGATCGAGCTTCAGGCCGCGCGCGTTGGCGACGCCGATTCCAAAGCTGAAGACCATCACGCTCGACACCGCGTAAGCCCCGAAGGAGCACATCAGGTACAGCCCCACGCTGGTGCCGTCGGGGAAGTGCTTGCCGGCGTTGGGCAGGCCGAAGAAGGTGTAGAAGACCAGCGGCAGGGCCAGGCTGGTGAGGCTGAAGGCGGGGATCCTGACGTAGTTCAGGAGCTGTGCCCGCGTCTGCGCGAAGAGCATGGGCAGGACCGGCGCCACGGCCACGCTCATGAGCCGACCTCCTCGGCAACCGCGGACCGGCTGGTCAGGGTCACGAAGGCCTCCTCGAGGTCGGCGCCCACCACCTCCAGGTCCTGCAGGCCGACGCCGCGGCGGAAGAGCGCGACCAGCACCGCCTCCGGCTCGTTGCTGAGCAGCCTGACCCGCAGGCCCTCGATCTCCAGGCCGCTATGGGGCAGCCCGGCCAGGGCGTCCGGGGGCAGGGGCTGGTCGGTTGTGAAGCTGACCCGCTTGCCCGCCACCCTGGATTTGATCTCGCGCGGCGAGGCGTCGGCGACGACCAGACCGCGGTCGATCACCACCACGCGCTGGGCCAGCTCGTCGGCCTCCTCCAGGTAGTGCGTGGTGAGCACGATCGTCTTGCCCGCGGCCGCGAAGTCTTTGATGCTGGCCAGAAAGCCGCGCCTCGACTCGACATCCATGCCCACGGTGGGCTCGTCCAGGAAGAGCAGCTCGGGATCGCCGCAGACGGCCAGCGCGTAGTAGAGCCGCTGGCGCTGGCCGCCGGAGAGCTTGCCGGTCTGCGTCCGGGCCTGCTCCTGAAGCCCGGCCATCTCGATTGCCTTGGCGGTCGGGGCCGGGTGCGGGTAGTAGGAGCGGAAGAGGTCGATCACCTCGCGCACCGTCAGCGACGAGGGCACGCCCGACTCCTGCAGCATCACGCCGCAGCGGCTGCGCGCGCGCCGGTCGCCGGGATCGATGCCGAACAGCCGGGCCTGGCCCGAGGTCGGCTTGCGCAGGCCGAGCATGAGGTTGATGGACGTCGTCTTGCCGGCCCCATTGGGGCCCAGCATGGCCACCACCTCACCGGGCTGGATGGCGAGGTCGACACCGCGCAAGGCCTGCACGGCGCCGTAGCTCTTGTGTGCGCCGATCAGCTCCACGGCCGCTGTCATGGCTGTCCAGCCTAGCCCGGCCCGGGCCGCGGAGCGTCAGGCGGGGTTCTGCTGCGGCGGCGCCTTGGTGGGTGCCGGGTTGACCTGGTCGGCGAGGAAGACCAGCCGCTGAGTCGCGAACTGGCCCGCCCACAGCGGCCAGCAGGTGGTCAGCGTCAGGCGCGGGCCCAGGGTGTGGACCAGGATGCTGCGGTCGTCGGCCGCCACCACCCGGCGGGTGGTGATCCGGTACGTGTAGGTCCCCCAGCGGGTCTCCAGCCGGACCTCGTCACCGGGCTGCAGACGGTCGAACGCGATCCAGTAGACGTTGTGCGCCGCAACGCCCACGTTGTCCGGCTGGCCCGGCCAGGCCGTGTCGGGGTAGTGGCCGGGACCGGCGTTGAGCGCCGCCGCGTCGGTGCCCTCACCGACCGCCGCGAAGTAGGCGAGCTTGGGCACCCGGAGGGCGAAGTCGACGCCGTCGAGCGGGTAGGGCTGGATGCGATCGGGACGCGGCACCACCGGCGCCGGCTGGGCCGCCATCTGCTGCTGGAAGACGGCGTTGCGGTGCTGCTGGTCGTAGTGGCCGAGCGCCAGGTCGCCGAAGAACAGGATGAGGAGGACGAAACCTCCCCCGATCGCCACCCGGCTCAACAAGTGATAACTCCGATGTCAGTATCGATGACACCGGACAGCTTGTAAAGGACTAGCCCAAGGCGGCCTCGAGCTGGCTCAGGTGCTGCTCGACATGGGCGACCAGCGGCAGCCGGAAGATCTCGCCGGCGCTCATGTCGCGCTCCCCGTTGAAACGGCAGCGACGCTCCCACTGCTCGGCCGAAGCGCTGCGCGCGAAGGCCAGGGTGCGGGCATGGTCGGCCTGGACCATGGCCACCAGCTCCGCCACCGGCAGCTGGGCCAGGGCGGCGCCGGCGGCGTCGCGCTGGTTGACCATGGCCATCAGGTCGAATGCGCTCAGCGCGCCCGTGCCGACGCGATAGGTGAGCATCCCGTAGAGCTTGGAAAGTGCGGCCAGGTGCGCGAGCACCTGCTTGGGGTTCCAGCCATCGCCGGGCGGCGGGCTTTCCGGGATGCGCTGGGCGAGCGAAGCCAGCCGGGACCCGGCCGCCTCCAGCCGCGCCACCAGCGCGTCGCGCTCGATCAGCCGCAGCTCGTCCAGGAACCGGTCGACGTCGGCGCTTGCGAAGGTCTCGCTCTCGGTCGCCATCCGAGCCACACCTTAATCTTGCGAAAGCATGTGCTACACGGACGAGGCGCGGCCGCCGCTGCCGCCGGTCGGTGGCGCCGCCAGCGACTCCGGGGACCTCCGGCTCAAGGCTCGTGACGGCAACCAGTTCGACGCCTTCTTCGCGCGCGCCGAGCGGCCCACCGGCGCCGGCATGGTCGTCATGCCCGACGTGCGCGGACTGCACAACTTCTACAAGGAGCTGGCCGCCAACTTCGCCGCGGCCGGCATCGATGCCGTAGCCATCGACTACTTCGGTCGCACCGCCCAGGACAGCGCCCGGTCGGAGGACTTCGACTGGAAGCCGCACGTGGAGCAGACCACGCCCGAAGGCATCGCCGCCGACGTGGCCGCGGGCGAGGCCTACCTGCGCTCGCAGGAGGGCGGCGGTGTGCGCAGCGTCTTTACGGTCGGCTTCTGCTTCGGCGGGGCGCAGTCCTGGCGGCAGTCGGCGGCCAATCCCGACCTTGCGGGCTGCGTCGGCTTCTACGGCGTGCCGGCGCGGGTGCGCGACCTGATCCCGGAGATGAAGGCACCGCTGCTGCTGCTGATCGCGGGCGACGACTTCACGCCGCAGGAGGAGTTCCAGCGCTTCGACCAGGAGCTGAGCGCGGCCAGGGTCCCGCACAAGATGCACGTCTACCCTGACGCGCCCCACTCCTTCTTCGATCGCACTTTCGCCGAGCACCGGCGGGCCTGCGAGGACGCCTGGAAGAGGATTCTCGACTTCGTGAAGGAGAACACCGCAGCCGGTTAGAGTGGACGCCATGGCCGAGTTGGCCACCGAGTCCAAACAACCAGGCCAGCCGCTGATGCCGGCGGCGATGCTCGACGAGCTCGAGCGGCGGCGCGCCGGCCTGGCCCGGCACATGGCCCGAGCTGTGGTCACCCTGGTTCGCTGGGACGACTCCACCGGCCGGCCGCCGCGCCGGGAGGCCATCGCGCGGGCCTGCGCCGCCGGCCTCGACCTCTTTCTGGCCACGGCCCGCGAGGCCCGTCCGGCGACCCAGCGCGAGCTGCGCGAGGTCGCCCAGCTGGGCATCCTGCAGGCGCGAGGCAGCCAGTCGGTCGAGCCGGTGCTGGCCGCCTATCGGATCGCGGCCCGAGTGGCCTGGGACGCCATCATGCGGGCCTGGCGGGACCACCCGCAGGCGACGCCCGAGGCGATGGTGATCACCGCCAACTACGTCTTCAGCGCCCTCGACCAGGTGGCGGCCGAGGTCACCCGGACCTACCTCCAGGCCCGCGAGCAGCACCTGGCCCGCGGCACTCGGGCCCGCACCCGCCTGTTCCACGGTCTGGTCAGCGACACCTTCGACTCCGAGCTGGCCCTGCAGAAGCAGGCCCTGGCGCTCAACCTGCCCATCGCCGGCGGCTACGTGGCGGTGGTCTGCAAAGTCGACCGCGGCGCGGACGCTCTGCCCGAGGTCGCCGGCCAACTGGACCTGCCGCCGCGGGCGCTGGCCCACACCACCGACCCGGTGACGCTGGTGGTGCTCTGGCCGGCCGACTCGGCGGCGGCCGCCGGCCCTGCCGCAGAGGTGGTGGGCCAGCTGCAGGAGGCGCTGGACGTGCGCCTGGGTGGGGCCGGGCGCTCCCGCGTGCGCGGCGGGGTGGGGAGCTTTCACGGCGGCCTGCGCGGGGTGTCGCGTTCCTACCTGGAGGCGCTTCAAGCCGTCGAGGCCGGGCGCAAGGTGCGCCCGGAGGAGCTGGCGCTCCACCACGACGAGGTGGCGCCCTACCTGGTCCTGGCCCAGAACCCGCTCACCATCGAGCGCTACGTGGACCACGTTCTGGGTCCCCTGCTGGCCGACGAGCGGGGGCACGACGTCCTGCTCCAGACCCTGGAGGCCTATCTGGCACGTGCATCGGTGAAGGAGGCCGCCGCCGATCTGCACCTGCACCGGCACACGGTGCTCTACCGCCTGGGCAAGATCAAGGAGCTGCTGGGCAGTGACCTCGACGCGCCCGCCACCCGCCACCGCCTGCAGCTGGCGCTCGACCTCCGCCGCCTTCTTTAGACACCGAGTCCAAAACCAGCGGCTCTTTTTGAGCCGCCCCGCAGAGGAATATTGGACATTCGGTCCGTACTGTTGTGAGCAATGATTGCAAGCAACGGCCGCCGCGTGGCCGTCACCGGCCTGGGTTTTATCACGCCCATCGGCAACGACCGCGAAACGGTCTGGTCGAACCTGGTCGAGGGCGCGTCGGGCGTCGGGCCGATCACGTACTTCGACACCACGGCCTACAGCACCAGGATCGCGGCCCAGGTCAAGGACTTCGACCCCGAGCTCTACATGGACCGCAAGACGGCCCGCCACATCGGCCGCTACTGCCAGTTCGCCCTGGCGGCCAGCAAGCAGGCCCTGGCCGAAAGCGGCCTGCAGCCGGGCGACATGGATCCCGACGACGTGGGCGTCATCGTCTCCAGCGGCATCGGCGGCATGGAGGAGATCGAAAAGAGCCACACGGCGCTGATGGAGCGCGGCGTGCGCCGGATCTCCCCCTTCACCGTGCCGATGATGATCGCGGACATGGCCGCCGGCATCGTGGCCATGCACACCCGCGCCGGCGGTCCCAACTACGCCATCGTCAGCGCCTGCGCGTCTTCCGGCCACGGCATCGGCGAGGCCGCCGAGATCATCAAGCGCGGGGACGCCAAGGCGATGCTGGCCGGTGGCGCCGAGGCCACCATCACGCCTCTGACCATGGGCGCCTTCTGCCAGATCAAGGCCGTGAGTGAGCGCAACGACGAGCCCGAGAAAGCCTGCCGGCCCTGGGACGTCGACCGCGACGGCTTCGTGATGGGCGAGGGCGGCGTGATGTTCGTGCTCGAGGACTGGGAGTTCGCCAAATCCCGCGGCGCCCGCATCCAGGGCGAGATCGTGGGCTACGGCGCCAGCGCCGACATGTACCACTTCACCGCGCCCCACCCCGAGGGCCTGGGCGCCAGCCGCGCCATGAAGCGCGCCCTCGACAAGTCGGGCGTGGCGCCGGCAGAGGTCGGCTACATCAACGCCCACGGCACCTCGACCAAGCTCGGCGACATCGCCGAGACCAAAGCCATCAAGGCCGTCTTCGGCGAGCACGCCTACGAGCTGGCTGTCAGCTCCACCAAGTCGGTGCACGCGCACCTGCTGGGGGCCGCCGGCGCTATGGAGGCGGCGGCCTGCGTGATGGCTCTGCAGGAGGGCGTGCTGCCCCCGACCATCAACCTCGACCACCAGGACCCCGAGTGCGACCTCGACTACGTGCCCAACAAGGCGCGGCGGGCGGACCTCTCGGTGGCGATGTCGAACTCTTTCGGATTCGGCGGCCACAACGCCACGCTGCTGATCCGCAAGCCGGAACTCAACTGAGGTGAGCAACGCAATGGCGCAACTGGACTTTCACGACCTGCAGGAGATGGCCGCCGAGATTCTCGGGATCGACGCCGAGGACGTGCAGATGGACAAGAGCTTCGCCCGCGATCTGGCGGCCGACTCCCTCGACCTGGTCGAGCTGATCGCGGCCGTCGAGGACAAGTACGACGTCGAGCTGCCCGAAGAGACGCTCGAAGGGATGAAGAATGTCGGCGACCTCTGGCGGTTCCTCGAGGCGCACGCCAATCAGGCGGCGGAGGCCTAACCCCACATGGCGCTGAGAACCGCACCCCGAGTCCGCAGCGACGCCGTGCCTCTGCGGACCTTCAAGTCCAGCGGCCGGCCGGTGGCGATCGCCGGCATCGGCGTGCACGCGCCGGAACCGGTGCTGACCAATCTCGACCTCGAGAAGATGATGGAGACGTCCGACGCCTGGATTACCGAGCGGACCGGGATCAAGCGCCGCCACGTGGCCGAGCCGGGCACCACCACCTTCGAGCTGGCCACGATGGCCGCCCGCCGGGCGCTCGACAACGCCGGCGTGCGCGCCGAGGACCTGGACATGATCCTGGTCTCAACCTCCACCCCCGACGGCCCCTTCCCGAGCGTGGCCTGCCGCCTGCAGGACCAGTTGGGCGTGCCGGGTGCCGTGGCCTGGGACCTGCTGGCCGCCTGCACCGGGTTCGTCTACGCGCTGGGCACCGCCGAGGCTTACATCTCCAGCGGTCGGGCGGACACCGTGCTGGTGATCGGCGCCGAGGTGCTGACGCGGATGCTGGACTGGAACTACCGGACGACGGCCGTGATCTTCGGCGACGGCGCGGGAGCCGCGGTGCTGCGCCCGGCCAGCCGGGGCGCCGGGTTCCTCAGCTGGTGCCTGGGCTCAGACGGGCGCGGCTACGACCAGATCACGACCGGCGACGTCGAGAAAGGCGCCTACGCGGCGCACCAGGGCAATCCCACGATCGACATGAAAGGCCCCGACGTCTTCAAGTTCGCGGTCGACATCTTCATCCGGCAGGCCTACGCCTGTGCTGAGGAGGCGGGAATCGGGATCGAGGACGTCGACCTCTGGGTGCCCCACCAGGCCAACCGCCGCATCATCGAGGCCGCCGCCCGCCGTATCGGCCTGCCCATGGAGCGCGTGGCCTGCAACATCGACGAGTACGGCAACACCTCCACCGCCACGATCCCCCTGGCCCTGAACGACGCGCTCAGGGACGGCCGCATCAAGAGCGGCGACAAGGTGCTCATCGCGGGCTTCGGCAGCGGACTCACCTGGGGAGCCTGTCTCCTCGAATGGGAGTAACGCTCTCCGGCCCAATCGCGCTTCTGTTCCCCGGTCAAGGAGTGCAGAAGCCGGGGATGGGCCGCAAACTGTACGACCGCTATCCGGCGGCGCGCCGGGTGTTCGAGCGCGCCGAGCAGGTGCTCGACCTGCCCGTGCGCCGGCTTTGCTTCGAGGGCCCGGCCGAGGAGCTGAACCGCACGGAGATCCTGCAGCCCTGCGTGATGACCGTCTGCTGGGCCGCCTACGAGATCTACCGCGAGTCCTACGGCCTCGAGCAGGTGATGGTCATGGCCGGCCACTCGCTCGGCGAGTTCACGGCCCTGGCCGCGGCCGGCTCCATCAGCTGGGAGACGGCGCTGCTGCTGGTCAAGGAACGCGGCCGGATCATGGCCGAGGCCGTGACCGACCGGCCGGGCGGGATGATCGCGATTGTCGGCCTGGACGAACCCGAGGTCGAGCGCATCCGGGCTGAAGCCACCGGGCTGGGCCGGCTGTACATGGCCAACCGCAACGCCGACAACCAGTTCGTCCTCTCCGGCGACCTGCCGGCCGTGCAGGAGGCGGAGGTGCTGGCACTGGCCGCGGGCGCCCGGCGGGCGCTGATCCTCACGATCCCGCTCCCCGCCCACTCGCCGCTGATGGATTCCGCCGGCCGCGCCTTCGCGGCCGTGCTCGACCGGCTGGCCTTCGCGATGCCCGCCTACCCGATCCTGGCCAACGCCACCGGCGAGGTGGTCGCTTCGGTCGACGGCCTGCGCCAGGAGCTCACCAACCACCTGCTGCGCCCCGTGGACTGGGCGCGGACGATGGTGCAGATGCGCCGGATGCAGGTGCAGACGGTGGTCGAGCTCGGCCCCGGCCGCGTGCTCGCCAGCCTGGCCCAGAAGCACATTCCCGGCGTCACCTCCTGGAACGCCGAAGAGCTTTTCGTGGATTTCGCGTGAGCAAGGACCTGGAGGGCAAGACCGCGCTGGTCACCGGCGGCGGCAAGGGCATCGGCAAGGCCATCTCGGGTGCGCTGGCGGCCATGGGCGCCCGGGTCATCGTCAACTACCGCGGCGACGCCGGCGCGGCCGAGTCCACCGCCTCCGAGATCGGCGGCGAGGCGCTCCAGTGCGACGTTTCCGACGGGGCCGCGGTGGCGGCGATGGTCAAGTCGATCGGCCAGGTCGACGTGCTCGTCAACAACGCCGGCGCCGTACGCGACAACCTGCTCCTGCGCATGAAGGAGGAGGACTGGCGGCACGTCATCGAGACCGATCTCACCTCCGCCTTCCACACGACCAAGGCGGTGCTGATGGGCATGATGCGCGCGCGCTGGGGGCGCGTCGTCAACATCAGCTCGGTGGTCGGCATCACGGGCAACGCCGGCCAGGCCAACTACGCCGCCGCCAAGGCGGGGCTTATCGCCTTCACCAAGTCGATGGCCAAGGAGGTCGGCTCCCGCAGCATCACCGTGAACGCGGTGGCGCCGGGCTACGTGCGGACGGAGCTGACCAGCTCCTCGATGACCGAGGAGATGATGCAGGCCGTCGTGGAAGCGACGCCGCTCAAGCGCGAGGGCACCGTCGACGACATCGCGGCCGCTGTCGCCTTCCTGTGCTCGCAGCGCGCGGGGTTCATCACCGGCCACACGCTGGTGGTGGACGGGGGGCTTTCCATATAGCACTCCTCCAGGAGAGACGACGCGAACCGGCGCCGGAACCCCGGCTGCCGCTGATCCCGCTGCCCACCAACTGTCCCGGCTGCGGCGTCGGGCTGGACGTCGAGGCGCTGCGCGCGTCTGCCTACGTCTGCGCCTGCGGCCATCACTTCCGGATGGGCGCGGACGCCTGGCTCGCGCTGCTCGCCGATCCCGGATCCTGGCAGGAGCGCTGGTCCGACATCCGGCCCCACGACCTGCTGGACTGGAAGCGTCCCAAGCCCTACGAGGACATGATCGAGGCCGCCCGTGAGGAGGGCCTCAACGAGGCCGTCCGCACGGGCCTGGCCCGCATCGGCGAGCGGCCGGCCTGGCTCGGGGTATTCGACTTTCGCTTCGTGGGCGGGACTCTTTCCATCGTGGCTGGAGAGCGGCTGGCGCGCGGCCTGGAGGCCGCGGCCGCTTCGGGCGTGCCTTACCTGCTGGTCACCGCCTCGGGCGGTGCCCGCATGCAGGAGGGCGTGCTGGCGCTGATGCAGCTGGCCAAGGTCAACGGGGCCGTGGGGCGCCTGCACGTCTCGCGCACGCCTTTCTTCAGCGTCCTCACGGATCCCACCTTCGGCGGCGTGTCGGCTTCGCTGGCCCTGATGGCCGACGTCAACATTGCGGAGCCTGGCGCGGCCATCGGCTTCACGGGCGCGCGCGTCATCAAGCAGGCCACCTACGCCGACCTGCCCAAGGGCTTCCAGAGCGCCGAATTTCAGCTGACGCACGGCCAGGTCGACATGGTGGTGCCGCGGACCGAGCTCCGCCGCCGCCTGATCCATCTCCTGGAGCTCTATCGATGACCGACACCCTTTCGGTCTGGCAGCTGGTGGAGATGGCCCGGCACCAGGACCGCCCCTACTTCGGCGACTACGTCAGCCGTCTGGTCCCGGACTTCGTGGAGCTGCACGGCGACCGGCTCTCGGCCGACGACCCGGCACTGGTGGCCGGGATAGGCACCTGGCACGGGCGCACGGCGGTCTTCATGGGCAACCAGAAGGGCCGCACCCTTTCCGAGCGCCTGCACCGGAACTGGGGGATGATGCACCCCGAGGGCTACCGGAAGGCGATCCGGCTGGCACACCAGGCGGCCAAGTTCGGATTCCCGATCGTCTGCCTGGTCGACACACCAGGGGCCTACCCGGGCGCCGGCGCCGAGGAGCGCGGCATCGCCGCCGCCATCGCGGGCGCCATCATGGAATGGTTCACGATCCCGGTCCCCGTGGTCGCCTGCATCATCGGCGAAGGCGGTTCGGGGGGCGCGCTGGGCCTGGCCGTCGCCGACCGGGTGCTGATGATGGAGAACTCCATTTACTCGGTGGCCTCGCCCGAAGCCGCCGCCTCGATCGTCTGGCGGGACAACGCGCGCAAGGTCGAAGCCGCCGAGCAGCTGCAGATCACCTCCCGCGACCTGCTCGCCATGGGCGTGGTCGAGGAGGTGATCCCGGAGCCGTCCGGCGGCGCGCACACCGACTACGATGCCGCCGCCCGCGCCCTCGATGAAGCGCTGCTGCGCGCCGTGCAGCCGCTGCTCGAGGAGGACACGCAGCTGCTGCTGGAGCGGCGCTACGAGCGCTATCGCTACATCGATTCCCTGATCGGCGCCGCCGAGCACTTCGGGCCCAAGGTCAGCGCCAAAGCCCTCGCCGAGTAGACCGCTGGTGGACAATGTGATAATTTGGCTGTCAAGTAAGGTGCTCCCTGCATGGCATTGCCCGATAAATCACAGCCGCCCGAAGCAGATCACGTCAGGCGCGCGAGGCTAGAGGACGGCCGGATAGCGCTGGTCCGGATCCGCCATCGGCTGCAGCGGATCCAGGAAGAGATGGACGCGATCAACCGTCGCGTGAGCGAGGCCTCCGCACGCCGTAAAAGTCACTAGGCACGACCGGCTCTAAACTCGTTCCCGTGCAGTTGGCCGCCATCGGCAGCGTCAACCTGGACCCCGGCAGCCTGCTGGCCTGGCTGGTGGTGGGCCTGATCGCCGGCGCCGTCGCGGGCCGCATCGTGGCCGGCCGCGGTCTCGGCTGCATCGCCGACATCGTGGTGGGCGTGATCGGCGCCTTCGTGGGCGGCTTCGTGGTCAGCTTCTTCATTCACGGGACCACCTTCGGGTTCTTGGGCAGCATCCTGGTCGCCGTCCTGGGCGCGGTCCTCTTCCTGGCCGTGCTCCGCGGTCTCAGCGGAGGCCGGCTGTAGCCCTCCTCGACGCGCTCGCCGGGGCGCGGGTGTACGACCTCGAGCAGCCACGGACAGCGCAGGCTCCCATGCACCCGGCGCACGTGCCCCCAGGGTTCGGCTACCTCCTGCACCGCCGGCACGAGCCGGGCGGTCCCGACCGGCGCAGCGGGGCGTCGGGGATCCTCGTCACCAGCGACCATGCCGGGACCCACATCGATGCCTTGTGCCACCAGGCCGAGGACCTTCAGATCCACGGGCCGCGCAAGATGACTCCCCGCCTCCAGACCAGCGCCGGCTTCACCGAGCTCGGCATCGACAGCGTGGCGCCGATCATGGCCCGCGGCGTGCTGATCGACCTGGCGCCCTGCGCGCCGGCCCGCTGGGTGCCGCTGGCCGAAGTGCAAGCGGCCGCCCAGAAGCAGGGCGTCGAGCCGCGCGCCGGCGACGTGGTCCTGCTGCGCACCGGGGGCGGCGCGCTCTGGAAACAGCCGGCGGAGTACCTGCGCACGGCCGGCATGGCCGGTGAGGTTTCGCAGTGGCTGGCCGACCTCGGCGTGCGCGCGGTGGGCGCCGACAACGTGGCCTGGGACTGGATCGAGGGCTCCGACCCGGCCACGGGCACCACCCTCCCCGGGCACGTGATCCTGCTGGTGCGCTCGGGCATCCACATCCTCGAGCACCTGTACCTCGAGGAGCTGGCGCGCGACAGCGTGCGTGAGTTCACGCTGGTCTGCCTGCCGCTCAAGATCATGGGCGCCACGGGGTCACCGGTCCGGCCGATCGCCCTGGTGGGATGACCCGGCTGGCCGCCGACCTGGCACGGCTGGCCGGCCAGGACGCGCTACGCGAGGGCGCCGAATACCTCCACGACTCGACCGAGATGCAGGGCCTGGCCGGCCAGGCGGAAGCCGTGGTGGCGCCTCCCGACGTCGCCGCGCTGCAGGCCGTCGTGGCCTGGTGCTACGAGCGCGGCATCGCCATGGTGCCGCGCGGTGGAGGGACCGGCTTCGCCGGCGGGGCGGTGCCCCAGGGCGGGGTGGTGGTCAGTCTGGAACGGCTGGACCGGGTCCGCGGCCTGGACCCCGAGGCCTGGCGTGTGCACGTGGAGGCGGGCGTGACCACGGGCCGGCTGCACCGTCTGGCCCGGGAGTCGGGCCTTTACTTCCCGCCCGACCCCGGCGCCTCCGAGCAGTCCCAGATCGGCGGCAACCTGGCCTGCAACGCCGGCGGGCCGCACAGCTTCAAGTACGGCGTCACCCGCGACTGGGTGACCGGCGTGGAGGCTGTGATCGGCGGCGGCGAGCTGGTCCGCTTCGGGGGTGCCACCCGCAAGGACGTCGCGGCTTACGACCTGCGCTCGGTCCTCTGCGGCTCCGAAGGCACGCTGGGCTTCATCACGGCCGCCTGGCTGAAGCTGATCCCCATGCCCGAATCCCAGATCCCCTTGGTGGCCGGCTACCCCAGCACCGCCGCGGGGGTCGCCGCCCTGCGCCGCGTTTACGGCTTCGGGCTGCGGGCGTCGGTGCTCGAGTACCTGGACGCTGGCGCCGTGGCGGCCAGCGCGGCGGCCTTTCCGGGCGGCCTGCCGGAGGGTACGCGGTTCCTGGTCATCAGCGAGGCCGACGGCGATCCGGCCGGGGCCCACACCCTGGCCGCCGGCCTGACCGAAGCGCTGGAGGAGGGCGCGCTGCGGGTCGACACCGTCGACACCCCGGCCGGCCGCCGCGACCTCTGGCGCTGGCGCGACGGCGTCAGCTTCGCGGTACGCAGTGTGCGCGGCGGCAAGATGTCCGAGGACGTGGCCGTGCCTTTCGACCGGCTGGAAGCCGCCCTCGAGGTGTGCGAGGAGGCGGGCCGCCAAGTCGACCTGCCGACCTGCAGCTGGGGCCACGCGGGCGACGGCAACCTGCACGCGACCTTCCTGATCGACGCGGCCGACAAGAACCAGGTGGCGCGCGCCGCGCGGGGCGCGGAATTGATCTTCGCCGGCGTGCTCGAGCTGGGAGGTACCGTGACCGGCGAGCACGGGCTGGGTCTGGTCAAGCGCCACCAGCTGGCGCGCCAGCTGGGGCCGGAGGAGATGCGGCTGATGCTGGCGGTGAAGGCGGCCTTCGACCCCCGCAACCTCTTCAACCCCGGCAAGAAGGTGGTGGTCGGCAGCTCATGAACGGGCTCGACCCGCAGCCGCTGCTGCCCATGCTGAGGCAGCTGGCCGGGCGCCTGCTGGTGACCGAGCTGCCGCCCGTGGCGCTGGTCCGCCAGCACTTTCAGGCGCCGCGCCTGGAAGGCATCGAGGCAGCCGTGTGCGAGGAGGTGGGTCGTGTCCTCGCCGCCGGCGGCCGGACGCCGGGCCCGGTGGCGGTGGGCGTCGGCAGCCGGGGGATCGCCAACCTGGAGCTGGTCGTGCGCGCGAGCGTCGGCGCGCTCAAAGCCGCCGGTTGGGACCCCTTCATCGTGCCCGCCATGGGCAGCCACGGCGCCGCCACCGCGGCCGGGCAGGCTGATGTCCTGGCCGGCTTTGGCGTCACCGAGGAGCGGGTGGGCGCGCCGGTGCGCGCGACCATGGAGACGGTGGTGGTCGGGGAGGCGCTGCCCGGCGTGCCCTGGCACGCCGACAGCCTGGCCGTCGAGGCCGGCGCGGTCTTCCTGATCTCGCGCGTCAAGCCGCACACCAGCTTCCGCGGCCCGGTCGAGTCGGGGCCGGCCAAGATGTGCGCGATCGGCTTGGGCAAGCAGCCCGGCGCGCAGGTCATGCACGCGGCCAGCGCGGCCGGCCTGGCCGAGCGCATTCCGGCCGCCGCCCGCCTGGCCGAGCGCAGCGGGCTGCTCTTGGGCGCGCTGGCGGTAGTCGAGAACCAGCGCGACGAGACCGCGCTGGCCCGCGGCCTGAGCGCCGCCGAGGTTGGGGGGGAAGCCGAGTCCGAGCTTCTGCGCCGCGCGCGCGAGCTGATGCCGCGCATCCCCTTTCGCGAGATAGACGTCCTGGTCGTCGACCGCATGGGCAAGGACATCAGCGGGACGGGCATGGACACCAATGTCATCAACAGGTTCCGGATCGTGGGCCAGGAGGAGTCGGGGAGGCCGCTGATCCAGGCCATCGCGGTGCTGGGGCTGACGGAGAACACGCACGGCAACGCCATGGGCATCGGCAACGCGGACTACGTGCCCGCCCGCCTGCTGGCCGGCGTCGACCTCGAGGCGCTCTACACCAACGCGCTGACCGCGGGCCAGATCGCCATCGAGCGGCCGCACCTGCCGATGGTCCTGGCCGACGACCGCGATGCGGTGCGCGCCGCCGTGACCGCGGTGGGGCGCTCCCCGCAGGAGACGCGACTGGCGTGGATCCACGACACCCTGCACACCGAGGTCATGGCGGTCAGCCCGGCCCTCCTCGGCGAGGCGCGCGAGCTGGGCCTGGAGCTGCTCGGCGAGCCGCGCGAGCTGCCCTTCGACTCCCGCGGCGAGCTCTCGTCCCTACTCGTATCGTCGTAGCCGTTATGGAAAAAATGGTTCGCGATGTGATGACCAAATCGCCGGTGACGATGGCGGTCGACGCGCTGGTGCAGGACGCCGCCCGCGCCATGAAGGACAGGAATATCGGTGACGTGATCGTCACGCAGGGCGACCAGGTCTGCGGGATCGTGACCGATCGCGACATCACCGTGCGCGCGGTGGCCGAGGGCAAGGATCCGCGGAGCACCAAGCTGGGCGACATCTGCAGCTCGGACCTGATCACGCTCCAGCCCGACCAGTCCGTCGACGAGGCGGTCAAGCTGATGCGCGCGAAGGCCATCCGCCGGCTGCCGGTGATGGAGGGCAGCAAGCCGGTCGGCATCCTCGCCCTCGGCGACCTGGCGACCCAGCAGGACGAAGGGTCGGCGCTGGCCGACATCAGCTCGGCCCCGCCGAACTCATAGAACGGCCTAGGCGGGCCGGCCGAGCGCGGAGCCGAGCGCCAGGCGGAGCTCCTCCAGGTGCTCGCGCTGGTGGCGGGCCATGGCCCGCATCGCCGACGCGATGCTCCGGCCCGCCTCGCTGCCGGCGGGCATGGGTGCGGCCAGGTCGGCCGTGAGCAGGGCCGCGTCCAGGGCCTGAGTGCCGCGCTCCAGCTCGGCGATCAGCTCCGCGGCGGGCGTGTCGTGCCGCCGGCGCACCTGCGAGGCATTCCAGCGATCGGCGTCGAAGGGCTCAGCGCCCGGTTTCGGCGGACCCAGTGCGAGCAGCGGCGCCATCGCCGCCTGGCTGCTCGAGAGATGCGCCAGCAGGTCCTTCGCCGACCATTCGCCGCTCCCCGACGGTGCAGCCCAATCGCCGCTCAGGGTGGCCGCGTCCCGCGCCAGCTCCCGCCAGGCGGCGCGCACGCACAGCCGCTCCACGTCCCGGGCGATTTCGGCGGGAAGGATCAGCGGGATGTCGTGCCCGGAGTGGTACCAGCGCACATCGGCATCGGGGATGGCCGACTTCACCTCGCGCGCGCCCTGCTCCTTCCAGGGCCGGAAGCCGGCGTCGGCGCCGGCCAGCGCCAACAGCACCGGCAGGCCCTCCAGACGCTCGAAAAGCAGCGCCGGCTGGAAGGCGAACAGCTGCTTGAGAATCTGCAGCCGCACCTCGGCGGTCAGGGTCAGGACCCAGGCGTCGCCGTCGCGACGGTGGGAGGCGGCCACGAACGGCTCCAGGTCGGCAGCCCAGGCCGGGCCGAGGAGGTCGGCCGCGACCCGGTAAGCCTGATCGAGCTCCGCGTAGCGCGGGAGGTCCGGCTGCATGACCTGAGCCGCCTGGTCCCAGGTCAGACGCTCGGCCAGGGGCAGGATCGGGCTGTCGATCAGACCCAGGCCGGAGATCCGCTCCGGGCTGGTGGCGGCCAGGTCGAGCGCGACGGAGCCACCCCAGGAGTGGCCGATCAGGACCGGCCGGCCGAGGTCCAGCTCGGTTAGGGCGATCAGCGCGTCCGCCGACAGGTCCTCCATCTTGTAACCGCCCGCCGGCGCGTCGCTGGCGCCGTGCGCCCGCTGGTCGAGCGCGACCAGCCGCCGGTGCGGCAGCTGCTCCGCCAGGCGGCCCCAAAACAGCGCGTTCGAGCTCAGCCCGTGCAGCGCGAGGATGGCGACGCCGTCGTCTTCCTCGGGCTGTGACGGCGCCCACTCCACCCAGTGCAGGCGGACGCCGTCGCGCTCCAGGAATCCCTCGCCCACGGGCAAAGGCTAAGGGTTCAGGCGACGGCCACCTGGGCCGTGGCCGGCTGCGGTTCGCGGCGCCGGCGCTTGATGCCGAGACAGCTGAGCGCAGCCAGCCCCAGCACCAGCACGCCCACCAGCAGCGTTGGCCGCATGGCGTCGATGAACCCATACGCGAAGACGTCATGCGAGATCTGCTGGAGCTGGTGCGCCACCTGCGGCGGCAGGCCGGAAGGCAGATTGGCGCCGCCGCTCTGGCCGCGGCCGACCTGGAAGCCCGACTTGGAGGCCTGGCTGAAGCCGTCGATGAAGCGCTGGCGGAACTGGGCAGGGAGTCCGGCCGAGCGGGCCACGGCCTGGTCGTGGAGGGCGGTGGCCAGGCGGTTCTGGAGGACGGCCCCCACCACGGCGCTGCCCAGCACACCGCCCAGCTGGCGGGTGGTGTTGAAGACGCCTGAGGCGGCGCCGGCCATCCGGGGCTCGATGTTGCGCATGGCCACGGTGACCATGGGCGCGAAGGTGCAGCCCAGGCCCACGCCGGCCACCATCGCGGGCAGTGTGAACGTGTACCAGTCGGCGTTGATGCTGGCCACGAGGTCGATCAGGCCGAAGCCGATCGAGAACATGGTGAGCCCGAAGAGCAGGATGTATTTGCCGCCGATCCGGTCTGCCAGCCGCCCCGCGAAAGGCGCCACCGGCATCGAGACGAGGCTCATGGGCAGGAAGGTCAGCCCCGCCTTGATGGCCGAGAAGCCGAGCACCGACTGCAGGAAGATGGTGACCGGCAGGAACATCCCCAGCATCCCGAAGGCGACGGCCGCGGTGGTGAAGTTCATGAGGCTGTAGTTGCGGTCCGCGAAGAGCGAGAGCGGGATCAGCGGCTCGGCCTGGAACCTCTCCCAGGCGAAGAAGGCGATAACCAGCACCACGCCGCCGGCCAGGAGCAGCGGGATGCTGATGATGCCGGTCACGGTTCCCCAGTCGTACTTCTGGCCCTCGATGAGCCCGAAGGTGATCAAGAAAAGCCCGGCGGTGGCGAGCAGCACGCCCACGATGTCGAAGCCGTGGCGGCGGCCCGGCCGCAGGTTGGGGATGATCAAGGCCGCCGCGACGATCGTGAAGATCCCGATCGGGACGTTGACGTAGAAGATCCAGCGCCAGTTGACCCAGGTCACCAGCGCCCCGCCCAGGGTCGGCCCGGTCAGAGCGGCGATACCGGCCACTCCACCCCAGACGCCGAACGCCGCGCCCCGCTTGGTGGGCTCGAAGATGCTGGTGATGATGGTGAGGGTCTGCGGCGTCAGCATGGCGCCGCCGACGCCCTGGACGACCCGAAAGGCGATCAGCTGGTCGGCGTTCTGTGCGGCCCCGCAGGCCATGGAGGCCAGGGTGAACACCGCGAGCCCGGCGACGAACATGTACTTGGGGCTCCAGAGGTCGCCCAGCCGGCCGGCCGTGATGAGGAGCACGGCGTAGACCAGGATGTAAGCGTTGAGCACCCAGAGGATCTGGTCGAGGGAGGTGTTGAGGTCGCTCAGGATGCTCGGCACCGCGATGTTCACGATCGTGGTGTCGAGCAGGATCATGAAGAAGCCCAGGCTGAGCACCACCAGCACCGCCCAGGGGTTCGCGCGCAACCGGGTCATGAGCTGATCACCTCCATCGTCACCGGCTCGCGAATGCCCGCGAACCACTCCAACCGCCCCGACTCGATCTCCCGGACGAGGCCTTCCAACCAATCGATCTCGGCCCGGCGCAGGGCCTGGGCATGCTCCACCTCGACGATGCAGAGCCGGGAAAGCCCGCCCCGGGCCAGCATCCCCAGCACCCGCTCGGTCTCCTCGATCAGCGCCGCCTGCGCCGCCTTTCGCTGGCGCAGCAGCTCGGCCGCCTCGGACTTCTCCAGGTGGTGCATGAAGGCCAACCCCGCCTCGAAGTGGCTGTATTCCTTGGCCGGCTCCGCCAGCAGGCCGCGCAGGCGGGCGCGGAAGGCCTCGCGGCCGGCGGCGGTGAGCCGGTAAACCGTGCGCTCGGGGCGGCGTCCTTCCCGGCCGGTGCCGGTGGTCTGGATGAGGCCGGCCTGCAGCATCTGGTCGACCGTGTGGTAGAGCGAGCCGAAGTTGAGCTTGACCGCGTCGTGCATGTAGCGGAGCTTCATGGCCTGGGCCATCTCGTAGGGGTGCATCGGCCGCTCGTCGAGCAGGCTGGCTACGGCTACGGCGAGGGGCGTCAGGCGGGCTGCGGGTTTATCCATGGCGAAATACTCCGCGCGGAGTATAACGCCCGGAGCAGCGCTGCGTGAGCGGTCACGAGGCACTGGCGCCGGCGCTCGCGCTGGCGGCGGGCATCCTCTCCTTCACCTCCCCCTGCGCGCTGCCGCTGGTGCCCGGCTACCTGGGCTTCATGTCGGGGGTGAGCGCCGGCCGCGGGCGGACGGTGCTGGCAGCCACGCTGTTCGTGCTCGGCTTCGCCGTCGTCTTCACCGCGCTGGGCTGGGCCGCGGCGTCGGCCGGCTCGCTGCTCACCGGCGCCCCGCGCGATTGGCTCGACCGCGCGGCGGGGATCCTCATCGTGGTGCTGGGCCTGATCGTGATCGGGCTGGTGCCTGCGCCTCTGCTGATGCACGAGGGCCGGCCGCTGCTGGAGCGCGTGCGGCCCGGTCCGGCCGGCGCCCTGTTCCTCGGCGTGGCCTTCGCCTTCGGCTGGACTCCCTGCATCGGGCCGGTCCTGGGCGCCATCCTGACCATGGCCAGCGTGCAGGGCAGCGCGCCGCGGGCCGCCCTCCTGCTCCTGATCTACTCGCTGGGTCTGGGGATCCCCTTCCTGCTCGCCGCGGCCTCGCTGGAGCGCTTCGCGGGCGTGTCCGGCTGGCTGCGCCGGCACGCCCGGCCTATCGACACGGTGGGTGGGCTGCTGCTGGTGGGGATGGGGGTGCTGGTGTTCACCGGCGACCTCAACCGGGTACTGGCTCCGGCACTGGATCTCTACGCAAGGCTGAAGTGGCCGCCGATCTGAACACGCGGACTAAGTGTGGCCGTAAGGGCTGGCTCTGGCAGCCCGTGTGGGTCCGTGATCCAGGCGTTGGGGACCTAACTCTGAGGTGAAAAGGAGGTAGGTCCGCGGGAGGAACCTTGGTTCTTCCCGCGAAGCGAAGCGTCAGCGGGGCGCTCTGACAAAACGTTAACAACCGGGGTGCAACCGGGCCGGGTCCATCCCGTGTAATCCCTTGCGTGAGTGGGGCGGTGGTATCCCTCGGCCGGATCGCTCCGGTGGAGGATTCCAGCGAGGCGCTGGCAAGGCTGGCGACCGGCGGCGACGACGCCGCCTTCGAGGCGTTGATCCGGCGCTACCAGCGCCGCGTACACGGCTTCGCCTACCAGCACTTGCACGACCCCGACGAGGCCCAGGACCTGGCCCAGGAGATCTTCGTCCGCCTCTATCGCGCGCTGGCGCGCTACGACAGCGCCCGCCCGTTCGAGCCCTGGTTCTGGAAGCTGGCCGCCAACGTCAGCCTCAACTATGTGCGCCGTGGGGTCGACACTCCCTCCCCCGAATCCGGACAGGGCAGAGGTGGGGACGTCCAGCAACCAGAAGCCGCGGGCCTGCGCGAAGCCCTGCTAGAGCTGGAACAGACCAGCCGCCTGGCCCTGGTCCTGCACTACTACTCGGGCCTCTCGCTGGACGAGGTCTCGGCCGCGCTGGGCATGACCGTAGCCGCGCTCAAGTCGCGCATGCACCGGGCCCGGGCCAGCCTCCGCCGGGCGCTCGTGGAGGCGCCGGCGTGACCTGCCGGGAGGCCCGCCTGCGCCTGGAGGCGCTGGTCGACGGCAGCCTGGAACCGAACTGGCAGGCCGCCGTGCGTGCACACCTGGCCGGCTGCCTAGACTGCGCCGAGCAGCACCGCGCGGCGAGCACGCTGCCTGGACGCCTCCGGGCGCTGCCGGCGCCCGCCCCCGGAGACCTGGCGGCCGTCGTTATGGCCCGGGTGCGTGCCGATCGCCAGCATCCCGAGCTCAGCTGGACCCTGGCTACGTTGGAGCTGGTTCTGGGCTGCCTCGTGTTGGTCCAGCTTTCGGGCTTCGCCGGGCTCGCCAGCGCGGCAGGCGGAGCCCTGCGCGACGCCGGCTGGCTGCTCGGCTCCAGCGGCTCCACCCCGGTGCCGGTGCCGGGGGACCTAATCCTGTTCCTGGGCCTGGTCGCGCTGATCGCCTGCAGCACGGCACACCTGGCGCTCCTCTCACGCGGCGCCCGCCGGCGGCTCAGCTAGCCCCGATGGCAAAGCGCTGGACCTGGCCGTTGGTCCTCATCTGTCTGGTCGCGATCGGTGGCCTGCTGGCGGTGGCCGACGCCGCCCTGATCAAGCCGCTGCTGCCGGAACCGGAACCGGCCAGGCTCCTGGCCGCCGGCCGGCCCGCCGAGCCGGCTCTGCTGCCGCGGTTCGGCTTCGGGCTCGCCTTTCGGGATCCGCTGCTCGACTTCGGCTACGGCACGGTGGTGGCCACCACGGTGGCAGTGCTGTTGCTCTGCCTCGCCATGCTGGTGATGGTGCCCGGCCGCGTCCGGGTGGCCGTCGAGCGGCTGGAGGCCCCGCACGGGCTGGTTCGCGCCTACGCCGCCGGGGCCGCGGCCGCGCTGCTGGTGGCTGCGGTGACGCTGCTCTTCCGGTACACGCTGTTTCTGATCGGCATCGCGCCGGTGCTCTGGCTGGCGTCGGCGGCCGCGGTCGCCTTCGGGATCGCGAGCCTTGGACTCTATGCCGGCCGCCGCGTGCTTTCGCGACTGGGCGCGGTCTCTCCCTTCCTGGCCGGCGTGGCCGGGATCTTGATGGTCCTCGACGCCGCCCTGGTGCCCTACCTGGGCTGGCTGTTCGGCGCCGCCGCGGCCTTGGTCGGGCTGGGGCTGGCCGCCAGCACGCGTCTCGGCTCGCCGCGAGGCTGGAGCCTCGACGAGCTGCGTTGGGACACCCACCACACATCCGCTGAGGAGGCCTGAAGCAGTGATTCAGCCGCGCGACAACGTCATCCAGGCGTTCCGATCGCCCAACCGCAACCAGTACATGGCCGTGGCCGGCCTGGGCCTGATCGCACTCGCCTTGGCCGGGCTGATCGGGCGCGACGTGTTCTTCCCGCCCGCCCAGGCCGCGGCTGCCGTGCGCACGGCGGCGGTCACCCGGGGCACCGTGCGCTCCGCCGTCACCGGCACAGGGTCGGTGGTGCCCGCCGAGCAGATCAACGTGGGCTTCCGCAGCGCCGGCCAGCTCACCGAGGTGGACGTGAAGGTCGGCGACCATGTGAGCAAAGGCCAGGTGCTCGCCAAGATCGACACCACCGCCCTGCAGATCGCGCTCGATCAGGCCAACGCCAACCTGCAGACCGCGCAGGCCAACCTCGCCAACACCCAGAACGGCACCGCCCTGGTGCAGGCGCAGCACGCCATCGACATCGCGCGCACCTCCTACAACGACACCGTCAACCAGGTGAACCTCACCAACGCCCAGGACCAGGCCGCGCTCGCCGCCGACAAGGCGCAGCTGGGCGGCGACCAGGCCCAGTTCAACCTGGACAACAGCGCACTCCAGGCGAGCTTCACCTACAAGCTGGACCAGCAGCAGCTGGCGGCTGACCAGGCCAAGCTGACCGCGGACGGCAATCAGTACACGGCGGACGGCTGCTTCACCAATCCCGCGGCGCCCAATTGCGGCGCGGATCTGGCCAACATCAACACCGATCGCACCGCCGTCGGCGCGGACCAGACCAAGGTCAATGGGGATGCCGCCGCAGCCAACGCCGATTCCGCGAAGGTCGCCGCGGACCAGGCCAAGGTCAACGCGGACAACATCAAGGTCGCCCTCGACCAGGTCAGCGGCCAGCGTTCTCTCAACCAGGCCGCCAACGCGATCACCAGCGCGCAGGACTCGCTCAACGCCCAGACCTCCTCGCGCCCGAGCACGATCGCCGCCCAGCAGGCTGCAATCCAGAACGCGCAGGCCGCCGTCGACACGGCCCAGCTCAACCTCAACCAGGCCACCCTCACCGCGCCCATCGGCGGCGTGATCAACAGCCTCAGCGGGCAGGTCGGCGAGTACGTGGGCGCCTCCGGCGGCACCACCGCGCTGGCCCCCGGCACCCTCGCCCCGGCGCCCTCCAGCTCGAGCGCCAGCAGCACCGGCAGCTCCAGTGCCGGCTCCGCCTTCGCCGTCATCAGCAACGACCAGGCCTTCCAGGTCGTCGTCCCCTTCGCCGAGGCCGACGCCGGCCGGATCGCGGCCGGCCAGGCCGCGACGGTGAGCTTCGACGCCGTGCAGGGCCTCACCATCCCCTCCCACGTGCTGGCGACCGCGGCCGCCGCGACCGTGGTCTCCAACGTCGTCAACTACAACACGACCCTGACCCTGGAGCAGATCGACAACCGCATCCGATCCGGCCAGACCGCCAACGTGACCGTGGTGGTGGCACAGGCCAGCAACGTGCTGGTGGTGCCCAACTCCGCGATCACCCGCATCGGCACCCGCGCCTTCGTAAACGTGCTCCAGGCCGGTGGCAAAGAGGTCCGCAAGCTTGTCACCCTGGGCGTCGCCGGTGACACCACGACCGAAGTCACCGACGGCCTGGCTGCGGGCGACCGCGTCGTCCTGCCGCAGCTGCGCAGCACCACGACCAGCACCGGCGGAGGCGCCGGCCGCAACGGCGGCGGCGGCAATGTGCGCATCGGGGGCGGCTTCGGCGGATGATCACCCCACAAAATCTCCGATTTTGCGGGGACCCCGGATGACGTCAAGCCCCGACGTGATGATCGCGCTGCGCGGGATCACGAAGATCTACCGGATGGGCAGCATCGAGGTGCACGCCCTGCGCGGCATCGACCTCGAGGTCAGGGCGGGGGAGTTCGTGGCCATCATGGGCGCGTCGGGCTCCGGCAAGTCGACCCTGATGAACCTGGTCGGCTGCCTCGACCTGCCCACCGCCGGGACATACATCCTGGACGGCGTCGACGTGCGCGACCTCAGCGATTCCCAGCTGGCGGCCGTGCGCAACCGCAAGATCGGCTTCGTCTTCCAGTCCTTCAACCTGATCCCGCGCTCGACGGCTCTCCACAACGTGGAGATGCCGCTGATCTATGCCAACCAGAACCAGGGCCGCCGCCAGCGGGCGCTGGAGGCGCTGACCATGGTCGGCCTCGCAGATAGAGCCGGCCACCAGCCGACCGAGCTCTCAGGAGGCCAGCAGCAGCGGGTGGCGATCGCCCGCGCCCTGGTCACCGAGCCCGCCATCCTGCTCGCGGATGAGCCCACCGGCAACCTGGACAGCGAGTCGAGCCTGGAGATCCTCCGCCTCCTGACCCGGCTCAACGAGGCGGGCCGGACCATCGTCCTGATCACCCACGAAGCCGATATCGCCGCCTTCGCCCGGCGCGTGGTGCGGCTCCGCGACGGCCTGATCGTCAGCGACCAGGCTCAGGTTCCGGCGGCGCCGCAGCAGATGGAGGCCGCGCGGTGAACGTCTACGAAGCGCTGCGTCTGGCCTGGTCGGGCCTGCTCTCCAACCGCCTGCGCTCCGGCCTGACCATGCTCGGGATCCTGATCGGCGTAGGCGCCGTGATCCTGCTGGTCGCCTTCGGCAACGGCGCCTCGGTGCAGGTGCAGTCCCAGGTCCAGTCGCTTGGTTCCAACATCGTGTACATCTACCCGACCGCGGCCAGAGGCGCGGGCGGGGTCTCCCAGGGCTTCGGCAGCGCCTCCACCCTGACACAGGCCGACGTCGACGCGCTCAAGGACAAGGGCCAGGCGCCCGACATCGTGACCGCGATCCCGGTCACCAACGCCGCCGGCAACATGACCTGGCAGAACCAGAACTGGTTCGCCCAGACCACCGGCAGCACCGAGGACTTCGCCCAGGTCCGCAACTACCAGGTGGCCACCGGTGCCATGTTCACCGCGGCCGATGTCAACGCCGACGCCAAGGTAGTGGTGGTCGGGCAGACCGTGATCGACAACCTCTTCAGCGGCCAGGATCCGGTCGGCCAGACCATCAAGATCAACCGCCAATCCTTCCGGGTGGTCGGCACCTTCGCGCCCAAGGGCTCGCAGGGCTTGGGCAACCAGGACAACGTGGCCGTGGTTCCCATCAGCAGCGCCTGGGCCTATCTCTCGGGCGGCCGGGGCCGCAACATCAGCCAGATCGTCATCGAGGCGACCGACTCCGGCAGCGTCCAGTCGGCTCAGCAGGAGGCCACGCAGATCCTCCTCAACCGCCACAACATCGGCGATCCCACCCAGGCCGATTTCACGACCCAAAGCCAGCAAGACATCCTCAACACGGTCGGCCAGATCACCCAGACCCTGACCATCCTGCTGGGCTCGATCGCCGCCATCTCACTGGTCGTGGGCGGCATCGGGATCATGAACATCATGCTGGTGACCGTCACCGAGCGGACCCGCGAGATCGGGATCCGCAAGGCGATCGGCGCCCGCCGCAGCGACATCCTGCTCCAGTTCCTGATCGAGTCGATGGTCCTGTCCGGCCTGGGCGGCCTGCTTGGCATCGCCATCGGCGTGGGCGTCTCGCTCTGGGTGGGCTCGATCTCACTGGCCAGCAGCGGCCCGCTCAGCAGCCTGCCCGCGCCGGTCGTCTCCGGTCCCTCGGTCCTGCTCGCCTTCGGGGTGTCGGTCGGGATCGGGCTCTTCTTCGGCATCTACCCCGCTAACCGGGCCGCGGCCCTGCACCCGATCGAAGCCTTGAGGTACGAATGAGATGAGGAACCTGACCGTCGCCCTGGTGGTCGTGATCGCCGTGCTGGTCGGCTTCTATTCCGGCTGGAAGTATTCGCAATCGAAAGCCGGCTCGAACGGCTCCCCGACCGCCGCCCTGAGCTTCGCGACGCCTTCGCCCTCGGCCGCCACGGGTGGCAATGCCGCGAATGGCGGCAACGGCGGCTTGGCGGGCGGCTTCGGCGGCCGGGGCACGGCCGGCCAGGTGACTTCGGTCAGCGGCAACCTGATCACCATCCACAACCCCAACACCGGCCAGGACACCAAGATCCAGCTCAGGGGCGACACCACCGTCAGCAAGACCGTGGCGGGCAATAGCGCCGATCTGCAGCCCGGCGTCAACGTGACCGTGGTCGGGCAGCCCGGTGCGGACGGCACCGTGGACGCCACCAGCGTGAGCATCGTGCCGGCGCTCCCCGCCGGCGGCGCCGGCGGCCGGGGTCGGCCTTCCGCGTCTCCCTCCCCTTAGGGGAGGGGTCGGGGTGGGGGCGTGACGCGCCTGATCTGGCTGATCGTGGCGGCCATCCTCGGCCTCTCCGGCTACGACCTGCTCCTCCGGGACCTTCTGGGCTGGACCGGCTACTTCGTGGCCGGCATCGGGATCGGCATTCTGAGCGCGGTGGTGGGCAGCTACGCCCACGACGCGCTGGCCGGAAGATCCCCTCCCCATCGGGGAGGGTAGGGTGGGGGACGGCTAGGCTTCTACCTCGTGGACCGGATCCTGATGGAGGGCATGGCCTTCTTCGGGCGCCATGGCGTCTTCCCCGCCGAGCGCGAGCTGGGCGCGCGCTTCACCGTCGACGTGGAGCTGGAGGGCGACCTCCGCGCCGCCGGCCGCAGCGACCGCCTGGAGGAGACGATCAACTACGCGCACGCCTACGAGCTGGTGCGCGAGGTCGTCGAGGGCGAACCCTGCCACCTGCTGGAGGCGGTCGCCGAGCGCATCGCGGGCCGGCTCCTGGAGCTGCCCCGCGTCGAACAGGCCACCGTCCGGGTCCGCAAGCGGCCGCCGCTGGAAGGCGAGTTCCGGGCCTTCGGCGTCGAGCTCACGAGAGCGCGCTCGTGACCATCGCCTACTTCGACTGCTTCAGCGGCATCTCCGGTGACATGGCGCTGGGAGCGCTGATCGACGCCGGCGGCCAGCTGTCCGTGCTGGAGTCGGCGGTGAATGCCCTGGGCCTCGAGGGCGAGGTCGAGGTCAAGGCCCGGCAGGAGGAGCGCGGGCATCTGGGCGGCACCCGGGTGCTGGTCGAGGTCACCGAGGGTCCCGCGCGCAGCGTGCCCGACCTGGTGGCCGCAGTCGAAGGCGCTCGGGACGCGCCGGAGCGGGTGCGCGAGCTGGCGACCGACGCGCTCCGCCGCCTGGGGGTGGCTGAATCCCGCATCCACGGCCGGCCGGTCGAGGACCTGCACCTGCACGAGCTGGGCGGGGCCGACACCCTGGTCGACCTGGTCGGCAGCTTCTGGCTGCTCGACTCGCTGGGCGTGGACACGGTCTACGCCGGGCCCCTGCCCACCCCCCACGGGTTGGCCGGAGAGATGCCGCTGCCGCCGCCGGCGGCTCTCCGGGTGCTGGAGGGAACCGGCGCGGTGCTCCAGCCCGACGCTCGCACGGTGGAGCTGGTGACGCCGACCGGCGCCGCGCTCCTGGCCGCCGGCGCCCGCTTCGAGCGGCCGGCGATGCGCGTCGACCGCGTCGGCTACGGCCTGGGTGGACGCGACGAGCCGGGCAACGCGCTGGCCGTCTGGCTCGGCCAGCCGGTGCGCGAGGCGGCGACTGTGGCGGTGCTGGAGACCAATCTGGACGACATGTCCCCGGTGCTGGTGGGGGCGTTGCTCGAGGACCTGATGGCGGCCGGCGCCCTCGACGTGAGCGTGACCCCGATCCTGATGAAGAAGGGGCGCCCGGGGCACGCTTTGACCCTGATCTGCGAGCCCGATCGCCAGTACGCGATGGCTGCGGCGATTCTGGAGCGCAGCACCACGCTCGGCCTGCGCATCAGCCACGTCGAGCGCGTCATTTCCGGTCGTCGCGTCATGAGCGTGATGACGCGCTGGGGCCAGGCGCGCGTCAAAGTCAAAGAAGCCGCGGGCCGGCCGATCGATGTGACGGCCGAGTACGAGGACGTGCGCAAGCTCGCTCATGACGCAGGGGCGGACGTGCGCCTTGTCGCCCGTTCTGCCGAGGCCGCGGCGCGCAAAGAGCTGGGCATCGAATGATCACCCCACAAAATCTGCGATTTTGCGGGGACCCCGAATGAGCGCGGTTGTCATCCGCGGCCGCGAAGTTGCCGACCAGGTCCTGGACGAGGTGGCCGCGCGGGTCCGCGGCCGGCTCGAGGCAGGGTGGCGCCGCCCCCACCTGGCGGTGGTGCTGGTGGGCCACAACCCGGCCTCCGAGACGTACGTCCGCGGCAAGCACCGCGACGCCGAGCGGGTGGGCATCGCCTCCTCCGACCATCGGCTTCCGGAGACCGCCCGCACGGCCGACGTCCTCACATTGGTGCGCGAGCTGAACTCGAAGCCGGAGGTCAGCGGCATCCTCGTCCAGCAGCCGCTGCCGGCGCAGATCGACCTGGCCGCCGTGGTGGAGGCGGTGGATCCGAACCGTGACGTCGACGGCTTTCACCCCGTCAATGCCGGCCGCCTCCTGCTGGGCCAACCCGGCCTCCGTCCCTGCACTCCCAGCGGCGTGCTGCGCATGCTCGACTTCGCCGGCATCGAGCTCGCCGGCCGGCGCGCGGTGGTGATCGGGCGCAGCAACATCGTGGGCAAGCCGGTAGCGCTGATGCTGCTCCAGCGCCACGCCACGGTCACCGTCTGCCACAGCCAGACCGTCGGTCTCGAAGAATTCGCGCGACAGGCCGACGTGCTGGTGGCGGCGCTGGGCCGCCCTCATTTCGTGAAGCCGGACATGGTGAGGCCCGGCGCCGTGGTGATCGACGTCGGGGTGACGCCGATGGAGGGCAAGGTGAGGGGCGATGTCGACCCGGGCGTGGCCGAGGTGGCGGGCTGGGTCACACCGGTCCCGGGCGGGGTCGGCCTGATGACCCGGGCGATGCTGATGGCCAATACGCTGGCCGCGGAGGAAACGCGCACGTCC
>Ga0209474_10000751_pt1 | contig 33905 bp, 34 predicted proteins | sample GraSoiAngelo_145_FD_185902 | JGI IMG/M metagenome (GOLD analysis project Ga0209474, IMG submission 185902) | Grasslands soil microbial communities from the Angelo Coastal Reserve, California, USA - 14_1009_05_20cm (SPAdes) (version 2) | ecosystem: Environmental > Terrestrial > Soil > Grasslands...
AAAACGGGCTCGATGTTCCCCACCTGCTCTCCATCCGCGACCGTTTCGGACGGATCGACCGCCGGCGGCTTTTACCGGGAACACGCTGCGAACCGGAGCCGGCCTGGCTCCAGCATCCGGTCGACGTAATGATCCCAGCTGCCATCGGTCACGCGATCCGCGCCGACAATCAGGCCGGCATCCGCTGCCGGCTGCTGGTCGAAGGGGCGAATAACCCGGTGACCGACGAGGCGGAGCACGCCCTGGAGCAGCGCGGCGTCGTCGTCCTCCCCGACTTCGTCGCGAACGCCGCGGCGGCGTTCCTCTTCTGTGGGCTGCTCGAGAAGCGTCTCGAGCCCAACCTCGACTCGATCTTCAGCGTGACCAGCCGCCAGCTTCGAAGCACGACGCGTCAACTGCTGGAACGCGCTGGGCGCGAGCGGGTGTCGAGTCGCCGCGCGGCTGAGGAGATCGCCGAGGAACGATTGCGAGCGCGGCTGGCCTAGCGAAGCAAACGGGCGTGACGGCGCATCATGCAGTCGTCCATGACCACGTCCAGCCCGGCGGCTCGAGCCCGTGCGGCGGCGGCCTCGTCGATAACGCCGTCCTGGAGCCAGACGGCGCCCGCCGTGATGGCGATGGCGTCGTCCACGATCGGGCCCACGAACTCCGATCGCCGAAAGACGTCGACGACATCGACCGGCTGCGCGATGTCACGCAAGCCGGGATAGGCGCGCTCGCCCAGGACCTCCTTGAGATTGGGATTGACCGGGATGATGCGATAGCCCGCCCGTTGCAGGTAACGCGCGACGCCGTGGCTGGGACGGTGCGGATTGGCGCTGAGGCCCACGACGGCAATCGTCCTCGCCGAGTTCAGGATCTTTTCCGCGACGTCGACCACCTGCGGGTCCACGCATCCACTCTACAGGCGAGAATCCCGCAAGCCTGACCTAGAATTCGCCTCGTGGCGCCCACCACCCGGCTCTCGCCCATCCCCACCCAGATCGTGGACGCCTTCCGCGCGGTGGCACCGGCGGTCGAGGCCTTTGCCCGCGAGCACGATCTGCTGATCGACCGCTACCGGCGGGGGAAGCCATCCTGGGAGCTGCGCTTTGGCCGCCGGGTGGGTGGCCAGGCCGTCCTCACCATCAGCTACCGGGAGCGCACCGGCCACGTCCTCGACGTCAGCGCCACCTGGTGGGTCGACGACCAGGCGACGCAAACCCGCCGCCTGCGCTCGGAGAAAATCGGCGTCTACGACCGGCGTGCGCCGTCGGCCACCCTTACGCAGCAGCTCGAGGCGGGGCTGGCCATGGTCGACCACTGGACCCTGTCCGATTTGGGTCCGCCGCGCGGTCCCTTTCCATCAGCCGCCCCGGGTGTCGAAAGGGCGGCGAGATCAGCCGCCCCCGGCGTGGAAAGGGCGGCGAGATTGTCACTCCGATGACTGATACCGGCGACGACCGCGCCGCCGAGGAGGAGTTGCGGCTCGCCTTCGGCCGCGCCATCGGCTTCACGCTCGCCGCCCTGCTTCTCTTGCTCGGGGGCGGCATCCTCCTGCTCCTGATCGCCGCCGCCTTCTTTCGCTTCGCCTTCGGCGGCTAGGGCACCGGGCCGAGTCGCCGGGCCGCCGACGGGTCCGGCGCATCGACGGCGCCCGGGTGAAGGATGCCCGCCATGATCTCCACGCTGTCGACCAGTCGAGGACCGGGGCGGCTGAAGAAGGCGTTGCCGTCAACCACCCAGATCTGCGCTCGCAGCGCCTCAAAGCGCCCGCCTGCGGTTTCGACCTCGCGCAAGCTGCGCTCGAGGGAAAAGCCGCACGCCATGACGACCACCACCTCGGGATCGGCGTCGATCACCTGCTGCCAGTCGATGGCATGCGCCGGCCGGCGCGCCACGCCAAGCCGCTCGTCGCCGCCGGCAATGGTGACGAGCTCCGGAGTCCAGTGACCGCAGTTGAAGGGCGGGTCGACCCATTCGAGGCACACCACTCGTCGCCGGGGCCGCCCGGCAACGCGCTGCTCGACAGCGGCGACGCGCCGTCGAAGCGAATCGCAGACGCGCTCCGCGATAGCGGACCGGCCCGCCAGCCTACCAACAACGCGGATGTTCTCGAAGACGTCCTCAATGGTCTCCGGTTCGAGCGAGACGAGCTGCGGCGAGGAACCCAGCCGGCGTACGGCCCGTTCCACGATCGGATAGGAGACGGCGCAGACCTCGCAGAGCTCTTGCGTGAGGATCAGGTCGGGGCGGAGCGCCTCCAGGAGCGGCGCATCGAGCGCGTAGATGCTGCTGCCCTCGTGGACGAGCTCGCGAATGTGCCGATCGACCTCGGCACCCGAACTCGCGCCCGACAGGACGCTGCGGGTGAGCACCGGCTTGTCCCGGACCGAGTCGGGGTAGTCGCATTCATGGGTGACGGCCACCAGCTCGTTCTCCAGGCCAAGCGCGCAGACGATCTCGGTGGCGCTGGGCAGCAGCGAAGCGATGCGCACTCAGCGATCGGAGGGAACAAAAGGATTCAACAGCATCTCTTCTTCGATGGTCGTCGACGGCCCATGGCCCGGATAGACCACGGTTTTCGGCGGCAGATGGTAAAGCACGTTACGGATGCTGAAAATGATCTTCTGCGTATCCCCACCGGGCAGGTCGGTCCGGCCGATGCCACGCTGGAAGAGGGTGTCACCCGCAAAGCAGTCCAGCCCGAAAAGAAAGCAGACCGATCCCTGGGTGTGGCCTGGCGTGTGCAGCACCCGGAGGCTCATGTCCTGGAACGACAGGGCCGTACCGTGGGCCAGCCTTGTATCAATGGAAAAGGGCGTAAAACCGCTGGGCACAAAGGGCATCTGGCCGAATCGCTCCCAGTCGAGGATGGCGAGATCATCGGGATGCATCGCGATCGGCGCGCCGGTTTCGCGATGCACTTGGGGTACACCGCCGACGTGGTCAATGTGCCCATGGGTCACGAGGATGCGCTCCACGGTCAGTCCGTCCTGGCGAACGCGTCCCAGCACGCGCTCGACCTGCAATCCCGGATCGACAACGAGGGCAGACGTCGTGTCGCGCCGCCGGATCAGATAGCAGTTCTCCCCGAAGAGATCGTCGGGAAAGACCGCAACGGCGAGCTTTTCGCGCAGCGCCTCCGCCGGCGTCATCCGACGCCGATTTCCCAGGAGGCTGCAGTCAGCACCTCCGGGCCGGTCTCGGTGATGAGCACCATTTCCTCGAGCCGGACGCCACCCCAGCCCGGAATGTATATCCCTGGCTCGTTGGTGATCACCATCCCGGCCCGCAGCGGCGTGTGGTCGGTGGGCGACAGGAAGGGACGCTCGTGTACCTGCAATCCGATGCCGTGCCCCAGGCCGTGCCCGAAGGCGTGGGTCTCGCCGGCGAGCACCTCGCGGGCACGCCGGTCGACGGCATCCGCGGCCGCACCCGGCTTCATCAGGGCGATCGATTCGAGCTGCGCCTGACGGACCGCCTCGATGACGCGGGCTTGCTCGGGGCTCGGCTCGCCGACGACGATCGTCCGCGTGGTATCGCTGTGGTAGCCGGCGGCGGTCGCGCCGAAATCCACCACCACCATGTCGCCGCGCTCCAGCACCCGGTCGGAGGCGCGGCCGTGCGGCAGGGCGCCGCGTTCCCCGGCGGCAACGATCGTCTCGAAGGCTGGACCATCGGCTCCCAGCTCGCGGAAGGTCTGCTCCAGCAAGAACGCGACGTCGCGCTCGCGCAGCCCCGGCCGGATCGCCCCGCGGACTCGATCGAAGGCACGCCCGGCGATCGCGCTGACCGACCGCAGCAGTTCGACTTCCTCGGGCGCCTTGACGATCCGCAGCTCCTCCACCAGGCCCGTGACAGCCACCAGCGTGTGTTCGCCAGGCAGCGCGGCTGAAAGCCGCTGGTGCTGATCGAACGTGAGATGCTGCGACTCGAAGCCGACCCGCCGAAGCTCGAGGGCCTTGAGACGCTGCGCGACCAGCGCCCAGAGGCCGTGCGACGGCCCGGATCGGATGAGCGTGAAGCCTGGAGCTTCGGCTTCCATCTGAAGCCAGTAGCGGCTGTCGCCGAGGATTTCCGCGGCGGCTCGACCGATGACCAAATAGCCGAGGGTGCCGCTGAAGCCCGAGAGGTAGCGGATGTTCTCGGGCGTCGTGATGACCACGCCCTCAAGCTCGAGGTCCACCAGGCGCCCGCGCAAGGCGGCCAGCCGCCCCGCCGATTGATCACCTCGCATCGGCGCTCATGATACGGAGGGGAGGCGTCGAGACTGCCTCAGCTGACGCCCTCGGGCCGGGCCGAGCCGAGCGAGCTGAGCGGCTCGGTGGCCAGTTCAGCAAGCTGCCCCAGCAGGTCCATCGCCGCGTCGACCGGCTCCGCTCGGTAGACGGCAACCGCGCCCCAGATGGCGCCCCGCTGCGCCATCGGCGTCGCCGCCACCGCGCCGGCCGGCGGCTCGGCGCCGTGGAGCAGGTGTCGAGACCAGCGACTCTGCCGCAGGTCATGGATGACCACCGGTTTCTCCGTGTACAGGGTCCACTCGAGGAGCGCCTCGAGCACCGGTGCCAGCTCCTCGAGCCGGTCCGGCCGACCGGGGAGGGCGAAGCTGTCCTTGTTCCAGCGACCCTCCGCGTCCCAGAAGACGACCATGCCGCCGGCCGCCTCCAGCATCTGCAGCGCGCGTCCCAGCAGAAGGTTGGCCGCCATCTCGCGGACATGGCTTGTCTGGATGATCGGATCCGGCTCCCGCGCCGGCGCAAGCGGGCGTTCCACTCTGGCTGCCTCCTCCGACATCCAGCCTAACCGGCAGTGATCAGGCTGACAAGGCTCAGAAGACGCAGTCGCTATTGACACGCTTGGGATTTTGCGTGAGTCTGGCAGCGGGAAAGGCCCATTGAGGCCAGGGAGGGTATCGATGACAGAGGTTGAAGGTCCACTCGCGGCGTCGACGCCATCGTCCGAAACCGCGATCGCCCCGGAACCGGCGCAGGCTCCGGTGGCGGATGGCGGCCGGAGGCGATCCGGGCGCCGGTGGCTGATCATCGGCGGCATCGCGCTGGTCTTCGTGGTGATCATCGGCTACGTTCTCGGTGGCGCGGCGGCGGCGGGCGGCCCGGTCGCACGGGCCGACAGCGCCCTCCACACGGCGGTCAGCCACAACAACGACATGGTCGACAGCTTCAGCAATGATCCGTTTAAAGGCATCGATCTCACATCCGACAACCCCGACATTCCGGCGGCCAAGGCCGCCGTGGCTACCGACAAACAGAAGGTCGTGAAGTGGCAGGCCATGGTGTCGAGTGATCGGGCCGCACTCGACCGGGTGCGTCCCGACCTGAGGAGCTCGTTTCTGACGCTGCCAGAAGGGGGAACGCTCGACCGTCATCGGCAGCGCGTCGACGCCGCCTTGTCCGCGCTCAAGACAGCCCAGACGGGCATCGACCTGTATACGAAGGAGTTCGCGTTCGTCGATCCCTTCCTCGACGCGATGGCCGGCTTCGAGGCGATCGGAAAGGCGGGGACCGCGAACGACATCGCCGGCGTCAAGGCACAGTTACCCGGCACCGGCGCCAACATGCAGAAAGCGATCGACCTGGCCCAGCCACCCGCCGTACCGGCCGAACTGGTTCCGGCCCTGAAGACGATTCAGCATGCGCTGAGTGACATCCAGGCGCTTGTGGCGGCGGTCGACGCGAGCGATGCCGCCGCCGTGCAGAAGGCTGAGGCCGCCCTCGAGGCTGACGCGGCCGCTCTCAGCAAGACCGATTGGAGCGCCGGCGAGACCGCGACCAAAGCGCTCTTCCAGCCGTTGATCGATGCCTATAACCGGGACATGAAGATCGCGGCCGGCAACTAACCCGTAGGCCGGGAGGCGGCGTTCCGTCGCGAGCGGCGGCTCCGGCCGAATAACAACGTCAGCACGAAGACGAGCACGCCAAGGCGGATCGCGGCATCCGCCAGGTTGAAGTCGGTCGGCCAGAGGTGGACCTCGATGAAGTCGATGACGCTCCCCAGGCGCACGCGGTCGATCAGGTTGCTCGCGGTCCCGCCGGCGACGGCGCCGAGCGCGATCGCGCCGACCCTGCCGGGCGCGCCACGGATCACGATGACCGCCACCGCAAGGACGACCAGGATGGACGCCACCAGAAAGACCAGGTTGTAGCCGCGAAGCATCCCGAGGCTGGCGCCCGAGTTGCTGGTCAGTCGGAACCACAGCCAGCCGGTGATGACCGTGATCTCGTGGTCGGGCCGGAGCGAGCCCTGCGCCCAAACCTTGCTGGCCTGATCGGCAGCGATCACCAGCACGGCAATCGCGCCCGGTGTCAGGACATCGCGACGCCGGGCCATGGGGGCCATGCTAGCGGGCCCGCCCCGGATACCCAGTCCTAGTGCTTCGGAGTTGGGTTCGGCGAGTTCGGTGCGCCGCTGCCGTTCGGCGAGGCGCCCGGGGTGCCGTTGCCCTTGCCGGTCGACGCTGCCGGCTTGCTGGCGGTCTGGAGCGCCTGGGCCGCTCGGTCGCGCGCCTGCATGATGGCATTCAAAGCCGTCGGGTTCGTCACCTGGCCCTGAAGCCCGGCAAGCTGCGCGTCGTGCGTGGCGACCGCCTGCCGCAGGCGGTTCTCCATCGCCGCTCCGACCGCCGGATCGCTCTGCTTCTCCGCCTGGATCACGAGCGCGGCGTCGTTGAGCTGGTCGTCCAGGGCGCTGAGCGCCTGGTCGGCGAGATCGACCCGATGGCGAGCGAACATCGCCTGGGCCTCGGTCAGCCGGGTCCTGGCGAGGTCGAGGCGGTAGGCCAGTTGATCCGAGGCGCCGAAGGTGAGCGCACCCCGGGTGTTCTCGAGGACTCCCTTGAGTGGATAGAAGACCGAGTCCGGGAGGCTGTCGGCGGAGGCGGCGACGGCCCCGGCCACGAGCAACACCGCGGCGGCCACGGTCGCCAGCACCAGGCGCCGGATCGGATGGACGCGCGATCGGGCCGTGGTCGACTGCTCGACGGCGGCCAGCACCAGGTTCCATCCCCGGATCTTCGCGCCAGGCGGAGGAACGTAGGGATCGACAGCGCGGAGACGTTCCGCCAGCCGCTCCAGTCGCTCGACTTCAGGCGTCAATTGACTGCCCTCCCGTGCAAGGCGCGTTCGAGAGAGCCCAGCGCGCGGTGTTGCAGCGCCTGCACGGCGCCGACACTCTTCCCCATGATCAAGGCCACCTGCGCGGCGGTCAGGTCCTGGAAGAAGCGGAGGATCAGAACCTGTTGCTGCTCGTCGGTCAAGTCGCGGATGGCGGTGTGGAGATCCTCGTTCGACAGTTGCTCGACGGCCAGTTCTGAGGGGTCGGCCGATTCCAGCGCCGGCGCGTGCTCGAGCGAAACGAGCGAGACTTTGCCGTGGCGGCGGTAGTGGTCGATGGTGGCGTTATGCGCGATGCGGTAGATCCATGAGGAAAAAGCGACGCCCTGGTCCTGGAAGAGGTCGAGGCGAGTGAGGCCGCGGGTCATGGTGTCGATGGCCAGGTCCTCCGCATCCTCGGCGCGCCCCAGGCGGGCATAGACATAGTTGTAGATGCGGTCGAAGTAGCGCTCATAGAGGGTGCGGACGGCGTCCTGATCCCCTTTGCGCACCCGCTCGATGAGGGGGCGATCGTCGTCGGACGCCGCCTTTCCCAGTGGCCGCATTGGGTGCCATTATGGGCGGTGCCGACTTGGGCCGGCCGCCACGAAACGCCCACGAATTCACGCATGGTCACCCTCTAATACGCGCATCCGGGTTGCCGCCATATTGGCCGAGCGCACTCGCGACAAGGTTGTCGCGTGGTTCTCGCGGTCAGGTGACGACGATCGAGCCGGCCTCCCCCTCGGTCAATTCGCCGATGACGCTCGCGGCTACGCGCCTCGCTTGCAGCGCGGCCATCAGCGGCGCCGCAGCGGTCGCGGGGACGGCGAGCAAGAGCCCGCCAGAGGTCTGGGCGTCGCAGAGCAGAATCTGGCGGGCGGCCGGCAGATCGACCGGCCAGCGGACCCGCGACGCCAGGAAGCGCTCGTTCGATCGGGTGCCGCCCGGCACCTCGCCGGCGTCGGCGAGCATCTCGGCTCCGGGAAGCAACGGAACCGAGGCGACCTCCACGCGGGCGGCGAGGCCCGATGCCCGGGCCAGGTAATGAAGGTGTCCGAGCAGGCCGAACCCGGAGACGTCGGTGGCGGCATGGACCTCCACCGTCGCCATCGCGTCGGCGGCGTCGCGATTCAGCCGTAGCATCCCTTCGATGGCAGCCGCGGCGGAGGCTGGGGGCGCAACCTGATGCTTGATCGCCGTCGAGATGACACCCGTGCCCAGCGGTTTGGTCAGCACCAGGCGGTCGCCGGGCCGGCCTCCGCGATTGCGCCGTACCCGGTCAGGGTGGACGGTGCCGGTCACGGCGAGACCGTATTTGGGCTCCCGGTCATCGATACTGTGGCCGCCCAGGACGTCGATGCCCGCTTCGCGGACTTTATCCAGGCCCCCGCGCAGAATCTCCGCCAGCACCGATGGGCCCAACTCCTTGATGGGAAAGGCGACCAGGTTGACCGCCATCAAGGGCTGCGCCCCCATGGCATAGATGTCGCTCAAGGCATTGGCCGCCGCGATCGCCCCGAAGGTGTAGGGGTCGTCGACGATGGGTGTGAAGAAGTCGGTGGTGACCACCAGGGCGAGGTCCGGCCGGAGCCGGTAGACGGCGGCGTCATCGCCGGTCTCCAGCCCGACCAGGACGTCGGGGTTCTCGAGGCGGGCGGGCAAGTGGCTCAAGACCTGAGCCAGGTCCTCAGGACCGATCTTGCAGGCTCAACCCGCGCCGTGCGACCACTGCGTGAGCCGCACTTTTTCCACCGTACTCATGATCTGCACTCTACTAAGGCTGTCAGGGTCGCGGGATTTCCCGCGTGACACCTGTTACCGTCACCTCAGTGGAGGTGACGTTTCTCGGGACGGGCGCGGCCTTTTCCCCCCACGCCTACAATGCCGCGATCCTCATCGACCGAACCATCCTGATGGATGCCGGCGCACCACTAACCGTCCATCTGCCGAAGGCTGGTGTATCGCTCGAGGAACCTCGCGCCGTGGTACTCAGCCACTTTCACGCCGACCACACGTTTGGCATCGCCTGGCTGATCCTGGGGCGGGTGCTGGATCACGAGGACTCGCCGCCGCTGACGGTCTTCGGTCCCGTCGGAACCACGTCCTATCTCGAGCGGCTGCTCGACCTGGCCTGGGGCGAGGAGATGCGGCACTACAGCTGGGAGCGGCTGCAGTTGACCGTGCACGAGCTCTCCGGTGGGGATGCCTTCGAGGTCGATGGGAGCCCCGCCCGGGCGTTCCGAATGGAGCACGCCAGCCGGATGAATTGCCTCGGTTTCACGATGGAGCGCGACGGGGTCCGCCTCGGTTACAGCGGCGACGCCAAGATGTCAGCCGAGCTCGAGGCGCTGGTCGCCGCCTCGGACCATGTGATCACCGAAATGACTCATGACGACGAGGGCGGGGCGATACACATGGGGCGCAGGGACGTGGAGGGTCTGATGCAGCGGCATCCATCGACCCGATTCATCATCACCCACCGCAGCGGTAATGGGTCGCTCAACGGCGCGGTGATGGCTCGTGACTTTCTGACGCTGCGCCTTCCTCTCTGAGCACGCGCCCACGACGGAGGGCATCCCGCCAGGCCTTCGCCACCAGCCGCGGATAGCTTCCGCGAATGCGGCGCCAGGCCTCGCGAGCCGCCACGAGCTCGTCCGCGCGCAGTCCGCCCTCACGGAAGCTGGCACGGGTGTAGAGCCTGGCCAGCTGCCGGACTTCATCATCGAGGGGTGGCAGTGAGGTAGCCAGCCGCCCACCGAACTCCTCCGCCGTATCGCCAGGACGCCGCGGGACTTTCAGCCGATCGCCGAGGAAGAGCAAGCGGCGCCAGATCCGCGGCACGTCGCGGGCAGCGAGCAACCAGCGGAGCGCGAGGAGGATTGCGATCACGAGGAGCAGGAGCAGAGCACCGCCCGCGATCAGCGCCAGCCGCAGGATGTCGGGAAAGGCGCCTTCACTGCTGCCGCTCGGCGCCACACCCGCGGGCTCCCTCAGGTTTGGCGGAATGCGCGATGCCGCATCCGTGCTGGAAGGTACCGCCGCATTCAACTGCTCGAGGGTTTGCGGGCGATTGATCGGTGAATTCACGCCATCGGGGGTCGGCTCGAATGGGATCCAGCCGTAGCCAGGGAAGAAGACCTCCACCCAGCTGTGGGCTTCGACGGCGTTGACCAGGTGCTGGTGCGTCTTATCGTCCAGGATCCCGGCGCTGAAGCCGCTCATCTGCCGGCTCGGAATGCCGAGCATCCGGAGCATGACATTCATGGCCGTTGAAAAGTCCTGGCAGAGGCCCTTCTTGGAGTCGAAGAGGAAGTAGTCCAGCTGGCGCACCCCCGCCGGTGCCGTCGGGGGTTTCAGCGTGTAGGTGAATCGCCCCTTCTCGATGAACCAGGATTCGATCGCCTTCGCCTGGTCGTAGGGGGTTGTGGCCCGGGCGGCGCCCACGATCGATTGGGCGAGCTCGCCGATCTGTGAATCCTCCCCGGTACCCTGAGCCACGCGGCCGTTGTGGTACAGGGCTCTGTAGGGGTCGAGCCAGGCCGGGTAGTCGGTGCCGGCGGCTTGCAGGTCCTGGATGTCCACATTGGGGACCGCCTCCGTGACGGTATACGTATAGGGCGCCTGCAGCCGTTTCGCAAACTGGATCTTGTCGACGGTGTCGAAGCTCGCCATGGGGAGGTTGTCGCCGGTGACGTTGACGAGGGCGGGCCCCTGCGTGTTGAGCGGTGTGCCGACCGAGGTCATGATCCCCCGTACCTTGCTCGGCTGATTGTCGACGGAGATGATCTCACCGGCGCTGAAGACGGTGTACGTCGTTTGCTCGGGTGGCACGAGCACGTGGAAGGTGGTGTGGAGGACCTGGATCCGCAGGCTCGGTGGCAGGTCATCGCGCGGAAGCGTGGCGTGCGGGGCCAGCAGGGGTTGAAGGCGGACGGGGATGTTCCGCGTCGAGGGAAGCTCGTACCACTGGATGCCGTCCCAGCCCGCCAGCGCAATGCCCCGCCAGTAGGGATAGAAGCTGGGGCTGTCACCGTCCACCCGCATCACGGTCTTCGATTTCGCCGTCAGCTGGGCCCCCGGACGGACGGTCTCGCTGTAGCCGACCGATCCGCTCGCAGCCGATTGCGACGAGCCTCCCAGCCCGAACGGGTGCACGAAGTCCGCGTGCACCACCCCGGGGATGAGCACCCCGCTGATGTCGGCGCTGCTCAAGGGGGGCAAGATGAGGAAGGCAATCGCGAGTATGGCAACCGTCGCCTCGATGCCAACCTCGCCAAAGGTCCAGCCCGTGTCCGCCGCGTGTGGTACGTGTCGCGTCCGCCACCCCTCCTTGAGGGCGACGAAGTTGAGCCGGAGAAGGACCGACGCCGCCGCGGCCAGCCAGACAACAGTGAAGAAGACCGGGCCTGGAATGACGTCATTGATGATCTCCACGGCCAGGATCGTGCCCGTGGGCAAGAGGGCGACGAGACCGTTGCGCCGGCGAAAGATCCACCAGCTGGCCCACGACCCGGTCAGGGCGAACATCAGCAGCAAGGCGATCAGGAGCAACAGGTTGGTTTGATCGGGAAGTGCCTGCACCCACTTGAGGAGGGCTGCAACGCTGGCGTTCGCGGTGAGCAGTGGCGAGGGCGTCAGCAGCAACAGGGCGCCGAGCGTCACCGGAATCGAAGCCAGCAGGTAGGCGAGCCGTGAAAGGCCGGCCGCAACGAGAAGCCATCCAAGCAGGGTGGTGATGGCCACGGCCGGCACCAGGCGGCCTTCCGTGCCGGGCACCCACTGGGAGCGCTCCACCGCCGCCGCTACCGCCCAGCCCATCGTCAGCGCGAGCAGCAGGAGCAGGCCCGTGTCCCGGAAATCGAAGGCCGCGAACACCCGGCCGGCGCGAAAGGCACGAAGCGTGAGGCGCCCATCCTCATAGTGGGGACGGATCAGCCCGGCGGCCCACGCGGCGCCAATCGCGGCCGCCAGCAGCAGGACAATCGTCCCGGGATTAACTTGCGGCAATCCGTCTCTCCGGCGCGAACTCCAGATCGTCAGCGCCACGGATGATCCACCAGTTGACCGCCTGACGCCAGCGACCGGCGGGCGCCAGCGACGGCTGGCTTCCACCAAAGCCGCGTGGATCCAGATAGACCACGAGGCTGCGCTGGCCGCGCACCCCGAGGTCGAGCAACGCCTCGAGCCAGTGTTCATCGGCGGATGGGGTGATCACGATCAGCCCGCCGCGATGACGCCACTGCTGCCGCTGTGAGTTGAGCAGGGTGGCCAGCGACACCGTGCCGTCGGCCTGGGCCAGGGTGAAATGTTCGAAGAGCTTCTTCTGCTGCTGCTCGCCGCGAGCCGCCTCGATCACGCTCAGCCGGCTGTCGTTGCTCACCAGGCCGATGGCGCCGCCGCGCCGCAGTGCGGCATCGGCGATGGATGCCGCCATGCTCATGGCGTATTCGAGGGTCGATTCCGGCGCCTCGCCGGCGTGGACGGCGGCTTGCAAGTCGAGCACGATCCAGGCATCACCACCCTCGCGGGTTTCGAAGCTGCGGCTCATCAGCCGGCCCAGCCGGGCCGACGACGCCCAGTGGATCCGCTTCACGCTGTCGGTCGGCACGTACTCCCGGATCGTGGTCGCATTGGGAGGGATATCCAGCACCCGCCCGCGGAGCTGTTCATCGCCGGCGGTGCTGGGCGCCAGCGCATCGAGCGATCCGACCGGCCGCACCACCGGGTAGACGACGACCGACCGGCTGCCGGCGACGCGGAGCGATCGGGTGAAAAGGCCAAAGGGATCGCCGTAGCGCAGCTCGACCGGACCGAACGTGAAGAGCCCGCGCTGCTTGAACCGCCCGCGCGACGTCCAGCGCCGCGTCCGCCGACCCTTGAGGCTGAAGACTCGACCCGGGTCGTAGCCCGGCAGGTTGGAGAAGTCCGTCAGTTCGATCAGCGGGATGGGAATCCAGGACCGATTCTCGATCTTGAACTGCTCTTCGAAGTTATCGCCCACCTGGTATTGCCCCTCGGGGCTGGAGCGCACGATCGAGAGGTTATCGGCGGCCAGCCGGCTCCAGAAATAGGCGACGACGAAGATCAGGACCAGCGCATAGAGCAGGCTGTACGCCAACCGGATCCCGGTGATATACGCAAAAAAGAACAGGAGCGCGAGCGCCGTGACCAGGGGGAGGCGCGGGAGCCGCATGGAGGCGCTAAATCGCGACTCGCCGCCCGAAGCGCGAGACCACGTTCGGCGGCGGCACCGGTTCTGTCTCGAGGATCTGGGTCAGCACCTTTGCCGGGGTGAGGCCGCGCAACTCGGCATTCGCCTTGAGGATCAGGCGGTGGGCCAAGACCGGCAGGGCCAGGGTTTTGACGTCATCCGGGGTGACGAAGTCGCGTCCCTCGAGGGCCGCCCGCGCCTGAGAGGATCGAAACAGGCCCAGTGACCCGCGCGAGCTCGCCCCCAGTCCGATGTCGGCGTGGGAGCGGGTGCGATGGGTGACACGCGCGATGTACTCCTTGAGCTGCTCGTCGACGTAGATCTCCTGAACCGCTTTCTGGCCGGCGAGCAACTCGTCGGCAGACGCCACCGGCTCGAGCTGGTCGATGGGCGACGAGCGCTGGAAGCGATCGAGCACCTGGACCTCGTGGGCGACATCCAGGTAGCCGAGGTTGACGCGCATCAGGAAGCGATCGACCTGGGCTTCCGGCAGCGGAAAGGTGCCGGCGAATTCGACCGGGTTTTGGGTCGCCAGCACCAGGAAGGGAAGGGCGAGTGGATACGTCGTGCCGTCGACCGTCACCTGCTTCTCCTCCATCGCTTCCAGCAATGCCGACTGGGTCTTGGGCGTCGCGCGGTTGATCTCATCGGCGAGCAGGATCTGTGTGAAGATCGGGCCCTGGCGGAACTCGAACTGCTGGGTCGACGGGCTGTAGATGTTCACGCCCGTGACATCGGAAGGGAGCAGGTCAGGCGTAAACTGCAGACGCTCGAAGCCGCAACTCAGCGAGCGGGCGAGCGACTTCGCCAGCATCGTCTTGCCCACACCGGGCACGTCTTCGATCAGGATGTGGCCGCGGCTCAGCAGCGCAATCACGCACAGCTCGATCTCCGCCGCCTTGCCGACGAGCACGCGCCCGACGTTTTCCACGATCCGCGAACCGAGCGCCTCGACCGATCCGTTCTCCACCTGCATCCTCTTACTTCCTTTTCGATGATCCGGTTCCGCTCTTAACGGCATCAGCTGCTGGTCAAACGCTCTGACGCGTCTATTCGTTACCTCGTTACCTCGCGCTGCCGCGCCGGACAAGCCCGGCGCTAAGTCCCCCGATCGTCCCGCCACTGAGTACGAGGACGTCATCGATGACCAGGCCCAGGGTGTCCAGGCCGGCGGACCCCAGTGGACCGACCGGACCGATAGCCCCGGCAAGCTCCGCCACCACGATGAAGCCAACGGCCACGATGACGCCATTCCAGGCGGAACCCCCGATCGGCCCGATCACGCCGGCCAGGAAGCCCCCGGCCAGCAAGGCTCCGAAGGTGAGCAGCCCCTGTGATACCAACTGGCCGCGGTGACTGCCGAAGAGCAAGGTACCCCCCACCAGCTGGATCACGACGGCGAGCACTAACCCGAGCCCGGCGGCGAACCAGTCGACCCTCCGTCCACCGCCCGCCTGAGACCTCGCCATCGGAGTTGCCTAAGTCTATCCGTCAGAGCGCTCCGAAGGCATGTACCACCGCCGCCAGCACCGGTGCGACCACCAGGGACGGCAGGAAGTTCGCGACTTTGATCTGCCGCAGCTCCAGCAGGCCGACGGCGATTCCCAGCACTGCGATGCCACCGGCCGCGGTCAGCTCCGCTGTTTCAAGGTCGGATAGCCCGGCATGAACAAGAAAGGCGACCAGCGTCAGGCTTCCCTGCACGACCAGCACGCTGACCGCGGAGAGGATCACGCCCCACCCCAGCGTCGCCGCAAACACGATTGCGGTCACCCCGTCGAGCGTGGACTTGATGGCGAGCAAGGTGATGTCGCCCCGCGTTCCGTCGAGAAAGGAGCCGAGCACGGTCAGCGGACCGACGCAGAAGATCAGGCTGGTGGTGATGAAGGCGAGGCTGACCCGGCCTGGTTCGCCGCCACGGCTCATCCGGCGCTCCGCCCACGACCCGATGGCCTGCACGCCGTCATCCAGCCGGAGCAGTTCCCCGACCAGGACACCGATGAGGACGCTGACCAGCAAGATCAGCGGATTGTGCGTTTTGAGCGCCATCTGGATGCCGATTACGGCAACGAAGAGACCGATCGCCGCCCGAATCGTTTGCTGGAGGCTGGCGGGGATGACCCGCCCCAGCGTGAGGCCGATGGCGGCGCCGGCGAGCACCGTGCCGGTGTTGAGTGCGGTCCCGAGCCCCGGGATCAGAGCTTTTCGAAGCGGTCGACGCTGACGATGAAAACCGTCGCACCGCCCACCTGGACCTCGACCGGATAGGGGACGAAAAAGTCGCCCGGCTCGACCAGCGGCGGCATCGGGTTCATGAATTCGCTGCGGGTCCGGCAGTTCTCCTTGATGAGCCCGAGGACTTCCTCGATTCGATCGTCGTCGATGCCGGTCATCAGCGTCACGTTCTTGTGCTGCAGGAATCCACCGGAGCTGGCGAAGCGCGTCACCGAGATGCCCCGGTCATTGAGAGCGTCCATCGTCGCGGAGGCGTCTTCGCTGTGCACCACGGCGATCAGGAGCTTCATGCCGATCGCTTCTCCGCCGGGCGCACGCCGGCCTGCTGAAGCGCGTCGCGTGCCAATGCCAGGATGCCTTGCGCCACCTGGCCCTCTTCGGCCGTGGCGTCCACCTCTCGCCACCGTCGCGGATCGGCGGCCGCCATCTCCTGGTAACCGGCGCGGACGCGCTGGTGAAAGCTCGCCGTCTCGCGATCCAGTCGATCCTGCGATGGCCGCGGAATCCTGGAGAGACCGGTCTCGACCGGCAGGTTGAGCAAGATCGTCAGGTTGGGCTGAAGACCACCGGTTGCCTGGGCTTGCAGCCAACGCAGGGTGTCCAGGTCGAGGCCGCGCCCGTACCCCTGGTAGGCGAGCGTCGAATCGGTGTAGCGATCGCAGAGCACCAACTCGCCACGGGTCAGTCGCGGGCGGATGACCTCCTCGACGTGCTGCGCCCGCGCCGCGGTGAAGAGCAAGGCCTCTGACCAGGGCGTCATCGGTATGTGCTGCCGGCCCAGCAAGATGGGACGGATCATCTCCCCCACCCTGGTGCCACCCGGTTCACGGGTGGTCCACACGGGATAGCCCTGCTCGGCCAGCGATGTGGCCAGGCGGTGGATCTGCGTCGACTTCCCGCCGCCCTCGGGCCCCTCGAAGCTGATGAAGAACCCGCCTGGCTTCGCCGCGGTTTCCACGCTGGGCTGAACTATACACGCGGGAATCCCGCGACCCTGACGAACTAGTTCAGTCCGCCGTGGTGTAGATGCGCAGACGCCGGTTCGGCTCCTTTCCGGTGCTGCGCGCGGTGAGCTCGTGACGCTCGACCAGCTGGTGCTGCAAACGGCGCACGTAGGCGTTTTGCGGCGAGAGTTCGACCATCGAATTCGTCGACTTCGCGCGGCTGATGCCCTCGAGCGTTTCCTGCAACGCCGACTCCGTCGGGTCGGGCGTGTCCAGCTGGTAGACGCGGCTGAGGGCGTTCTTGATCTGGGTGATGGTGTTGCTCTTGAGCACCTGGATGGGGATGCCGTCAGCCTCCGCTTCCTTGAGGGGCGAATCCTTTCGCCGGTAGTAGTTCTTCAGCGTGACGATCAGGTCGGCTTCTTCGATATGGTTCTGGACCCGGATCGGGACCTTGAGCTCGTTGATCGCCTGCTCCAGGTAGTTGCGGCTGACCCCATAGGGAAAGACCGAGACCGTCTCGTGGAGGCTGCGCGATCGCGGCGCTTCCAGCGGCTCGCGGACCGCCGCCGTTCGCATGGGCGCGGCTTCCGCGATCCTCGCCACGATGGCGCCGTCGGCACCACGGATCCGCATCTGCGGCGGCTTGAGCGTCCCGCGCAGGGCTGCGTCAACCACTTCGGCGAGGGGCTGGTGGATGGCGAGCCGATCGCGGTCATGGATCTCGACGAGGACATCAAACGTCGGCGGCGACTTGCGCTCGAGGACGGACTTTTGGGTACCACGGCGTCGCGCCTCTTCATCCGAGAGCGTCACGGTCTGGATGCCGCCCAGCAGGTCATTGAGCGTCGGGTTGACGAGCAGGTTCTCCAGGGAGTTGCCATGCGCGGTCGCGACGAGTTGTACGCCGCGCTCGGCGATGGTGCGCGCCGCAACGGCTTCGAGCTCGATGCCAATCTCGTCAATGACGATGACCTGCGGCATGTGGTTCTCGACCGCCTCGATCATCACCGCGTGTTGCAGTGCTGGTGTCCGAACCTGCATGCGCCGCGAGCGCCCGATCCCCGGGTGGGGGATGTCCCCGTCGCCGCCAATTTCATTCGAGGTATCGACGATGACGACGCGTTTTTTCATTTCGTCGGCAAGCACACGGGCGCACTCGCGCAGCATGGTCGTCTTGCCAATGCCCGGCCGCCCGAGCAAGAGGATGCTCTTTCCGCCGATGACCATGTCCTTGATGATGTCGATCGTCCCCGTGATGGCGCGGCCGACCCGGCAGGTGAGACCGACGATCTGGCCGCTGCGGTTACGGATGGCGGAAATCCGATGCAGCGTCCGCTCGATGCCGGCGCGATTGTCGTCACCGAAGGAGCCCACGTGCGTGGCGACGAACTCGAGGTCTTCGGCCGTCACGGCCGTGTCGTCCAGGATGACTTCGTGGTCGGGGAAGCGCGCCTCCGGCTCGCGTCCGAGATCAAGGACGACCTCGAGGAGCAGGCCCTGGTGATCGAGCCGCTTGACGGCGCGGTTCAGATGCGGAGGCAGCGCCTGAAAGAGCAGGTCGAGCTCAGCCGGGTCCGCATCGGTCAGACCATTGGTGGATCGCCGCAGTTCCTGCATTGCCTCAGCCATATTGGGGTACCAGTCGCTTGTCTTTGATTCTTACCCGCATTCGCGCGGGGATCTTCATCGGGAGTTCCCGCACCATCAGCGTTTGGGAGGCGATCACCTCGAAACCCTCGCCGCGGAGCAGCCGGATGCCCGCTTCGTCATAATGCCGCAGGCTGCACCAGACCGGTCCCGGATGATGCTGGGCCACGTAGGCAAGCGACCGCTGGAGCACCGCCGGCCATAGCTCCGGCGGCTGTCCCGCCGCCATCACGCCGAGCGTGTGGGGACGGCCGCCGCCGCCGGGTACGAGGCTCATCCAGCCAATTACTTGAACTCGCTCCACGACGAAACGTGGCTGGCCGGCGCGCCGCGGCATTCGCGCGCCTCGCAGCCCGATGGCGAAGCTGCGGCGCCACTCGGCGAAGTTGGCGGCCTCGACCGACGCGACGGACTTCGGTGTCGTCGCGCAATAAAGAAGGTAGAGCCCGAGCTCATCCTCGCGGCGCATCGGGCGCCAGCCGGACAGGGCTGGCGTCGGCCGCGGCGCGACCGTCTCACTCAGCAGGGCGTGCTCGGTGGCGTAGGCGGTGAAGCCGCGAGCTCGAAAGAGATCCGCGACCGGGTCATCGACGGGCACACGGACCACGAATTTCGTCACGCCACGATTCAGGCCTTCATTGAAAAGATGGTCGAGCAGCGCCGTCCCATCGTGGAAGCGATCGAGGTCGGGGCTGAGACAGAGATTGAGGATTTGCCAGGCGTTCGGCCCCAGTGCGGCGGTCTCCGCCTGGACGAATCCCTGGATGGAGTGCCGGCGCGCGTCTTCCATCACGTAGACGTAGTCCGCCGTAGACGTAATGGGCAGGATGGAGGCAAAGGTGCTGTTCAAGAGGAACCACAGCCGCGTCGACGCGAACTGGCGCTTGAGCGGGGTGCGTTCCGCCTCGCGCACCTGCTGGCGGTAGAGCGCCTCGATGGCCGCCAGGTCCTTCAGCTGCGCCGGACGGACCTTGAGCGTCATCGCGTCCCGCCGTTGAACGACAGGAAGTACTGATGCCAGCGCCGGTCGGGCGTCAGCTCCGGATGAAAGGCGAGCGCCAGCCGGTTGCCCTGCCTGACGGCGACTGCCTGGTCGCCATGGCGGGCGAGCTCCTCCACATCGGGTGACTGCCTGGTGATTTGCGGGGCGCGGATGAAGACCGCCGGGGCGGAACCCCCAATCGCCGGGGACGTGACATCGGCTTCGAAGCTGTCGATCTGCCGGCCGTAGGCGTTGCGCCGGACGCCGATGTCCATCAGTTGCAGTGATTCCTGGTCGGACCGCCCGTCCTGGATCTCGCGGGCCATCAGGATCATGCCGGCGCAGGTGCCCAGCACCGGCATGCCCGCCGTCGCGCGCTGCTGAATCGATTGCTTCAGCGCGGGCTCCATCAGGTGGGCCATCGTCGTGCTTTCACCCCCCGGTAGGATCAGGGCGTCGACCGCCTCCAGGTCAGTCGCGAGACGGACTGGCACCCCCTCGACTTCGCAGGCGCGGAGCGCCGCCAGGTGCTCGCGAAAGTCGCCCTGCAGTGCCAGGACGCCGACGCGACGGCGAGTCGTGCTCACCAGCCTCTGCCGGCGAGCAGCTCCTCCTGGGGGATCGCCCCAATCTCCAAACCCCGCATGGCTTTGCCGAGGCTCTTGGAAGCATCGGCCAGGATGTCCGGCCGGTCGAAATACGTGGTCGCCGCCACGATGGCCTTGGCACGAGCAGATGGATTTTCTGCCTTGAAGATGCCCGAGCCGACGAAGATCCCATCACAACCCAATTGCATCATGAGAGCCGCATCGGCCGGTGTGGCAATCCCACCCGCCGCAAAGTTGACCACCGGCAGGCGGCCGAGCTGAGCCGCCTCTTCCAGCAAGTCCGCGGGCGCACCGATCCGCTTGGCCTCCATCACGAGTTCTTCTGGGCCGGCGCCGTGCAGTTTGCGTATCGCGCCGGTCACCGCTCGCATGTGCCGGACCGCCTCAACGACGTTGCCGGTGCCCGCCTCGCCCTTGGTGCGGATCATGGCGGCGCCTTCCGTAATCCGCCGCAAGGCTTCGCCGAGATCCCGGCATCCGCAGACAAACGGGACCTTGAAAACATGCTTGTTGATGTGGTGTTCCTCATCGGCCGGCGTCAGCACCTCACTCTCGTCGATGTAGTCGACCCCGAGCGACTCCAGGATCTGCGCCTCGACGAAATGCCCGATTCGGCACTTCGCCATCACCGGGATGGTAACGGCCTCGATGATGGCGGTGATCAGACCGGGATCGCTCATCCGGGCGACACCGCCCTCCCGGCGGATGTCGGCGGGCACCCGCTCGAGGGCCATTACCGCGACGGCCCCGGCATCCTCGGCGATCTTGGCCTGCTCGGCGGTAACGACGTCCATGATGACGCCACCCTTGAGCATCTCGGCCAAGCCGGCCTTGACCTTCCAGGTCCCCTTCCGATCGTTCATCCTGCCCGAGCCCTCCGCCACAGGATCATTTTACTGCTGGCTGCGGGCAATTCAGGCCCAACTCGTGGACGCCACGTCACGAACAGGTCGCGGCGATCCGGCCGCGACACTAGAATCGTCCCGCAGTGCGGGGGCCCTCCAGGACGCGACGGCAGCGGGTGGTTGCCGTGATCGTCGCCCTGGCCCTGGGGTCGCCGGCGCTGTTTGGGATCGCCACCTTCGTCGGGCTCCTGGTCACCCCCTCGGTTGACGACATGCCCAGACGCGTCGATGCCATCCTCAAGCAGCACGGTGGAACGCGAGTCCACCTCAACGACATTCCGGATCAACTGAGCGAGGCGCTGATCGCGATCGAGGACGAGCGGTTTTATCAGCACAGCGGCATCGATACCCAGGGTCTCATCCGCGCCGTCATGACGGATTTGTACCGGCATCGAGCTCTGGAGGGCGGTAGCACCCTGAGCCAGCAACTCATGAAAGTCGTCTACATGAACAACGACGATGACGGCTGGCGCAAGCCGGAGAACCTCCTGCTCGCCTTGAAGGTCGAGGCCCGCTTCGACAAACACACCATCCTGGAGAATTACTTCAACGCCGTCTATTACGGGCACGGTGCGTATGGCATCGGCATGGCGGCCGAGATCTACTTTCACCGGGTCCCAGGCCAGCTCGACCTGGCCCGGGCCTCGATGCTGGCCGGCCTGCCCCAGTCACCGTCGTACTACGACCTCTACCGCAATCCCTGCTCCGCCCGAGCTCGACAGTTCAACGTTCTGGCCCAAATGGCGCACGATGGCTATATCAGCCAGAAGGCCGCCACCGCCGCCTACGCCGAGCCCATCGGCTTTCCTTGCAAATAGCCATGGCCCTTGACCTCGTCCTGCTCGGACCGCCCGGCTCGGGCAAGGGCACCCAGGCAGCCAGGCTGACGCAGAAATACGGGATTCCGGCGATCGCCACGGGCGACATCCTGCGAGCGCAGGTCGAGGCCGGGACACCGCTCGGCCAGCGCGTCCGCTCCTACCTCGATCGCGGCGAACTGGTGCCCGACCAGCTGGTCGTCGACATCATCCGGCAGCGCCTCTCGCAACCCGACACCGAAGCCGGCTTCATCCTGGACGGGTTTCCCCGCACCCTGCCCCAGGCGCGGGCCCTGGACGCGATGCTCGCCGAGCTGCAGCGGCCCTTAGACGCTGTTCTCTATCTGGAGACCGACCGGCAGTCGCTGCTGGACCGGCTGGGCCACCGACATCGCCAGGACGACCGCGCCGACATCGCCGATCACCGGATCGATGTCTTTCTCCAGCAGACGGCGCCGCTGATCGGCTACTACCGCGACGAGGGCAAGCTCAGGCTCATCAATGGGGCGGAGCCGACGGAGTTGGTCGCCGCCGCGATCGACGACGTCATCCGCCCGCTGGTGGGGGCCGGTCAGGCCCGCAATCCCCGGCCGACCGCGAGCTGACCAGCCGGGCGGGCCGTGCCGTTTGGCCGGCCCTGATTTGGGCATAAACCTAAGGTCTCGACCGGTTGTTCCTGGCGAGAACACGAAGGAGAAGTACCAATGGCTGAAGTAAGAACCGATTTCATACCCCTACTGCCCCTCAACAACGGGGTCGTCCTGCCGAACATGGTGGTCACGATCCCGCTGGAGCGAGAGGAGGCGCAGGCCGCCGTTGCCGCCGCTCGGCAGGGCGATGGTCTCGTCCTGCTCGTGCCCCGCGTCGAAGGGCGCTTTGCCAATTTCGGCACGGTCGCCAAGCTCGAGGATTCCCGAAAGCTGCCCAATGGCATCGAGGTCGCCATCCTGCAGGGACTGTATCGGGCCTCCGTCGGCAGTGCTGCCGCCGGGACCGGAACCGCCCTGCGCGTGCTGGCCCAACCGGCCCAGGACGTCAACCCGCTGACCGAGACGTCGCACGTTCTGGCCCGCGAGTACAAGGCGCTGATCGAGAACCTGCTCGAGCTGCGTGGCGCCGGCGAAGTCATTCAGATGGTGCGCGGTATCGACAAGCCAAGTCAGCTCGCCGACCTGGCCGGGTATTCGCCCGATCTCTCACTGGAGCGCAAGGTCGAGATCCTCGACACGCTCGACGTCGAGCAGCGCCTCAAGAAGCTGATCGAGTGGACCCGCGAGATCCTCGCCGACGCGTCCTTGAAGGACAAGATCCGCAACGAGGTGCAGGAGGGCATGGAGAAGCGCCAGCGCGAGTTCCTCCTCCGCCAGCAGATGGAAGCGATCAGGAAAGAACTTGGCGAGTCCGACGGCGACGTCGCCGCCGAGTATCGCAAGAAGATCGAAGACGCCGGCATGCCGGAAGCCGTTCGTAAAGAAGTCGAGCGCGAGCTCGACCGCTTCGAGCGGACGAGCGAGCAGAATCCCGAGGCCGGGTGGATCCGAAACTATCTGGATTGGATGCTCGACATACCCTGGAACAAGCGCACCGTCGACCAGTTCGACGTCGTCGAGGCACGGCGCGTCCTCGATGAGGACCACACCGGGCTCGAGGACGTCAAGGACCGCATCATCGAGTTCCTCGCGGTCCGCAAGCGGCGCGATTCGCGCGGCCTGCAGGTGATCGGCGGCCGGGGGTCCGGCGCGATCATCACGCTGGTCGGCCCTCCTGGCGTCGGCAAGACCTCGCTGGGTGAGTCGGTGGCGCGAGCGCTCGGGCGCAAGTTCACGCGGATTTCACTCGGCGGCATTCACGACGAAGCCGAGATCCGCGGACACCGGCGGACCTACGTCGGGGCACTCCCGGGCCGGATCGCGCGCGCTCTCAAAGAGGCGGGCACGCGTAATCCCGTGATCATGCTCGATGAGATCGACAAGGTCGGCAACGACTGGCGCGGTGATCCGTCGTCGGCACTGCTGGAGGTGCTCGACCCAGCGCAGAACCACTCGTTCCGCGACCACTATCTGGAAGTCGACCTCGATTTGTCAGAAGTCCTGTTCATCCCGACGGCCAACGTGGCGGATACCATTCCCGGACCGCTGCTCGACCGGATGGAGATCATCCGGCTCGACGGCTACACGGAAGAGGAGAAGCTGGCGATCGCGCGGGACCATCTGCTGCGTCGGCAGCTCGACCGCAACGGCCTGGGCGCCGATGAAGTCACGGTCGACGAGGAGGCGCTGCGGCGCATCATCGCGGACCACACGCGGGAAGCCGGCGTGCGCAACCTCGAGCGCGAGCTTGGTCGGTTGCTACGCAAAGTCGCGACGCAGATCGAAGCCGGCAAGGTCAGCGCGCCGGTGAAAGTCGGCAGCGATGACATCCGGACTTACCTGGGGCGGGCGAAGTTCCACGCGGAAGTCGCCGAGCGGACGGAAGTCCCCGGCGTTGCCACTGGGCTGGCCGTGACCGGTGTTGGCGGCGAAGTGCTGTTCGTCGAAGCGGCGGCCATGGATGGCCAGAAGGGCCTGACCCTGACCGGCCAGCTCGGCGACGTGATGAAAGAATCGGCGCAGATCGGCCTCTCCTACGTCCGGTCGCACACGGCGGAGCTGGGCATCGCGCCCGGCTTCGAAGAGAAGGCGATCCACGTCCACGTGCCGGCGGGAGCCATCCCCAAGGACGGGCCTTCAGCCGGCGTCACGATGGTGACGGCGCTGGTGAGCCTGTTTAGCGGGCGGCCGGTGAAAAGCACGGTCGCCATGACAGGCGAAGTCACGCTGCAGGGCAAGGTACTGCCGATCGGTGGTGTCAAGCAGAAGCTGCTGGCGGCGCACCGGGCCGGGATCACCGAGGTCATCCTGCCGTACCGTAACGAGGCGGATCTGGACGACCTGCCGCAGAGCGTGCGCGACGCGATGACTATCCACCTGGCCAAGGATGTACGAGAGGTCCTCGACTGGGCCCTCGAACCGAAGGTCGCGCCACTGACCCAGGTTGCGTAAGTCATGAGCCGGGCCTTCGTCAAGGAAGGCGACTCGGCAGCGAGCGGATCCCTGGTAGATCGGTTCTACCAGGGATTACTCGGGCTCAGCGATCCAGCGAGAGCCCTGATCGGCAAACGCCAGCAGCAGGCGTGGCTCACGTCGCAGACCAGCATCGAAGCTGCCCGGCGGGATGCCAAGGCGGCTCTGGGAGCTGATTCCTACCGCGAGATTTTCGAGAGCGCCGCAGAGCGCGCCGGCGATCCATCAGAGAGTCCCACCTGGTGGGCCGCCGGTGATGCGGCCACCGCGATCGCCGCGCGGCGGCGCCTGGCGTCTGAAGAATTTGCGCTTCTGGTTGGACCACTGGGCGTTGCCCTTCCCTGGTTGAAGGACGCGGCGAATCAGACTTAACTAGCCGACTCGATCCCGTTGCCCGTACACGTGATGAGCTGGCCGCCACAACCTGGGCAAGGTTCCATGTCGCAACCGAAGTGATGAATCCCACCCGGCATGACGTTGCAGCTGTCACAGCGGTCGGTCGCAGTGGAAGCATGTCGAATGCGGTCGAGCGTCCTGCCCCGTGTGACCACGGCAAAGATCGCCACGCAGCTGGGGGCTACCAGCATCTCTCGCTGACAATCGGGGCATGCCGCCATGGGGCGACGCTAACACCCATTTTTGACAGCTGTGCGTCGGGGGGAAGCGTTTCGTCTCCTGGACTGATGGTAAAGCGAGCACATCCCTGGGTCATTGACAGACAGCTGTCGCAAGCATGGTTCAGGCTTAGAGCATGGCCGTGGCCGAGGTCGAGCGAAAGCCGGGAACCCGCCGCCTGGATGCCGCCATGCAGTCGCTGCGCGCCGGGGTGCGCGCCGTGTCGGATTACGTTCGTGACGCGGAGGGCGAGACGCTGGGCGAAGCGCTAATCCAGATCCGAGAGGCGGGAATCGACCCGCTGGAGGCCGCCTTCGTGACGGGTGTTCGCCGTTTCGACAAGTCGGCCGAGTACAAGGCCGACGGCGCCCTCTCACTGACGGCCTGGCTGCGCTGGAAGTGCAAACTCTCGGGCGGGGCGGCCATGGAGCGGGTCGAAATCGCGCGCCAGCTCGAGAAGCTGCCCCAGACGGGTGCGGCGTTCGCCAACGGCGACGTCGGCTACCAGCATGTCGCGGTTCTGGCCCGCACCGCGGAGAACGTCGGAGCCGCCGTCGTGCGCAAAGAAGAGGGCACGCTGCTGCAGGCGGCCCAGACGATGGACCCCGGCCAGTTCACCACGGTCGCCAAGAACTTCGAACACCGCGTGGATGCGGCGGGCGCCCTGGCGGAGGCCAACCGCGCCTATGAACGGCGCTACTTTCACATCGGCGAGCCACAGGATGGGCTTGTGAGGGTCGATGGCTTGCTCGATGCCGAGGGCGGCGCCACGCTGCGGACAGCGCTAGAGCCCTTCATGAAGCCGGTCAAGGACGATGCGCGCAATTACGGCCAGCGCAGCGTTGATGCGCTCATGGAACTCTGCCGGCAGGGCTCAGGCAGCAGGCGCGACGGCGCCGGCCCCCGGCCGCAGCTGATCATCCGCGCCAGCCTCGACACGCTGGCCGGGATCAAGGGCGCACCGGCGGGCGAGCTCGAGGGTGGCGGCACGGTGCCGGCCGAGACCGTCCAGCGCTACGCCTGCGACTCGGCGATCAGCCGCATCACCGGCCAGAGCGAGCTCGAGCACGAGCTCAATCACGCCAGCCGGACCCTCCCGGCGTCGACCCGGCGGGCGCTCGAGGCGCGGGACCGGCATTGCGTTTTTCCTGGTTGCGCCCGGCCGGTCGTCTGGTGCGACGGGCATCACCTGGTCTGGTGGACCCGCGGCGGCGCGACGGCGCTGCCCAACCTGGCGCTACTCTGCCGGCCGCATCACCGGATGGTCCATGAGGAAGGCTGGTCCCTCCGTCGGCTGGGTGCGGGATGGCGTGCCGCGCCACCGGGAAAGATCCCGATGAGGCTCATTACTCGACGGGAGTGAGCTGGGCGAGCCAGCGGGTGCTGACGGCTTACGCGAACTGAGCTAACGGGGCTGACGGCTTACGCGAGCTGAGCTAACGGGTGCTGGCGGCTTTCGCGAAACCCTGGAACAGACGGCGCACCCAACCAAGCTCATCGATCTCTTCGGGGTGCCACTGCACGGCAATCAAGAAACGTCGCTCGGACGATTCGACGGCTTCGATGACGCCGTCGTCAGATTTTCCCGTCACGCGCAGCTCCGGCGCAATTGTCTTGATGGCCTGATGGTGCAGGCTGTTGACCTCGATATCCGTCTCGTCGATCAGTTGCGCGAGCCGCGAGTCAGGATCAAGGCGCACTCGATGAGTCAATGCGCTTCTGGCCCGGCCGTCGGCGTCCGAATGTTCGACGTCCGTCACGCCCTGGTCTCGAAGATCTTGCCAGAGGCTGCCGCCTAACGCCACGTTCAGGACCTGCTGGCCGCGACAGATACCCAGCGTCGGCAGGTCGTCGGCGAAGGCCCAGCGGGCCAGCGTCAGCTCGGTCCGGTCACGTGCCGCCTCGACGACGTTCAGGTCGCCGATCGGCTCTTCGTGATACTCGCCGGGCGCGATGTCGGCGCCGCCGGGAAAGACAATGCCGTCGAGCCGCTCATAGATCGCGCGCAAGCGCTGGTCATCGTCGAGTATTGGTATCAGGACCGGCGCGCAGCCCGCCGCGGTAAGTGCGCGCACGTAGCTCTGGTTAATGCCGTAGCGTGGCGGCTTCAGCCCCGGCGGGATCGCCAAGGTCGGCAGGCCAACCAGCGGGTACACGCTCAAGTCGTTGCGCTCAACTGGTGAATTCGAAGGCCTTCAGGCGCGCGGCCGGCACCCGAGCGGCGCCGATGTATTCACTGACCTGCAGCTTCGTCGACCGGGTCAGCGCCAGCGTGCCGTTAAGAGCTTCCAAGATGCTTTGTGTGAAGCGCAGGTCTTTGACCGGCCGGGTGATCTTCCCATTCTCGATCAGGAAGGTGCCTTCCCGCGTCATGCCGGTGATGATCGACGCCTTGGGATGGACAACGCGCACGTACCAGAAGCGCGTCACCCAGATGCCGCGCTTGATGTCGCTCGCCAGGTCGGCCTTGGCTGCCGATCCCGGCTTCATGAAGAGATTCACGGCAAAGGGTCCTTCAGTATTAGGCGCCGGCAGGCCGTGACCTGTCGACTGCCGGCCTTCTTTCGTCGCCGTCTGCATGTCGTAGACGAGGCCACTGGCGACGCCATTTTTGATTAACTCGACGCGTTGCTTGGGAACGCCCTCAAAATCGAATGACGACGGGATGCCGGTGCGGTCCAGCCCGTCGTCGAAGATATTCACCTGCTCGCCGGTGATCTGCTCGCCGAGGCGCATGAAGCTACGTTCTTCCTGGACGGCGAGGGCGCCGAAGCCCATGAAGCTCATGAACTCGAGCATCTCGGCGACGGCGTATTCCTCGAGGACGACTTCATAGATGCCCGGGTCGACCGGCTGCGCGTTCTGGTTGCGCTGCGCCTTGTCGATGACTTCGTCGGCTAACTCGTTTTTATCTAACTCGCGGACGTCGATCGCGCCCCGGTCCGCGTAGCCGGACCCGGCATCGCCCATTACGACGGAATTGACCGTCGCTTGCGTGGAACGCTGATGGTTATAGACGCCCAGCGAATTGGCAATCGCAAATTGGCCGGCGCTGGTGCTGAACGCGCCGAAAGCCTTGAGCCCGGCGCGCCCGGCTTTGGCGCAGACGGTCTCGACGAAGTCGGCGCGTTCCTCAGGGGTTGCGCTGGCCGTCGCATCGGACCAGGCGTCGACACGCCGGGCCGCCGCCGGACCGGGCATGGGAACGACTTCGCTGCGCGGCTGCAGATCCGCGATGGCGACCGCGCGCTTGAGCACGTCGGCTGCTGCTGCCTCGCTCATCTGGTTGATCGAGGCGACCCCAGTCTTGCCGTCCTTGACGACTCGGACCCGAACGGTCGCGTCGCGTTCGGCGACGTTCTGGTGGATGCCGTTGTTCGCGAAGCGTGTGAGGGCACTGTCATCCTCGGTGACCATGACTTCGGTCTCCTGGGCTGGAGAGCGCTGCAGCAGCCTGGTCATGAACTGCTTCAACTCGGCTTCGTCGGTCAGCCTGACGACTTCCATGCTCTTCATTTCAGGATGCCGACCTTGACGTGCTGGAAGCGCGCCGGCGCCGCACCGTGAGCCACATGAGCAACCTGCGGCGGCTGGCCCTTGCCGCAGTTGGCCAGCCCCCAGACCCGCCACTCGGCGCGACCGCCGACGGCGTCGCAGGAGTTCCAGAACTCCGGCGTGATGCCGGCGTACGTGGCATTCTTGAGCATCCGTCCGCGCTTGCCATTGATAACTTCGTAGGCGAGCTGCGTGCCGAACTGGAAGTTCAGCCGCTTGTCGTCGATGCTCCAACTCCGGTTGGTCTCCATGTAGACGCCGTCTTTGGTCTCAGAAACCATCTCTGCCAAGGACGAGTCGCCCGGCTCCAAATTCACGTTCGTCATGCGGATCAGTGGAATCCGATTCCAGCCGTCGGCGCGCATCGTGCCGTTGCTCTGCTGCCCCAGCACACTGGCCGTTTCCCTGGACGTGAGATAGCCGACGAACAGGCCATCTTTGATCAAGAACGTTCGTTGCGCGGGAATCCCCTCGTCGTCCCAGCCAAACGTGCCAAGCCCGGTCGGTGTCAGCGCGTCCGCCGTGATGGTCACGTTGCGCGAGCCGTACTGAAGATGGTTCAGTTTTTCCGGCGTCATGAAGCTCGTGCCCGCATAGGCGGCCTCCATGCCGAAGACGCGGTCGAGCTCCGTCGGATGGCCGCAGGACTCGTGGATCTGAAGCGCCGTCTGGCTGGCATCGAGAATGAGCGTCTTGACGCCACTGGGGCATTGCGGCGCACTCAGCAGCGCGACGGCTTCTTCGGCGATCCGGCCGGCGTGCCGGTCGAGCTCGAGCGCCGTGATGTACTCGTAGCCGGCCGATCCCTGGTGCCGGCCGAACGAGTTCGGGTAGGAGCGGTTCTGGACGTCGTCGGGCGAGGTGGCCGTCGCCTCGATGCCGGCCCCGCTTTCGAAGAGTTCTTGTTCGATGAAGGCGCCTTCGGTCGAGGCGAAGAGCTTCGCCTGCCGGATGAATTCCATCGAGCCCTCGCGAATCGTGACGCCCTTGACCGAGCCCATGGCCGCGTCGGCCCGAAGTAACAAATCGACTTTCTCCGCGAGTGGCACCGCGAATGGATCGCGCTCGAGTGGCGTTCGGTAGTGACCCCGGGACGTAACGGGCGGCCCCAGATCGACCGGAGCCGACCGGACGCGGGCACTGGCGCGCGCGATACGGATGGCGCGGTCCGTGACTTGTTCGACTTCGGCTTTATCTAGCCGGGCGCTGCCGGCAAATCCCCAGGCACCGTCGACGATCACCCGGACCCCGAAGCCCTCGCTGGCGTCGTCAGAGACGGCGGCCAGTTGGCCGTTCTTGACGATGATGTCCTGCGTGACGTGTTCGTCGAGGCGGACGTCCGCGTAGCTCGCCCCCTTGACCTGCGCCGCGTTGAGGGCGGCTTCGGCTAGATCTTTCATGCCACAAGACTAGCGGCTACTGATTGATAAACCAATCGGCGCTCTGGTTCATCCACCAGAATTCGTTGCCCTTGTACCCCGCGACCTTCTTGTTGTACGCCTCGACGTCGACGGCCTGATAGAGGGGAATCTCGGGCACCAGGTCGGCCAGGCGGTGCTGGGCCACGATGTATTTGTCCTTACGGTCCGAGAGCTTGACTGAGAGCCGGGCCTGGTCGAGCGCCTGGTCAAGCTGCGGATCACTGGTGAACGTGGTGTTTTGCCCGACGCAGCCGTTCGCGTCTGTCGGAATCTGAGAACTGTGATACGCGGTGTAGGCCAGTGAGTCGGGCTCCGCTGGGTAGCTGTAGTTGCTGGTGTACATCGCGAGGTCGAAGTTGTGCGAGTAGATCACCCCGCCGCTGGTGCAAGAGCCGAACATCCGGGTGGCGGGCACATTGGCGAACGGCTTGATCACCTGGATACCGATGGCGGCGAGGTCGGCGGCGATTTGGACCTCCTGCTGTTCGCGCAGGGGCAGCGTCGTGGTGATCAGGTGGAGCTGCACACAACGCCCCTGCGGGTCGGTGCGGAAGTTTTTGCACGGCCCTGAATCCTGAAGCTTGTAGCCGGCGTCGTTGAGCTGCTTGTTGGCAGCCGTCTGGTCATACTGGGTGTGCCTGGCATTCGGATCGAGGCACCAGGCTCCGGTCTGAATGCACATCCAGGCATCCGGAGGCACGACGGTGCGGCCCAGTAACAAGGTGTCTACGAGCTTCTGGCGGTCGATCGCCGTCAGGATCGCTTTTCGAAGCGTTACGTCTTTCAGGAACGTGTTATGCAGGTTGATATCGAGGTGCTCGGTTGCGCTGTCCAGGATCGTGACCGTCGTGATGTCACTGAGACGTGACAGCGGCGGCAGTAGCGACGGCCGGAGGTCCAGCGCCATGTCGACGGTGTTGGTGCGCAGCTCGTTGAGCTCGGTGTTCGCGTCCGCGTCGAATTTCACGCGAATCTCGTTGAGGTATGGGCGATTCCCGCCCCCCCACCAGTGAGGATTCCTGACCAGCGTGAGATGGTCGCCGGTCACCCATTCCTTGAACATGAAGGGCCCGGTGCCGACCATGATCTTGTCGAGTGTGTCCGAGCCACCGTAGCCGCCATGGATGTTCACCGTGACCTTGTCGGTCGTCAGGTTGCCGGTCTTAGCCCAGACCTGCTGCAGCAGGTGGTCCGGCAGGACGCCGTAAGGGCCCGTTCCCAGCGTGAGGTAGGCGGCGTACACGGTATGGAAATGAACGACGGCCGTATAGTCGTCGGGCGTATCGACGCTCTCGACCTGATCCCAGCCCACGACGGAAATTACGGGCGTGGGATTATTGTTGCGGTACTTCAGGAACCAGAAGTCGAAAGTCGACTTTACGTCGCGCGAGGTGAAGGCGACACCATCATGCCACTTGACGCCATGGCGAAGTTTCCAGGTCACGTCCATCTTGTCGCCCGTGACTTTGACATCGCCGTTTTCGAGCGTCGGAACCTCGATGGCGAGCTCGGGAGCCCAGTAGTCGGATAGCCTCGGATTGGCCGGAACGTCCTGGTTCGCCTTGACCGTCAGCAAGCCTTCCATCGCCGGGTTGACGTAGGCGCATGCATGTGGCGCGGCGGCCGTGATGTTGCAGCTGAGCAGGCTATCCTGCTCTTGCCAGGAGGCGACCGTTAGCCTCCCTCCGAGCTTGTATGTGGTCCCGTTGTTCCCACCGGTCGGCGAGCAGGCCGCTAGCAGCACCATGCCGATGCCCGTCACGGCAAGCAGCCGTTTCGAGCGGGGGCTGGCTCCTCTCATGCGACCTCCCTCCGAAAGTTCACCTGCGGATCAGAGGCAGGCGCTGGCCCGACCCGCCAGCGCAGATAATGCGCAGCATTCTACGGGCGGTTACCCAAAAGGGTCAAAGAAACATCGACTTTTCCAATCTTGTCTAACACGGCCGCTTCAGTCCACCCACCAGTCGGCGGCATTCCACGATGTCGTGTCCGGCGCCGCGTTGGGGGCGAGGTTGTGTAGATGCGGGCTGGCCATCACGACGAGAACACGCTCAAACAGCGGTAGCTCGAAGCCAAGCCGAGCGTAGGCGCGCTCGAATGCGGCGTAGGATCGCGCCCGCTCGATGGTGTCGAGCGTCGCCCGAGCATTGTCGAGATTGCGATCGAGATCGGGGCTGCTGAAGCGACCGAAGTTCGAGCCCTGCCCCTGGTTCTTGTCCGTGGGAATTTCCGAGGAGTGCTCGAGTGGGTACACCCCGTCAGGATCGGGACCGATGCTCCAGGTCCACAATCCGGCCTCGAACTGACCGCGCTCTAGCAGGCCACCCTGCGCGTAGCCGCTGAACAGATCACTCGGGTGTGCCTCGGTCGCGGTCACCTCCGCACCAAGCTTTCGCCATTGGGCGATCAATTCATCGCGCACGGCGCTGCGCAATGGGCTGCCGAGCGCGGTCACCAAATGAAAACCTAGACGACGTCCGTTCTTGCTGCGAATACCATCGGCGCCGGCAACCCAACCGTCGCTGTCGAGCAGCCTGGCGGCGGCGCCCAGGTCATATGTCAGCGAGACATCCGGATCGTGGAAGGCGCTCAGCGCGCTGGGGATGGGGGACTCCGCGAGTCGGGCACGGTCAGCGTAGAACTTCTTGACGATCCCTGGACGATTGATCGCTGCGCGGAGCGCCTGGAGAAGCGCGGGATCGTTCTTCCAGGGCGGTGACACGCCGGTCAGCGGGTTGGGATCCGCCTGATTGAACGTCACCTGCTCGTAGGCCAGTTGGGAACGTCGCTGCACGGTCACGGCGCCGGTATTCGCCTGCGTGGCGAGCTGGTCGTCCGGCAGCTCGAGTGCCAATGAGACCTGGCCGGCTCGAGCCGCATCGGTCAGCTGTCCCGCTTCCGGATAGATCTTGTACAGGATGCCGTCCAGGTGCGCCCGGCGCCCCGCGCGCCCTTGCGACCAGGCATCGTTGCGCACCAGCGTGATGTGATCGTCCGGGACGAGTTCCGAGATCTTGAATGGGCCGCTGACGACGTCGGGGCGCCCCCAGAACGCGTTGGTGGCCAGCTGCTCGGGGGCGATGCCGGCCAGGCGATGCTGTGGCAGCACCGCGGGAAACAGGTTGAGAAACTTGGGGTAGACGCGATCGAAATGGAGCGTGAAGCGTTGTTGGTCGCGGACGTCGATGCGCGAGATCGCCCGATAGCCGTCGGGCGACAGGACTCCCTGGACCTTGGGATTGACAATGAGCCCCCAGGTAAAGGCGACATCGTCGGGGGTCAGCGGCTCGCCATCCGACCAGCGCAATCCCGCGCGGAGCCGATAGGTCACGTCTACCGTGCCGGCAGTGCGATTCCATTTAACGTCGCCGTTTTCCAGTGTCGGTACGCGTTCCACCAGGTCGGGTACCGGTTGCAGGTTGGGGTCCAACCGCACGAGGCCCGAATAGAGCATCGCGTCCAGCTGCGCTGCCGGAACCTCCTCGTTGAAGAGCGGCGAAAAGTTGGTCGGGCTCTCCCAGTCGCCCACCACCAGCGTGCCGCCCTCGTGGCGCGCGGGCTCCGGCTGATACTGCGAGGCCGACGGACTGGCGCTGCCCAGTGAGATCCCGTGTACCGATGGCAGGGAACTGCAGCTACCCACAAGAGGCAGCACGGCCAGGGCAACGAGCGCGGTCCTAGATGTTATCGAGGATCTTGCGGCGCTTTCGCTGGAATTCGCTCTCGGTGATGGCTCCGCGCTTGCGAAGCTTGTCCAGCTGACCCATGTCAGAGATCAGGTCCACGAGAGGCGACGAAAGCCGCT
>Ga0209474_10000752_pt1 | contig 33854 bp, 30 predicted proteins | sample GraSoiAngelo_145_FD_185902 | JGI IMG/M metagenome (GOLD analysis project Ga0209474, IMG submission 185902) | Grasslands soil microbial communities from the Angelo Coastal Reserve, California, USA - 14_1009_05_20cm (SPAdes) (version 2) | ecosystem: Environmental > Terrestrial > Soil > Grasslands...
CGCTGCTTCCCGAACCGCGCGAAGACCTGATTCATAGTCAGCCGGCGTTGGACTCAGGGGAAGCCAGCCATCGAACATTGCCCCGGCCAGGCGCAGCATGCGAGGGCCAGCTCCACCCAACCAGAGGGGAGGACCGGCCGCCTGTATTGGTCGCGGGCTTAATTCGATGCCGGGCTCTTCATTCCGCCATAAACGCCTGCAGCGTTCGACTGCGGTGAGCATGTCGCCAACCCGTCGTTCGCTCGGAACGCCCAATGCCTTTAGTTCTGCATGCGTGCCTGGGAGCTCGGCGCCGGGACCGATTCCCAAAATGAGCCGGCCCTCGGCCAGGCGGTCAAGTGTGGCGACCGCATGCGCCAAGGAGATGGGGTGCCGAAGCAGCGGCAAAAGAACTGCGGTGCCTAGCGCGACGCGTTTTGTCGCGCCGGCCACAGCGGCCAAAAGGGTCAGCGGCTCTCCACGAGGACGCGCTAGCAGCGAGTCTCCGACCCATACTGAGTCGTAGCCGGAGGTTTCTGCCCGCCGAGCCGCCTCGACGACAAACGCGAGGTCACTCTTCTTCCACAGGAGCACTTCACGAGATGGCAGGAGAAGGCCAGTTCCGGATGGTTGCTTCGGCGTGCTATTCGGGCTGTTCATGTGGGCTGGAGCAGGTCGCGGTCGATCATCGTTCCTCGACACATCTTCGATCCACATTTGCATGCGTAGGCGTCGAGGCTGTCGGAGGGGTCGCCCGGCTGCAGATTGTAGTCGTAGGTCAATTCTTCACCCGGGCGAATGCGTCGCCGCGCGTGCACGAACACCCTGTCCCCCTCAACGTATGTCTCGCAGTTGGGGTCGCATGAGTGATTCATGAACCGGATGCTGTTCCCCTTGACTCCAGCATCAATCGTGAGGTCATCATCGATGGCGAACAGCAGCGTGTAGGCGGGATCAGAATTCCAGGCGCTTGACGTTTCGCCCTCTAACGCCACGTCAATCACGCGGCCCCGATATTCACCGATCAAATCTCCCCGCATGTATGGCGTTCGTGCGAACAGTCCCCGGCCATGGACACGCGACCGCCGAACACTGTATGAACTCAAAACCTTGATTTGACCATGCCTTTGCGGCGAATGGTCCCTACCTTTTCTCGGCGCCGACATAGGAACAGGTCTCTGATGTTCTCGTCGCTCACCACCGACGCAGTGAATCCTGCCTTCCGCAGCAGCCGCAGCCATACCCCGCGCGCGAAAAGGCCATGGGTTTGGCGTTCGTGCACGACCCGCACGACCCCTTGCTCGTCACGGAGCAGGATTCCGAAGTCGACCAGGATTGCGGTGTCGTTCGGGTCCGGATCTGTGGTCCACTGCACGTAGCGCACGCTACGGTCTTCTGTGTCGTTGCCGCCGTGGTCTGTGCTTGGAACAAAGGTCTCGCGCATCTCATCGGGTACGAACAGAGCAACGCCTCCCGGCCGACAGTGAACAAACGCCGTCTCCATGACCGCCCGCAATTCCGACTCGGCGGTCATATGGCAGACCGCGTCGTGAACAAAAACCGCATCAAAGGTCCTGCCCAACCGCAGAGTTCGTATGTCGCCTAGAAGGTGCTCGCACTCGGGATTTACTGCTCGATTGACCGCCAGCATCTGAGGGGACATGTCCACGAGAGTCATCGCGAAATGTTCTTTGAGGTGGAAGGCGTTGTTCCCGCTGCCAGACCCAAGGTCGAGCACAGTGCGCGGCGGAGGATCGGACGATTCGCTCAACAGGCGATCAAAGAACAAAGCTTCTTCCCGAAACTCAGCCGGACCCGCCATCATCGGCCACCATTCGGCGAGTTCGTCGTAGAGCTTCATGACCTGTTGATCGCTACGTTACAGAGGACTCGGCGAGGCTCGCACTCGAGCGCCACCGGGCGCGATCATGCACCTAACCTGCGAAGCCTGGGCGGATGGTACCTGACGTCGAAAAGCGCCTCGCCGAGGGTGAACCCCACCGTGCTGCGAGCCACCACCAAATAAAGCAGACTCAGGAGAGCGAAGACAGCGGACGCGAACACGATATCGTCCAGGTCTCCCCGGGCCAGGACGCTGAGGACACTCAGGATGGTGACGACCGCCATGACAGCTACCAGGTCGAGTATCAGCGCCGCCGGCAAGCGCCATCCTGCCGGGGACCTGGGAATGGACTTCTCCGCAGCGGCGGGAGGTATCCAGCGGGCGGCAAAGATCCAGCTGAGGCCGACAACAATGATCAAGCCAATCCCGAGGCCATACGTGGCAACCCGACTGATCAGGCGCTCCAAAGGGACGCCCACGAAAAAGCCGAGCCCGATGAAGCCCACAACCCATAACGCGCTGGCAGGCAGCACTCCAGCAAGAAATCGGCGCTGTGCCAATCCGACCGCCCCAGCCACCAACGACGTGTAAACGCGAAGTCCGGGGAGGAGGCGTGAGCCTGCGATCTGGAGTGGGCTGGCCTCGCGCAGGCGGGCTGCTGCGCGCTCGTACGGACCGGCGGCGTGGAAACGCCGGGCCAAAGATCGCAGCCGATCGGGGCCGATCCAGTGCGCCCAGAAATAGGCTGTAAGCATGCCCGCAATCACCGACGCATACGCGAGAGGAATGACCACCCATGCGGGTTGGGCACCGCTCGCGATCAGGAGACCTGCTCCCAGAAGCACAGCCTCGCCAGGTGTGATGGGGAGGGGCAGGCCCGCCTCCTCCAGGTACAGGAGCAGGCAGATGGTAGCGACAGCGGGAAAGTGAGCGAGCAAACGCTTGATCTCCAGTTCGAGTTCTTCTCGTCTCTGCCTCTGCCGATATCCTGACAAGAAATGAGCGTGAAACCGCCCGTCGAGATCATCCCTGAGACATTCAGCTACGTATTCAGCCCATATCGCGAGCCGATAGCGCATGTGGCTCAGGGTCAACGGGTCATCATCCACTGTGAGGACGCATTCGAAAGCCGGATTTTGTCGACCGGGGATTTGCCTAGCCGTTCACTCGCGGACGCAAAGTTTTTGAACCCACAGACCGGCCCGATCTATATCGAGGGCGCCGAACCGGGCGATGTACTGGCTGTGAGTATCGAGGAGATCGAGCCGACACGAGACTTCGCCGTCAGCTGTCTGATTCCCTTCTTTGGCGGACTCACGTCCACCTCACTCACGCGCACGCTGCAGCCTCCGCTGGCAGAGAAGGTGTGGGTCTGGCGCCTCGCGCAGGGCCGCCTGGTTAACGACGAGCTCGGACTTTCTCTACCGTGGCAACCCTTCATGGGCACCCTCGCGGTGGCTCCTGACCTCGAAGCCATCACCGCTCTGTCACCTGGCCCTTTCGGTGGAAACATGGACGTTCCAGACGTCTGCCCCGGCAACACGATCTACCTCCCAGTTTGGAATCAAGGCGCGCTGTTCTATACAGGCGACACTCACGCCCGACAGGGCCAGGGGGAGCTGTGCGGCGTCGCTCTAGAGATCACCTCGAAAGTTACCGTCGTCTTCAGCGTACTTAAGGGCCGCCAGATTTCCTGGCCCCGGATCGAATCCGGAGATCGGATCATGACCGTCGGAAGCGCACGACCGATGGAGGACGCAGCTCGCATCGCCTATGCAGAGCTGGTGGGGTGGCTCGTCGGCGACTACGGATGGCACCCGGCAGACGCCTATCAACTTCTCACCCAGGCGGGTGGGCTCTATGTCGGGAACATGGTCGACACGACGTACTCGTTGGTGGCCTCAATTGAAAAGGCTTACCTCGGAAGAAGCAGAGCCAACACCTAACGCCGTTGATCGCTTCGATTTACAGGCGCCGGGCCACAGCTATACAGTTCCCCGTGCGACCAGAGGACGCCGCGGCGGCTTACGTCGATGGCGCGGGAAGGAGGGCGATCCAGCGTGATTCTCAGAAATCGCGTCGTTTACTCTCACCTCGGCGCGCGCCCGCGCGTCATCGCGCCAGTCCTGATGGGTCAGATGGCGCGACCGACGATCAGCATTGGCGACGCCCTCGCCGTGTCCGCGGGCGGATCGGGCAACCTGCTTGCGCTCGTTGAGATCCGCGCGGGCCGTGACAGTGGAGTCTTCGCCCAGGAACAGCGGCGCCGCGACATGCTCCGCTGGGTCGCGGGGCTGGAGTACGGCGGCGACATTCGCCGCCGTTTGGGCGTGACTCTGCGCATGACCGCGAACGCGGCGAGCAGCATTCGCGATGCGGTTGCCGAAACCGAGGCTACGAGCCTTGTGCTCGAATGGCCCACGATCCGAAGCCCACGCCGCCATGGCTTGAGCGACCTGACTCGTCAGCTGTTGCCTGACGGGGCGACAGACATTGTGTTTGTCCGCTCCAATGCGCCGGGCCAGCCTATCGCACCGCGGTCCATCCTGGCGTCGATCCGTGGAGGTCCGAGCGCTCGTGTCGTCGCGTCCACGGCGGCGGCTCTTGCGGACGCTCACGGCAGCACGCTGACCATGGTGCACATACGAACAGAATCGCAACACCCAGACCGCACACGAAGGGAATGGGAGTCTTTCGAGCAGATCGTTGAGGAGATGCGCCGTCCTTCTACCAGGGTCCGGCTTCACCATCACGACAATCCAGCGGCCGGGATCCTCGAGGAGGCCGCCGGTCATGACCTCGTCATCATCGGATCGCGACTTAGTCCTTCGAACCCCAATGCTCTGGTGGGCCGCGATCTTTTGCGCATGGTGCGCCAGCTGGACTGTCCAGTGGTGATGGTCAGGCCGAGGATCGTCTCACCACATCCGGCGAACGGTCACGGGGCATGAAACCTCCGGAACAAACTCCCGCGCTGCAAGCGATCGGCCGCGACGCGGCGAGGCTGTTGGGTCAGTTCTCGCCGATCATCCTCAGCAACCGCGCTCCTCTGGAGCCGACCTCGAACGGCGCCCTGGCGTCGGGGGCCGGAGGCCTGATCAAGGCGCTGACCTCGCTGGCGAACGCGACGAAAGCCTCCTGGGTGTCTGCGGCGCGAACGGGGATCGAGCGCGAGTTCGCCCTGTCCGGCAGGCCGCTCATCTCAGACGCCGCCGATGATCAAGCATTTCGGATCTTCTTCGCCCCCACCGACCCAGATGCATATCAGCTTCATTACGCCGTCATCAGCAATCCACTGCTCTGGTTCGCGCATCACTATCTGTGGAACATCGCAATCGAGCCTGTGGTCGACCAGGGTATCTACAAGGCATGGTTCGATGGCTATCGCGTGGTCAATGCTGCGATAGCGGAGCGTGCTCTAGCCATTGGTCGCCAGCTCCCACGCCGTCCGCTCTTTCTCACTCAGGACTATCAGCTGTACCTCGCTCCCGAGCTCATCCGGTCAGCATTGCCCGACGCCGCGATGCAGCACTTCATCCATGTTCCGTGGCCGGAACCCAGGTACATGAAGGTGCTTCCCGCTGTGATCCGCGAAGCGATATTCAAAGGCCTTCTCTCCAACGACATCGTCGGTCTGCAAACCAGCCTTGACGTGCACAACTTCCTGCGATGTTGTGTCGAGCTGATGGGACTGCGCGTCGCAGAGGCTGAGGGTGCGGTCCTCTACGGTGGTCGATTGGTGTGGATACGAGCCTACCCGGTCTCCATCGATGTGGATGCCATGAGGCATCTCGGCGAATCACCGAGCGTGGGCGAGTTCGAGGCCGAGATAGCCGGCTGGCGTCCGGAGCAGCTCATCGTTCGAGTGGACCGTACCGACCCTGCGAAGAACCTGATTCGCGGTTTTCTGGCCTACGAGCGACTGCTGGAAGACCACCCCGAATATCACGGTCGCGTCGCCCTGTGGGCCTTTCTACAGCCGTCCCGACAAGACGTCGAGGCCTACCAGCAGTATCTGGTTCTGGTGCGCTCAACCGTGGACCGCATCAATTCCCGATTCCGAAAGGGAGCCTGGGAGCCCACCCGCCTCGATCTCGGAGAGGATATTCATCGCGCACTCGCCGCATACAGGTCCTATGACGTCTTGCTCGTGAATCCCATTCTCGATGGCATGAACCTGGTCGCCAAGGAGGGTCCTGTCGTCAATCAGCGCTCTGGGGTGTTGGTCTTATCAGAATCAGCCGGCGCCCATGAGGAGCTCGGCGCCCACGTGCTGAGCATCAATCCTTTTGATGTCGAGATCACCGCAAGAGCCATCCATCGGGCGCTGCAGATGAGCCCTGCCGAGCGGGCAGAACGGTCGAATGCGATCAACCAGATAGTCGCCACGAATGATGTCGCCCGCTGGATCCGGCATCAGCTCGAAGATATTCATTCTGTAATTCCGCCACTCCACGCTCTGTCGGATCCCGCCCCACCGCCCAGGATCCCCGAGCCGGCGTAGGACGGACGAAATGCGGTAGCACGTTAGAGGTGGGTGGGGCAGCACTTAACATTGCCCGCCCAGATGACACCGCAGAATCCTCAAATTTCACCGGACGGCGCCTACTGGTGGGACGGGCAGGCGTGGCGGCCCATGCCGGCGCATGGAGCTCCCGCGCCAGTTGAACCAGGACAACCCGAATTGACGCGACCGTCATGGCTGCCCGATGAGGCTCAAGTTCCTGGGGCCCCGTCTCAGACGCCGGCCGCCGCACCCTCAGCCGTTACGACTCAGGATCCAATCGCAACGGCGAGCGAATTGCCGGCCCCAGTCGCTCAAATGGCTCCTCCGCAGTGGATGCCCCAAGCGCAGCCCTCGACCAGTCGAACCCCGGTCATGGTGGCGGCTGTTGCCGTGATTGCGCTGATGGCAAGCGGTGTCGGTTTGTGGGCGTGGCAGCAATCCGCGAATCAGAGCCAAACCGCGGCCGTGGCGAACCCGTCTCAAACAGCAACGCCCTCCACAGCAGGTTCGCCCCTGGCATCGCCTACGGTTGCGCGGGCTCTTACTGCGCAACTCGCGGGCGACTACTGCCCGGTAGCGCATCCTGGTAACGCGGCGTGCTGGAAAGGATCGTTCTTCAATACCGGGCCACAGATCGGCAAGCTGGCCATGATCTTCGTCACTGATCCGCCATATTCGGACTGGTTTGCTCACCACGCGAACGGGACCCTATCCGGTTTCTACACCAGTCCGGGATGCGACGTGGATCCGGCGCATAGTCGCATTGTTTGCGGAGCTGTTTCGTCCAACGCGCAGATAGACGTGTATCTGGGGGGCGATGTAACCACGCGCGGCACTTTCACCTATGCGGTCAAGTTCGCTGACATATCGTCAGGATCGTCGGTGTACGTCAACCAGCATTCCGATGGCACGCATGACGTCGTGTCATGGCGCGAGGTCATAACTTAGTTCTGGCGAGACTGCTTGCCGACCTCCAAGCCAACAAGACTCGACGTTTAGACGGCCGTTTCATGCAGTCGAGTCGACGTCGCACTTGATCGCGCGGCGGTTCCCGCCTGCTCGTGCCATCGCTTGCTGTTCGCGCCGAAGATGATCAGCCAAAGCTGAAGGGGTATTTCCGCGAGGCCGGAAGCGACAGCGATGACAGGGAACAGGTAGACCGCGAGTGGCGGCCAAACATAGAGTGTCCAACCCACGCCATCGATCATCAGCAACGCGCCGAGGATCCGAGGCAGGAACGTCGACCTCCATATCAGGTAGCCGGTGAGGATGCACCACAGCCCGAAGAACACGAGGTCGAGCTGGAACGCGGCGCCGTTCAACTTGAGGAACACGAAGGCCAGCGACTCTGTCTGCGCCGCGGTGAGCCCGCTCAGGGCGTGTCCTCCCTGTAGAACAAGCAGCGGGGCAAGATAGAAGAAAGCTGTCAGCGCCTGCATCGCGCAGCAGATGAGCACCACGAACACTGCCAGCGCCGCAATCGTGCTGTTGACAGGCTTGAGCAGCTGATACATCAGGAGCGACCAGGCCAGATGGAACGCCACGCCGGCGACAGAGAGAAGGAATCCCAGCCGAAACAGCGCCTCGTTCGCGAGGATGTTGTGAGCGGTGGCGGCGGCGTCACCGGTGACCACGAGGCTGCCGAGAATGAACACCTGGCCGTTTGACGAGCCCGCACCTTCGAGTGCTTCAAATACACCTGCCATCCTCGCTCTGGCACGAGGTGTCAGCCGCGTAAGCCACTCCATCATCGACCTCCGTCGACCAGCGATGCGACCATCGCTACGGCCTGATGCCCGCGATCAGGAGCCACAATCCGGTCGATACCTCCGCGATCAGGATCGGCACAGATCCAAGCACCTGAATCAGTCCCGGAGCGCCTGGCGCGACCAGACCCGTGAACCAGATCGCCAGGTAAAGAACCGACGCGAAGACGCCGATCGCCGACAGGAGCCTCGGGATGTAATGAGTCTTGAGGAAGAGGTAGAAGAAGATCGTCGACCCTGTGCTGAAGAAGATCGCCGCAATAGTGGTTGAGGCTCCGAGTGGATGCATCACGATCAGGTCGCGCAGCTGGTCGGGGTTGAACGCAGCGGTATGACTTGCCTCCAGATAGATCTGGAGGACCGCGAATGCGCCGACGATTCCTACCGCGCCCACTACGGCCTCGGCGGTTCTGAAGAGCAAGGCCGTCATCGCGAGGTTCCCGTCGACCGGCTTGAGGGTCACGTACAGCCCGATCGCCAGAAGGATCGTCGAGATGCTGCCAATGAGCGCGAGGCAGAGGCCGAGGCGGTAGAGGCCTTGCGAAGCGACGACATCGCGAACCGTCTGCCCAAAGCCGCCACCGCCTTCGATGCTCGATGTGATGACAAGACCGGAGATGTCGAATGCGAGCACGAGCAGATAGAACAGCCCGGCTGCCCGGGCGTACGCTCGCTGCGAATCCTGAGCGCCGCGATCCACAAACGCGTAGCTCGCCGACGGCTCGCCACTAGCGATCATTGAGGCCGACCTCGATCGCGATCTTGCCGCCCGCGTGGCCCGTCGACAGGTACTCGAGAGCTTCCGAGACTCCGTCGAGGTCGTATCGCCTCTCGATCACGGGCTTCACCTGTCCCGACTCCAGAAGGTCGCCCAGCAAGACGAGGTCGTCCTTTTTCAAGCTGGCGATGAACACGGCCACGACATTCCGGCCTCCGCCGATCGAAGCCAGACGGACATTGAGAAAATGCCCAATCGCCCGCCCGCCTCCGCCCGGGCTGTGTTGGATCCCCGCCGCCCCGACCCCGACATAGGTGGCGCCGCGGTCCAGCACGCGCCTGCAATCCGACCATGAGCGGTTGCCGGCGACGTCGAGCATCAAGTCGTAACGTTGGCCGGCCTGCGTGAAATCCTGTTGCGTGTAGTCGATAACCCTGGCCGCGCCGATGGAGCGCACGACGTCGACGTGCCTGGAGCTGCAGACCGCGGTCACCTGCGCGCCGAACGCCCGCGCGATCTGGACCGCAAACGTGCCGACGCCACCGGACGCTCCGTTGATCAAAACCCGCTGTCCGTGCTTGATCCGTCCGTGGTCGCGAAGCGCCTGCAGCGCCGTGCTCCCCGCAACCACAACGGTGGCGGCCTGCTCGAATGAAACCCCCGCGGGCTTACGGACCACCGCCTTCTGCTCCGAGACGCATACGTACTCGGCGAATGCACCCCGTACACCGCCGAAGACCTCGTCGCCACGTTGAAACAGGGTCACGGCCCTGCCTATCGCTTCGACCGTGCCCGCGAAATCGGTCCCGACGACTGCGGGCTTGAACGAGCGCACGAGGTGCGCCACCGGCGTGAGGGCATAGAGGTCGACCGTGTTGACGGACGATGCACGCACACGCACGAGCACGCCATCGTCCGGGACGGCCGGCCGCGCGACCTCCTCGACCTTCAGCGCGGCCGGTGAGCCCGGGCCCCTCGCGACGACCGCTTTCATCTTCACCGCCGTCGAGACGATGACCATGCCGTCAGCTCAACCGGAAAGGCGGGTACTGATCGGTCACCAGCGTGAACGCGTAGGCATTCACCCGGTTGGTCCACCGGAGCACGCCGACGACAAAACCGAACAGGCCGCGGGGATACGTGCCGGTGAAGAGAATCGCGAACCACGCCGCCATGACCGCGATCGCCGCGCCGAGCCACAGGAAGAACAGGACGACGTAGTGCGGGATCGCCAGCAGCCACTTGACGAGCGGCAGCCAACGGTTCAGCTGGCGAGCGTCGGGATAGGCGAAGTCAAGATGGACCGCCTGCTCCTCGTCCGTCGACGGGTAGCGATCGTCTAGGAGGGCCATATACGCGGTGACGCGGTTGGAGAAGCGAAGGAGATTGAGGTTCCAGTCGAACCACCAGCGCGGATACTTCCGCCGGAAAACGAGCATCAGCACGAGCGGCAGGAACACCGCCGCGCCGCCGATGACGATCGCGTTGGTGTTGTCGTCGTCGCGAAGCGTCTCTCCCGTCAGCATCGTGATCACGATCACGATCGGAATCGCCAGCAGGAGACGAAAGGCCGTGCTGAGCCGATCGAGCGGGCGGCTCGGGAAATCGACATCGAACTGAACGGGATAGTTGCTGACCATGCGTTTTTCACACTCCTTGGTGAACTGACTTCAAGCCGATGACCTCGTGGCCGCGAAGCGCCTCGAGAAATGGTTGGAAGCTGCCGTGCACCGTGCAGCGCAGGACCCGACCCTGGACCTCCACCTCGCTGACACCGAGGGCGCGCTCGACCTGGTGCATGGGCGGAACCCCGACGAAGGTCACCTCGACTCGCTGCAACTGAAGCTCATCAGCCATCAGTTGTGAGCCTAGGGAGCGGGCGTGGAGCGGAAATCGGTGGAATCACCGATTGGACACCTACGAGCACGGGCGGGTAGCCCGCCGCCGTAGTACTTTCGGCTACACGATGGCCAGGCCCGTGCGCCGTTTGGGCAACCTCCCGGCCGAAGCGACGAGCTTCGTCGGGCGCAGGCGCGAGCTGGCGGAGCTCCGCAAGAAACTAACGAACGTCCGGATCGTGAGCCTGGTCGGCCCGGGCGGGGTAGGCAAGACGCGTCTGGCCATCCGCGCCGCCACCGATCTGGCGAGGGCCTTTCCCGCCGGGGCGTGGCTGGTCGAGCTTGCCGATGTGCGCGATTCAGGGCTCGTCGCGAACGCTGTCGTTGCCGCCCTGGACCTGCGCGATCAGGCCGCCACCGATCCGATCGCGCTGCTTCTCGGCCACCTCGAGAGCAGGGAGCTGTTGCTGGTTTTGGACAACTGCGAGCACCTGCTCGACGCAGCCTCTCTCCTCGTGGCCGAGGTCACACGCGCCGCGCCGGGGGTGCGGGTCATCGCCACCAGCCGTGAGCCTCTGTCGGCGCCGGGTGAGCACGTGCTCCCCGTGCCGCCGCTCGAGCTGCCTTCTCCAAATGCCACCGAGCCCCTGAACCAGCTCCGTCAGAACGAGGCGGTCAGGCTTTTTGTGGAGCGGTCGGAGGCCGCGTCGGGCGCATTCGAGCTGTCTCAGGCAAACCAGAGGGCGGTCGTGGATGTCTGCCGGCGGCTCGACGGCCTGCCGCTCGCGATCGAGCTCGCGGCGGTGCGGACCCGCGTTCTGACGGTGCAGCAGATCCTCGACCGCCTGACCGATCGGTTCGCACTGCTGACGAGCGGGAGCCGGGCGGCGCTGCCGCGTCATCAGACGCTCGAGACCGCGATCGACTGGAGCCATGACCTGCTGACTGACGCGGAGCGGACGCTCCTCAGGCGCCTGTGCCTGTTCACCGGGAGATTCACGCTGGACGATGTCGAAGCGGTCTGCACCCCAGACGAAGATCCTGCATCGCGCGCCCTGGACCTGATGTCATCGCTGGTCGACAAATCCTTGGTGGTGAAAGAGGACGCTCGCGGCATTGCGTGCTACCGGCTGCACGAGACGATGCGCGAATACGCTGGACGCAAGCTGCACGACGCCGGCGAGGAAGACGCCGTCCAGCTGCGATGCACCGAGTACTACGTGTCGAGGTGCCAGCAAATGGCGCTCGAAGCCCGTTTCCAGCTTCCGTCGTGGCTGGCCTGGATGGACCTGGAGATTGACAATATCCGCTCCGTCCTGCGGCGGTGTCTTGTCCGCTCCGACTCGATGCGAGGAATTCAGCTGGCCACCTCGCTGAGCTGGTTCTGGATCACACGCGCGACCACTGAAGGTGTGCGCTGGCTGGACGAGCTGCTCGCCTCAGGTCCCGGAAACCCCGAAACGCTTGGGTGGTCCTACTTCATCCGCGGCTTCCTGGCCGTGTTGCAGGGTGATTGGACCGCGGCCCGGCCGGCGCTTGAGCTTGCGATGCGCGCGTCGCGCGATGCCGGGCAGCCAGTTCAGCTGGCGAACTCGCTTTCGATGGCGTCGATCGCCGCCAACATGGCGGGGGATCGCGGCTCCGCGCTTCGCCTGCTCGCCGAGGCGGACGAACTGGCGGCAGAGCTCGACGACATACCGACCAGGGTCGCCGTGCTGCAGGCGCGGTCGCTCAACGCCGTGTTCGAAGGTGATTTCGAGACGCTCACGCTGGTCGCCACCGAAGGCGCGCGCCTGAGCCGGCAGGTGGGCGACCTCTACGCGCTGCACATGATGAATCTCAATCTCGGCGGCGCCGCGTTGCTCGCGGGCGACACCGAGGAGTCAAAGGCGCGGTACTCCGAAGCCCTGCGCATCGCGTACCAGATCGACGACCGGATCGGACAGTTCTACCTGCTCGCGGCGCTGGCTTTTCACGCCACGGTGGAGGGCAGGGCGAAGACAGCGGCCCAGCTTCTCGGCGCCTCGGAGACAATCCGAATCGGCGCCGGCGCCGTCATCATGCCGGCGATGAGTCCGGTGATCACCCAGGCGGAGGAATCGGCGATCGCGGCGCTCGGCAAAGCGAAGTTTGAGGTGGAGTTCGCCGCAGGCAAGCACCTGACCCGCGAAACCGCCGTCGCCGCGGCCCTCGGCGAACCAGCCCAGGCGACAGCCGCGCCTCGAGAGGATGCAAGACCGGGAGTGCTCGCGAAGCGAGAGTTCGACGTCGCGCGCCTCATCGCCGACGGCCTGAGCAACAAGCAGATCGGAGCGCGCCTTTTCATCTCCGAGCGCACCGTCGACAGCCACGTCCGCAGCATCCTGAACAAGCTGGGTTTCAGCTCCCGAGCTCAGATCGCCGGGTGGATGGCGTCAACGAATCCCGGTAAGTAAGAACGACCACCGCCAGCGCGCCATTCGCAGGAATTCAGCCACTCACCTGTTAACCTCTCCCGACTTCTCAATGAAAGGTTGGCTTAACAGCAGGGTCGCCATGGCGCCGGCGCTGATCGCGGCAGTAGTCGCGTCGCTCCTGCCCACGGTTGGTCGCGCCCAATCGGAGGTCGCTGCAAACTGGGTTCAGAGCGCCGCACAGGGACCATCAGCACGAGCGGGTGTCTCGTTGTCTTACGACTCATCCCGACGACAGACAGTTCTCTTCGGCGGTGCGGCCGGCTCGACCTACCTCTCAGACACCTGGCTGTACAGCGGCACGGCCTGGACGCAGGTTCAAGCGCCTGGGCCATCGGAGCGTTATCTCGCTCCAATGGTGTTCGACTCGCTCCGCGGAGTGAGCGTGCTGTTCGGCGGCTACGGTTACCCGGGTTGGCTGCAGGACACATGGGAGTGGGACGGCTCGGCCTGGGCACCGCGCTTCACGGCGCACCGTCCGCCATCCCGGGATTGGTCCGCGATGACGTACGACTCCAGGCGCCACCTGGTCGTCCTCTTCGGCGGCACCGGCTCCGCCGGTTTGCTGAACGACACCTGGGAGTACAACGGCAGCGACTGGACACAGGTTGCGACCGTGCACTCGCCTCCGGTGAGGCGCGGCCACGAGCTCGCCTTCGACTCGGTGCGCGGGAAAACAGTCATGTTCGGCGGCCAGGCAGACGTCAACCTCAACGACACCTGGGAATACGACGGCACCGATTGGATGCAAACAGCGGTCACGGCTTCGCCCTCGCCCCGCCTCTGGTACTCGATGGCGTATGACGCCGCACTCGGGAGGACCGTCCTCTTCGGAGGCACCGGCTCAGCCGGGTTGCTGAACGACAGCTGGCTCTACGACGGCGCTTCGTGGCAGCAGTTCACGCCGACAAACCAGCCCAGCGCCAGGTTCTGGGCTCCCGTCGTCTACGACTCTGTCCACGCTGAGCTGGTTCTCTTTGGCGGGACGCCGGACACAACGCTGAGCCCGGTCTACGCCGATACGTGGTCGTTGCGCGGGATCCAGGCATCACCTGGCAGCTGGGCGCAGGCGACCCCGAGCGCGACCCCCGCCGCCCGCGTTTTTGCCGCGATGGATTACGACTCGTCGCGCGGCGTGACCGTCCTGTTCGGGGGTGGTACCGGCGGATCGGGCGGCTTCCAGGACACCTGGGAATGGGACGGCTTCAACTGGTTGCCGAGGTCGCCGCAAACTTCGCCGCCCGCTTTGTCTGCGGCTGCGATGGCATACGACACCGCGCGACGAGTTTCGGTTCTTTTCGGAGGATCCCCCAGCTCGGGCAGCTCCAACTCATCAGCCACATGGGAGTGGGATGGCGCCAACTGGAGGCAGAGAGCCCTTTCGAGCAGCCCTCCAGCCCGCGTCTGGCCGGCCATGGCCTACGACTCCGCGAGGGGACGCATCGTGATGTTCGGCGGGAGTGGCGCAACCGGTCAGTTGAGTGACACGTGGGAATTCGATGGCAACACATGGACACAGCTCAATCCCGCCGGCTCGCCCTCACCGAGGTACGGCGCAGCAGCGGCCTTCGACCCCACCCGCAACCGAACGGTGCTCTTCGGTGGCCAGGGATCTGGCGGCCGCATGGCGGACACGTGGGAGTGGGATGGAACCAGCTGGACCCAGGTCGCGACGCCGACGGCTCCATACGCTCGACTGTGGTCGGCGATGGCCTTCGATTCCCAGCGGAGCAAGCTGGTGCTGTTCGGGGGCGATCACATCCAGCCCTATGCCCTGGGATCGACCAACGACACGTGGGAATGGGACGGCAGCCAGTGGAGCCGCGTTTGGACGGACGCCGCGCCCGCGCCCCGAGCCGGCCAGACGATGGCTTATGACGCCGGCCGTGGCCGCGCGGTGGTCTTCGGCGGAGACAACGCGGCGACGTCACCGGCGACTTTCTTCAACGACACGTGGGAGTTCGGCGGCGGAATCATGACCCCTGCCGGGTCTCCGGCAGCGACCATCACCCCTTCAACGATGGATTTCGGCTCGGTCGACCTCGGGACGACGAGCTCGGCGGCTGCCGCGTTCATCCTCAGCTCGGGAACGGGGCCGTTGGTGACGACCACGTCGACTTCCGGTGATTTTGCGATCTCGAGCACCGACTGCCCCAATGCACCGAATCCTCTGGCGGCGGGGACCACATGTCTCACTTTCGTCACGTTCTCGCCGACCGCCGCCGGCGACCGTTTTGGCAATCTCATCCTCACGGGTAATGTTCCCGGCGGAGCGCAATCGGTTCCGCTTCACGGCGTTGGCATCGCACGTGACTTCTCGATCTCCGCGAACCCGACCTCGATCAGGATGATGGTCGGCGGCCCGAACCCGACCAGTGCGGTGAGCACGACGATCATCGGCGCCGCGGGCACCGTCGCCCTGTCGGCGCTGACAACGGACCCTGGTGTGACCGCTACGTTCAGCCCGCCCTCGATCGCCGCCGGCACCGGCTCAACGATGACAATCGCGGTTGCTTCCTCACTTGCTCCTGGCTATTACGGCGTCAGGGTGGTGGGCGATGAAGGTGCGGTGACTCATTACGTCGATGTGTCGTTACAGATAACTCCGGTTCCGGACTTCTCGATGACTGCAAACCCGAACAGCTCGACCATTGCCCAGGGCTCCAGGGCCGCGGCCACAGTAACCACAACTGCGACTGGCCCTGTGGGGAACGTCGACCTGTCGGCTTCGGTAACTCCTGCTGGGCCAACCGCCGTGCTCAGCCCATCGACGGTCGTTGCCGGCGGGGTCTCGACTCTGACTGTCAGCGTGGGCTATGGGGTCGCGCCTGGGAGGTACACCGTCACCGTTGCAGGCGTCGAAGGGTCAATCAGCCATTCGACAACCGTGATTGTGACCGTGACCCTGAAGGGAATCGTCAACGCCGGGTTCGAAACCGGCGACCTGACGGGTTGGAATCAGACCGGCGTTGCCGCGACCGTTCGGTACCCGCACAGCGGGCTCTTTGCCGGCCAGATAGGCTCCTCGTCCGCTTCGTCGACAAGCACGCTTGCGCAGACATTCACGGTCGCGGCCACGGGTGGCAAGCTCACGTTCTGGTACAAGACGATCTGCTCTGACAAGGCCAAGAACGACTGGTTCACTGTCAGCCTTCTGGACAGCGTGACCGGTGCCAGCTCAACACTGGTGGCGCCAGTGTGTTCCAACGGGCAGGACTGGACGAAGGTGACTGTCAATCTCTCCGCGCACGCCGGCCACTTCGTGACTCTGACCTTCCTGAATCACGACGACGGCGTCCCTTCAACCCCGACCTTCACTCTGGTGGACGACGTCTCGCTGACCTAGTTCCGGGAACGCGCGGGATATTCCCGCACGTCGCCTCGCGTTACGGTCGCGACTCGTCAGATTGTTTGGCCCGAACCCTTCGGAGCTTGATTGAGGCATCCATTCGCTTCGGTAGCCATTCGATGCAGGTTTCGCAAACGAGCTCAGTTAGATCGCTTCCCGGTCCGAGCGCCGAGCGTGGAAGACCGCAGAGCGCGGCTTCGGAGCCTTCGCGGACGAGGTGAAGGACTTTATCGCCGTGGCCGGCGCGGACCATGAGCGCGACGTACTTGAAGCCCAAGCTGCGCCGAATCGTACGCCGGAGGCTCGCTGTGTTATGAGGCGCCGACGTGACCGTGAATCGTGCGGCAAGATCTGCCACGTGAGTGTGCGGAACCTTGCGAAAAAAGACCGCAGAGACGGCTATGTGATCGGTACGCTGGATGACGGTACGACAGTCCTGATCGATCGCAAGGCGGCCGCACGACTGCCGTCGCGATTCCGGATCACAGTGCGGGGGCTAGGCCCTATGAAGCACCTCGATCTTGACCTTGACTGCCAGCAATGGGGAGCGTTGCTCTACGACTGACGCCGATCGCAGGTCGTCCTGGCAGCTTTGTTAGGACGCGTTGCCACTACCGAGATGTCCCTTGACGAGATGGCCAAGCGGGCGTATGAATGCGTTGATCTGTCGGTCGTAGGGGTGGAGCTGCGGCGCAGTGTGCCAGAGCGACCAGAGAGTCTTCGTCACGCACTACGCGTTCTCGCTCCGACGTCTGCCTTCTCGCTTCTCTTCTGAAAGGCAGCACTCCCTTTGAGGGGCATGTGAGAGCTCACCCTGGATCGACCCGTGCGTAAGGGAAGCAGGAGGAAGAACTCCATGAAAGATCTGCGACTCAGCCGCCGGCAGGTTCTGAAAGGAGCGGGCGCCATCGGGGTGCTGGGAGCGCTCGGGATTCCTACAACGGTTTTCGCAGATGGCAAGCGGGTCCGATGGGACATCATCAACGTCGACTTCGCGACTGGCACGCTCTCGGCGGGCGGGGTCGCGTCTGCTCGCGCAAACGACGATTCAAAGATCACTTTGACTGGCTCCGGCACATTTGACTCGGGTGAAGATCGCGGGGTTACTGGAGGCGGGACCTGGAAGACCTTCAACCCCAGTGGCACCCAAACGGCGAGCGGCAATTACACGGTGAGACGACTCTTCAGCTGGATCCCAGCGCCGGGCACACCGCCCCTCCCGAACGACAACATCGGGATCCGCGCAAACCAAAGCGCAGGCCTGGCCATCCTCGGGATTCGGTACTCGGACGGAAGCAAAGGCTCGCTGACGATCAGCTGTCACCTGGTTGGAACCTCCGACGCGGTATTCGAGGGAATCACCGCCTCGAAGTCCTACGTCGATTACTGGAACCGGGAAGCACCGCCCGCGCCACCTGGAAATGCCAACCGCACGAATTTCCATGTCACGTCGTCCGAGGAGGATTAACCGCCAGCAGCCCCAGGCAACGACACGGTGAATCGAAGGCTGGACCAGCTCCGCCGCTGGTCCGGCCTCTGTGGCTCAAAGAGCGTAGGAGGACAGCCATGTTGCTGGGCACTTTGATTTCTGGAAGGAATGGGCGTACGCGCCTCGGCCGCTTGGGGCCGAGGGTGAGACTCGGCGTCACGTTACTGGCCTTGGTCATGATTGCTTTGTCGTCCGGTCCAGCAAACGCCAGCGCCGGGAGCGATAACCGTCTTCAAGTCTCGGGCGCCGGGCGCACAATCATCGAAGGGGGTACGGGTGGCGCGTCAGCTGTCCCGGTGATGACCGTGCTGGCTTTTCACGCGAGTTCGCAGGGTGGCGCCTTTGAGTGTCTTGCCCTCGCTCCGGCAGCGGCGACTGGCGACGGGAGCGGCCGCTTCGAAGTCAACGCGATGTATGTGACTGGAACGATAAGCTCGGTAGCACTCAACGGCCACACGGCGGTTTTGCATGGAACCGCAAATGTCACCGGGCTAGGCGCGGGTCACAACCTGCCGTTCACGGCTACCGTGCAGTCAGGGGGGCCGGGCAGCACAGTTACTCTGGAAATCTCTGGATTGACCTTCCACGAGATCCTCTTGGAGGGCCAGATCAATATCAAGCAGTCCTGACAATCCGGGCCAAGCTGCTGCGGAAAGCAATTTCGCGAGACGCTCCGCGAGCCCAATTACAAGACGACAATTCTTGACAAAGGTTGGCGCCGGCTCCGCGCTCTTGCTGGTTCCACAACTGGCGTGGTCTCATGGCTATCCGCTGGTCGCAAGACAAGCGTCGCGCGCGGAAGCCGGCGACAGCGTGGTCCTGCTCTGGAACGAAGCCGCGCTGCAAGGCGTCAGAGATTCGAGGCTCGGCCCGCCAATCGTCGCGCGGGCACTTGCCGTCGTCCACACGTGCGTTTACGACGCGTGGGCAGCCTACGACGGGCGCGCTATCGGAACGCGGTTCGGGGCCGCGCTCCGCCGCCCGCATAGGGAACGCACGCAGGCGAACAGGGAAACCGCGATCAGCTTCGCCGCCTACCGGGCGGCGGTCGACCTCTTCCCAGGCGACAGGCAGAGCGTCTTCGATCCGCTGATGCGCAGCCTCGGCCATGATCCCGACAACATGACAACCGACGCCACGACGCCGATCGGGGTTGGGAACATCGCGGCGCGGGCAGTCCTGGAGTTTCGGCACCGAGACGGCGCGAACCAGCTCGGCGACGAGCCAGGGGGACGACCGGGAGTTTCCTACTCGGACTACACAGGCTACATGTCCCTGAATGCGCCGATGGACATGCGCGTCCCCTTGGATCCGGCGACCGTTCATGACCCTAACAAGTGGCAACCGCTGAGCTACATCGACGCGACCGGAGCACTTGTGACCCAGCCGTTTGTTGGTGTCCAATGGCAGCGGGTGACGCCGTTCGCGCTTGCATCAGCAGCCCAGCTCCGGCCTTCTTCCGGTCCGGCGACGTACGGCACAGACCTCTTCCAGTCGCAGGCGAACGCTCTACTCGAGCTCAGTGCCGGGCTTACAGATGAGCAGAAGATGATCGCTGAGTATTGGGCGGACGGTCCGCACTCCGAGCTGCCGCCCGGGCACTGGGACCTGTTCGCCCAGTTCGTGTCCCGCCGCGACCGCAGCAGCCGGCACGGAAATGGTCTCGAGGCAGATGTCAAGCTGTTCTTCGCCCTTACCAACGCCATCTTCGATGCGAGCATCTGCTGCTGGGACAACAAGCGGGCGTTCGATTCGGTCCGCCCTGTGACTGCGATTCGTTTCCTTTTCCGGGGTCAGCGTGTGCGGGCCTGGGCAGGACCTTATCGAGGCACGCAGCTCATTGGCGCTGAGGACTGGTTCCCCTATCAGGCATCCACCTTCCCGACTCCGCCCTTTCCTGAATACTCGTCGGGGCACAGCACTTTCAGCGCGGCAGGTGCTGAGATTCTGAGGCTCTTCACTCGAAGTCAAAAATTCGGGGCCAGTGTTACGTTCCCGGCAGGGAGCTCGAAGTTCGAACCGGGTGCAGTCCCGGCTCGAGATCTGACTATCAGTTGGACCACATTCAAGAATGCTGCTGATCAGGCCGGCCTGTCACGTCGGTACGGCGGAATCCACTTCGAGCAGGGCGACCTTGACGGACGAGCTGCAGGCCGGCTTGTGGCCCGACAGGCGTGGAGAAAGGCATTGGCCTATTTCAACGGCACAGTCCTGCCAACCAACCACGACGCTGATGAGTCCGATCCGGAGTGATGACGAGGGTGGCGCGGTGGCTGGTGGACGCCGGATATCTCGAGTAATCGCCTTCGTAAGTTACGCGTTGGCTTAGCGGGAGACATCAAGTGCGCTCGGATTTTCGCCAATTAAGCTTCGCCCCGAGACGTGCTTCGACCGCTGGCATGATTTCCTCGGGGTCCGGAAAGCGTCCCAAACGAGCTTTGTCAAAAACGATTTCTCCATCGATGGAGACCTTGAAGACTCCCTTCACCCCAGAACGCAGTTCGATTCCCCTTAGAACGGGGGCCCACCCTGTCGCGATTTCGACTGCCGCACGGACAGCCTCATCGAGATAGTTTCAAGGTACGCAGTATTCAACGACTACGTCATGTTTCGGATCGATCATTCCGCTTCCTTTCCAGGTCCGCCGGCGCCACGCCAGAACTCGCAACGGCTGCCGTTTGACAATACCGGATAGCTATGACTTAGCTCGAGGACGGGCCGTGATAGGCGCCCGCCCATGCAACTCGCAGGTGGCATTCACGAGGTGAGGATCGACCGGAGCGCTGATCCCAGACGCCGCACTGACTCGACCAGCTCATCGTGGTGCGCAGCACCTCCAAAGCTCAGCCGCAAGTGACTCGACGGCGGCTCAGTCGCAAAGAACGACCGGCCCGCGCCCACCACAACACCATGCTGGCGGCCCACTTCGGCGATCACACCTTCATCGGCACCTTCGGGAAGAGTCGCCCACACGTGCATCCCTCCCCGCGGCAGTCGCGGCACCACCAGATCGGGAGCGTGGTCCTCGAGCGCGCCGACGACCACCTGGCGGCGTTCCCGCAGCGCCCGGCCGACCTGCACGATGTGCCGCGCCCAACCTGGCGACTCGACCAGCTCGAGCGCAGTCTCCTGCGCCAGACGGTTGACGAAGAGGTCGTCCACCATCCGGATGGCCCTGAGGCGGTCGGCGACCGGCCCACGAGCGACAAGCGCTCCGATGCGAAGGCTCGGCGCGGCCGGCTTGGTCAACGACGAGATATAGATGACGCGACCCTGGCCGTCCATCGAAATGAGCGTCGGAGGGTTGGTCCCGTCGTATCCGAGCCACCTCGCCCAATCGTCCTCGATCACAAAGGCTCCGGCCCGGCTGGCGACGTCGAGCACCGCGCGGCGGCGGTCGGCGGACATGACGATGCCGGTCGGATTGTGATGGGTCGGCTGCAGGTAGACCGCCCTCGAGCCGGTCACTTCGAACGCCTCGCTGAGCAGGCCCGGCAGTATCCCGTCGCCGTCCATCGGCACGGGGACGACTCGGATACCGGCGGCGCGTGCGATGGCCAGCGCGCCGGGATAGGTCGGCGCCTCGACGAGAAGCGTGCCGCCCGCCGCTACGAGCGCGCGAAAGCTGGCTGAGATCGCGGACTGCCCGCCGTTGGAGATGATGACATCGCCTGGGCCGAACCCCGGGCCGTGATGACTCGCAAACCACGCCCTCAGGCCGGAGAGGCCGCGAGGCTCGGGCGCCTCCCATGATTCCGATCGGCGGACCGCGCGGTGGGCCGCGATCGACAGCGCCCGGATAGGCAGCAGCGAGTGGTGGAGATAGCCGCCCGCCAGAGACAATGCGCCCCTCGGATTGGCGTCGAGGTAGATCTGAAGCGCGCCCGCATCGATCGCGCGGTCGCCCAGGGCAACGGTCTGCCAGGCGGTGTCGATGCTCCCCGTCTCGGCAGCTGGGATTCGGTCGGCGACGAAGGTTCCCGCTCCCGGGCGTGTCCCTACAACTCCCTCGGCGCCGAGTATCGCCAGCGCGCGCGACACCGTAACGGGGCTGACGTGGTAGTCGGCCGCGATCTGGCGGGTTGAAGGGAAGCGTGCCCCAGGGGCCAGCACCTCCGCCCGAGACCGCAGGGCAACTGTTAGAGAGCGGATGCTGCTATCGCTCATTGCCGCCTCAACAGTATCAGTTGCACCCTGATCTCGATCGTGATAGCGTGAATCGTGGCTACTCCCAGTATCGGTATCCATCGATCTTCTGTACCGGTATCGGGCCTGGCTCTGGCCGCACTCGCCGTTGTGATGTTCTCCGGCACCGTGCCTGCCACACGCATTGCCGTGGCCAGCATCGACCCGATCGTCGTGGGTGTCGGACGGTCAGTGCTCGGCGCGCTTATCGCCATCGGCTACCTATGGGCCATCCGGGCGCCGTGGCCGAGCCGCCGCCAGATGCCGGGCATTGCAGTGGTGGCGGTGGGCGCAGCCGTCGGCTTTGGATGGTTCAGCGCGGAGGCGCTTCGCACGGTCAGCGCGACCCATGGCTCGATCGTGATCGGCTTGCTGCCGATGCTGACCGCGCTTTTCGGAGTGCTGCGCACGGGTGCAAGGCCGCGGCCGCTCTTCTGGGTCGCGACCGCGGCCGGAACGGGGGTGGTCCTCTGGTACGCGGCATCCGGGGTTCGAGCGGAGCCGCCCGGTGTCGGCGACGCGTATCTCGTCGCCGCCCTCATCCTCGCGGCAGCAGCCTATGCCGAGGGTGGCCGGCTGGCACAGACGATGCCTGGCGGCCAGGTGATCGCATGGGGTCTGGTGGCTGCCCTGCCGATCTCGGCGCCGCTCACCGCGGCCGCCCTGGCGAGCTCGCCCTTCATGCCAAGCGCGGCGTCGCTGGCCGCCCTCGGATACATGGCGGTGTTCTCGGTTTTTGTAGGCATGGTCCTGTGGTACCGCGGCATGGGGCTGGTGGGCGTAGCGCGAGTTAGCGCGACCCAGTTGGCGCAACCGCTGCTGTCGGTGGTCTGGTCGTGGCTGCTCATCGGCGAGCCGCTGCGGCCGCAGACGATCGTAGCCGCGATCCTGGTCCTGTTCTGCGTCGCCACCGCACAGCGAGCCAGGACGGCGAGCCCCTAGCCGGCGCTAGGCGCCCGCGGCGCGCACCTCGTCGGCCGCGGCCGCGAGCGTCTTCCCGACGAGCGGCATCACCTTCGTCCCGTAGAGCTCGATGCTGCGCATCATCTTCGAATGCGGCAGCGTGCCGTTGCTGTACTTCATGTCGAATCGCGCGAGGCCCAGCGTCTTCGCGGCGTCGCCGATTCCGCGTCATCGCCACCGGCGGAGCGAATCTTTTCTCATCGGACTCCCAGGATGCTCTCGATTGCGTCTAAGCCACGCGAAGGAGACTCCGCGTTGTGGGAGTGCCCTTCGGAGCTGTGGCGCGCGCCCGGAGCAGCATCGCGCTGGCCGCCGCAGGCACGGCTCTTGTCCTGGCATCGTGCACGTTCCCGGTCCGCTTTGCGACGCCGGCGGAAGTGCAGCAAGCCACAAATCCCACACCGATCACCATCGGCGGCGGTGCGGTCGCTCCTCCGCCGGCCCCGGCAGGGCTTGACCAGATCCAGGCTGACCTGCGCCGGCTGATCGGCCAGATCGGCCCATCTGTCGTCCGCATCGACGCCGGCACCGCCTCTGGAAGCGGTCTGCTGATCGACGCGGTCGGGACGGTGGTAACACCGGCCAGCCTCGTGGCTGGATCGCAGCAGGTCACTGTCACAACGTCGGCGGGCCAGAAGTACACAGGCCTTGTCGCAGGCGCCGACGCAAATAGCGACGTCGCTGTGGTGCACGTGAGCGGGGCCGCGGGTCTGACCCCGGCGCCCTTCGGAGACTCAACGGCGCTGCAGATCGGCGACGTCGTCGTGTCGATCGGTTCAGGCACCGTCAGCCAGGGCATCGTGAGCCAGATCGCTGGGGGGCAAATCCTGACGACCGCGCCGGCGACTTCCGGTTCCTCGGGCAGCGCCCTGGTCAACATCGCCGGGCAGGTGATCGGGATGACGACGCTCGGCCCCGCAGGGGTTGGGGCGATGGGCGTCGCCATCCCCAGCAACCAGGTCAACGCGGTTGCCCAGCAGCTGCTCAGCGGCGGATCACCGACACCCAGCGGGAAGGCATTCCTTGGAGTGGGCCTTACCGACGCCGCCGGCGGCGGAGCCCAGGTCCAGTCCGTTGTCGCCGGCGGCCCCGCCGCGAGCGCCGGCATCCAGGCCGGCTGGACGATCCTCGCGATCGGCGGCCACTCGGTTGCCAACGCGGCCGCGGTCGCCCCGGTTCTCGCGACCTACACGCCAGGCCAGCGCGTGACGCTGACGCTTCGCCTGCCGAATGGTTCCACCCGTTCGATTCAAGTGCTGCTCGGAAGCGGCTGACGGCTAGACGCATAAAGGAGCAAGAGGAACAGATGTCACTTCCAGATCAAGCGTTTGTGGGAAGCTCGAAGTCGCCCGCCGAGATCTACGCCGCGCGCGTACCCAAGCAAGTCGAACAGCTGCTGTTCGAGGTCCGCAAGATCATCGTGGGCCAGGATCGCCTGCTCGAGCGCGTCCTGGTCGCGCTTCTCTCGAGTGGTCACATCCTCGTCGAGGGAGTGCCCGGTCTCGCGAAGACGGCAACCGTCCGTGCGTTTGCCGCCGCGATCGGTGGCAAGTTCGGCCGAATCCAGTTCACCCCGGACCTCGTTCCATCGGACCTTGTCGGAACTCGGGTCTTCAACCCGCGCAAGGCTGACTTTTCCACCGAGCTCGGGCCCATCTTCTGCAACCTTCTTCTCGCTGACGAGGTCAACCGGGCGCCGGCCAAAGTCCAGTCGGCCCTGCTCGAGGTCATGCAGGAAAGGCAGGTCACGATCGGAAAGGAGACCTTCAAGGTTGACGAGCCTTTCCTGGTCCTCGCCACGCAGAACCCCATCGAGGCCGACGGCACCTACCCGCTCCCGGAAGCGCAGATCGATCGCTTCATGCTCAAAGTCATCGTCGGATATCCGTCGAGCCACGAAGAGATGGGGATCGTGCAGCGAATGATCGGCGAACCCATTCAGGTCCAGCAGGTGCTCGCGCCCGAAGAGCTTCTCGAGCTGCAGCGTCAGGTACGCAAGGTTTACGTCGATCCGGCGGTGGTCGCGTACGCGACCACGCTCGTGTCGGCGACACGCAACCTGAAGGCGTCCGGCGTGGCGGAGCTTGAGTCCGCGGTCGATTACGGTGGCAGCCCGCGCGCGACGATTCACCTGGTGAGCGCGGGACGCGCGCTTGCGTTCATCCGCGGCCGCAGCTATGTGCTGGGCCAGGATCTGGCGGCGGTTGCGCCCGAGGTCCTGCGGCACCGGATCGTTTTGAGCTACGAGGGGATAGCAGACGGCGTTTCCCCCGACACAATCGTGCGCCGCATCCTCGAAACGACGGAAATGCCGCGCCTCGATCTGGGGGATGGCCGTGTCGTCTGACGGCAAGCTACGCCGCCTTCGCCACCTGCTCAAGCACGACGCGCTGAGGCGCGTGCGGTGGCCCATCCTCAAGCGGCTCGGATTTCACGCCTGGGGCGACGAACGTTCCAGCGTGCGAGGCCCCGGCGTCGAGTACGCGGAAAGCCGCGAATACGAATTCGGTGAGGATGCCCGCACGATCGACTGGAACCTGTCCGCGCGATCCGACCGCATCTACGTGCGAGAGTCTCATCCCGACCGAGGTCTGGACGCCTGGCTTATCGTCGATGCGAGCGCCTCACTGGATTGGGGTACCGCCCTGATGCTGAAGCGCGAGGCGGCCATCGACATGGCGTCCGCCGCGTCCTCCCTGATCGCGCGCCATGGCAGCCGCGTCGGGGCGATCGTCTTCGACGCGAACGTGCGGCGCATCCTCCCACCCGTGGCGGGGCGCCGGGGGCGCCTCCATCTGGTCGGAAGCCTGGACGCCGACCTGTCTTCTGCGCCCACAGGCGCGGCCACCGCTCTTGCGGCCGCCCTCTGGCAGGCGGTCAAGGTCATCCGCCGGCCAGGCCTGCTCATCGTGATCAGCGACTTTCTCGCCGCCGGCGGCTGGCAGAGGCCGATGGCTGTTCTCGGCCACCGCCATGAGCTCGTCGCCGCGCGTGTGGTCGACCCGGCGGAGATGTCAGTGCCGGATATCGGCGTGGTCACATTTGAGGACCCTGAGACCGGGCGGCAGCTGCATGTGGACACTTCTGATCGCCGCCTCCGCGAGCGCTTTCAGCTCGCGGCGATCGAGCAGAGCCTGCGCATCTCGACCGATCTCAAGCGAGCGCATGCAGTCCAGTTCGAGATCACCACCGCGCAGCCGTTCCTGCCCCAGCTCACCGAGTACCTGCGCCGCCGCTCGGCCGAGGTCAGCCGCCGAGGAGGCGCGCACCCCGCGTGATCATCTATCAGCCGGCCTTCCTTCTCGGCCTCCTGGCGATTCCCGTCCTGCTCGCAGGCTACGTGCTGGCGCAGCGCAGGCGGCGAGCCTATACGTTGCGCTTCACCAACCTCGAACTGCTGCGCTCGGTCCTTCCCCGAACCCCAGGCATCAGGCGACACGTTCCGCCGGCCATGTTCGTGCTGGGGGGAATCGCTCTGCTGAGCGGGCTGACGGTGCCGGTGCTGAACCTCGAGATCGCAAGGAACAACGCTGACGTAGTCCTGGTCATGGACGTGTCCGGATCGATGCAGGCCGCCGATGTGGCCCCGACCAGGCTCGACGCGGCCAAAAACGCCGCCTCGACGCTCATCGATCAGCTGCCGGGCGACGACCGCATCGCCCTGATCAGCTTCAGCTCCACGGCCACGCTCCAGCAGGGGCTGACCACTGATCGCCAGGCCGTGAAGGGGGCGGTTTCCAGCCTCAAACCCGGAGGTGGCACGGCCCTGGGCACGGCCCTGGCTCTTGCGCTCGGTCAGCTGGATCCCGGATCGCGTACCGCTTCGGGTGTGCAGACACGCCCCGCCATGATCGTGGTTCTCACGGACGGCGCCTCCAACCAGGGCGTCGACCCGCTCACGATCACGCCCGAGATCGTGGCGGCGAAAGTGCCGGTGCAAACGATTGGGATCGGACTTCGCGACAGCTCGGCGACGGTCGCCGGGGAGCCGGTCGGCGGCGTCGATGAAGCCACGCTTAGCGCGATCGCGTCCGCAACCGGCGGGAAGTATTACTACGCGCAGGCGGCGGGGGAGCTGCAGAGCATCTACAGCACACTCGCGACCCAGGTCGGCTGGCAGTTCCAGCAGCTCAACTTGATGGTTCCGCTCCTGATCTCCGGCATCAGCCTCGTGCTGCTGGGAGCCGTGGTCAGCCTGTTGTGGTTCCGGGTTCTGCCCTGACCCTGGACCGAGCTGCTCGCCCGGTTAGTGGACCCCGACGAGGAATCCCAAGACCATTCCGCCGCCGATTCCGATGAGCCCGGCCCCGACCGCGGCGGCCAGCAAGACGCGCCAGTAGCGCATCGACAGCGTCGGCCGGGCCGCGGCACGCGGCGGACGCGGCGCTGGGGGCGGAGGCGCTGGGCCTGGTTGTTGAGCTCGGCGAGCCTGGTAGGGCAGCCACCTCGCGCCGGGCGGAAGGTGGGCGGGCCACACGTTCACGTCGACTTCCGAATCGCGATGTGGCTGCGAGCCCGGACTCTGCACGGCGCCCAGTGTGGGCCAGATGTTTGAGCGTCCGCTGAGTCAAGGCTGAGGGAATGCTGAGACCGGGCTCCACATCCAGCCGCTCTTTAGGCTGATGGGCGGCAATGGGAGACGCGGGGTTCAACGTCCGGCTTCTGTCGGCGGGTCCATTCGTAACCATGATCGACCGGTTCGCGGTCGCACCGGTCCTGATCCCCATCGCGCTTGAGTTCCGCGCCCCGCTCGGAGCCGTCGCCATCGCCGCGACCACGTACTACTTCGCGTACGGACTGGCGCAGCCGTTCTGGGGTTTCGCATCCGACCGTCTCGGCCGGGTCCGGATAATCCGGATCAGTCTCGGCGCCACGGCGGTCGCGTGCGCTCTCTCCGCGCTTGCTCCCAACCTCGACTTCCTGATCTTTGCCCGGATCGTGGCGGGGGCGTCGGTCTGCGCGATCCTCCCGACAGCCCTCGTGTACGTGGGCGACATGATCCCCTTTCAGCGCCGTCAGGGTGTCACCGCAGACGTGCTGGCCGCGGTCGCGGTCGGCACCGCCGCCGGAAGCCTCGGCGCCGGGCTGTTCGCCCACTATTTCAGCTGGCGGCTGATCTTCGGGCTCACCGCCGTGCTCGCCGCGGGGACCACAGTGGCCATGGGCCGGCTGCCCGAGTCGAACCTGCGACCGTCAACCGGAGGCCCGATGGAGCAGCTCCGCCAGGCTTTCCGCCGGCCGTGGGCGCGCTTCCTGATCTTGTTCGCGGTGCCCGAGGGAGCCATGGTGCTCGGCTTCCTCGTCTACTTCGCCCCCGCGCTCGAGGCCACCGGGACCAACCCGGCGGTCGCCGGGCTGGTCGTCGCCGCCTATGGCGGCGCGGTGCTCGTGGGTACGCGGATCGTCAAGCGCATCGCCTCGCGCACCCCGGCGTGGGTGACCATCAGCGTGGGCGGTGCCATGGGTATCGCCGGCTACTGGGTGGCGGCCCTGGACCAGCACGCCGTCGCCATCCTCGCCGCCAGCGTTCTGATCGGCGGCCTGTACTCGATTTTCCACTCGACGATGCAGGTCTGGGCGACCGACATCTCACCCGAAGCGCGCGGTACTGCGGCGGCGCTCTTCGTCACCGCGGCGTTCCTGGGCGGCGCGATCGGAACCGGCCTGGGCGCGTTCTTCGCCCAGGGGAACCAGTACAGAGCTCTCTTCGTGGTCGCCGCGCTGCTCAGCGTGCCGGTCGTGATCACCGCGGCCCTTACCCGGGCTCGCTACCCCGGCACCGTCCTGGCCGAGCAGGCGGCGGAGGTCGCCGCCTCGTAGTGGGCGGAGTAGGATTTTCCCGTCGGGGAGCAGCTGTTTTGGGGGAGGTTGTGACCATGGCAATGGTTAAGTTGGCGTTGCTCGCGGCGGTGGCGGTCGCTGCCTTGGCGTGCGGGGGCAGCTCCGGCGGAGCGCCGACGACCGGGTCCACGATCATCCTTGGAGCGCCTCTTGGGCTGACCGGTTCCCTGACCAAGGAGTCGATCCTCACCCAGCAGGGCTACAACTTGTGGCAGGACTGGATCAATGAGCGTGGGGGCATCGTGGTCAATGGCGTCAAGCACCCCGTGACGATCAAGTACTACGACGACACCAGCAACGCCAACCAGTCCGCGGTGCTGATGCAGAAGCTCATCACCGAGGACAAGGCGAACTTCTTGCTGGGTCCCTATGGCAGTGCCGCCACCGCGACGGACGCAGCCATCGCTGAGCAGAACGAGATCCCGATGGTCGAAGCCAACGGCGCGGCGCAGTCGATCTTCAACCAGGGCTACAAGTACACCTTCGGCGTGCTCAGCCCGGCCAACAAATACCTCCAGGGCGTGATCGACATGGCCGCCACGCTCAGCCCCAAGCCGGCGACCATCGCGATGCTGAGCGCGGATGACAATTTCAGCCTCGAGGTCGCGGAGGGGGTCAACACCTACGCGGCAACCAAGGGCCTGAACGTCGTCCTCTATAAGAAGTACAAGAACGGCGCCACCAACCTCTCGGCCGAGGTCCAGGCGGCCAAGGCCTCGAACGCCGACATCGTCCTGAACTCCGGTCATCTGCAGGAGGCGATCGCCATCAACAAGGCGGCCAAGGAGCAGAAGGTCAACGCCAAGATATTCGCGTACTCAGTCGGGCCTTCCACGCCCGACTTCATCACCGCGCTCGGCAAGGACGCCGACTACGTCTACGGCGGATCGCAGTGGACTCCGCAGGTGAAGTACACGCCGGCCTTCTATCTGACTGTGGCGGACTACGTGACCGCTTACAAGGCGAAGTATCCCGGGCTCGGCGATCCCGACTACCACGTGGCCGAGTCGACGGCCGCATGCCTGGCCCTGCAGCGCGCGATCGAGAACGCCAAGTCGCTGGATCCCAAGAAGGTGCGCGACGCGCTGGCGGCGCTGGACGTGACGGTGTTCTTCGGCCAGGTCAAGTTCGACAGCCGCGGGATCAACATCTACAAGCCGATGGTCGTGGAGCAGATCCAGAACGGCGCGCACCACACCGTGTTTCCCGACAGCGTCGCGGACGCGAAGCCCCAGTACCCAACCCCCGCCTGGGACCAGCGCTGATCGCAACGAGACGCTAGGGTTTGGACGCTTTCGTCCAGCTGGTCATTCTCGGCCTGCTGGCCGGAGGGGTCTATGTTGCGGTGGGAGTGGGCTTCGGCCTCGTGTGGGGCGTGCTCAACATCGTCAACCTCGCGCACGGGGCCCTGGTCGTCGTCGGCGGCTACATCACGTGGCAGCTCTTTACCGGTTTCGGCCTGGATCCTTTCCTCACGCTGCCCCTGGACGCAGCAGCGTTGTTCATTCTCGGTTACGCGCTCCAGCGCGGGGTCATCAACCGGATCATTCGCGCACCGCTGTTGTTCACCTTCCTGCTTACTTTCGGGGTGAACCTGGTGATCGTCAACATCCTGCTCCTCATCTTCGGTTCGGACTTTCGATCGGTCACGCCCGCGTACTCGGGTCAAGGTCTGGAGCTCGGCAGCGTCGTGATTCCCTACGTCCGTCTTGCCTCGTTGGGTGCGGCGATACTGCTGGCGGCTGGGCTCGCCTTCCTGCTGAACCGGACTCGCATCGGCCTGGCGATCCACGCCATCTCCGCCGACCGTGACGCCGCGCAGCTCGTCGGCATAGACCTTCGCCACGCTTATGCGGTCACCTATGGACTCGGCGCCGCTTGCGCCGGGATCGCCGGCGGACTCATCGCGATGATCCAGGCGATCACCCCAACCGCCGGCGAGCCATACACGCTGCAGGCGTTCGTGGTCGTGATCCTCGGAGGGCTGGGTCGCGTCAGCGCGACGGTGGTGGGAGGCCTTGCGTTCGGCCTGGTCGAGGCCTTCGGACAGTCGATACCGGGGTCGGGATCGGTGTTCGCGAACGCGATCGCCTTCGGTCTCATGGTGCTCGTGCTCGTGACGCGGCCCCAGGGACTGATGGGCCGGCTGCATTGATCGCGACGACCGATTCGCAGCGCCGCTGGCGGCGCGCGTTCGTGATCGCGGGCGCGATCGTCGCCGGCTACGCGCTTCTGGCTCCCCTGACCTCCCTCGACGTCGCCCAATCGGCCAACATCCCTCTCCTCGCCGACAAGTTCTGGTTCCGGATCGCCACCTACATCGTGATGTTCATAGTCATGGCGTCGGCTTGGAACATCATCGGCGGGATCACGGGGTACGCCGCTTTTGGCAACGTGGCCTTTTTCGGCATCGGCGCCTACACGACGGGCATGCTGATCGCCAAGGCGAAGTGGCCCTTTCTGCTCGCGCTGCCGCTCGCGCCGGTCCTGGCCGCGTCCTTTGCCGCCCTGATAGGGCTCCCGCTGCTGCGCCTGCGCGGGCATTACTTCGCGGTCGCGAGCCTGGGGGTGGGGGTGGCCCTCGGCGAGCTGGTGCAGAACATCGACTACAACGGCAGGCCGGTCTTCGGGGGAGCCAGCGGCCTCTTCCTTCCTATATATGCGGTCGGCCACCGCGGCCTGTTCTTCTTCTATCTGATGTGTGGGGCGGCGGCTCTCGCCATCGCCGTCACGTGGTGGGTGCTGCGCAGCCGGTTCGGCTACGGCCTGATCGCCATCCGCGAGAACGAGGAGGCCGCGGCCGTGCTCGGGGTGAACACCACCGCGTACAAGGTGGCTGCATTCGCCCTGGCCGCGGCGCTGACAGGCCTGGCGGGCGGGATCTTCTCCCAGTGGAACGTCTTCATCAACCAGGACAACGCGTTCCCCATCGAATACAACGTCCAGATGATCCTGATGGCGCTGCTCGGTGGCACCGGTACGGTGTTCGGGCCGGCCGCCGGCGCTCTTTTGCTGCAGCTGCTGATCCAGTTTCTCGGCGGAAGCCTGCCGATCTCGCTTGATATTCCGTTCGTCTCGAGCGAGGCGCGGCCCATCATCGCGCAGGTCATCCTCGGCCTGCTGCTGATAGTCGTCGTGGTCTTCGTGCCGCGCGGAGCGATCGACTTTTTCGGCGGCCGCACCAGGCTCAGCCTCGCGTACTTGCGCCGCTCGCTCAGAGAAACGTCGCTGTGAGCGCGGCTGTCTCGCCCCAGCTCGAGCTGCGCGGCGTGACCAAGCGCTTCGGGGGCGTGGCCGCGGTCGACGGCGTCAGCTTCGAGGTCGCCAAGGGTGACATCGTCGGCATCATCGGCCCCAACGGCGCGGGCAAGACGACCCTGCTCAACTGCATCAGCGGAACCCAGCGCCTGGACCGGGGCGACATCCGCTTGAACGGGAGCTCAATCGCCGGCATTTCGCCGCACCGGGTCGCCAAGCTCGGCATCGGCCGCACCTTCCAGATCGTCAAGCCCTTCGGGTCGATGACGGTCCGGGAGAACGCAGCCATCGGCGCTCTGTTCGGAAGCGCGCAAGCGCGGCGCGGAGTCGCCGGTGCCTTTGCGTTGGCGGACGAGGTTCTGGAGCTGGTCGGCCTCAGGGCCAAGGCCGATCACCCGGTTTCTGCGCTCACCATCCCGGACCGCAAGCGACTCGAGGTCGCGCGGGCGGTGGCGACCCGGCCGCAGCTTCTTCTGCTCGATGAGGTGATGGCAGGGCTCAACAACGTGGAGGTCGACGACGCGCTGGACATGGTGCGCGCGGTGCACGCGACGGGCGTGACGGTGCTCCTTATCGAGCACGTCATGCGCGTGATCGTCGGCGTGTGCCGCCGGGCGATCGTCCTCGACTTCGGTCACGTCCTTGCGCAGGGCGAGCCTGAGGTCGTGCTGAGGGACGAGCGCGTGATCCAGGCCTACCTCGGCGAGCGTTATGCCAAACGCCTCAAGTCCTGAAACCCTGCTCGAGGTCAGAGGCCTGACGGCGGGTTTCGACGCCGGGCCGGTGCTCTTCGGAATCGACCTCGACATCGAGCCGTCGGAGCTGATCGCGCTGGTGGGCGCGAACGGAGCCGGGAAGTCAACCTTGCTCGGCGTCTTGAGCGGCCTGGTCCGGGCGACCTCGGGGACGATTTCACTTGGTGGCGAGGACGTGACCAACGCGCGCCCTGAAGCTCTCGTCCGCAAAGGCGTCGCTCATGTGCCACAGGGCCGCCGCCTCTTCGGGACCATGTCCGTCAAGAAAAACCTGCTTCTCGGCGCGTATCTGCGGCGCGACCAGGAGGTGCCCGATGACCTGGCGCGCGTGCTGGATCGCTTCCCGGCCCTCAAGGACAAGCTGTCACGCGACGCCGGCACGCTGTCGGGCGGGGAGCAGCAGATGGTCGCGATCGGCCGAGGCATGATGGCCCGGCCGAAGCTGCTGATGGTGGATGAGCTGTCCCTGGGCCTCGCGCCCAAGGTCGTAGACCGCCTGATCGACGTGGTCCGCGAGATCAATCGAGAGGGCATGGCTCTGCTGCTGGTCGAGCAGGACGTGCTGGTCGCGCTCGACGCGGCGAGCCGGGCCTACGTGCTCGAGAACGGGCGGGTCGTGCTCACCGGGGCTGCCGCCAAGGTCAAGGATGACCCTGGGGTACGGCGAGCCTATCTCGGTCTGTGACCGAGGCTGGCGTTCCCGCGCTCAGTGGCGTGGGTATGGCGCCCGACGATCCAACGGGCTCCGGCGATGGTCCATCCGGCGTAGGGCTGCTCTGCGCTCGCGTGCGCTGGTCTCGCGGGCAGGCGTCACCTCCCTGTGGAGTCGCGCCCTGCGCTCATCTCCGCGCCGATCACTCGCGGACCGTCTTATGGTCGACCTGTTGTCCGTAGCGTCCTCCTGTGCCTC
>Ga0209474_10000754_pt1 | contig 33843 bp, 26 predicted proteins | sample GraSoiAngelo_145_FD_185902 | JGI IMG/M metagenome (GOLD analysis project Ga0209474, IMG submission 185902) | Grasslands soil microbial communities from the Angelo Coastal Reserve, California, USA - 14_1009_05_20cm (SPAdes) (version 2) | ecosystem: Environmental > Terrestrial > Soil > Grasslands...
GACGGCGCGATTGCCGGGACGGATCTCGAGCGTCTCGGCGAACCGATCCTCGGCGAACGGCACCTTCGAGTAGAACATCTGCACGCCGAGCTCGCCCTCGGCGGGAATCGAGAACTCGACCGGCATCTCGAGGACGTAATCCGGCTCGCGTCCGGCGGTCCATCCTTCGGCGAACTTCGGCAGCGGCGGCAGATCCGCGTCGCTCCCCTTCGGCGCCCCGCCGTCGACCCACGCGACGATTGTGGCAATCTGCGCTTCCGACAGGCTGCGATCGTTGCGCATCTTCAGCGTGTGCGCGGGATCGGCGAACCACGGCGGCATCTCGCGCGAGACGACTTTGTGCTTGATCACCTTGGCCCACGGCCGCACGTCCTCGTACGAGGTGAGCGTCATCGGCGCCACTTCGCCCTTGCGGTGACAGCTCGCGCACTTGTCGAACACGATCGGCGCGACGTCCCTCGTGAAGGTCGGCACGGCGCCGGCCGGCGCAGGGCTCGCGTCGACGCCGACGATCGCGGCCACCGAGCCGAGGACGAGGAGGAACAGGCGCTTCATGAAACCCTCCGAAATCCCGCCAAGTCTAGCCTACTTCGGCGCGACGCACGACGCCGCGACGTCGGTCACCGACGTGATGTTGAGCCGGCTGACCGGCGTGGCCTTGATGTACAGCCCCTTCACGATCACGGTGCGATCCTTGTGCGCCGGCAGATTGAATTCGGAGACCCCGATCAGCCTGAACTCGTTGCGGCCGGCGGGCGGCGTCTTCGGGATGTCCTTCGCTGCTGGTGCGTTCGCGTTGCTCGGCACCGGGTCAGTGGCCGACGTCAGCGTCCAGGTGTTCGCCGACGCCTCCTTGAGGCACCCGGTGACGCTGACGATGTCTACTTTGCTCGGCGTCGCCGCCTGCGCGGCAATCGCGGCTGCGAGCAGGATCGGTCCGGTCATGGCGTGCGTATCATAGCGCCGGTGGGTCCTCTGCGCTTCGCGGCCTTCGCCGCCTTTGCGTCCTTGTCGGTCGCTGCCGGCGCCCACGACTTCGAGCGCACGCAGGTCACCCTCACCTTCGCGCGCGACGGCGCGTTCGTCCTCGAGATCGCCAACGACGCCGCGTGGCTCGCGCACCGGCTTCGGCCCTTCGGCGGACCGTTCAGCGATCGTGTCGTGCTGTTCGTGGACGGCCGCGAGGTGCGGCCGACCTCCGATGAGTACACGCCCGGCGATCCGATCGTGGTGCATCGCCTGCGCGGCCGCGTCGATCCGCGCGCGCGGACGCTGCGCTGGTACTACGGTTTGCCGATCGATCCGTATCCGCTGACGATTCGCCGCGCCGACGGACGGATTGTGGTGGAAGAAATCGCGGGCGACGCCTGGAGCCGGCCGATCGACCTGTCCGGACAGTTCCAGGCGCCGCGCGTCACGGCGACGACGGCAGGCGCCGCCATCGGTGGGCTTCTCTTGATCCCGATCGCCTTGCGCGTGCGATCAGCGCTGCGCCGCCGTTGAGCTCGTCGCGGGCGGCACGAACTTCTGGATGCGCTGCCCGTACGTGTCGGCGGCGTACACCGCGCCCTTCGAGTCGACGACGATGCCGTGGACCCAGTCGAACTCGCCGGGGCCCCATCCCTGCCTGCCCCACATCGCGAGAATCTTGCCGTCCTTCAGCGAGAACTTCAGCACGCGCTCGTCCTTGTGATCCGCGATCCACCCGATGCCGTCGGTCCCCTTGCGCGAGATGTTGACGTCCCACGGGTTCCAGTCGTTGCGAGTCTCGCGGATGTAATTCAGGTTCTTGTCGAACACCTCGAGCCGATGGCCCTCGCGATCGATGATGTAGAGGTTCTCGTCCGCGTCGACGGCGAGCTTGTGCGGCAGGTTCCATTCGCCGGGTCCCGTGCCTTTGTCCTGCGGGCCGCCCGCGCCCTTGCCCACCTGCTTGATGAACTTGCCGTGCTTGTCGAACAACACGACGCGGTTGTTGCCGTAGCCGTCGGTGACGACGATGTTGCCGCTGCGCAGGATCGCGATGCCGGACGGCAGGTTGAAATGCGTCGCATCGTTCCCCTTCTCGTTCGTCGTCCCGAGCTGCATCAGGAACTTGTCCAGCTTCGGCGAGAGCTTGACGATGCGGTGGGCGTCGCGCTCGATCACGTAGACGTTGCCGTCCCAGTCGACGCCCCCTGAATGCTGCCACGACGGGTTGATCGTCTTGCCGTTGATCTCCTGATCCGCGCCGGCGAGCAGCAGGTTGCCGTCGCGATCGAAAACCATCACCGGCTTCGCGCCGCGGTTGAAGACGTAGATGCGATCCTGCTGATCGATGGCGAGCCCGGAAATCCCGGGCTGGTTCGTCGGCCCCTGCGCGTTCGGCGCCGGCTGTGCCGCGCCTCCGCGGGCGCGGCGGGCCGCCGCCTGTGCCTCGCGCTCGGCCGGCGGCGGCGGCGCGTCCTTGAGGCCGAAGTACATCCCCGCCGGAAGCTTCGGCCAGTTCGGCACGAGCTTGTAGCCGCCGTCGCCCTGCGCCTGCACGCCGCGCGCGCCGGCGGCGAGCGCGCCCGCAAGCAGCATCATCGTCAGTACGCGTCGCATCATCTCCTCCATGTCACACCGGTTCCGCTCACGCCGACGCGGCGCGAACCGCGAGCGGCGCGGCCTGCGCGTGCGGATTCCTCGCGGCGGACAGCACGGTGAGCGCCGCCGCCGACATCGCCGCGCCGATGAAGAACGCCCAGCGATACTCGCCCGTCGCGACGAACACGCGGCCGCCGAGGAACGGACCGAGAATCGCGGCGGCGCCCCACGCGAGCAGCAGCAGGCCGTAGTTGAAGCCGACGTTCTTCGTGCCGTAGAAATCGGCGCTCGTCGACGCGTAGACCGACAGCTGCGTGCCGTAGCAGTAATACACGAGGAACAGGAACGCGTAGAACGTCAGGACGTCCTCGCGCAGCAGGAACAGCGCCGGCATCGCGCACGCGGAGACGACGAGCAGCGTGCGAATCGTGTTCAGCCGTCCGAGGTGATCCGACAGCCATCCCGAGAGCACGCGGCCCGACGCGCTGCCGATCGCGCCGACGGTCAGCGCGAACGCGGCGACGGCGGCCGTGTGCCCGGCGGCGCGCGCAAACGGCACCAGCTGGCTGATCACCATCGTCCCGGCGGTCGTCCCGAGCGCGTATGCGATCCACAGCACCCAGAAGGTCGGCGTGCGGATCATGTCGCGCGCCTGAACGTCGATGCCCGAGGTGGTCTTGATCGCGCCCGGCGTCCACCCCGGCGGGTGATAGCCCTGGGGCGGATTGCGCAGCAGCCACGTAGCGACGACCGTCATCGCGAAGAAGACCAGCGCGAGGATCCGGAAGGTGCCGCGCCAGCCGACCTGCTCGATGAGCGACGAGGCGATCGGTCCGAAGATGCCGGAGCCGGCGCCGTAGCCGCCGACCATCATCCCGACGACGAGGCCGCGCTTGTCGGGAAACCATTTCGACCCGACGGCCATCGGGACGACGTACCCGAAGCCGCTCCCCGTCCCCGCGATCACGCCGGCCGTGACGTAGAACGTCGTCAGCGACTGCGTGTAGCTCGCGAGAAAGAATCCGAGGCTGAAGAGCGAGCCGCCGATCGCGGCGACGAGCTTCGGCCCGCGGCGATCCTGGATATAGCCGGCCACGACGAACCACGCCGTGAGCAGCGCGAGGCCGATCGTGGTAGCCCACGAGGTCTGCGCCCGCGTCCAGCCGAACTCCTTCTCGAGCGGCAGCATGAACACGCTCATCGCGTAGAAGGTGCCCAGCGCCATGTTCATCATCACGCCGCCGACGACCGGAAGCCAGCGATTGGGTGTGTTCACGGCGCGCAGTGTACGACAGATTCTTCGTTTCTTCGTGCCTTCGTGAGTCCGTCGCGCGGCGGCGCCTCAGCCCACGAACGACGTGGCGCGCGACGGCGTCAGATACGGCTTCAGGCCGTCGAAGCGATATTCGATCTCGGCGATCTGATCGGCGGAAAACGCGAGCGTGCGCGTGCCGCCGGCGCCGCGCGTCGTGGTCGTTTTGAAGATGCCGCGTTTCTTCATCACGTACAGATCGGCGCCCGGGATCTGCTGATTGAGATTCCGCATCAGCAGGAAGCGGCCGAAGGCGTCGCGCAGATCGTCGGCGCGGCCGCGCGCGTGCAGATCCCACATCCGCGCCATCAGATCGGCGTACATCGCGTTGCCGGTGATCACGCCGTCGAGGCCGAGCCGCATCTCGTACAGCCAGCCGACGCCGAGCGACGCGCCGAAGACGCGCTTCATCGGCGGGCGGCTGGCGAGGAGCGCCGTCATCCGCTCGATGAGCGGCTCGCTTTCCTCCTTCACGTAGCCCAGGTGCGGATGTTTGCGCGCGAGCGCGACCATCAGCTCGACCGACGGCGCCAGGTCCTTCGCGCCGCCGCTCGTCTGAATGATCACGGGACGCGCGGTCAGATCGGCGAGCGCGTCGAAGTAGGCGCCGTATTCGTCGAGCCTCGTCGCGGCGCGCGGCGGCATCGCGATCAGCGCGTCGGGCGCGAGCGCTTCCGCGCGGCGCGCGTACTCGGTCATCTCGGACCCGTCGCGCCCCTGCACGCCGAGCACGAGCGCCGCGTTCCGGCCGCGCGCCTTCGCGAGCACCTCCATCCCGCGCAGCCGCTCCTCCTTCGTGAGATACGCGACGCTGCTCGAGCCCTGCGGCCACACGATCCCCTGGCATCCGCACGCGTCGACGAACTTCGCCTCGCGCGCGAGATCGTCCCAGTCGACGGCGCCCGACTCGGTGAACGGCGTCGAAAGGATCATGAACGCGCCGCGCATCGACGCCGATTCCGCCGGCGCCAGGCCGCGATCCCGCCCGGCGCGCGGCGCCGCGCGCAGCGCGGACGCAGGCAACGCCGCGGCCGACGCGAGCGCGGCGAGGCAGGTCCGGCGCGTCATCGATTTCATGGCACTGCTCCCGTGCGCTGCGGCAGCGCGAAGCTGACGATGAGATCGCCGCCGCGGCGGCCGCGTTCGCCGCCGCCCGACGCGACCGCGACGAACTGCTCGCCGTTGACCATGTAGGTCGACGGCGACGAGAACACGCCGGCGCCCGTGTTGAACTTCCAGAGCAGATCGCCGGTCTTCGCGTCGTAGGCGAAAAAGTACCCGGCGATGTTGCTGCCGCTGCCCGTGAAGACCAGCCCGCCGGCGGTGACGACCGACCCCGCCTGCCCGTGGCCGTCGAAGTCTTTCTGCCACATCAACTCGCCGGTCGATGGATCGAACGCGGACAGATAGCCGCGCGCGGGCCGTCCGGATCCGAGCGGGCTGTCGACGGCGGCGACGTACAGCCAGCCGGTCTGCTTGCCGAACGCGACGGGCCCGTAGCTGGCGCCGCCTTCGGTGCCTGGCGCCGCGATCTGATTCGGCCCCGGCGGCGTGAACTGCGGCACGATCGTGCGCGACGCCAGGCGCTCCGGCGGAATGTTCGTTGGAACGATCGGCGACACCGGCTTCATCTTCTCGCCGCTCGCCGCGTACGGGATCGGCTGCGTCGGCCACGGCTGCTCGCCTTCGCGCGACGATGCCGTCGGCACCGGCGTCTCGCGGATCGGATTGATCGGCTGCCCCGTCTGGCGATCGAGGATGTAGAGGTAGCCGTTCTTGCTCGCCTCGGCCAGCGCGCGCACGCGGCGGCCGCGCACCTCCATGTCGAACAGCACGGGCTGATTCCCGGAGTCGTAATCCCACAAATCGTGGTGCGTCTGCTGGAAGTGCCATTGCAGGCGCCCGTCGGCGAGCGAGAGCGCGACGATCGAGTCGGTGAACAGGTTCGTGCCGATGCGCTTCGTGCTGTCGCCGAACGGATTGCCGACGGCGACATAGATCCGGCCGAGGTCGGGATCGATCGACGGCGTCTCCCAGATGCCGCCGCCGTTGCGCTCGCCGCCGACCCACGTCGGCCCGGCGATCTCCCAGCCCTGATCGCGCTCGTCCTGCGGGATCGTGTTGAAGTGCCAGCGCACGCGGCCGCTCTTCGCGTCGACGGCGAGAACGTGGCCGCCGGGGATGTGGCTCTCGCTGCGCGTGCTGCCGATGTAGAGGACGCCGTCGTAGTACTGCGGCGCGGTCGTGAACCAGTAGCCAAGCGCGATCGCGGCGGTGACGTCCGGATGGCGCTCCTTGATCACGTCGAGGATGACGCTCGCCTGGCCGTTCTTCCCGAACGTCTTGATCGGCGCGCCGCTCTTCGCGTCGAGCGCGAACAGAAACGACCCGGCAGCCGTGTAGACGACGCCGTCAGCGTAGCAGACGCCGCGATTGCGGAAGACGTAGCCGGCCTTCGCGCCGCCGCCGATGAGCTCGGTCACGTCGAACGTCCAGAGCAGGCGGCCGTCCGCCGCGTCGAGCGCGTAGACGCTGCCGCGCGAATCGGTCACGTACATCGTCCCGCCGACGACGATGGGCGTCGTCTGGTTGCTGACGCCGTCGATGACGCCGTGCTGAAACAGCCACCGCGGCACGAGCGAGGCGACGTTGCGCGTGGTGATCTGATCGAGCGGCGAGAAGCGGCTCCCGAAGAGATCGAGGTTGTGCCGCGCCCAGTCGACGTTCTGTCCGGCGGCGGCGCTCGGCGTCCGCATCGTCGCGAGGACGAACGCAGAACCGAGACCGAGAGCCAGAACGAGAACCGGACCCTTGAAGGCTGAACGCCGAACGCCGAACGCGTCGCGCATCCGCCGCGCATTATAATTCGCGGCCCCGATGTTTACGCTGGCGACCGTCGTCCCGTGGGGCCGCACCTTCGACGAGTACCGCCGCATGTTCGCGCTGACGGACGCCGACGCCGCCGGACGCGTGCTCGGCTGCGCCGACGGCCCGGCGAGCTTCAACGCCGAGGCCACGCGCCTCGGGTGGCGCGTCACCTCCTGCGATCCGCTCTACCGCTGCGCCGCCGGCGAGATCCGCGCGCGCATCGCGGCGACCTTCGACGAGGTGATCGATCAGACGCGGCGCAACGCGGGCGAATTCGTGTGGGGCGCGGACATCCCGTCGGTCGACGCGCTCGCGCGGCTGCGCGCCGGCGCGATGGACGCCTTCCTCGCGGACTTCACGCGCGGCGCGGCGGAGGGCCGCTACGTGGACGCCGAGCTGCCGTCGCTGCCGTTCGCAGACGGCGCGTTCGATCTCGCCGTCTGCTCGCACTTCCTGTTTCTGTACTCGGCGCAGCTCGATAGGGACTTCCACGTCGCCTCCGCGCGCGAGCTGTGCCGCGTCGCGCGCGAGGTGAGAATCTTTCCGCTGCTCGCGCTTGGCGCGGGGCGGTCGCCGCATGTCGAGCCGGTGGCCGACGCGCTCAGGCGCGACGAGCTCGACGTGGCGATCGAGCCGGTCCCTTACGAGTTCCAGCGCGGCGGCAATCGGATGATGCGCATCACTCGATCCGCGTCGCACGCTGGTCGCGGCCGTTCTGATGCAGCACGACGGCCGCCGTCGTCCCCGCCGCGTCCGGCTCGAACGTGAGCTGCGCGTCGACGACCTTCAGGAAGAACCGCGTCTCGCTTTCGGGGAAGATCTCGAACGCCGGCTGTCCCGTGAGCTGCGCGAACAGATGGGCGTCCGTGCGCGTAATCGTCAGCACGGCTGACGGCGCGAACTGGTAGCGGCCCGCGTACCTCTCGTACAGCCGCGCATCGATCGGGATCTCGCTGTGCACGGCGGGCGCCGCGGCCGCGACGAGCGGCAGCTGCGGATCGAGGAGATGACGACCGATGTCGTCGGGCCCGGCTGCCGTTCCCGCATTCGACAAGACGACAACGCCGCTGCGCGCGGCGGGATCGAAGCCGATGAACGTGCGGTAGCCGGCGGTACCGCCGTTGTGCCAGACGATGTCGCGCCCGTGCGCCCTCAGCACGTGCCAGCCGAGCGCAATCTGCAGGTTGTCCACGCCGGTCGGCCGCCGGACGTCGAGCATGGACGCCATCGCCCGCCCGAGCGGCGACGTCGTGTAGCCGAGATTCGCCGCGAGAAACGTCAGCAGATCGTTGGTCGACGATCTCAGCGCGCCGGCGCCGGCGAGCGTCGGGAGATCCCAGTTGGGCACCGGCTCGAGCGTCGCGCTGTGCCCGGCTGCGAGCCGCGCCTTCTGCTCCGGCGAGAGCACGATCGAGGTGCTCGTCATGCCGAGCGGCGCGGTGACGCGCGCGCGCACGAGCGACGCGTAGTCGGTCTGCGCGCGCTCGGCGAGCACGTGCCCGAGGAGGCCCCCGCCGAGGTTCGAGTATTCGTACTGCGCGCCGGCGTCGCGCGCCGGCTGATACGACGTGAGGAACTGATAGAGCTGCTCCACCGAGTAGTCGGCGTACGGGTTCGCCGCGTCGCGCGGCTTCATGTTCGCCGGCAGCCGGGGCAGGCCCGACGTATGCGTCGCGAGATCCTGGAGCGTGATCGCGCGGCCGCGCTCGGCCATTTTCACGGATGCCGGAAGATACTTCGACACGGGATCGGCGAGCGACACCTCGCCGCGCTGCACCGCGTCGGCGAGCAGCAGCGAGGTGAACACCTTCGTGATCGATCCGATCTCGAAGATCGTGTCGCCGTCCGGCGTGCGCGCCTCGTCTTTCGCGAGCCGACCGTAGGAGACGACGCGGCGCCCCGACGGCTCGATCACGCCGACGACGATGCCCACGCTCTGGCGCAGCGCGTCGATCCGCTCGACGAGGATCCGGTGAATGTCCGCATCGGTCGGGACGGGCGTCGACGTCTGCGCGGCGGCCGCCGCCGCCATGCCGAGGATCACGATGACATGTCGGAGCACAGGACCTCCACCGTGATCGCGTACCGCCTCACGACGCGGCACGCATCGCCTCGGTACCCATCAGGCGCACGCCCTTCGTCTCCGGCAGCAGCCACACCGTCGCGCCGGCGAGGAGCGAGAAGGGCACGGCGAGCGCGATGCCGGCGCCGAAGGTCGAGCGCGCGGCAACCACGCCGATGACGACCGGCGCGAGGAACTGCACGCCGCGCGCGACGTTGTAGATGATGCCGAGCGCCGCCGCGCGCACCTCCGTCGGGAAGACTTCGTTGATCAGCGGCCCGATGCAGCCCCAGTTGCCCTCGCCGATCCCGACGAGAAACATGAACGCGAAGAGCGCGGGCGTGTAGCCGCCGGCGAGATCCCAGCCGAGCGTCACCATCGCGAGACCGACCGCCTTGACGATCGCGAACGCCGTGAAGCTCGGGCGCCGGCCGAAGCGATCGCTCGCCGATCCGAAGAGCAGGTAGCCGGCGATCGATCCGAGTTGATCCATCAGCAGCAGCCACGCGACGGCGCCGAGCGACAGGCCGCGCGTCTCGTGCAGATAGGTCGGCAGCCAGATCGTCTTGAACCAGTAGGCCGCCATGTTCATCGTCGTCACGGTGAAAGCGAGCCCCGTCGTCCTGCGCAGCGCGGGCGCGAGCATGCGGCCGAGCGCCGCCGCGTAGCCGAGGCGGCTGCTGATGCCGGCGCGGACGCTCGCGAGCCACACGTCCGATTCCGGCATCTGCCGGCGGATGAAGACGACCACGAGCGCCGGCGCCGCCGACACCATGAACGCGAGGCGCCAGCCGATCACCGGCGCGAGCAGGTTGCCGACCATCGTCGCGAAGAAGCGCGCGAACGCGGAGCCGCTCTGCAGGTACGCGCCGTAGCGGCCGCGCACGTGCGGCGGCACCGTCTCGCCGACGAGCGCGTGGGCCACGGCCCACTCGCCGCCGACGCCGATGCCCGTCACCGCGCGCGCGGCGAGCAGCGTCCAGAAGCCCGCCGCGAGCCCCGACGCGAGCGTGCCGATGCTGTAGACGAGAATCGTGAGCATCAGCAGCGGCTTGCGGCCGTAGCGATCGGCCAGCGCGCCGCCGACGAGGCCGCCGACCGCCGTGAACGCGAGCGCCGTGCCGAGCAGGACGCCGACCTGATCGCGCGAGAGCGAGAGATCCTTCACGAGCGACGTCGACGCGACGATGAAGCTGAGAAGCAGCAGATCGTAGAAGTCGAAGATCCAGCCGATGAACGAGAACGCGAGGATCTTCCGGTGGATCGGCAGGACCGTGGGGCTGTCGCTCAGCAGGGCCATCGAGGGGCCTATGTTAAGGTAACGCCGCCACCGATGACAGCAGAACCCGGCGTCGTAGCGCGCGCCGCGCTCGCGCTCACCGACTGGGCCGAACGCTGGGTGCCCGACGCGTTCATCTTCGCGCTGCTCGCCACGTTTCTCGTGCTCGGCGCCGCCGCGACGACGACCGGATCGACGATCGCGGCGATCGTCGATGCGTGGGGCCGCGGCTTCTGGGAGCTGATTCCGTTCACGCTCCAGATGTCGCTCATCATCATCACCGGCCACGTGCTCGCGACGTCGCCGCCGATGGGGCGCGTCATCCGCGCGATCGCGGGGTGGCCGCGCTCGCCGCGCGGCGCCGTGGCGCTCGTCACGGCGTTCACGCTCGCCGCGTCGTGGATCAACTGGGGGTTCAGCCTCGTCTTTGGCGCGGTGCTCGCGATCGAGGTCGCGCGCCGCGTGAAGGGGGTCGACTACCGCGCGCTAGCGGCGGCGAGCGTCCTCGGCCTCGGCAGCATCTGGGCGCAGGGGCTGAGCGGATCGGCGGCGCTGCAGATGGCGACGCCCGGCGCGCTGCAGCCCGAGATCCGCGACATCGTCGCGGCCGGCGGCATCGTGCCTGGCGGCATCATCTCGTTCCGCCACACGATCTTTCTGTGGCAGAGCGCCGCATCGGTCGTCGTCGAGATGATCGTCGTGACGCTGGTGATGTGGCTGGCGACGCCGCCGCCCTCGCGCGCGCGCACGGCGCGGGACCTCGGGATCGATCTCGGGGAGTCGGCGTCACGTGGCGAATCCCGAATCCCGAATCCCGAATCCCGATCGCTGCCGCCAGGCCAGCGGCTCGAACATTCACGCGTGCTGACGTGGCTCGTCGTCGCGCTCGGCGGCGCCTACCTGGCGCGCTACTTCTGGCAGGCGGGCGATCCGCTGAGCGCGCTGACGCTGAACGTGCTGAACCTCGCGTTCCTGATGATGGGCTTTCTGCTGCACGGCACGCCGGCGCGGCTGATGCGCGCGGTACAAGCGGCCACGCCTGCGGTGTGGGGCGTGATCCTCCAGTTCCCGTTTTACGCCGGGATCGCCGGCGTGATCACCGGCACGAATCTCGGTCGTCAGCTCGCCGATCTGTTCGTGCGGGTCTCGACACGCACGACGTTCCCGCCGCTCGTCGCGCTGTACTCGGCGGTGCTCGGCGTCTTCGTGCCGTCGGGCGGATCGAAGTGGGTGATCGAGGCGCCGTACGTCATGCAGGCGGCGCACACGCATCACGTGCACCTCGGGTGGATCGTGTCGGCGTACGATCTCGGCGAGGCGCTGGCGAACCTGCTCCAGCCGTTCTGGATGCTGCCGGTGCTCGGCCTCTTCAAGCTCGCCGCGCGCGACGTGATGGGCTACACGATGGTCGTCTGCCTCGCGCTGACCCCCGTGGTGCTGATCCTCGTGACGCTGCTCGGCCTGACGTTGTCGTATCCCCTCTAGCGAATGACGGGAATCACGAAAACACGAAGACTCACGAAGATCACGAAGAAGAGAGTGCGGTAGACGCGAAAGACGGTGGCGCGCGGCGGCCCGCTACGCGTGCTCAGCGTGCTCTGCGGTTGCTCTTCGTCACTTCGCGCGCTGCAGCGCCGCGGCGAGATTCTTTTTCGCGGCTTCGGAGTCGGGCAGCAGGCGCACGACCTCGCGGAACTCGTGAATGGCGTCTTCGGTCTTCCCCTGCGCGAGGAGCACGTTGCCGAGATTGTTGTGCGCGACGGCGTACGACGGATCGAGGCGCAGCGCCTCGTGGAACGACGCGGCCGCTTCGTCGAGCCGGCGCGCGGCGATGAGCGCCGTCCCGAGGTTGTAGTGCGCCTTCGCCGACTGCGGCTCGAGCGCCGCCGACCGCCGGAAATGCGCGATCGCCGGCTCGTGCCGCCCGAGCTCGAGATACAGCATCGCCACGCTGTCGTGCAGCGCCGCATCGTCGGGGTGCTTCTCGACCTCCACCTCGTAGCCGATCACGTCCTCGGCCGCCACCTTCGGACGGAAATCGCGGCTGAGGACGTCGAGCGCGCGCTCGTCGCGCGTGAGCACCTGGATCCAGAGGTCGCCCATCTCGTCCGACGACCGCTGGCCCCAGCGCGCGCGCTTCGCCGGATGCTCCGGGTTGCGGGTGTTCGCCGACGAGTTGTCGTACGTGTAGCGCATCGACAGCGTCGTCCCCTTCGGCAGGTGCACCGGCGCGACGAAGCGAAAGACGTGCTGCCAGCGGAAGTCCCAGTCGGCGATGTCGATCAGGCGCTTTGTCGATCCGTCGGGCAGCGTCGCCGCGCCGCGGACGTCGCGCGCGCGGTAGTGCGCGTGCGGCTGCACCGCCTCGACGTCGACGTCGACGGGCAGGACGTACGAGTCGGTGATCACGTAGCGCGGGTCGCCCGCCGGGATGTCGATGCTCTGGCGCCCGAGGCGCAGCATCGCCGGCGTGCGCGTCGGCGGCTCGTCGCTGAAGTAGAAGCCGATCGACGGCGCGACGCGTTCGGGCTTGCCGCTCGGCTGCATGTGGAGCTCGACGACGAGATCGGTGTTCGGCTCGAGGCGCCACGCGAGCGCCTTCGGCAGGAGCGGCGCGACCTGCCCCGGCGTCCAGCCGAGGAAATGCCCGTCGGGGTACTCCGCCGATCGCGCGATGACGCCGTCGTAGCCCGGCGCGGGATCCGCCGCGTCCAGGCGCCGCGACGCCGGCGTCGGATCGACGCGGATGTTCGCGTGGTGCACCACCTTCGTGTTGCCGCCGCGGAACTCGAGCCCGCGCACGAAGCGCAGGCGATCGGTGGGAATCGTCAGGACGAAGATGCGAAAGACGTCGGTCCCCTCGGCCGGGAGCGTATACGGCTCCGGCAGCGTGACGACGAGATCGGGCGTGCCGAGCTGCCAGCCTTCGGGCCACGCGCGCGGCGGGGGCAGATCGCGCGCGTCGCCTTCCGCGGCGCCCTCGTCGGCCCACTGCCGCAGCAGACGAATCTCCGCGTCGATGAGCGGATGCTGGCCGACGAAGGGGCCGTCGGACGGATCGGCCTTCCACGGCGGCATCAGCCGGCGGCTCGTCACGTCGGCGATCTGCGCCGCGCGGCGCTTCACGTCGCTGTAGCTGGTGAGGCCGAAGGGCGCCGAGCCGCCGGCGTGGTGGCACATCGCGCAGCGGTCGTCGATGAGCGGCGCGACGTCGCGCGCGTAGGTGACCGCCGTGGCAGCCCTGAAGGGGTGCGCTACCGTTAACGCGGGCACCAGCGGCGACTGGTCGCGCAGGCCTTCAGGCCTGCCGTGCGCCGCCGTTACGAGTAATGCGATACAGGCAAAGCGCTTCATCGCGCGAAGTCGGCGATGTAGCAGCCGACCGCCTGCGTCTCCGGATTCGGGACCGGACGGCCCGCGACGACTGCCGTCAACGCGTCCGCGAGATCGTGCGTCGTCGCCGCCGGACGCTCGACCCCGAGATCGACGTAGCGATCGTCGATCCGGCCGCGGTACTGCACGCGGCTCTGCGCCCATACCACCGCCTCCGGCGTGATCGTCGCGCCGACGGCCGCGACGAGCGCGTGCTTCGGATCGCGCAGCGCGTCGGTGGCGCCCGCGTACGCGAACGCCGCCATGTGCGCGCGGATCTCGGTCGTCCCCTCGTGCGGATCGGGATAGACCAACCGGAACAGCACGCCCTGCGGCACGAACGCCGACGCAAGGCGCTTCACCTCCGGCGCGTAGCGGTTCGAGATCGGGCAGTCAGTGCTCGTGAAGAGGAACACGATCGCCTTCACGTCCTTCGGCATGGCGAGCGGATCGACAGCGCTCCCGTCAAGACCCTGCACCCGCAGCGAACCTTGCGCGACGGCGACGGCGATCACGACGGCGAGCAGCCGGCCCATCCAGTAACCATAACAAAAAAAGGGCCGAGGATCTTCAGTCCTCGGCCCGTACTGTCGCTAGTCGCGAGCGCTACAGGGCACTTACCAGTTCACGACCGCGGCGATGCGGAGCAAGCGTCCCTGCAGAATCCGGCCGGGCTGAAGATAGGTGCCACTCGAGACGCCAGGCGTCGCCGACGGCGTGAACGCCTGCGTGCGAACGTCATAGTAGTCGTCGGAGTTCAGCGCGTTGAAGATGTCGAGCTTTGGATCGATCTTGACGCTGCCGAACGTCAGCCGCTTGCTGACCGAGAGGTCGAGTTGGTTGACACGCGGAGTCAACAAGGTTCCTGGCGGGTCGAGCGGCACGGTGAACGTTCCGGAGTTGATTCCCGCGGGAACAACGCGCGCGCCGACGACGCAGCCCTGAGAGGCGGAGTTGCCGGGACACGCGGCGTAGGTCGTTGTTCCCGTAACCGTCCAGGTCGAAGCGGCACCGCTGTACGACGTGAAGTTCGGCACCCCCGCGCCACCCGCGGTGAGCGCCTGCGTGCCGAGCAAGTACCCAGGCAGCGCCTGGAGCGCGGCAGCAACCTGCAACCCGTACCACGGCAACGGGAACGTGCCGGCGAGCTTGAACTGCGTCCGCCACGGAATGCCGCTGTTGGCCTGATCGCAGTAGTTGACGCCGCCGATTGTGATCAGGAAGTTCGGATTGGTCGCCGCACCGCTGCAGGTGTTCGCAATCGTGCGGTCGGTCGCCGATCCGCCAAACAGCCGGGCACCGTGCGGTAACCGCGCGTTGAAGTTGAACTCGATCGCGTTGTACGACTGCTTGACGTTCGAGTCGTTGATGTCGACGTTCTGAACCGCCCGCGCAGTGGCGGTGCTGACGGTGTCGTACATCGTAATCGGCGAGCCGTCGATCGGGCTGAAGATCGTGACCGGTCTGTAGCTCGGGTTCGTGACGACGCCGTTCGCGTAGGTGCCCGGGCGCAGGACGTTGTTGCGCTCCCATGAATTCTTCGTGTCGTTGTGGAACCATTCGGCCGACACCGACACGCCCCGCATCAGCTCGTGCGTGGCGCCGACGTTGAACTGATCGACGTACGGCCGCGTCAGGCCGGGATCCGGGTTCGCAAGCGAGATCACGCCGAAGTTCGCCGGGATGTTCGCGAAGTTGATCTCGCAGCCCGGGTCGGTCGCGAAGTCGCACCTGAACGAGCCCTGCGCGATGTCGTCACCGTTCTTGTCCGTCCACGGCGCGGTATTGTTGCCCGCCGCGTTGATCACCGTGCCCGCTGCCGGATCGTAGAGCGACGCGAGCGTCGTCGTCGCCGCCACGCCGAAGCGGTTGTAGCCGAAGCGGACGGCGGTCTTGCCGGTGCCGAACAGGTCGTAGACGATCGACGTGCGCGGCGAGAAGTTCTTCCACGTCGGCATCTGGATGTCGCCGAACGCGGGGATGTTCACGAAGCGGCCGACCTGCGCGTCCTGGCCGGTCACCTGCTCGCTGATGTACTCCCAGCGGCCGCCGAGCGTGATCGTGGCGCGCTTGAACGTCATCACGTCCTGGCCGTAGATCCCGAGGTTCGCGTTCAGCCGATCCTGCCAGTGCGACGGCGTCGCGAGCAGCGTGACCGTCGCCGGCGCCGGAATGCCCTGCGCGTTGGTCACGTAGTTCTGGTACAGGTCCGCGTTCGCGCGAAGGTTCTGGTTGTACGGACCCCAGGAATCCTGGAATCCCACCTTGAACGCCTGCGAGCCGGTGACGTAGGACGCCGACGCCTGCATGTTGTAGCGATCCGGATAGCTGCCGTATTCAGCCGTCGACGCCGTGTTGGTGGAGGCGCCTGAATCGATGTTGTGGCGAGCGGTCGCGAACCATTCCGGCGTGCCGTACAGCTTTTCGATGCCCGCAGCGTACATGTTGTTGTAGCGCTCGAGGTTGCTCGAGAAGCCGCCCTCGACGAGCAGCTTGCTGCTCACCGTGGACGTGTACTTGATCATGTTCGTCGTGTAGAGCGGTGAATTCCACACCACCGACGAGGTCGTCTGATCGTCGCCGGCGCCCATCGCCGCGCTGCGAACCTTGTGAATCCGATCGTAGTACCCCGACAGCTTGTTCCGCGGGCTGATCTGCCAGGTCAGGCGAGCGAGACCGCTGTACTGATGCTGCGGATCGACGCCCTGCTCGCACAGCGTGCCACCGCGGCCGGCGAGCGCGTTCGCGCACGCGAGGATGCCGGCGCGCGTGCCGTCGGACACATACGTGCTCGCAATCGGCCGGTCCACGGTGAAGAAGCGGACCGACCCGAAGTACCACAGCTTGTCTTTCGCGATCGGACCGCCTACGGTCGCGTTCGTGTCGTCGTAGGTGCCGATCTTGTCGACCGACTTCAAGCCGGCCGCCGCGAGACGCGGCGTCAGGTTGTTGCTCTGCAGGCTGCTCGACTCGTAGCCCTGGAAGAGCGATCCGCTGAAGCGGTTGCCGCCCTCCTTCGGGATCATGTTGATCTTCACGCCGCCGGTCGGTGAATCGACGGTGCCGCCGCCGGTCTGATAGACCATCTCCTGATTGCCGGCGTCGTTCGTGTAGGTCTGGATCGCGCCGTCGCCCTGCAGGCCGTTGATGATCATGCCGTCCATCATCAGCGACGTCTGCGCGGCGCCGAGCCCGTGCACCGTGAAGTAGGTCTGCTGCATCGCCTGCGATCCGCCGACGTCGGGCGCCGTCAGCGTCACGCCGACGACGAGCTGGCCGACGCCCTGGATCGTGTGCGCCGTCGGCACCGCGTCGAGCACTTCACGCGGCAGCACCTGCGCCTGCAGCTCGATGGCGTCCTTCTTGACACTGGAGAACCCGGGCAGGTTGAACGTAAGCGTATAAGTGCCGGGGCGAAGATTCTCGATCTTGTATGCGCCGTTAGCATCGGTCGTCACCGAGCGGACTTTTTCGATCAGTGCGGGACTGCTCGCCTCGACCGTCACCCCCGGCAGCACCGCCCCCGTCGCGTCCTTCACGACCCCTGCAAACGCGCTCTGCGCGCGCGCCGTCGCCGGAAGCGCCAGCGTTGCCAGCGCTGCGACGAACAACATCGCGATTCGACTTCTCGTCATGCCGATTCCTCCTCAGTAACGCACTCGGAACTCGATGGACGTCCAGGGCACGTTTTGGTCATGCCACTTGGCGAGGCTATCGCGACCGTGCAGTGGAATCCATCCGCAAAGTGCAGGTAATGTCGCGCTCGATGTTCTGGTTTACGGAAACTTGGATCAAAGGGCGGGAAAATGCCGACCTGTATCGGTGACTTTTCTGATACAGGCCGGCACGTGCGGAACGAAAGACACGTAGGACGACCCTTTCAGGGCCGCCTGGCGAGGCTGAAAGCCTCGCCCTACACGTTTTGACGCGCGCTCATGTTTTCCGTCTCACCACTTTAGCTGCATCGCGAGCCGGAGGATACGGCCCTGCAGCACGCTTGATGGCTGCAGATACGACGGTGAGGGTGTTGACGCCGTCGGAAAGTTCAGGGAGCGCACCGACAGCACGTCGCTCCGGTTGAGCGCGTTGAAGATGTCGAACTGGCCCTGCACGCGGCTCTTGCCCACCTGGAACCACTTGGCGAGGCTGAGGTCGACCTGGTTCACGCGCTCGGCGTATTCAGTGCCGGGAGCACGCAACGGGACATTCAGCGTCGCGGCGCTCATGTTGGGAATCACGAGCGCACCCGGCGTGCACGGTCCCTTGCAGTCGGCCGCATACCGCGTCGTCGGGCTGATCGACCAGACCGTGCCCATTCCCGGCGGCGTAATCAGGTTCGGCAGCGCGGTCGGCGCGGGAATGTTGCACGCCGTCACGTTGCAGCCGAGCAGGTAACCCGGGATGCTCTGGAAGGATCCGCTCACCGTGATGCCGTAGCGCAGCGGATAGGTCCCCGAAAGTTTGAGCTGCGTGCGGAACGGAATGCTGCTGTTGCGAGAGTCGCAGTACAGCAGGTTGTTCGGGTTCGACTCCTCGTTGCACAGCGTCCACATCATCCGCTCCGACGTCATCCCGCCGAAGAGCGACGCGCCGCGTGGAAGCCGCGCGTTGAACGAGACTTCGTACCCGTTGTACCACTCGCGCTGGCTGTCGTCGGTGAAGACGATGTTGTTGACGCGGGTCAGCGCGGCGCGGCTCACGTTGTAGATCGGGACCACGCTGCCGTCGAGCGGGCTGACGACGTTCACGAGGGTGTAGTCGCTGAAGCTTTGAAGCGTATTGGTCTGCCGCGGCAAATTGTGGAACGCCCGGCGGAACCAGCCGGCATTCACCTGCACGCCCGGCGCGAGCTCGTGCTGCACGCCGATCGTCGTTTCGATGTTGTACACGCGTTTGATGTCCGGGTTCGGCGACACGAGCGCGCGCACGCCGAAGTTCTGCGGCAGCTGCGCGAGGTTGATCTCGCACCCGGCCGTCAGGTACGTGCAACCAAGCTCGCCCTGCGCCACGTCGTCGTGGTTGAGATCGGTCCAGTTGAGGATCGCATTCGTGAGCACCAGCGGGTTGAACTGATCGGCGAAGTTGATCGTCTGCGCCTGCTCGTAGCGGTTGACGCCGAATTTCAGCGCCGTCTTCGCGTTGCCGAACAGGTCGTAGACCACACCGAAACGCGGCGAGAGGCTCTTCCACGCGGGCATCGGGGTGGCGTCGAAATTCCGCGCCGGGACGAACCGCCCTCCAGGCGCGCTCGACGCCGACACCTCGGAATTGAAGTACTCCCAGCGCGCGCCGAAGTTGACCGTCAGGCGCTCGAGCGTCCACGCGTCCTGCGCAAAAATCCCCAGGTCGGCGTTGACGCGATCGGTCCAGTCGATCGGCGTGTTGTACACCTGCACCGAGTCGGGAACGCCGTTGCGGTAGCGCTGAATCAGATCGGCATTCGTGATTCGCGTGCGGCGGTACGGACCCCAGTTCCACTGCGCGCCCGCTTTGACGTTGTGGGCGCCGGTCACGTACGACGCGGAGCCCTGCACGTTGTAGCGATCGGGATACTGGCCCTGGTTGGTGTCGAGCGACGCGTAATGCGTGCCGAGATTCAGATCGCGCCGGCTCGCACCCGCATACCACGCCGCGGTGCCGCGCTCCTGATCGATCCCCGGCTGGTTGGTGATGTTGTAGCGCTCGATGTTGAAGGAGTATCCCGTTTCGACCAGCAGCTTGCTGCTCGCCACCGACGTCCACTTCACCGATCCGGTGCTGTAGTCGGGCGACGTCCAGATCTGCGACGCCGTGGCCGGATCGTCGCCGGCGTTCATGCCGTGGCCGCGGTCCTTCGCGACGCGATCGTAGTAGACGCCGAGCTTGTTCTTCGGCGACATCTGCCACGTCAGCCGGAGCATCGCGCTCTTGATGTGCTGATCGTCGATCCCCTGCTCGCACGCAATTGCGTGCGAGGTGCACTGCGGATACGTGGACGAATAATTCGATCCGGCGGGCGTATAGTACGTGTCGGCGATCGGCGCATCGACGCCCCACCGGCGCGCCGAGGTGAAGAACCAGAGCGTGTCTCTCTTCAGCGGTCCGCCGAAGGAGCCGTTGAAGTCGTAGATCTTCGAGATCTTGTCCGGGACGCTGAGGCCGCGATCCTTCAACGACTGGGTGAGGTTGTCGCTCTGCCAGCGGCCGTCGCTCCACGCGCCGAAGAACGCGCCGCTGTAAATGTTGCCGCCCTCCTTCGGGATCATGTTCAGCCGCACGCCGCCGCCCGACACGTCGGTCCCCGCACCCGCCGTCTGATACGCCATCTCCTGGCTCATCATGTTGTTGAAGTAGTTCTGGACGGCGCCGTCGCCGTCGAGGCCGTTGACCATCATGCCGTCGACCTGCGTCGTCACCTGCGACGAGCTCAGGCCGTGCACCGACATGTAGGTCTGCTGCATCGCACGGGATCCGCCGACGTCAGGCACGTTCAGCGTCACGCCGACGACGAGCTGACCGACGCTCTGAATCGTCCGGCCAGTCGGAATCGCGTCGAGCGTCTCGCGCGAGAGCACCGTCGTCCGCGCGGCGCTCTGCACGTCGACCACGGGCGACTGCCCCGAGACGGTGACCGACTCCTCGATCCCGCCGACCTTCAGCTCCGCGTTGATCGTCGCCGTGAAGTTCGCCGGCAGCTCGATGCGATCCCGTTTCAGCCCGCTGAAGCCGGGCAGCGCGAAGGAGAGGCTGTAGATTCCGGGCCGCAGGTCGACGATCGTGTACTGACCCTGGCCGTTGGTCACCACCGAGCGCGTTTTCTCGATCAGGACATCGCTCGACGCTTCGACGGTGACGCCCGGAAGGACTGCGCCGGACGCGTCCTTGACGACGCCGGCGATGGCGCTCTGCGCGAGCGCGTGAGAGGGGAAGATCGCGATCCAGAAAGCCGCCGCGAGCGCCGAGAGCGAAACGCGTCTCGTCATGCCCATCCTCCTAGGTGACGAATAGGGCCTGCGCCGACCGGTATTTGGCTGAGTGGAGGCTACCGCCGCGGAAGACAAGAATCCATAAAAAATTGGGCGCCCTCAGCGCCGCGGGAGCCTGACCGGCTGACCGGACTGATACAAGTCGATCCGCTGCCGGAACTGGGACGCGACGGCCGTCTGCCCGGCGCGCGTCGCCAGATCGAGGCCGTTGCGAGCCGTGCGGACGGCATCGTCGTACCGGCCGGCGCATGCATAGGCCGCCCCCAGCGCATCGAGGACGGCGAGGTCGCGATGCGTGGTGAGCGCATCGGCCCGTTCGGCGAGGCGAACCGCCTCGTCCGCGTCGCGCAGCGCGGCGTCGGATGCCGTCGCGCGAATCCACGCGAGCCCCGCGAGCGCCTGCACGTGATCGCCGCGCAGCGCGAGGACGGCGTCGAAATGGCGCGCGGCGTCCGCAAGGCGGCCCCGATTCGACAGGAGCTGCGCGAGGTTCGCTTGCGCTTCCACGTTGTCGGGCCTCAGCGCGACGGCGCGCGCGAAGTGCGCCTGCGCTTCGTCGAGACGTCCGCCGAGCTGCAGCAGCGCGCCGAGATTGTTGTGCGCGACGGCGTAGTCGGGATCGATCCGGATCGCCTGTTCGAGTTCCGCGGCGGCTTCCTCGCGGCGGCCGCGCGCCGACAGCGCGAAGCCGAGGTTGTAGTGCGTCGGCGCCGACTGATCGTTCAGGCGCAGCGACCCGCGCAGCTCCGCGATCGCCTCGTCGAACCGTCCGTCGTCCAGATACAGCTGCGCGACGGCGTCGTGCCGGAGCGGGTTCGACGGTTCGCGGCCAAGCAGCGCCGTGTAGGCCGCGAGATCTTCGGTGTGCGCCTTGCGGCGGAAGTCGCTCACGAGGATCGCGGCGTCGCCCGCCGATCGCGGGATCACCTGCACCCACAGATCGCCCATCTCGTCGGACGTGTTCTGCCCCCACACGACGCGCTGCGGCGGGCGATGCGGGTTGCGCGGGTTCGCGGCGCTGTTGTCGTACACGTACGCCATCGTGATCACGCTGCCCTTCGGCAGCGCGACGGGCGTCTTGTACCGGTAGACATTCTGCCAGCGGAAGTCCCAGTCGTCGATCGCGATCAGCCACGCCGTCGCCCCGTCGGGCAGGATCGCCATCGCCTGCATCTTGCGCGCGAGGTTGTGCGCGTGCGGCTGGATCGCGACGACCTCGACGTCCACCGGCAGCTGATAGCGATCGGCCATCGCCCACGCGTCGCTGCCGGCGGGGATGTCGATCGTCTCGCTGCCGAGGCGCAGGCCGACCGGCGTCCGCGTCGGCGGATCGTCGGTGAAGTAGAACGCGGCGGACACCTGCACGTCCTCGCGCTTCCCCGTCGGCTGCAGGTGCAGCTGGACGATCAGATCGCTGTCCGCCTCGAGGCGCCACTGCGTGCCGTCGGGCACGCGGTGCGGCGCCTGTCCCGGCGTCCAGCCGAGAAGCTGCCCCTCCGGATAGCGCGCGTCGCGCTCCATCCCGCCGGCGTAGCCGGGCTCGGGATCCCGCGCGTCGAGCTGCCGCGACGATCGCGTGCGATCGATGCCGAGGTTCGCATGGTGGACGACGCGCGCGTTGCCCGGATGGAATTCCAGCGCGCGCACGTAGCGCGGCGTTTTGGTCGGGATCGGAATCACGAACGTGCGGAAGACGTCGGCGCCGTTGGCCGGCACGACGTACGGCTGCGGCATCCGCACGACGAGGTCGGGCGCGCCGAGCTGCCACGCGTCGGCTGTCGCAGGCGGGACTTGGGGACTCGGGGACGGGGCGACTTCACCCCGCGGCGCGCCGGCCGCGATCCACCGCTGCAGCGTATCGAGCTCGCGATCGGTGAGGCGCCGCTCGTCCTGGAACTCGCCCATGCCGGGCGCCGGTTTCCACGGCGGCATCAGCCGGCGCGCGGTCACGACGCCGACCTGCGCGGCGTGCCGCTTCACATCGTCGTAGGTGACGAGCGCGAACGGCCCGATGCCGCCGGCACGATGGCAGCCGGCGCAGCGCGCCGCGAGAATCGGCGCGACGTCTGCCGTGAAGGTCGGCGCGGGCTGCGCGGCGGCGGCCGTGGACAGCAGGATGAGCGCCGCGATCCACCGCAGTGCAGCCGCCATCGTGGGCTAGCATACCAACGTTGCCCCGAAAAACCGTGCCGCCCGCCGCGTGGATCTTCGCGACGGCGCTCGCCGTCCGCCTGCTGCACGTATGGTATCTGCGTGCGTCGCCGTTCTTCGACGTCCTGATGGGGGACTCGCGCGGCTACGACGAGTGGGGCCGCCGCATCGCGGCCGGCGAGTGGATCGGGCGCGACGTCTTCTACCAGGCGCCGCTCTACCCATATCTGCTCGGCGTCATCTACGCGATCGCCGGCCGCCATCTGCTCCTCGTCCGCGTCGTGCAGGCGGCGATCGGATCCGCATCGTGCGCGCTCGTCGGCAGCGCGGCGGCGCGGCTCTTCTCGCCGGCCGGCGTCCCCAGGGCGCGCGCGATTGGCCTTGCTGCCGGTTTGATGCTCGCGCTCTATGCGCCCGCGATCTTCTTCGACGCGCTGATCCAGAAGTCGGTGCTCGACGTGTTCTTCGTCTGCGCGGCGCTGTGGTTGATCGCGGGCGTGATCGATCGGCCGACATCGTCGCGTCTGACGATGACGCAGCGCTGGTTCGTATTGGGCCTCACGATTGGTGCGCTCGCGCTCACCCGCGAGAACGCGCTCGTCTTCATCGTCGTCATCCTCGCGTGGGCGATTCTTTCCACTCCCCAATCCCCAATCCCCAATCCCCTCTCGGCGCGAGCGAAGCGAGCCCTCGCGTTCTTGTGCGGGCTCGCGATCGTGCTCGCGCCCGTGGCGGCGCGCAACGCGTATGTCGGCGGCGGTTTGTACATCACGACATCGCAGTTCGGGCCGAACTTCTACATCGGCAACAACGCGAGGTCCGACGGCACGTATCAGTCGCTGCGCTTCGGCCGCGGCGCGCCGGAGTACGAGCGGCAGGATGCCACCGAGCTCGCCGAGCGCGCGCTCGGCCGCTCGCTGACGCCGGCCGAAGTCTCGAGCTACTGGGTGGACCAGGCGATGGACTTCATCACGTCGCGCCCCGGCGCGTGGCTGAAGCTGATGGCGCGCAAGACGGCGCTGCTCTGGAACGCGACGGAGATGCTCGACACCGAGAGCCAGGAAGCGCACGCCGAATGGTCGCCGCCGCTGCGCGTGCTCTCCTTCGTCGGCCACTTCGGCGTGGTCGTGCCGCTCGCCGTCCTGGGCGTGTTCGTGACGTGGCCGATGCGCCGGCGCCTCGTCGTCGTCTACGCGCTCACAATCACGTACGCCGCGAGCGTCGTGCTGTTCTACGTATTCGCGCGCTACCGCTATCCGCTCGTGCCGATGCTGATGCTGCTTGCCGCGGCCGGCGTCGTCGAAATGCGCGCCTGGCTCGGAATGCCGGCGATCGGTGTATTCGGCGCCGTCGCCGGCGCCGCCGTCTTCTGCAACTGGCCGATGCTCTCGACGACGCTGATGCGTGCGGTGACGGAGAGCAACCTCGCGGTTGCGCTGCAGGCCGAAGGCCGCATCGATGAAGCGACCGCGCATTACGAGCGCGCCCTTGCGCTGCGGCCCGACTACGCGCCGGCCTACAACAACCTCGGCACGGCGCTGCGCGCGAAAGGGCGCCTCGACGAGGCGGCGGGAGTCTACCGCCGCGCGATCGAGCTTCGCGGCGAGTACCCCGAGGCGCACTACAACCTCGCGAACGTGCTCACCGACGAAGGCAAGGCGGCAGAAGCGGCGGAGCACTTCCGCGTCGCGCTGCGATCGATGTCGGGATCGGCCGACGTCCACAACAACCTCGGCATCGCCCTCGTGGCCGAAGGCAAGCGCGACGAGGCGATCGACGAGTTCCGCGCCGCCGTGGCCGAGGATCCGGCGTCGCCGAAGTCGCACCGCAATCTCGCCGACGCGCTCGCCGCGGCGGGGCGCGCCGAGGAGGCATTCATCGAATTCCGCCGCGCCGTGCAGCTCGCGCCGGCCGACGGCGCGCTGCACTACGACCTGGGCAGCTTCCTGCTCGAGATCGGCCGCGTGGACGAAGCGATCGTGGAGTTCCGCGCCGCGCTGAAGCTCGCGCCTCGATCCGTCGAGGCGCACAACAACCTCGGCATCGCGCTCGGCACGACGGGAAAGATGAACGAGGCGATCGACGAGTTCCGCGCCGCGCTTGCGATCGATCCGAACTTCGCGGACGCGAAGAAGAATCTGGAGACGGCGCTGCGGGCGCGGCGGCCGTAATCAAGAATTGAGAAGTGAGCGGCCGTGGCAGCGTGACGTTCTCAGACGCCGCCCCGCGGCACGAAGGCGAGGAACCGGCGCGGATTGTCCTCGAGGATGTGCTTCACGCTCGCCTCGCTGACGCCCGCATTGACGAGCAGCGGCGCGAACGCCGTCACCGTCTGCGCCACGCCCGGCCCGCCGTTTTTCTTGAGCGCGCGGCCGCTGCTGAAATCCGACGACAACAGCAGATGGTCGGCGAACCCCGCGTCGAGAAACGCGAAGATCATCGCGACGCGCTTCTCGTCGGGGATGATCACGTTGATCGTCACGCGATCGAACCCGACGAAGGCCCCGCGCTTCGCCAGCTGCTGAGCGATCTGCGCCTTCGGATCGTCGAGGCAGCAGACATGGCCGATCGCCAGATGCCGGGGGTTCGCGCCCGCCGCCTCGAGGACGTCGAGCTGTTTGAGCGCGCTCTCCATCGGCACCGGCGCATCGACGACGCGGACGCCGGTGTACGCGTTGTGCGTGAAGATCGGCAGGCCGCTCTTCGCCTGCGCTTTCGCGACCGCGGCGAACACCTTGCGCTCGTCGTCGGTGAGCACGCCGCCCTGCTGGCCGATCTCGCCGAAGGCGCCGAGCCGCTGCTCGCGCGCGTCGCGCACCAGATCGTCGGCGATCTGATCGGCGCTCTTCGCCGCGATGTCCGGCGGATAGTTGCGCTGCATGTAGAAGCCGCCGCTCGCGACGACGAGCACTCCCGAGTCCGCGGCGATGCGCTTCAGCGCCCCGAGATCGCGATCCATGTCCGGATGTCCGCCGTCGACGATGCAGCCGACGCCGTCGCGGCCGGCCGCCTTCGTCTCCTCGATCATCAGATCGACGTCGTCGGTGAAGCTCGCGGGCACCGGCCGTCCGGCTTTTTCCGCGAGCGCCTTCGTCAGCGGATAGCGGATCGACAGGTGCTCATGAAAGAGCACTGCCCCCTTGACCGACGTCGGATCGACGTCCCTGGTCAGAGTCCGAATCACCGCGCCGGACTCGAAGCCGGCGGTCGATTGGCCGGCCGTGCGGGCCTCCCCGAACGCGAAGGATCTCGCGCCAAACGACGAAGCGCCGGCGCCGAGGATCCCGAGCATCTGCCGTCGAGTCAGTCCCATGGCCGCGTATTCTACCCACAGGTGAACCGAACGCCGCCTCGCGGCGTCCTGCCTGATGACGCGGCAATGAACGACGATGTGGCACAGCTGGCTGGCGCATTTGTGACGTCGGATCGAACAGCCGACGAAACGTTCGAAGCGCGGCTGGCGGATTCCTCGCGGCTCGCCTTTCGCGTCGCCTACAGCGTGCTGCGGCAGCGGCAAGACGCCGAGGACGTTGCGCAGGATGCGCTCGTGAAGGCGTACCGCCACTTCGACCGGCTCCGCGATCGCGATCGGTTTCGCGCCTGGCTCGTGCGGACGACGTGGCGGCTCGCCCTCGATCGCCGGCGCGGCGATCGGCGCCGCGACGCGCGCGAGCGGAGCGAGACCGCGGCCCTCTTCGGCGCCGCCGACGAGCCGGGATCGCCGCGCAACGAGGCGGTTGACGCTCTCGTCGCCCGCGAGCGCGCCGCGCACTTGTGGCAGGCGATCGACGCGCTTCCCGAGAAGCTGCGCGTCGTCGTCGTGCTGGCGAACATCGAGGGACACGACGTCGGCGACGTTGCGCGTCTGCTGACGCTGCCGGAAGGCACGGTGAAGTCGCGGCTGTTTCTGGCGCGGCGGCGGTTGAAGGAGCACCTGCAATGGATGCAGAACGACGCGGCGGCGAGATGACCGACCAGGCGCTCGACCGCGAGCTGCAGTCGATTCTCGCCGTGGATCCCTCGCCCGAGTTCGTCGCGCGCGTGCGCACGCGCATCGCGAGCGAGCCGCAGCGATCCGCGGCGTGGTCGATGTGGATGTTCGCGGCGGCCGCCGCGGCCGTCGTCGCGATCGCCGTCGTCGTGTCGCGCGGCGTTCCGCGCGAAGGCGCGGCCGCATCGAAGCCGCTCGCATCGCGAGTGCTGACGCCGATGGCGTTCGTCGTCTCCGACATCAACCGCAGGCCCATGCTTTCACATGCGCTGCCTGGTCCGTCGCCGCGGGCCGCGTCGCTCGCCGCGACAGCGATGCCTCAGCGCGCGCCCGACGAGATCCTCGTCGATCCGCGAGAGGCCGCGGCGATCCGCGCGCTCATCAGGCGAGTGCGCACCGGCGGCATCGATCTCGCGCCGGTGCTGAACGCCTCGACGCCGACCGCGATGGAGCTCGCGCCGGTCGTGGAGATCACGATTCTCGACATCGCCATCGATCCCATCGCGCCCGCGCCGGGCGCAGAAGGAGTACGGCAGTGACCAAGCCGATGCAGACGCTCGCGCTCGTGTTGACGATCGCACTCGCCGCGCCGCTCGCGGCGGCTGCGCAGGAGAACGAAAAGCCGGCGCCGAAGGCGTCGAACGCGGCGTCATCCGTCATGCCGCTCAAGTTGCAGATCACGATCTCGCGCTACCAGGGCGAGAAGAAGATCAGCAGCATGCCGTACTCGCTGAGCATGAATGCCGGCGCGCAGCCGCCGAACAACTTCGCAAACCTGCGCATGGGCACGAAGATTCCGGTCATGATGGTGTCGGCCGTCGACGCCAAGCTGCCCGACGGCAAGCCGATCCCGCAGGTGGGCCCGATTCAGTATCAGGACGTCGGCACGAACATCGACTGCCGCGCGACGGCGCTCGACGACGGACGGTATCTGCTCTCGATTACCGTCGACGATTCCTCGGTGTACCCCGACGAGCAGCTCCCCGGCGGCTCGAAAGGCAATCCCGCGTTTCGATCGTTCCGCGCGAGCAACTGGATGGTGGTGCGCAACGGCGAGACCGGCCAGTTCACGACCGCCACCGATAAAGTGACCGGCGAGACCGTGAAAGTGGACGTGACGCTGACCGTGATCAAGTAGGGCGACCCTTTTAGGGTCGCCCTACATCACCTCGAACAGCCCGGCGGCGCCCATCCCGCCGCCGATGCACATCGTGACGACGACCTTCCTGGCGTGCCGGCGGCGCCCTTCGATCAGCGCGTGCGCGACCAGACGCTGGCCCGACATGCCGTACGGGTGGCCGAGCGCGATCGCGCCCCCGTTCACGTTCAACCGGTCGTCGGGGATGCCGAGGCGATCGCGGCAGTAGATCACCTGCACCGCGAACGCTTCGTTCAGCTCCCAGAGATCGACGTCCTCCATCTTCGTTCCGGTCCGCTCGAGCAGCTTCGGCACCGCGAACACCGGGCCGATGCCCATCTCCGCCGGCTCGCAGCCGGCGACCGCGAATCCGCGGAACACGCCAAGCGGCTTGAGGTTTTTTTTCGCGGCGGCCGTCTCGCTCATCACGACGCAGACGCCCGCGCCGTCGGAGAACTGGCTCGCGTTGCCGGCGTTGACGACGCCGCCTTCGAGCGCCGGCTTGATCTTCGAGACGCCTTCGTAGGTGGTGTCCGTGCGGATGCCTTCGTCCTGCGAAACCGTCACCTCTTTCGTCGACTCGGCGCCCGTCGCCTTGTCGACGACCTTCATCGTCGTCTGCATCGAGACGATCTCGTCGTTGAACTTGCCGGCCGCCCGCGCGGCGGCGGCGCGCTGCTGGCTGCGGACGCCGTACTCGTCCTGCCGCTCGCGCGAGATGTTGTACTTCCGCGCGACGTACTCCGCCGTCTGCAGCATCGGCCAGTACAGCTCGGGCTTGTTCGCGTCGATCCACGCCTCGTTGAGCATGTGCGTGTTCATCTCGTTCTGCACGCACGAGATCGATTCGACGCCGCCGGCGGCGTAAATCTCGCCCTCGCCGGTCATGATGCGCTGCGACGCGATGGCGATCGTCTGCAGGCCGGAGGAGCAGAAGCGGTTGACGGTCATGCCGGCGGTGGAGACCGGACAACCGGCGCGAATGGCGATCTGCCGCGCGATGTTGCGGCCCGTCGCGCCCTCCGGGTTCGCGCAGCCCATGATCACGTCCTCGATCTCGGTGGGCGCGAGGCCAGCGCGCTCGATCGCGCAGCGCAGCGCGCGCGCGCCCATCGTCGCGCCGTGGGTCATGTTGAGCGCGCCGCGCCAGCTTTTGCAGAGCGGCGTGCGCGCGGCGGAGACGATCACCGCATCAGGCATCCCGCCACTGTAACAGCGTTTTCCGCTTTCGGCATACACTGCGCTCTCATGACGGAGCCGAGCGGAGAGGCCGCTGCGCGCGTCGCCACGTGAAGGCCGCGCTCGAGGACGTCGTCGTCCTGGATCTCTCGCACGCGCTCGCCGGCCCGTTCGCGTCGACGATGCTCGGCGACTACGGCGCGGAGGTCGTGAAGGTCGAGCCGATCGACGGCGAGATCTCGCGCCGGTGGGGACCGCCGTTCTACGGCGGCGAGGCGGCGTACTTCGTCAACCTCAATCGGAACAAGAAGAGCGTCGCGATCGATCTGAAGCACGCCGACGGCCGCGCGATCTTCCTGCGCCTCGCGGAGCACGCCGACGTCGTGCTCGAGAACCTGCGCGTCGGCGCCGTCGCGAAGCTGGGGATCGATTACGCGCGCGTGCGCGATCGGCAGCCGCGCATCGTCTACTGCTCGGTGTCGGGGTTCGGCCAGGACGGCCCGTACCGCGACCGCGCGGCGCTCGATCTCATCGTGCAGGCCGAGAGCGGGATGATCAGCGTCACCGGCGAGCCAGGCGGCCGCGGCGTACGCGCCGGCGTGTCGATCGCGGACATCACGGCGGGGATGTACGCCGCGTTCAGCATTCTCGCGGCGCTGCACGCGCGCGAGCGCACGGGGCGCGGCCAGTTCATCGACGTGTCGATGCTCGAGGGGCAGCTGGGCGTGCTGTCCGGCATGATCGGCGCGTATCTCGCCGACGGCGTCGTCCCGGGTCCGCTCGGCACGGCGTACGGTCCGCTGCTGCCGTATCAGACGTTCCGCACGAGGACGCGCGACATCGCGATCGGGATCGGGAGCGACAAGCTGTGGCGCGCGTTCTGCCCGCTGATCGAGCGGCCGGAGCTGGCCGACGATCCGCGGTTCGTCACGAATGCCGCGCGGAACGGGAATCGTCCGGCGTTGATCGCCGCGCTCGAGGCGGTCTTCCTGGGGAAGACGTACGAGGAGTGGGAAGCGATCCTCATGCCGGCGGGCATTCCGATCGGCGCCATCAACACGCTCGATCAGGTGGTGGCGCATCCGCAGGTGCAGGCGCGCGGCGCGATTGTCGAGAGCGTGCATCCGGTGGCGGGCGCCGTGCGGATGGCGGGTCCGCCGGTGCGCTTCTCGGAGACGCCGGGTTCGGTGCGTCTGCCGGCGCCGCTCCTCGGGCAGCACACGGCGGAGGTGCTGCGCGAGCGGCTTGGGATGGACGACGAGGAGATCGCGCGGCTGCGTGAACAGGGCGTCATCGTGACGCGGGAGCCGTAAGCGCGATCCGCCGTGGAGGCGGAAACAGGAGGACATTTGGGCGTACTGGACGGGCGGACGGCGATCGTGACCGGCGCGAGCAAAGGCATCGGACGCGTGATGAGCCAGGTGTTCGCGCGCGAGGGCGCAAAGGTCGTCTGCGCCGCGAGGTCCGGCGCACTGGTCGAGGAGACTGTGGCGCTCATCACGTGGGCCGGCGGCGACGCGACGGCGGCGGTCGCCGACGCGGCCACCGAGCTCGGCGCGAAGTCGATCATGGACGCCGCGCTGCGCGCGTACGGCCGGCTCGACACGCTCGTCAACAACGCCGGCGACGGCGGTCCGACCAAAGCGGTGCAGGACTACACGCTCGACGACTGGTTCTACACGGTCAACTCGTGCCTCACGAGCTCGTACCTCTGCATCCGCTTCGCCGTGCCGTCGATGATCGCTGCGGGTCGCGGCGCGATCGTCAACATCGCGTCGATGGCCGGGCGCCGCGGCCTCGCGTACCGCGTCGGCTACTGCGCCGCGAAGGCGGGACAGGTCGGAATGAGCTACGGCCTGGCGCTGGAGCTGGGGCGCCACAACATCACGGTGAACGCCATCGCGCCGGCGGCCGTCGAAGGCGACCGCATCGATCGCGTGATCAAGGGTCAGGCGGAGGTGCGCGGCGTCGACGTCGACCGGATGCGGCAGTCGTTCGTCGAGCGCTCGCCGCTCCGGCGGATGTCGACCGCGGAGGACATCGCGTCGCTCGCCGCGTTTCTGTGCAGCGATCTTGCGCGCAATATTTCGGGTCAGTGCATCCCGGTCACCGCCGGCGAGCCGGCGTCATGACCCCAATGATCCAGGATCAGATCCAGGATCCGATCCAGGATCGGATCCTGGATCGGATCCAGGATCAGATCCTGGATCGGATCCAGGAATGAAAGCTGTCCTCTGTAAGGCGTACGGTCCGCCGGAATCGCTCGTCGTCGAGGACGTGGCGTCGCCGACGGCCGGGCCGGGCGAAGTGGTCGTCTCGGTGAAGGCGGCGAGCGTCAACTTCCCCGACGTCCTGATCATCCAGAACAAATACCAGGTGAAGCCGCCGCTCCCCTTCTCGCCCGGCAGCGAGGTGGCGGGCGTCGTGAAAGCCATCGGCGACGGCGTCACAGGCGTGACGGCCGGCGACCGCGTGATGGCCTTCACGACCTTCGGCGCGTTCGCCGAAGAGGTGAAAACCGACGCGCGGCGGCTGATGCCGCTGCCCGACGGCATGGACTTCAACACAGCCGCGGCGTTCGGCCTCGCCTACGCGACCTCCGACCACGCGCTCCGCGACCGCGGACAGCTGACCGCCGGCGAGACGCTGCTCGTGCTCGGCGCCGCAGGCGGCGTCGGCCTCGCCGCGATCGAGATCGGCAAGGCGCTCGGCGCGCGCGTGATCGCCTGCGCGTCCACCGACGACAAGCTCGCGGTCTGCCGCGCGCACGGCGCCGACGAGACGATCAACTACGCGGCCGACGATCTCCGCGAGCGCGTCAAGGCGTTGACCGACGCGCGCGGCGCCGACGTTGTCTACGATCCCGTCGGCGGCGCTTACACCGAGCCGGCGCTCCGATCGATCGCCTGGCGCGGCCGTCTGCTCGTCGTCGGCTTCGCCGCCGGCGACATTCCGAAGATTCCGCTGAACCTCACGCTGCTGAAGGGCTGTTCGATCGTCGGCGTCTACTGGGGCGAGTTCGCGCGGCGCGAGCCGCAGCGCTTCGCCGAGTCGATGCAACAGCTCGGCCGCTGGTATGCGGACGGCAAGCTGAAGCCGCTCGTATCGGCGACCTTTCCGCTCGATCGCGCGGCGGACGCGCTCACGCGAATGGCGAATCGACAGGTGACGGGGAAGGTCGTGCTCACGGTTCCGTGATGCGGGCGCGCTCCCGGCGACGGCCGACGCCGATTTCTCGCGCCGCAAACCGCCCGTCTGTCTTTATAATCACCGCGGCTCGAAGGAGGCTTCCCGCATGACGCGTCGCCTGCTCGCCGCGCTCCTCGTATCCACGCTGCCGCTCGTCTCCACCGGCGAGGCGAAGACGACCGCCACCACGAACGGCACGGCGTGCGGCAATCTCGCGGCGCTCACCATTCCCAGCACCACGATCAAATCGGCGACGGCGGTCGCCGCCGGCCCGTTCACGCCGCCCGGCGCGAACACGGCGATGACGCTGCCCGCGTTCTGCCGCGTGGAAGCGACCGCGCGGCCGACGACCGATTCGGAGATCAAGTTCGAGGTGTGGATTCCGCCCGCCGACGCGTGGAACGGCAAGCTCGAGGGCGTCGGCAACGGCGGCTACTCGGGCGCGATCGGCTACGCGGCGATGGCCGCCGGCCTGCGCCGCGGCTATGCCGTCGCGAGCACCGACACGGGGCACGCCGGCGACGACATGAAGTTCGGCCAGGGGCATCCGGAAAAGATCGTCGACTGGGCGTATCGATCGGTGCACGTGATGACCGAGGCGTCGAAGCTGATCGTCCGCGACGCCCAGGGGCGCTTCGCCGATCGCGCGTACTTCGTCGGCTGCTCGTCGGGCGGCCATCAGGCGCTCACCGAGGCGCAGCGGTATCCGGAGGATTACGACGGCATCATCGCCGGCGATCCGGCGAACAACCGCATCCGCCAGACCTTCGCCTTCCTCTATTCGTGGGTCGTGACGCACACGCCCGACGGACATCCAATCATTCCGCAGAACAAGCTGTCGCTGATCACGCACGCGGCGGTCGAGGCGTGCGACGCGCTCGACGGCCTGAAGGACGGCATCATCGACGATCCGCGGCGCTGCCACTTCGATCCCGCGAAGCTCGCGTGTCCGTCGACGGGCGCGGGGCAGGCGCAGCGCGACGAGGCCGCGTGCCTGACCGCGCCGCAGGTGGAGGCCGCGCGGAAGATGTACGAGGGGCTGAAGAACCCGCGCACCGGCGAGCAGATCTTCACCGGCTGGCCGCGCGGCAGCGAGGGCTTCGGCGAGAATCCGATTCAGAGCTGGGGTCAGTACGTGATGAATCCGCCCGAGCCGATGCGCGTCGGCTTCTTCCGCTACTTCCTCTTCCACGATCCGAACTGGGACTACCGGACGATCGACTACGACCGCGATCTCGCGTACGCCGAGCAGAAGCTGCCCTTCATGTCGGCGGTCGAGAAAGACCTGACGCCGTTCCGGAAACACGGCGGCAAGCTGCTGATGTACACCGGCTGGGCCGATCCGGTCGTGCCGCCGCAGGACGCCGTGGCGTACTACGACGCGGTCGCGAAGGCGAACGGCGGCCTCGAGCGGACGCGGGACTTCTACCGCTTCTTCATCGCGCCCGGCATGGGCCACTGCAGCGGCGGGCCGGGGCCGAACCAGTTCGACGCGCTGACCGCGCTCGAGCAGTGGGTGGAAAAAGGCGCCGCGCCGGAGAAGCTGATCGCGTCGCACAGCACCAACGGAAAGATCGATCGCACGCGCCCGCTGTGCCTCTACCCGCAGGTCGCGCGCTACAAGGGCACCGGCGGATCGGACGAGGCCGCGAACTTCACGTGCGTCACCGAAGCGCCGACAACGCCCGTGCGCCGCACCACACCGAACGGCGCGCAGCGGAATTAAGAGCGCGTTGCAAAAAAAAACGCGCGCGCGGCCTGCGCTACCG
>Ga0209474_10000760_pt1 | contig 33675 bp, 30 predicted proteins | sample GraSoiAngelo_145_FD_185902 | JGI IMG/M metagenome (GOLD analysis project Ga0209474, IMG submission 185902) | Grasslands soil microbial communities from the Angelo Coastal Reserve, California, USA - 14_1009_05_20cm (SPAdes) (version 2) | ecosystem: Environmental > Terrestrial > Soil > Grasslands...
CATTCTTGATTGGAATTACGGCCGGAATTCTCACGGTCGGGTTTGCATTTGCGGATCCGCCCAGCGTCACGGCGGTGCTGAGCAACTCAGAGATAGTTGTTGGCGAAACAGTCGAGCTGCAAATCAAGGTGACCGGCCCCGGCGACGCGAACCCACCGGAAGAGATTTCAATCGACGGATTGGAGATTCACGCCACCGGACAATCGCGACAGTTCGAAATACACAATTTCAGCACCAGTTCGAGCGTGACATACAATTACACAATCCTCCCGCTCAAGGCGGGTCGATTCACCATTCCGCCGCAAACAGTTCGCGCCGGCGGCAGTTTGCTCAGGACGCCGGCATTGACACTAAACGTCGCGGACTCACCAGGTCATTTGTCCAACGCGCAACCGAGTCGTGGCACGCAGAGTCAGTCAGTTCACGCAAGCGATCTGGTTTTTGCCGAATTGATTGTGCCAAAGAAAACCGCCTACGTCGGCGAGATCGTTCCTGTGCAAATCCGGATGGGATTTGACCCGCGAGTGCGTCCAAGACTGGTCGAGGCACCTGAAATCACCGGACAAGGATTCACCGCGCAGAAATTACAGGAATCCGGCCAAACTTCAGACACCATCAACGGCAGACCTTATGATGTGGTCACTTATAAGACTGCGATCGCTGCCGCACATGCAGGGAAATTCGAGCTCGGGCCCGTGAAAGCCAAGGCACAAGTTCTGGTTCCGCGCGCACGAAGTGCGCCGCGACCCCGCTCGCGTTCGCCATTCGATCTGTTTGACCTTGATGATCCATTCTCAGATCCATTCTTTAGCAATCCGTTTGCTCAAATGGGTGAGCGCCGCGAAGTAGAGATTAAAAGCGAACCTGTGGCGCTCGAAGTAAAATCGTTGCCGCCAAACGCGCCGCCCAGTTTTTCAGGCGCAATCGGGAACTTTACGATGTTAACCGATGCCAAACCCAAGGATGTGCAGGTTGGTGATCCCATTACCGTCACAACTGAAATCTCAGGGCGCGGCAACTTCGATCGCGTCAATGCGCCAGCGGTGGAGGATGAGCGTGGTTGGCACAAATATCCGCCGTCTTCCAAGTTCAAACAGGACGACGAGGTCGGCATCAGCGGCACGAAAACTTTCGAGACGGTGCTTTCGCCTAACGAGAAAAAGCAAACTCTGCCGTTGCTCGCATTTTCTTATTTCGATCCGATCAAGGAACATTATGTGACGCTGCGCAGCGAGCCGGTTGCGATCAACGTGCAGGGTGGAGCTGCTGCGCCCAACGTCGCGGCGGCTCAGCCGGCGTCACCAGCTCCGGCCACAGCGACACGCCCGGCGCCGACCCAGACTACAGTCAAGCCGCAGGATATTCTTTACCAACTCCCAGATCGCGGACGGACAATGGAGTCGTTTGCACCGATCTACACGCGTCGCTTCTTTTGGGTGGCGCAACTAATTCCGTTGCTCGTCGTGCTTGGATTCGCGGCTTGGAAAATTCGTCAGGCCAAGATTGACAATCGTGAGACGCGACGACTGGCTGCGCTGCATCATGAGGCGGCCGACCTGATGCATAAATTGCGTCGTAACGATGCGTCGTCGCGCGAATATTATGCAGAAGCTTCCAGAGTCGTCCGGGTAAAAACCGCGCTGGCGTCCGGCAGCCGTGGGATCGATCCAAACATCGTGGACGCGGAAACCGCGGCGGACACTTTCAAGCTGAACAGCGATGAGCGCGACCGGTTGCGCCGGTTATTCGAACAAAGCGATGAGTGGCAATACAGCGGCGCGCATAACGGACCGGGTCGGATCTCCCAGGAAAACCGCCATGAAGTGTTGGAGTTAATTGAAAATTTAAAATGAACTTTCTTGCCGTCATTCCGAGCGCAGCGAAGCGGAGTCGAGGAACCCCGTGGAAAATCCCAACGGTAATTCCACGGGATCCCTCGACTCCGCTCAGGATGACGCGTAATCGCGCGCTTGTGATCTTTTTCTGCTTCACTTTAGCAATCGTTTCATCGGCCTTTGCACAACCAGACGCCGAATTCGCAAAGGCGAACCAGGCATTTGCTCAAGGCCATTTTAAGGAAGCCATCGCGAATTACGAAACGCTAATTCGCGATGGCCAATGGAGCGCAAACGTATTTTACGACCTCGGCAATGCTTATTTTCGCACCGGTGATTTCGGGCGCGCCATCTTGAATTACGAGCGCGCGCTCGCCTTGGAGCGGCATCATCCGGAAGCGACAGCGAATTTGCAGATCGCACGCGACGAAGCGCACGCGCTGGAGCTCCCGCCAAACTGGCCGGAGCGTTATCTGCAATTTGCGACAATCAATCAGTACAGTATCGCCGCAGTTGTCGCGTTCTGGCTTGCGATTTTTGGAATGGCCACATTAATCTTCGCGCGACGCCGATCAGCCACGATGATTGTCATTTCGATCGGCTGCTTGCTCGTGTCCGGCGTTGCCATCTGTTCGGTTTACACGCTCGATCGCGGCAGCAAGGGCCGGGCGCTGGCGATCATAACAGGCAAGGATGTCCAGGCACGCCTCGCGACCGCGGACACAGCGAATGCCGTTTTGGCGTTGCCTTCTGGAAGTGAAATCAAGGTTCTGAGTACGCGCGGTGATTGGATCTATGCGGCGCTGCCGAATAACTTGCGCGGTTGGATTCCAGCGAAGAACGCCGAGCAAGTGCGGCTGTAGCAAGGAGCGGCGATCTCTAGTCCGCCGAGATCGACGAATAACATCTTCCCAGTCGTCAGGTTCAAATCGACGGCTGCCCAAGTTCGTTCCTTGAAGGGCGTCCGCGGTTTGCGATGACAGCGAATCATCGGTAGAGAAATTGTATGACCCCGGAGATGGAAATCGGCACCGACAGAAAGGCGCTGCAAATTAATCTGGATCCGGCCAAGTACGGGACGTTTGCAGAAATTGGCGCCGGCCAGGAAGTAGCGCGGCGATTTTTCCGTATCGGCGGCGCAGCCGGCACCATTGCCAAGACCATGTCTGCCTACGACATGACATTCAGCGACGCGATCTATGGACCGGCGGACCGCTACGTCAGTCGTGTTCGTCTTCAGACGATGCTCGACCACGAATACGATCTTCTCATCGAACGGCTCGACGCGAACTTTGGGGCGGAGAAAACCTTCTTCGTCTTTGCAGACACGGTTGCGGCGCGCAGTTTTAAACAGCGCAGCGAATCGCACGGCTGGCTGGGCTTGCGCTTTCAATCCGACCCGCGCGGGCAACCGAGCCAGATCATCATCCACGTGCGCTTGCTGGACCAAACCAACGTTAAACAACAAGAAGCCCTAGGCGTGATCGGAGTGAATCTCCTTCATGCCACGTTCTACCATCGCCAGCCGGAGAAATTAATTTCATCGCTTCACGAAAATCTTCCATCGGGACGAATCGAAGTGGACATGATCAAGTTTTCCGGACCGATCTTTCAAAGCGTTGATAACCGATTGATGAGTTTGCAGTTGGTTAGCCAGGGCCTGACAAATGCTGTGATGTTCAAGGCGGACGGTGAAACGGTTCAGCCTGCTGAAATTTTTTACAAAAAAGCGATACTGGTTGAGCGCGGGAGTTTTCGGCCTGTAACCTGTGCCACTAACGACATGCTCGATGGCGCGCGCCGCGTTTTTCTGAAGCACTGCGATTGCTCGCAAGACGAGGTTGTCGTGCTCATGGAGATGACGCTGGAAAATTTGCTCGCCGATGGCCAGGTCGATCACGCCGATTTTCTCGCTCGCGTCGATATTCTCCGTGCATTGGGAAGAACCGTCTTGATCTCGAAGTTTGGCGAATATTATCGGCTCGCGGCGTACCTTTTTCGTTACACGAACAGGGCAATCGGTCTTGTCATGGGCGTGCCGAGTTTGATCGAGATTCTCAACGAAAAATATTATACGAACCTCGAAGGCGGAATTTTGGAAGCGCTGGGCAGGATGTTTAAGGGAGGGCTAAAACTTTACGTTTATCCGATGGTTGATGAGGCAAGCGGTAAGCTCGTCGCGGCAACGCAAATCAAAGTCGCACGAAATCTTCGCTCGTTGTTTCAATATTTGATCGACAATCAATACGTCCAGGAAATCACCGATTATCATCCGGAATATTTACGAATTCATCCGCCCGACGTCTTAACCAGATTGAAATCTGGAGACAGCAGCTGGGAGCGAATGGTCCCGCCAGAAGTTGTGTACATAATTAAGAAGCGCGAATTTTTCGGTTACCGCAGATCGATTGCTGCGTAAGCGATTCCACGATCCTGTAGCCACCGGCCTGTGGCCGGTCTAATCGCTGCGTTGTTCCTTCAGCGCCCACACGGCCCACAGGGCCGTGGCTACAGCACGCTACCATTTATTTAACTCGCCGTAGCCATAGTCGCCGCGCGATATTTGTTCTGGTCAATGAAAATTGCCGTCGCCCAAATTTCGTGTTCGCTCGGCGATCCGGAAGCAAATCTCCTGAAGGTCCGCGACTTTTCTCGCCGTGCCAAAGATGTCGGCGGCGCGGAGCTGATCGTTTTTCCGGAGATGACTGACACTGGTTACTCGATGCCGGTGATTCGAAAGCGTGCGAGCGATTGGGCAAATGGATTTGTTCCCGGTGTCCAGGAAATCGCAAGGAAAATTTCGATCGCCATTGTCAGCGGCGTCTCGGAGCGGGACGGCTCATCGATCTACAATTCCCAGGTGTTTGTCGATTCACAGGGCAACATCGCAGCGAAGTATCGCAAGACTCACCTATACGCGGTTGCGCCCGTCGAAGAACAGACGTGCTTTGCGCCGGGTGATTCCTTTGTGGGCTTTGACCTAGGCGGTCTGCTTTTTGGCTTCAGCATCTGTTACGACCTTCGGTTTCCGGAGATGTACCGAAAACTCGCCGTCGAACAGAAGGTTGGCGCTTTTTTGATCTCATCCGCTTGGCCTTTCCCGCGCGACGAGCATTTTCGAATACTCGCTGTGGCGCGCGCAATCGAAAACCAGAGCTACGTCATTGCATCGAACCGCGTTGGCAAAGACGATGACCTGTGGTTTTGTGGTGGCTCCGCGATCATCGATCCCCGCGGAGTTGTCATAGCTGCAGCCTCGGCAGACCGCGAAGAACTTATTCAAGCCGATTTATCCGAAGAGATTGTGCGCTCAGTAAGGCAGCGGGTAAAGTCCCTCGCTCATCGGCGACCGGATTTATACGCCAAGGTGACGATTTAAAATTGTGCGAGTTGCGCGGGGTTGACCGGCACAAATTCGCTTTCGTAGAGAATCAGCGGTTTTTTTCCACGCAGCAGTCGCCACCATTGTCGTGCAGAGCTGAGTACGATCGCGAGTACGAGCACCAAAAAGAAAATGGCAACCAGCGCATCGAACCGCCAGACGCCTGCCTGCCGGACCAGCTCAGCAGCCTTCGCTGTATCAGCCATACCCGGTGCCTGCTGCAAAAGCGACCGTGCGCCGCTCAAAAAACCAAGTCGCGCATCGGATGAAAAAACTTTGAGATAACCGGCCGAGAAAGTGACGGCGCACATAAAGCAAAGCGGCACAAGCGTCACAAAGAGATATTTGCTTTTGTGCATCTTGATCAAAAGCGTCGTGCCGAGGCAAAGCGCGATTACTGAGAGCAACTGATTCGCCAATCCGAACAGCGGCCACAGCGAATTGATGCCGCCGAGAGGATCAATCACGCCTTCATACAAAAACCAGCCCCACGCTGCCACAAGTAACACGCTTGAGAGAAAATTCGCGCTCCAGGATCGCGTGTTGCCAAGCGGCTGCCAGATGTTGCCCAGAAAATCCTGAAGTAAAAACCGCCCTACGCGTGTTCCGGCATCAATCGTTGTCAAAATGAACAAGGCTTCGAACATGATCGCGAAGTGATACCACAGCGCCAAGGCAGTCGGCTTGGCGGAGACTCGCGAAAACATGTGCGCCATGCCGACCGCGAACGTCGGCGCGCCGCCCGCGCGATTAAACATCGTGGATTCTCCAAGATTCATAGCCAGCTTTTGCATTTCTGCTTCAGTCACGGGAAATCCGGCCGCGGAAACTTTGGCGACGACTTCTGTAGGCGAACCCTTGGTGTTGATGGCAAAATATTCTCCCGGTTGCAACACGCAGGCTGCGATCATGGCCATCAAAGCCACAATCATTTCGGTCACCATCGCGCCGTAGCCGATCGGGCGTATTCGTGACTCGCGTCTTATCATCTTTGGCGTGGTGCCGGAGGCAATTAGCGAATGAAACCCTGATACCGCGCCGCAGGCGATGGTGATGCAGACGAATGGGAACACTGGCCCCGCAAACACAGGACCGCTGCCGTCGATGAATTTAGTGAGCGCCGGCATTTGCATTGCGGGATTAATCAGCACCACCGCAGCCGCTAGCAGGGCTACCGTGCCGAGTTTCAAAAATGTGCTCAGATAATCGCGCGGCGTGAGTAACATCCAGACAGGCAGGACCGACGCGGCGAGTCCGTAGATCATGATTGCCCATGCCAGCCATTTCTGGTCATGGCGAAAGCAAGCTTCTACCGCGGGAAAGTGCGCCAGAAATTGTCCGCCCCATACGCCAAATGCCAGACCGAGCAATCCGAAAACTGTAACTGCGATGACGCTTACTTTTCTGGTGCGCAGCGCAATGCCCATAATCAGCGCCAGAGGAATGGTCGTCGCGATGGTGAAAACACCCCAAGGACTCTGGGCAAGCGCTTGAACCACCACCAGCGCCAGAACAGCCAGCAGAATGATCATGATCGCCAGGACACTAACGAGAGCGAGCAAGCCGACGCCGGACCCGATTTCCTCCTTTACCATTTGACCAAGCGTTTTGCCGCCGCGCCGGATCGACGCGAACAAAACGATCATGTCATGGACACCTCCGCCAAGCGTTGCGCCGATCAAAATCCAAAGCGTCCCAGGCAAGAATCCGAATTGCGCAGCGAGCACCGGTCCAACCAGAGGCCCGGGTCCAGCAATCGCCGCAAAATGGTGTCCAAAAACCATCCATCGATTGGTCGGCACATAATCCTTATTGTCATTTTGCAGGATTGCGGGCGTGGCGCGCTCTTCATTTAACACGAGCACCTTTGTCGCCAGCCATTTGCTGTAAAAACGGTAGCTGACGGACAACGCGCAAAAGCCAGCCATAACAATCCACAGCGCGCTGATTTGTTCGCCGCGGGATAGCGCCAGGCGGGCCATCGCCCATGCGCCCAGCGCGGAGACGACAATCCAGAGCAGTTTTTTCCACCAACTCATCTCATCGCAGTTTAGTTGAAATTGTTGCGGTGCGCCACAAGCTGTGGTCTATCCTCCAGTGCGAAGACTCAGGAAACTTCCCCATAAACTTGAGAAGCTGGTAAATGGCGAAAGCTTCGCTAGCGCACGAAGGCATACGCTGAGACTTCTTCGGCCGAACCGCTTTCGTTTGGAGACAAAGCGAGTGATCGAAACGATCGATCCCGACGGTTTCGAGCAGATTCGCCGGCGCTATGCTGTTGAAGGTCCCACCGAGGATTGGCCTAAATTTCTGGATCTCGAACGATGGATCGACGGCAACATTCGCCGGATCCGCCGGCTCGAAATCGATCTGATGCGGCCAAAGCGGATTCTCGATCTTGGCTGCGGCACAGGATATTTCCTTTACATCGCTCAACTGCTCGGACACGAAGGGCTCGGTCTCGATCTGGATGAGCTCCCCATGTTTGGCGACCTTACCCGGCTGCTGGGCGTGCGCCGTGTGATCTGGGAGATCAAGGCTTTCGATCCCTTACCCGACGTCTTGGAGGAGTTCGATCTGATCACTGCGTTCCTAATCTGCTTCAATCGTCATAAACAGGTTGATGTGTGGGGCGTGCCTGAGTGGGAATTTTTTCTCGACGATCTGGGCAAACATCTGACGCCGCGAGGTCGCGTCTGGCTCGAACTAAACCAGGAGTACGACGGAACGTTCTACACGCCTGAGCTAAAAGAATTCTTCGAAAAGCGGGGCGCAAAAATCGACCGGCACAAAGTAGTTTTTTAATTCAGGTCTTCCCTCGCTTGTTTCAACCTGGCCAGTTGCGCGCTGAGATTTTTCAGGCGTGTCCGATGCTCATCCACTACTTCCGCGGGGGCGCGCTCAACAAAGGATTTGTTTTTCAATTTCTCCTCTGCTGTTCGCAATTCGTTCTCGATTCTTGCGATCTCCTTAGCCAGCCGCTCTCGTTCTCGCTCCTTGTCCGCTGCGGCGATAGCTAGAGAAATCTCGCCAAGAGGCGTGACCGCCACAGGATTGCCAGCTGGAGCTTGATATTCGCCATCCAACTTTACTTCTTCGGCATTCAAAAGCCGTGTTATCGCTGGAAGTTGTTCGGAAATTAATTTCTCGTTCGAGCATAAAATAAAACCTATACCCCTGTTCGACTGGAGCTTAGATTCCGCTCTTAGATTTCGGCCAGTCTGCACAGTTCGATAAATGGCCGAGACCAGCTCGCGCTTGCCTGGAACATCGGCGACGTCGTCCAGCGCTATCTTTTGTACCGGGGCGGCAAATTGAATCGAAGTTTTGCCAAAGCCCAGCAAAGACCACAGCTCTTCAGTGATATGCGGCATAAAAGGATGCAGCAATCGCAAGATTGCCGAGAGCACAAAATCCATTGTAGCCAGTGTGGATTTCTTCCTTGCATCGTCGTCGCCGAAAATTTCGGTCTTGGCCGCCTCAACAAACCAGTCGCAATAATCGCTCCAGACAAAATCATAAAGGTGCTGGGCGACTGCGTTGAATTGATAATCGCGATACGCAGCGTCGACTGCATCAATCGTTTCGTTTAATCGCGAAAGAACCTCGATCGCATAGATCGACAGAGGTTTGTCGTCGATTTTTGCTCCGAAAGCATTCGAAGTTTCCCCGTGCATCTGACGCAGACGCGCGACATTCCAGAGCTTCGTGGCGAAATTGCGACCCTCTTCGATTTGTTTTTCGTCGTAGCGAATATCCTGACCGCTGGGCGCGATGCGCATCAGACCAAATCGCAAGCCGTCGGCGCCGTATTTATCAATCAACTCGAGCGGATCTGGCGAGTTGCCCAGCGACTTGGACATCTTTCGCCCGCGTTTGTCACGGATCAGGCCTGTGAAATAAACATGGCGAAATGGGATATTGTCTTCATCGCGATCTGATTTACCGGGCCTGAACTCAAGCCCCGCGATAATCATGCGCGCCACCCAGAAGAAAATAATGTCCGGCGCTGTGACGAGCACGCTCGTCGGATAAAATTTCTTCTGGGTCTCTTCATCCATCGTTTCGTAGGCCCATAGCCACGACGAAAACCATGTATCGAGCGTATCGGGGTCTTGTACCCAATTGTCCGGATCAGGCGGCGGCTCGACGCCGACGTAGATCTCTGACCTCTGACCTCTGCCTTCTGCCTTTTGTTTGCGATACCAGGCCGGTATCCGATGTCCCCACCAGACTTGTCGGCTGATGCACCAATCGCGGATGTTCTCCAGCCATTGGGCGTAAACTTTTTCCCAATGCGCGGGGAAGACGCGAATGAGATGATTACGCACCACGGCGAGCGCTTCGTTTGTTTTTGGATACCGCAGGAACCATTGCTCGCTAATGCGGGGTTCGATCGGCACATCGCTGCGATCGCTGAATCCAACATTGTTTTCATACGCCTCGGTTTTCGTCAGTGCTCCCCTCGTCTGCAATAGCTCCGCGGCTTTTTCTCGTGCTTTGAATCGGTCCAGCCCATTCAACTCCAGTTCTGTCGGACAATTGATGCGCCCATCTGGATTCAGCACATCGATGATTGGCAAATCGTGGCGCTGCCCGATTTCGAAATCCACGGAGTCATGCGCAGGCGTAACTTTCAAAACGCCGGTTCCGAACTCCGGATCGATTGCTTCGTCAGCGATGATGGGAATCTTCTCGCGGGCGAGCGGGCGCCACACGTGTTTGCCCAGGAGATTGATGTATCGTGTGTCGCCTGGATGAAACGCCATCGCCGTGTCGGCCATGATCGTTTCCGGCCGCGTGGTTGCGACTTCGAGAAAGCGACCCGCTTCTTCTGCAATCTCGTACTGAACGAAATAGAGTTTCCCTTTCTGCGGCTTGGAGACGACCTCCTCATCCGAGAGCGCAGTTTGCGCAGCCGGATCCCAGTTAATCATCCGACGACCGCGATAGATCAGACCTTTGTTGTAAAGATCAACAAAAACGCTTTGGACTGCGTGCGCGTAACCCTCATCCAGGGTATAGCGCTGGCGCGACCAATCGCAGGAGCAACCGAGCCGTTTCAGTTGCTCGATGATGATGCCGCCGTGTTTATCCTGCCATTCGAGAACGCGCCGCAAAAACTCTTCCCGGCCGAAATCGTGGCGCGTTTTGTTTTCAGTCCGCCGCAAATATTTTTCAACCGCAGTCTGCGTTCCGATCCCCGCGTGATCCATCCCCGGCAACCAAAGCACCTCGAAGCCCTGCATGCGCGCCCGACGACAGAGAATATCCTGGATCGTGTCGTTCAAAACGTGGCCGAGCGTAAGTACGCCGGTGACATTTGGCGGCGGCATCACGATTGAGAATGGCGGCTTTGACGATTTTGAATTCGCAACGAAATCATGGTCGTCAATCCAACGTTGATACCATTTTGGTTCAACGGCCTTTGGGTCGTATCTTTTCGGAAGCTCAGCCATCGCGATCAATCATCCGAAAGCGTGGCGTGTTTGCAAGGGTGGGTCGGTGCACTTCGCCGACCCCCGAACGCTTTCGGGGCAGTACATCGTCCCTACCCCAACCTAGTTGCAGCGTGTCGCCATCGCGATGAGTTTTTGCGCGGCATGAGCGATTCGCGTTCCATCGGCGTCTTCGATTCGGGAATTGGTGGTCTTACCGTCGCCAAGGCGTTGCAGGAACTATTGCCGAACGAAAGGATCTTTTACCTTGGCGATACGGCCCGGGTTCCTTACGGGAACAAAAGTGCAGACACGGTCGAGCGTTACAGCATCGAGTTGGCAAGCATGTTGATACGCGAGAACGCCAAGGTAATCGTGGTTGCGTGCAACACCGTTTCCTCGGTCGCTATCCCAAAATTGCGCACGCATGTATCGGTCCCAGTAATTGGCGTTATCGAACCGGGCGCGCAGGCGGCTGTGACCACGACACGTAATCGACACATCGGCGTGATTGGAACGCGAGCCACGATTCGCAGTGGCGCGTACGAGAATGCTTTGCGCGCGTTGAATGTGCATGTTCGGGTGAGTAGTCAGGCGTGTCCGTTGTTCGTGCCTCTGATCGAAGAAGGCTTCCTGAACGACGCGTTGACCGATCAGACGATTAAACGTTATCTCGATCCAATGATCGCGGGCGGGATCGACACACTGGTTCTCGGCTGCACCCACTATCCGCTGCTCGCGGGCGCAATCGGTCGCGTTCTTGGCGAGGGCATTAAACTCGTCGATTCCGCGCGCAATTGCGCCGTTGCGGTGAAGGAATTGTTGGATCGACAAGCGCTCCGCGCGCCCATTTCCGAAAAAGGCTCTCTGAAAGTCGCGTTGACCGATTCGGCCGACAATTTCCTCGACGTGGCGAAGGAAGCGCTGCAACTCCAGATCAGCGATTTAGAAGTGCGATCAGTTCTCTAATTTCTTGCGCTCAGCCTTCGACAGGCTCTCCGTCACCAACTCGTAGGAATGGTCGATCATCTTACGCACTTCCGCGTCTGGTATTCCGCTCTCAATCTCCACAGTGTTCCAGTGTTTCTTGTTCATGTGATAGCCCGGCTGAATTTGCTCATAACGGTCGCGAAGTTCGAGCGCTAAATCCGGATCGCATTTTAGATTTACAGTAGTTGGCACTTCCTCGAGAGCGGCTAATTCAAACATTTTACCGCGGACTTTAAACACCAGGACATCAGGCCCGAATGGCGTGCCCTCAGTTGCGCGTGGTTTGCTCAGGCAGTATTCGCGGAACTGCGCGAGATCCATGGCAGAAGTTAGCTCTCAAGACGCTTGTCCTACAATCAGAGGAATGGAACCTTCATGATGCCCGTCAACGGCCAGATCAATCGAATACTCGCCAAATCTAGGCAGGTTCAACTGCTGAATTACCAAGACGAGAGACGCAGTTGCAGTTGAGTCAGTGGGTCCGAATTGCACCTGCGTGGTGGTATTCAGAGTTGGCATGACCGGTTTTCCGTCGGCATCGACAAATTGAATTCGGATCGATTTCATTCCTTCTTCGACACGTTCAAATCTCAACTTGATGGCTAGCGCACATTGAGGGTGTATCACCGGAACCTGCGTCGCATTCAGTCGATCAAACGAGCCTAGGATATTCAATTTGCCAGCGGCGTCTGTTGTCGCGGCATCACATAAGGTGAAAATTTCAACTTTCACGATTCAAAGCATTGCGCATCCGCACATATCAAATCGAGATAAATCCACGAATACGCGGAGTCAAAGTTTCCACCAGATCTTTGATGGCAACGCGTTCCTGTTTCATCGAATCGCGGTCGCGCAAGGTGACGGTATCGCGCAATGCGGCATCCTTTTCCCCGAGCGTTTCGAAGTCCACCGTAACACCGAACGGAGTGCCGATTTCATCCTGACGCCTGTATCGACGACCGATGGCCCCGCTCTCATCATAAAAAACAGTCATGTGCGGCCGCAAGAGCTGCACGATTTCTTTCGCTTTCACGACCAGCGGCTCCTTGTTTTTGAGGAGCGGAAAGATCGCGCATTTGATCGGCGCGATACGCGGATGGAACCGTAAAACTGTGCGCGTTTCCATCTCGCCTTTGTCGTTGGGCGCCTGGTCTTCGGCATAACCTTCACAGATCAACGCCAGCAGCGTGCGATCGACGCCTGCACTAGGCTCAACGACGTGCGGGATCAGTTTCTCCTTCGTTTCCTCGTCGAAATACTCAAGCGATTTGCCACTTGCTTTTTGATGCTGTGACAAATCGTAATCGGTGCGATAAGCGACACCTTCAAGCTCGTGCCGCCCAAAGGGAAAATCGTATTCAATGTCGTAAGTTCCTTTGGAATAAAACGCGCGCTCTTCATCCGGCACGTTGCGCACGTGGAGGTTCGCGCGCGAGATGCCGATGTTTTCATAAAATTTCAGTCGCTCTTCTTTCCAGTACTCGAGCAGCTCCATCCCCTGCTCGGGTCGACAAAAATATTCCAATTCCATCTGCTCGAACTCGCGCGAGCGAAAAGTGAAATTGCGTGGATTGATTTCGTTTCGGAAAGCCTTGCCGATCTGCGCGATTCCGAACGGGAGTTTTTTGCGCGACACTTCGAGAACGTTTTTGAACTGCACGAAGATCGATTGTGCTGTTTCCGGTCGTAGATATGCGATGGAGCTTTCGTCGGCCGCGGCCCCGACATGCGTCTCGAACATCAGATTGAACTGCCGCGCTTCGGTCAAATCTTTGCCACCGCAGCTTGGACATTGCTTGATTCCCTTTTTCTCGACGAGTTGATCGAGCCGCAGATGCGCCTTGCATGTTCGGCAATCAATCATCGGATCGGAGAAGCCTTCAACGTGTCCCGATGCCTTTAGCACAGCGGGATGCGTTAGAATCGATCCATCCAAGCCGACAACATCGTCGCGCTCGTGCACCATGACGCGCCACCAGTAATCTTTCAGATTGCGCTTCAACTCGACACCGAGCGGCCCGTAGTCCCAGAGGCCATTTAGCCCACCATAAATTTCGCTCGATTGGAAAATGAAGCCGCGCCGCTTGCACAAGCTGACGATCTTTTCCATTCGCTGAGCATCGGACGGCGCACTCATGTCTCGGTCACAGATTACACGGGTCAGGAAACGTTGTAGAGGCGTTTGTGCCAAACGCCTTTCCCATTGGTTCGACGGCTGACACAGCCGCCGCTACAATTACCTGGTCAGCTTTGTGGCTCGACTTTGACCTCGGTCTTGACCGAATTAGCGATGAAACATTGGTCGTGCGCAGCATGATTCATTTCGTCGAGTTCCTGCGACGTGGGTTGTTTATCGCCGGAGAATTTGAGTCGCTGTCGTAACGTCACCTGGGTGATGGCCAATCTGCCTTCGGAGTTTTTCTCCATAATACCGACCGCGTCGTCAACATATTCATCGAGCACGAACTTCTTTTTGGCGGCGATGGCCAGAAACGTGAGCATGTGACAGCTTGAGAGCGACGCTACGAATGCTTCCTCCGGATCGACTAGGTTCGGGTTACCCAGATAAGCGGGCGCAGCCGATGCCTGCATTTCGTGCCCTCCGTCAAATTTCCAAGTGTGATCGCGCGAGTATTTTTGATATTCGAACGGGTTTTCGCCGCGTTTCCAGGTGAGAATGATTTTATGTTCAGACATGTCTCTAGATAAAATGCGACGCGGTGTAGGGCAAGCGCCTCGCTTGCCTCCCAGCGGCCAGCAGGCGAAAGGACGCCTACGATTCCTATGCAGCGCTTGCGCTCCTTGGCGCGCTCTTTATTTTGTCGGCTTCTGAAAAGTCGCGCGATTAGCTCAGTGGTAGAGCACTTGCTTCACACGCAAGGGGTCGCTGGTTCGATACCAGCATCGCGCACCAGATTTTTCGTTTCATAATATGGCAAATAAACCCTCAAATTCTATGGTCCTCATTCAGGAAGTTCTCGAAACCGTCAAAAAACGTAACCCCAACGAGCCTGAGTTTCTTCAAGCGGTGACCGAAGTATTGGAATCGATCCGGCCGGTCATCCAGCGCAGCAAGAAGTGTCGAGACGCCAAAATTCTGGAGCGTCTGGTCGAACCGGAGCGGATGATTCAGTTTCGGGTTCCCTGGATCGACGACAATGGCCAGATTCAGGTAAACCGCGGTTTTCGCGTTCAGATGAATAGCGCGCTTGGTCCTTATAAGGGCGGCTTGCGTTTCCATCCGACGGTCTGCGCCAGCATTATCAAGTTCCTTGCGTTCGAACAAGTTTTTAAAAACTCGTTAACGGGTCTGCCAATGGGAGGCGGCAAGGGCGGCTCCGACTTTGACCCGAAGGGGAAATCCGACAGAGAAGTCATGCGGTTTTGCCAATCGTTTATGACCGAACTGTTCCGCCACGTTGGTCCGCATACCGACGTGCCTGCGGGCGATATCGGCGTGGGCGGGCGCGAGATCGGCTATCTCTTCGGCCAATACAAACGGCTTGCGAACGAATTCACAGGTGTGCTCACTGGAAAAGGACTCACTTGGGGCGGTTCTTTGATTCGCCCGGAGGCGACCGGCTACGGCGCAGTTTATTTTGCGCAGGAAATGCTCAAAACCGGTAATGAAACCATTGAAGGTAAAGTTTGCACCGTCTCGGGCGCCGGTAATGCGGCGCAATTTACTGTGGAAAAATTGCTCCAGTGCGGTGCGAAACCTGTCACCATGTCCGACTCCGGCGGATTAATTTACGACAAGAGCGGCATCGACGAAGAAAAGCTCGCCTGGGTTAAAAGTATCAAGAACGTGCGGCGCGGGCGCATTAGCGAGTACGCTAAGAAATTCCGTGGCTCAAAATATGTCGGTGGCCAGCGGCCATGGGGAATCAAGTGTGATTGCGCGTTCCCATGTGCGACGCAAAACGAGATCTCGGTTGAAGACGCACGGAAATTAGTCGAGAACGGCTGCTATTTGGTTTCCGAAGCGGCCAACATGCCGAGCGTGCCGGCGGCTGTCGATCTTTTCCTGGAGAAAAAAATTCTCTTCGGTCCCGGCAAAGCGGCCAACGCCGGTGGCGTGGCGACGTCCGGGCTTGAGATGAGCCAAAACTCCATGCGGCTCCCGTGGCCGCGCGAAGAAGTGGATTCCCGCTTGCGCCACATCATGTCCACCATCTTCAAAAACGCATGGGAGACTGCCGAGGAATACGGGCAGCCGGGTAATCTCGTCGTCGGTGCCAACATAGCCGGCTTTGTGAAAGTCGCGGACGCAATGCTTGATCAAGGCGTCGTGTAGCTGCTTCGCGGTCAACGCCTTTTTTGCCTCGCCCTGATGCTGCTTCGATAAGACAGGCGCGTGAAAGCTGCGCGTAATCCGTATAATGAGGGTATGAAGACAAATAATGTTGATCATGCGGAGAAAAGAACAGTTTTCGCAGAGCGTGGGACAAAAGCTAAACTGAGCTGGCCACTATTCGTGTTTGTTTTGATCTCCGCCGCGCTCGGTGTAGCGGGGTGCGAAGGGTATTATAGCGCCTACCCGGGGTACGGACCGTATTATGGTGGACCCAATTACGGCGGACCCTATTATGGAGGTTATCCGGGCTCTGTCACGGTCGAGGTTGGCGATCGGCCTTATTACGTTCATGGGTCTGGTTATTACACAGGCCACACGTATTACGCCTGGAGAGCAGGTCATTGGGGGTCGCGGCATGGTCATCGAGCCTGGATCCACGGCCATTACGTCGTGCGAGGATACTGATCCGACAGAGTCTCGTGGCAATCGATATTCAAACGATGGGCTGAACCAGGCCCCAGCGCGCCAAACGAAAACGCAGCCCCGTTGCCAGGCAACCTAGTCCGTAGCGCACGCTCCTCCGGAAATTGATCGAAGACGCTTCGGGCATGTACCGGGCTGGGCACGTCACTTCACCGATTGCGGAGCCGAGAGCAATGATTTGAGCGAGGATCTGGTTGTCAAAAACAAAGTCGTCAGAGTTCGACGACAGCGGCAGCCGTTCCAATAGTTGGCGCGAAAAGGCCCGATAGCCAGTGTGATATTCCGAGAGCTTGGCACCGATGAGAAAATTCTCGACCAACGTGAGGAACCGGTTTGACACGTATTTCCACCAAGGCATGCCGCCACGCAGCGCGCCTCCGCCAAGAATCCGTGAAGCGAGCACACAGGGATAAAGGCCGCTTGCTACCAGGGCCGCCATCGCCGGAAGCAACTGCGGCGTGTACTGATAATCGGGATGGATCATGATAATGATGTCCGCCCCTGCGGCCAGTGCGAGCCGGTAACAAGTTTTCTGATTCGCGCCGTAACCGCGATTTTCGGGATGCACTTCCACTTGCACACGCGGCAGAGTGCGCGCAATTGCCACCGTGTCATCGTGACTGGCGTCGTCCACCACGATCACGAGATCCACAAGGCCATGCGCCATGACTTCGGCGTACGTCTGGCGCAACGTGCGCGCCGCGTTATATGCCGGCATGACAACGACGATCTTCTGGCTGTTCAACATCGCTCATGTTTACATTAGGCTGTATTGATGAAGCAAATATGTGATGAAACATAAATCTTCACGTCACGCTGGGCGCGCCAAGCGCCCAGCGCATACTGGCGTGGGTGACCTCTTCTCTGCGCGGCCTGAGCGGCTCTGGCTCTTTACCATAATTCTCGTCGCAGCAACAATTCTCGTTTATCGGCCCGCATGGAACGGCGGTTTCGTTTGGGATGATGATGCTTATGTCATGAAAAACCCTTTGTTGACCGCACCGGACGGTCTGTGGCGGATTTGGTTTTCCCTCGAATCGCCGTCACAATATTTTCCGCTTACTTACACCACGTTCAGAGTCGAGCGCTCGCTCTGGGATCTGAACCCTACCGGCTATCATTGGATCAATATTCTTCTCCACGCGACGAATGCGTTGCTGTTGTGGTGGTTGTTGGCACGGCTGCGAGTGCCCGCCGCTTGGCTGGCGGCCGGCATTTTCGCCTTGCACCCTGTTCAAGTCGAGTCGGTTGCCTGGATCACCGAGCGAAAAAACGTGCTGATGGGTTTTTTCTTTTTGCTCACGCTGCTCGCGTGGACGCAGTTTATCGATGCACGGGAGCGGCGATCATGGCGCTTCTATCGGCTGGCCCTCGTTTTCTATGTGCTGGCGCTCTCGGCAAAATCGACAGCCTGCACGCTGCCCGCGGCGCTATTCCTGATTTTGTGGCTGCAAAAGAAACGAATTGATTGGCCGCGAGTCTTGCAACTTGTGCCGTTTGTCGTTCTCGGACTGACGATGGGTTTAATCGCGGTGTGGTGGGAACGCTACCATGTCGGGACTCGTGGCCCGATGTTCGCACTCGGGCCGCTGGAGCGCTTAATCGTGGCCTCTCATGCGGCATGGTTTTATCTGGGGAAGTTAGTTTGGCCAGCGAAGCTGACGTTCATGTATCCGCAATGGACGATTACGCCGAGCAATCCATTGGCATACATCTGGCTCGTCGCCGGGATCGTGTTGTGTGTCGTAATCTATTTTGCGAGACGGTATGTGGGACGCAGCGTGGAGGTGGCCGCCGCATTTTTCGTCGCGACTCTGAGTCCAGTTCTCGGATTCATCATGCTCTACACCTTTCGCTACACGTTTGTGGCCGACCATTACCAATACCTCGCCTGCATCGGCCCGATCGCGCTGGTCTCGGGCTTGGTGATAAGATTAAGCGGCTCAATGGAGTTGGGCGAGCGGACGCTTGGCATTTTGATTTGCGTTGCGCTTGGCGTACTTACCTGGCAACAAAGCGGCAGTTATCGCGACATCGAGACACTCTGGCTAACGACTATCGACCGGAATCCGGGTTGCTGGATGGCAGAACATAATCTCGGCGGCAAGCTACTCGAAAAAAGGGATCTCGATGGGGCTATTGCGCACTTCGAAAGAGCGGTGCAATTAAAATACGATAATTCGGAGAGCCATTACGGCATGGCCGACGCGCTGCGGCGCAAAGGCGATGTTGAACGGGCGATGACTGAAGCGCAGATCTCCCTGGATTTGCGGCCTGGCGATCCCGAAACGCATGTCGTGCTTGGCATGGCATTGATGACAAAAGGACAGGTTGACGAAGCGGCTACGCACTTTTCCAAAGCGATTGAGATTCGCCCTAACTATAGCACCGCTCACTATAATCTGGCCATCGCGCTGTTGGACAAGCACGAATCAGGCAAGGCAATAGAGCACTACGAAAAAGCGATCGAACTGCAGCCCGATTTCCTGGAAGCGCTAACGAACCTGGCGTGGATATTCGCCAATTACCCAGATGCCACGGTTCGAAATGCGTCCAAAGCCGTGGAGCTTGCCGAAAAGGCCAATCAGTTCACCGGAGGCACGGACCCTAATGTTTTACGGACGCTGGCGGCAGCTTACGCGAGTAACAAGAGCTTCGACAAAGCGCTTGAGACGTCCCGGCGCGCTCTGCAGTTCGCTCAAGACCAGCGCAATTTCGAAGCCACGGAGGCGATCCGCCGGGAAATGTCCTTTTATGCAAGGGGCCAGCCGCCCTATCGCGCTGATTGAGCTGGTCGCGAGATTGGGATTTTGCGCGGTGAAGGACCACTACGTTGCAATCTAGATGACGATTTTTTACGATCCGCGCTGCCTCGATTATTCCGCCCCAAGCCATCCGGAACGGCCAGATCGTATTGCTCGCACCGCGCCATTGCTGAAGGACCGACATCCTGAATGGGATTGGCGCGAGCCGATCGCGGCGACTGATGATGAATTGTTACGCGCTCATTCGCGTCAGCATCTCGAACGCGTCGCGACGCCGAACCAAGACTTCGATGCAGATACGCCGTGGTATCTAAACGTCGAAGCGCATGCGCAGCGCTCAGCTGGTGCTGCGATTGAAACAGCGCACACAGCTCTGCGCGGCGAACCGGCGTTTAGCTTGATGCGACCGCCCGGGCACCATGCCACGCAAGATCGCGCGATGGGTTTCTGTTATTTTAGCAACGTTGCCATCGCTGCGCTCGATGCATTGGAAAAGGGCGTCGAACGCATTTCGATTTGGGATTTTGATGGACATCACGGCAACGGCACCGAAGCAATCATGGCCGACAATCAGCGAATTCGATTCGCGTCGATCCATCAATTTCCGGCATATCCGGGAACTGGCGCCAAATCCTTTGCGAACATCGACAATTATCCCGTGGCTCCTTTCACTCCGCGCGACGAGATTGTTAAGATTGCGAAGCAGTCGCTGGAAAAGCTGGTCGCGTTCAAACCTAATCTGCTACTTGTTTCAGCAGGCTTCGATGCTTATACACGCGATCCACTGCTGCAGATGACTCTCGAGCGTGAAGACTTCGCGCAATTCGGGCAATGGCAACACAACGTCGATGTTCCAGTCGCCGCAGTCCTCGAAGGCGGCTATAGCAAGGACTTGCCTGAGTTGATCGACGCGTTTTTGGCTGCATGGGTTGGTTAGACTGTTGCGGCGCCTATGAGCGTCGAATCTGCATTCGCGCACCACTGTCATATTCTCGGCGGTCACAGACCCCCGCTACAGATTTCCACAGCCGCTCATTTTCTTTGCCTAATTAATTCGATTAGTCGCGCTGCTGCATCGTCAATGTCGGAATATTTGTATTGGCGAGCTCTGCTTCGAGCCGCGAGCAGCCCGCAGCGGTGAACATTCTTGAAATCGCCATAAGGGAATTTGTATCTGCGCTTCGTATTCGCACCGTACCGCTCGTCGATTCCGAGATGCCACTTTGCATATTCGCCGAAGCCGTGCAGACGGATAAATTGATTTTCCTCCTCTGCTGAAGGCCGATCTTTGCTCCATACGCCTTTGCCGTCGGCGATAACATGCTCTTCCCTGATGAGTCTCGCGGCAAACGCGGAGGCAGCTTCGTTGACCTTTATGCTCTCACCCGACTCAGCGAAAACACCGCTGATCGCGTAGAGAAGAACTCCAACTGCGAAGCAATTCACGAAGGCAGGCTTCGAAATGGCGGATTTCATCGAATCGGACCGAAACGTTTGCCTCAGACCCGGAAGTGGCAAACAGTATTCGCTCCAACGGGCTGTAGTTCAGCTTGGTAGAACGCTTGAATGGGGTTCAAGAGGTCGTGGGTTCAAATCCCGCCAGCCCGATTACCTAAAACAATTGGGCGCTTCTAGCGTTTTCCGTCGTCGCGATGCGCGTCAGCAATCCCGATCGTTCGGCCTTCGCGATCGACTGCCGAAATCCAGCCCAAGCTCCAGCCGGCTTTGAGTACCCGACGCCAAAATGATGCGGCTACTATAGCATCGGCGATTCCCGCAGACGTTCTACGTTCATTCCGGTCAAAGCGTCGATCAGTTCCATGAGGCGTGCCTCGTAAGAATCACAAATAGGGGACTCGCCATTTGGCTGCACCCAGTCCGGATGTTGCAGCCGCAGGTCGTCGTGAATCCGTTGCCGGAGCTCGGTGTAGGTGTGGATTTGGCGAGCCATGGAATGTCGTTTTTCCTTTCTTGTTTTCGCCTTCCGTGACTTCTCATCGTGGGAACTCATTTCCGGCCATTACCCTTTCCTTCGGAAAATTTTGGCGGCTGTGGCAAAAAAGTTTACGGACGACCGGGCGGACCCACCTTCGCAGAAATAAGAATCGTGAACGCTGGCAAGCTGAAATCAGACAAAGTGCTTTCGATCAAGCGCGACCATATCTCCAAGATAACGGGGGCGACGGTGATGAATGCGCAATGACCGCTGCGATCAGGTTGTTTGCACGGGTGACCGGCCGCGTTAGCATGCGCGCCGATGCTCAGCGCTGGAATTGTTGGATTGCCGAACGTCGGGAAATCGACGCTTTTCAACGCGGTCACGCGTACCCACAAGGCGCCAGCAGAAAATTATCCGTTCTGCACGATCGATCCGAACGTCGGAGTCGTCACCGTTCCAGATCCGCGGCTGACGAGAATCGCAGAGATTTCCCATTCAAAAAAAATCACGCCGACTGCGATCGAGTTCGTCGATATCGCAGGCCTGGTCAAAGGCGCAAGCGAGGGCGAAGGGCTCGGCAATCAATTTCTCCATCATATTCGCGAAGTAGAAGCAATTGTGCAGGTGGTTCGTTGCTTTGAAAATCCGGACGTTCATCACATCAGCCCGACGATTGACCCAATCCGCGACATCGAGATCATCAATACCGAGCTCACGCTCGCGGACTTGGCGTCTTTGCAGAAACGACGCGACCGACTACAGAAGCAGCTTCACGCCGGTGACAAAACGGCGAAGATCGAGGATGCGATTATCGAGAAATTACTCGCGCATCTGGACGCCGGAAAACCGGCCGCAACCGCGGAATTAACTCCGGAAGAACAGGCAATCGCGCGCGGTCTTTTCCTGCTCACCTCGAAACCAACTATTTTTGCATGCAACGTCGCGGAATCCGACCTGGCCGCTGTAGCCGGAGTCGGTGACTCCGGCCGGAATGCGCTAGCACGAAAAGCGACCGGGATCACCGATCCCGGCTACAAAGCGAAGCGACATGTCGAGCTTGTCCAAGATTACGCGCGTCATCACTTTGCCACGGAAGCCATCGTGATTAGCGCGCAGATCGAGAGCGAACTCGTCGATCTCAGCGAGCAGGAGGCTCTGGAATATTTACGGAATCTTGGCGTTGAAGACAGCGGGGTGCACGCGCTTATTCGCGCGGTCTATCATCTGCTCGGATTGCGCACGTTTATTACCACTGGCGAAAAGGAGACGCGGGCGTGGACAATTCATGAGGGCGCGAAAGCGCCAACTGCAGCGGGGGCGATTCATTCGGACTTCGAGCGCGGCTTCATTTCCGCAGAAACGATTTACTACGATGACCTGGCCGCGCTAGGTTCCTTTGCGAAAGCTCGCGAAGCGGGCAAACTGCGGCTGGAAGGCAAAGATTACGTCGTGCGCGACGGCGATGTAATCTTCTTCCGGTTTAATGTGTGAGCGAATGTGGGAACGCCGCGACTGTCGGGACACTAAGGTCCCTCCCCCACTACGCCGCGTCGTATAAAATCCGGCCGCATTGCTCGCAGCTGACGATTTCTTTTCCGGCTTTGACTCCTGCTGCGGTCGCAGTCGTTACTTTCATGTGGCAACCGGTGCAAACGCCGTGCTCGACGGCGACGATCGCAGCGTCACCTTTGCTGTTGAAGAGACGCTCGAACTGGTCGAGTAAATCGGCGTCGATCTTAGACGCAAGCGCTTCCCGCTCATTTTCCAGTTCTCGCTGCTGCGTTTCCAGCGTTTTTGATTTGCTTTCGAGATCGACCAACTGCCGCGAGATCGTGTCTTTAGTCGCCCGCGCAGCTTTTTCCGCCGCTTCGAATTCACCTTTCACCTTGTCGGCCTCGATCATCAATTCGAGCTCCTGATCCTCGAGTTTGCGGATCTCATTTTCGTATCGCTCAATCTCGTGGCCAATTGCCTGAAACTCGTCGTTTTTCCTGGTTTGATACTGCTGCGTTTTGAGCCGTGCGATGCTTTCGGTGCGCGTGCCCACGTCGAGCTCCAGCCTCTTTCGTTCAACTTCAACCTGGCGCATTTTTTGTTTGAGCTCGTCAACGCCTGCCGCGCTTGCAGCCAATTGCGATTCGAGATGGCTGCGTTCCAACGGCACCGTTTTGATCTCAGCCTGGATTTGTCGGATCTTTTGTTGTCGATCTTGGAGAATGAGCAGTTGTTCCAATTCGGAATGCACGTGCGCTGAAGTTATTGACTCGACAGAGCGTCGTCAATCACCGCCGAGCGGACCCAATTTGATAGAACGCGTTGAGAACCTTCTCTAGTCGCGCGCACCGCGATATTCATGTTGATCTTGCTGTTCCCATTCGCAAGATCCAGCGATAGAGCGCCACGGCGATGATCACGAAGGCCGCGCCGCCAATGATAATTCCAGCGGTTTCAAATCCCGGACCAACCAACGCCAGCGGTGCGGCTACGCCGGAGAACGCGACGATTGCAGAGATCACGACGAGGATCACGCTCTCACCGACAATCAAACCCGACGCGAGCAGCACGCCAAGCTGTTTAGTCGCTTCTGGCTTTGGAGTGCGATTGGCTCGCTGATCGAAAAACCAGCCGACGATCGCGCCCACCACAATCATCAACGTGCTCTGTGTCGGCAGATAAATTCCAAGACCCACGGCGAGCGGCGGAACCCGCATATGTTTCGTCGTGCGGGCGAGAATTTCGTCCAACAGAATGATACCGACTCCGATCAAACCGCCCGTGCGGATCAGACTCCAATCGATCTCACCGGTAATCACGCCTTGACCCAGCGACGAAATCAGGCCCGCTTGAGGCGCCGGCAGCGGATGCGGACGCAGTTCCGCTCCCGGCGCACCGACGAAACTGTAGGCATGATTCACTAGATTGAGCACCGGCGGAATCACAATCGCACCGGCGACGACGCCGATTACCAACGCCACTTGTTGCTTCCACGGTGTCGCGTCGACCAATTGGCCGGTCTTGAGATCCTGAAGGTTGTTGTTGGCGATTGCGGCAACGGAGAAAATCACCGCGGTCGTGAAAAGGGCAAACGCCATGAGCGACTTGCCAGCATCCGGCGATACGTACGGTTTTACGCCGACCACGAGCAGCAACGCCGCGCCGATCACGACCAAAATTCCAATGCCTGAGAGCGGGCTATTGGACGAACCAATCAGGCCCGCCATATAGCCAGTTACCGCCGAGACGAAGAAGCTCATCAACACGATGTAGGCCACGCCGCCAATTGTCAGCGTCGCGACATGCGCACCGAGTCCGCTCGTATTCCCTAAATACGCGAGGAGCCACGCGATCGGCAACATGCAAATTAACGTGACAAGACCGACAATGCCGATTGGAATGTCGCGCTCGGTGATCGGCAGCGTATCGGCTTTGCCCGCTTTGCGCGCGCGCGAAGCAGCCATCGCACCGGCAAGACCACGCGTGACCGGCTTGACCAACTTGAGCAGTGTCCAGATAGCCGAGACACCGATCGCGCCTGCGCCCACGAAACGGACCTTCGTGCTCCACGTTTTTTGCGCGAGTGTCGCGGCAACCGTCGTGATGTCACCGGCAATTGCGGAATAATGCGGCACGCCCCAGCCCCAACCGATCAACGCGCCTATGAGCATCGCGATCCCAACTGAGAGACCAACCAAGTGCCCGATCGCGAGCAGCAAGAATGACAACGAGAAATCATAACCGCTCACGGCGCCCTTGCGTCCGATCCGAAAGGTCTGCGCAACGTCAGAGGCAAAGACTTGCGTGGCCACAACGACCGCAAAGACGGCTGAAACGATCGATCCCCACACCACCGCAAGCAGACCGGCGCGCCCGCGTTCGACATCCGAAGCGTCCTTGGCATCGCCGCCACTGCCGACCTTCAGTACTTCGGCGCACGCGACGCCTTCCGGATACGGCAGGTCCGAAGTCGTGACCAACGCGCGGCGCAGCGGAATTGAATACATCACCCCCAGAATTCCGCCGAGCGCGCAGATCCAAAACGAAGTCCAGAAGGGAAACTCGGTCCAATAGCCTATCATGATCAAACCCGGCAACACGAAAATGATTGACGACAGCGTTCCTGCGGCCGAGGCGACCGTCTGCACGATGTTGTTTTCCTGAACTGTCGCGTCACGGAAGCCGCGCAAGATCGCCATCGAAATCACCGCCGCCGGAATCGATGTAGAAAAAGTAAGGCCAGCCTTGAGACCGCAGTACACATTGGCCGCGGTCAATACCAACGTGATCACGATTCCAATTATCAAACCGCGGATAGTAAGTTCGGCGCGCATATTCGCGTGGGATTGTGTAGTGTCACCGTTTCCGCTTCAAGCACGACTTAGGGAGCGATGATGCCATGCGCTTTCCGGTGTTCGCCGTTAACAGCGCATCGCTCCTGGCCATAGACGGGCTCCGGAACATCGAAAGTGATTAATAACGCTCCACTGGCGAGCGTTTGCCGTCTTCGGCGTTTGGCGTTGCGGCGCGTTCTTCACCCAGAACGGCGACGCGGAGGTCCTGGATTTCACTGTCGATCTTGCGAAAAGCGGCTTGGGAAAATTGGTCTGGCGGCGTAAGATTTTTCTTGAAGCGCGCTACGCTCTTCAGGGCGCGATCAATTTGCTTGCGCGGTAAAGTGCCCAGAATCCGATGCACGTTCTCGATCTCGGGGATACGATGGCAAATCATGGCGAGATCATTTCCAGCGGCGATCGCCAGGCGAATTGTATCTTCTAGGCGATATCCTGTGAGAATCGCACCCATGTCCAAATCGTCGGTCATGATTAGACCAGCGAAGCCAAGTTCGTTGCGTAACAAATCGGTGATGATACGCCGCGACAATGTGGCTGGCGTTTTCTTCGGCTCAAAACATGGATACCAGCCATGGCAAATCATCATGCTGTCCACGTCGTCAACGAATTCTCGAAAGACGGCCAACTCGTATTGGTCAAGTTGTTCTCGGGTGCGATCGATTCGCGGCAACTGGTAATGAGCATCCGAAGTCGCAGCGGAGTAACCGGGGAAATGCTTGCCGCAGCTTGCGATCCCCTGCCCTCTCATTCCTTCGTTAAATGCAGCAGCATTGCGCACCACTTGTTCGACCGTTTTCCCATAGCAACGGCCGCGCAGCGAATTGTCGGCGTCATCATCAAATGAAATGTCGAGGACAGGACACAAATTTAAATTGAACCCGAAAAGGCGAAGCAAACGTCCAGTGATGTCGCCGTGGCGCCGGATCAATTCCATGTCGTCTTTGTCACGCAATTGTTGCGCGTTCGGCGGCTCGTTGCCGATCAAACGCAATCGCGAAACGCGGCCGCCCTCCTGATCGATGGTGATGATGGGTTCGACTTCGCTCAGATCGCGCAAATCGTCGATCAGCTTTCGGAGTTGCGCGGCGCTTTCGATATTGCGACCGAAAAGAATGAACCCACTCGGTTGCACTTTGCGGAAAAGCCTGACCGTCGCGGGCTCGAGCTCTTTTCCAGGCACACCCGTGATGATCAGTTGACCGAGCGAATCGCTTTTCATAGCTTCGCAACTTAGATGTCGATCGTCACAGCAGGAAACAAAAAACTGAAAAAGATCGGCATTTATGGCGGCTCATTCGATCCGATCCATCACGGTCATTTGATTTTGGCCCGCGAAGCGCGCGAGGTTTTGGATTTGGAAAAAGTAATTTTTGTTCCCGCCGCACTGTCGCCATTGAAGGCACGCGCCGCGGCAGCGACCGGCGATATGCGATTAAAGATGTTGCACGCTGCGATCAAAGGTGAAGAGGGATTTACGGTTAATGATTGCGAGCTGCGGCGCCCGCCGCCATCGTGGACGATCGATACGGTGTTGGAAATTCGGAAGCGCGAAACTGACTCTGAAATTTATCTCCTGATCGGTGAAGATAACGTAGCGACGCTGGACCGTTGGCGGCGGTTCGACGAGTTAAAGGAAATGGTGCGCTTTGTGGTGCTCGACCGCACGGGCTCACAAATGCAGCGCAATTACCAGATCGTGCATCGGAAGATCGACATCTCAGCCACGGAGATCAGGCAGAGAGTTGCGCACGGACAATCGATCCGTTATCTCGTACCGCCAGCAGTGGAGCAACTTATTCAGCGCGAAAAACTTTACCGGGAGCAATCGAAATAACACCGGAAAACTTAGCAAAAACCTGCGCGGAACTCGCCTCGAACAAGAAGGCCGAGGACATCGTTGTGCTGGATTTGCGCGACATCTCGACGTTTACGGATTTTTTTGTGATCTGTTCCGGCACGTCAGAACCTCAACTGAAAGCGATTGCAAACGAGATCGAAACGCGGTTGCGCCAGGATCATTCACTTCGACCCGTAGCCATCGACGGATTTCCGGCCAGCCAATGGATGGTCCTCGACTACCTGCAAGTGGTTGTGCACATCTTTCATCAGGACAAGCGTGCCTTCTACAGCCTGGAAGATTTATGGGGCGATGCGCCTCAAATAGAATGGGAAACAGCAGCGGCCAACGGCTGAGTCAATGTTTGTAGAGGTGCTTGTGTCAAGCACCTGTTGGCCATCCAGATTCGGCGCTCGCCGCGGCGAGCGCCGCTACATCACTCAATTATTTCGGCGACGGCTTAGGGGGCGAGGTCGTTTTCGGTGCCGCCTGTGCGGCAGGTTTTGAACCTTGCGGAGCCGGTGTCGCCGGCGGTTTAACGTCGAGCAGTTCTACATCAAAAATCAGAGTCGCGTTCGCAGCAATGTCTGGACCGACGGAGCGCTCGCCATATGCCAGGTTCGACGGGACGAAGAACTGATATTTCGATCCCTGCTTCATCAGTTGAAGCCCTTCCGTCCATCCCTTGATAACGCCATTAAGCGGAAAGGTAGCCGGTTGGCCGCGCTTGTATGAACTGTCGAACTCCGTGCCGTCAATCAGCGTGCCGCGATAATTTACTGTTACCATGTCAGTCGCCTTGGGCTGCGCTCCTGTTCCCTCTTTCTCCATTTTATATTGCAACCCGCTGGCAGTGGTTTTTACCCCGGGTTTATTTTTGTTTTCCTCGAGGAATTTTGCGCCTTCCGCCTTATTTTTTTCTCCCGATTCCTTCTGTTTCTGTTCCATATCTTTTTCGAATTGCTGCATGACGTCCTTGACTTGGTCCTGTGTGAGCTGCGGTTTACCCCCGATGGCGTCCTTTATGCCGGCGGCGAGTATATCGGGATTGATATCTACTTTCTGCCGGCTCAGGTTCGCTCCGATATTCATACCGATGCTATAGCTGACCTTGTCTTTCTGGTCTTTTAGTTGCGGTGATTTCTCTTGCCCGAACAAAGGCAATGCCAGTAAGGATGCGGTGATAATAAGAATAAAACGTTTCATAAGATGTTTTTTTCCGCGCCGCGTTAATTAAATATTCGCCACGGAAACCCGCACGCTAATGGATAAATCCCGCCCGTCAAGAAAACACCGTTTCTGCATCCCAAGGAGCTTGTTGGCGATTGCCGCCACAATTGTGCTCTGGCCGCACATATCGTCTGCCATCACGTTTTCGCATGGTGACATTATGAGGATTGGAAAAAGAGTCTGGCAGAACGAATGCAACGGAACTGTTTCCGGGCTGACTGCTTGGAATCAAGGCGAAGACTTCGCGTCGCTGGGCATCGGCCATTTCATCTGGTATCCTAAGGGGAAACGCGGCCCTTTCGAAGAAAGTTTCCCCAAACTGATAAGGTTCATTTCAACCCGCGGCGCTAAATTGCCAACATTACTCTTGACGACCAGCGAACAGCCATGTCCATGGAACTCGCGTGCCGAGTTTCTTCGAGCACAACATGCACCGGAGATGAATCAGTTGCGCCAGTTTCTTGTCGATACAATCGGTCTTCAGGCTGAATTTCTTATTGCGCGGTTAGAAGGTGCGCTGCCTAAAATGCTGGATGAAGCAGCGCCTGCCGAGCGAGCAAACGTACAGCAACAGTTCGAGTGCATGGGGAGAACGCCAAGGGGATGTTTTGCCCTGGTCGATTACGTAAACTTCAAAGGAGAAGGCGTCCTGCACACAGAACGTTATCAAGGCCAGGGATGGGGCTTGCTTCAAGTTTTGGAAAGCATGAACGGCGCTTCAGACACCGGTGCGGTTGATGAATTCGTGCGCTCAGCCAAGGCGACCTTGACTCGACGCGTGCACAATGCGCCGCCCGAACGTCACGAATCGCGATGGTTATCGGGTTGGCTTCGGCGCGTGAACAGTTACAGTGGCGGCTAATTTATGCGATCAGAACTTCGCATACTGTTTTGCGCCATTTTACTGGTTGTTCTTACCGCTTCGGTGAACGGTCAGTTTCATTTGTTCGGACCAAGATCACCCAGACCAACGCCACCGCCAATGCGTAGAGCGTCCGAGCTCATTAGCAGGCAACCACCGTTGAAAACGAATCAATCTCTGCTTAGACAGGCGACGCCGGACAATACACACATCGTGGTCTCGATTCCAAAGCAGCGCGCTTACCTCATGATCGACGACAAAGTCGTGGCCGATGGTCCAATCTCATCCGGCAGACGCGGACACGAGTCGCCAACAGGCCACCTGCACGTGCTTGAGAAAGACCCGGATCACCGTTCAAATCTGTACGGCGATTTTGTGGACTCTTCGGGCCGCGTCGTACGCGCTGGAGTCAGCGCCCGGATCGATTCAGCCCCGAGCGGCACGCACTTTACCGGCGCGCCGATGAGATGGTTCCTCCGTTTGACCGAAGAAGGCGTGGGCATGCACGTGGGAATTTTGCCCGGTTACGCAGCTTCACATGGCTGTATTCGACAATCCGCCGACGGCGCAAAATTATTTTACGACAATGTGAAGGTCGGCACGCCGGTAGATGTGGGCGATTACTAAAATAAGGAACAACGGCTTGGGCAGCCGTCGATCCCAAACATCACAGCCGGGAAGCGTTACTCCTTGATTAACTTCCGCCGCAACATCTCAAACGCCGCTTGCGCCGCCAACTGTTTGAATGTCTCGCGATCAGTGGGGAAAAAGAATTTTTTTACGATCGTTTTCGGTTCTGCTGAAGCCAACCCAACATATACTGTTCCGACTGGTTTTTCCGGCGACCCACCCGTCGGTCCGGCAATTCCGGTTGTGGCGAGAGCATGATCGGATTCGGCACGACTGCGAGCACGTTCGGCGAGCGCACGCGCGACTGGGTCGCTCACGGCGCCGTGCGCTTCAATGAGCTTTGGATCGACATCCAGCATGTCAGTCTTCGCGCGATTGGCGTAACAAACATAGCCCGCTAGAAAAATCTTCGATGCCCCCGGCACATTCGTGATGCGGTTCGCAATCAATCCGCCGGTGCACGATTCGGCGGTCGCCAGTGTTTGATTGCTCTTTGTGAGCAGTTTGACGATCACTTCTTCGAGCGTTCCGTCTGCTATAGAAAAAATCGCGACGCCCAGTGTCGATCCGATGATGGCGTTCGCCTGTTCGATCGCCTCAGCTTTTCCGATAATCCGGACTTCGACTTCACCCGGTCTCGCACAATAACCAAGCTCAATTCCCGGAATCGCGAGAACTTTTTCGCCGATTGCTTCTTCAACCACCGACTCGCCCACTCCGGCGATCCTGTAAAGCCGCCGCTCCAGTAATGCCGAGGGCGGTACAAGCGAGCGCAAGATCGGCATAACATATTTCTGAAACATGGGCTGAAGCTCGCGCGGCGGTCCCGGCAGAACAAAAACGTGCGGCGATGGAATGCGCGGATTGACGTTTGCCTTCAAATAGAATCCAGGTGCGCTTCCGTTTTCGTTTGGGAGAATCCGTGCACCAGCTGGGACATCGGACTGACGTGCAATTCCCGCGGCCCATTTGATTCCCCGAATTCGGAGCCTCCGCCTGAGCGAACTCAGCAATTCTGGATCCTGGCGCAGTTCCAATCCGAGCGACTCCGCAACCATCTCTCGTGTGATATCGTCGCTGGTTGGACCCAAACCGCCGGTCACGAAAAGAATTTCACAACCCGGAAATAATTCAGTCAGTGTATGCCGGATTGCCTCAGTATCGGGAACCGTACGGCGCTCCTCGATTCGCAGGCCCAACGGAAAAATCTCGCGCGCAATGAACGCTAGGTGCGCATCCTGAACATCGCCAAGCAAAAGCTCGGTACCGGTATTAATCAGAGCAGCTCGCATCGAAGATCGACGAGCAAACGTCGAACGCTCAACGTCCAACATCCAACATCGAACTCAGATATCTGAATCCCAATGAACGGCAAACGCAAGCCGCCGTAGTTTGATGTTCAGCGTTTGATGTTGGACGTTCGGCATTTCGGCCGAAATCAGGCGGCCTTGTCCTGTTTCTTGCGAATTAGCGGCAGCCTTTTCCCTTCCACCACCGCGCGATTGATCGTGACTTCGGCGATATCTTCGCGACTCGGCACGTCGTACATGATGTCGAGCATGATGCGTTCGAGCATCGAGCGCAACGCGCGAGCGCCTGTCCCTTTTGTGACCGCCAGCGCCGCCAGCGCGCGCAAGGCATCCTTGGTAACCGACAAACGCACGCCTTCCATCGAGAAAAGCTTCGTGTACTGCTTCACCATCGCGTTCTTTGTCTCGGTAAGAATGGCCACCATTTCTTCCTCTGTCAGCGCATCGAGCGAGCTGACGACCGGAAGTCGCCCGACAAATTCGGGAATCATGCCAAAAGCGAGTAAGTCTTCGGGTTCCACATGACGGACGGCTTCCTTTCGTAATGCTTCCTCCACTTCGAGGGTTGGGCTGCCAAATCCCATCACTTTTTGGCCGATGCGTTTTTGAATGATCTTGTCGAGTCCGATGAATGCGCCGCCGCAAATGAAAAGAATTTTCTCGGTATTGACCTGGATATATTCCTGATGCGGATGTTTGCGGCCGCCTTGGGGCGGAACATTACACATGCTGCCTTCCAAAATTTTCAACAGCGCCTGCTGCACTCCTTCGCCGGAAACATCGCGTGTGATGCTCACGTTATCGGTCTTGCGGCCGATCTTGTCGATCTCGTCAATGTAAACAATACCGATCTCCGCCCGTTTCACGTCGTAATCGGCATTTTGAAGCAGTCGCAGGATGATGTTTTCGACGTCTTCACCGACATAGCCAGCCTCGGTCAGCGTGGTCGCGTCGGCGATGCAAAATGGCACGTCAAGGATTCTGGCCAGCGTTTTCGCGAGCAAAGTCTTCCCGGAGCCCGTTGGCCCGATGAGCAAAATGTTGCTCTTCTCAATCTCAACATCCGCAAACGGATCCGGCTGAAAGGCGGAAGCATCGCCCTGGGACGCGGTTTGCATTACGCGCTTGTAGTGATTGTGAACTGCCACCGATAGCGTCTTTTTGGCGATCTCCTGGCCGATCACGTACTGATCGAGAGCGCGCCGGATTTCTGCCGGTTTCGGAACGCGAATATTCGAGGACTGGCGTCGGGCGTCTTCGTTGAGCTCTTTATCGAGAATGCTCTTGCAAACATTGATGCAGCTATCGCAGATGTAAACGCCAGGCCCGGCGATTAGCTTGCGCACCTCGGCATGACTCTTGCCGCAGAACGAGCACATCGTGAGGTTAGAAGCGCGGGCCATATTGATTTTGGGGGGTAAGAACGCCGTTATCCCGACACCTTGCGCGGTAACGCTGTCTCCGCAACTTCTACTGAACGATCAGCGGACGGTGGCGTCGCGCCATCGAGCAATTTTATTTCCTTTCGCGACTTGATCACTTCGTCCACCAAACCGTATGCCTTCGCCTCTTCGGCGGACATATAATAATCGCGGTCTGAATCGACACGGACCTGTTCCTCAGATTTGCCGGTGTGCTGCGCGATGATTCGGATGAGCCGTTTCTTCAGCTTGAACATGTAATCAACCTGGCGTTCTACGTCACTCGCCGCGCCTTGCGCGCCGCCGGAAACCTGATGGATCATGATATCGGAATTTGGCAGCGCGAAGCGTTTGCCTTTCGTACCCGCGCAGAGCAAGACCGCTCCCATGCTTGCCGCCATGCCGAGACAGTACGTTGTCACATCGCAGGTGAGAAATTGCATCGTGTCGTAAACGGCCAGCCCGGCTGTGACCACGCCGCCAGGACAATTGATGTAAACGTTGATGTCCTTCTTGGAATCCTCCATCTGCAAAAACAGCAACTGCGCGATCACAAGATTCGCAACGTGATCGTCAATCGGCGTTCCGATGAAAACGATCCGATCTTTGAGCAGCCGCGAATAGATATCATAGCTGCGTTCGCCCCGGCCGGTCTGCTCCACGACCATCGGGATCAGCACCTGCGAAACGTTTTCGTCCAACACGTTCATGGTTTTTCTTCTTTAACAGTGGATTCTTCTGCTGGTTCGATGCTAACATTCGCCTTCAGGAAATCAAGAGTCTTGCCCAGTAGAATCTGGTCGGCCACATCGTCCAACGCATCTTTTTGCTGCAACTCCTTGCGCATTTTCTCGGGCGAAATGTCGTAACGTGCCGACTCCTGTTTGATGCGAAGATCGACGTCTTC